>OGYF01002294.1_pt1 | contig 14582 bp, 11 predicted proteins | sample 1576451 | NCBI WGS metagenome assembly OGYF01 (sample SAMEA3541505, study PRJEB24748) | human gut metagenome | biome: human gut; feature: human-associated habitat; material: faeces | place: China | collected 2012 | reverse complement strand
TCGATTCTGAGGTGACCGACGAAACTACTACTATCTTGCTCGAAGCGGCTACGTTCAGCAGTGGTCATACTAGTCGCACGAGCCGCAACCTCGGGCTCATCAGCGAGGCTTCGCTTCGCTATGAACGTGGTGTAGACGACAATTCGATCGGCGCGCTCTCCGACGCGTCGGCCGCGCTCATTGCGGCGGTTTCGGGTGGCACCGTGCGCCCGGGCATCGTGGATGTGTGGGAGCAGAAGACCGAGCCTATAATGCTTGATTTCCGTATCCCGCGCTTCAACGCCATGATGGGCGCCGAGATCGATCGCGACTATATCATCTCGACGCTCACGCGTTTAGGCTGTGCGGTAACGGTGGCTGATGAAGCTGAATCTGAGGCGGCAGCTTGTGCTGAAGGCGAGCTGCTCCACGTGCTCGCGCCTACGTTCCGCCCTGATCTTGAGCGCGAGATCGACCTTTATGAAGAGGTGCTGCGTCTCTACGGCATGGATCGCATCGAACCGACGCTGCCGGGTGGCGCTGGTCGCATTGGTAAGCGTACGGTGGCTGAGCAGAAGATCCAGAAGATCAACGACACCCTGCGTGCAGCGGGACTCAATGAGACGGTAACGTATTCGTTCGCCGAGCCGGGCGATCTCGATAAGCTGCGCATGGATAAAGAAGGGTTGGGTATGCCGGTTGAGCTGCTCAATCCGCTCAATGCAGAACAGTCCATCATGCGTCAATCCATCATTCCAGGGTTGTTGCATTCTCTTGCGTACAACCAGAATCACGGCGTGAAGAACGTTCAACTCTATGAAACAGGGCGCGTGTTCTTCGCGGCAGAAGGCAAGAAGAAGCCCAAAGAGAAAGAACGCGTTGCGGCAGTGCTGGCGGGCGCGATGGGCGATCCTGCCTGGAACAATACGCCGGCCGCATTCGATTTCTTCGATGGTAAAGGCATCATCGAAAGCCTTCTGCATGAGCTCGCTACGCCCAAGGTGCGCTTCAAAGCGCTTTCTGCTGAAGAGGCTCCGCACCTGCAGCCAGGACGTGCTGCTCAAGTGCTTTCAGGCGGCACGGTGCTCGGTTGGGTCGGTGAGATCCATCCGCTTGCAGCCGATGCCTTCGAAGCTACCGCGCCTGTTGTTGCGTTCGAGCTCGATCTTGATGCGCTCGTGAAAACGAGCCAGCCCGCGCGCGACTACGTAGATGTGCCGCTGTTCCCGGCAGTCACGATGGATATTGCGCTCGTGGTGGATGAAGACGTGACCAATGAAAAGCTCATGCAGGTCATGCGTTCTGCAGGCGGCAAGCTGCTCTCGAGCATCCAGCTCTTCGATGTGTATCGCGATGAAGAGCGTTTGGGCGCAGGCAAAAAATCGATGGCCTACGCGCTCGAATATCGCTCGCCCGACAAGACGCTTACCGCTGAAGAGGTTAACAAGCAGCATGAGCGTTTGATCAAGAAGACCTGTGGAGCAACGGGCGCCGAGGTTCGCGGATAGCGAACGCCTTGTGCGTATTGGAATGGCTATTTGAGTCACAGCGAAGAGAACGATCGAGTGCGTCGATCGTTCTTTGCTCGATGTTAGAGAGGAAACTTGTGGGAAAACTGCTCTCATTCGATCCCAAAAAGTATTCGCCCTGGCAACGGCGTACCTTCTATTGCTGCGCTCTCGGTGGTTCTTGCTACGGTTGGTGTGGTCTTCGTGGTGCTCGCGGAATTCTTCGGCATCAAGTCGATCGATCTGATGCCAGGCGTGGTGCTCGGTGGAGAGACACTGGTCGCAGGAATCGTGGGCATCGTTGTGGCATTGTCGGGGATCATCGGCGCGAAGGATCCCCGCAAGATCACGCTGTTCTTCTGGATCGTAACGCTTTACGGCTTGCTCGAACTTTTGGATCTGGCCAGCAAGATCTCGCAAGGGCAGGTCAATCCAGCAGCTATCATCACGCTGGTGATCGTGATGTTCTTGGTGGCCTGCGCTTGGAATGTGCGCGGCCAGACAGGATACTTCGACAATCACCCTCATCCTGGCGATCCTGAATAGTCTCTAAGGCGGCGCTTCTGTTCATCTAGGCAGCAGATATTGCTGGTCGATCAACCGACAAAGAAGCTTACCAGTGCGAAGCCGAGCGCTGCTGCGCCTAGTGTGCTCGCGTAGGTGATGGCCAGGTAGGCAAAGCAGTATTTGTAGCGTTTGGTCGCAAAGAGGCTCACTGCTTCGAAGTTCATCGTGGCCAGCGTCGAGAAGCCGCCTAAGAAACCGACGGTCAAGGTCAAATACAGTACTTCATTCAGAGCGAGCGGCATGATCATGCCTGCCGCAAAGCAGGCGATCAGGTTCACGATGAGGGTGGCAAACGGGAATTGCTCAGGCAGATGGCGCTTGAGCATGCGAGTCAAAAGGCCACGTGAAAGAGCGCCGATCGCGCCACCTATTGCTATTCCTATGAGCGCAAGAATGTTCATGAGCGCCTCTCTTCAGAGGCTTCGCTGTCGTTTTCGCTCTTAGCGCGTTGCATCTCAAGACGATGCTCGATGCGTCTGCGCTGGATGCGTTTGAGTCGGCGATAGGCGAGCAGGGAACAGGTAGCCCAGCCAGCAAGCGAGGCAATGAATGTGCCGAAAACGGTCGCGGATACATAGAGTGCGAACAGGAGGTATTCGCCAGCTTGCAAGAGCGCAAGGTTCTCGGTGCAGAACGCAGAGAGCGTGGTGAAGGCTCCAACTAATCCAACGCCGATGCCGCGCGCGATAGGGTGCGGTATATGCACGCGTCTATCGAACCACTGATAGACGATATAGATGATGTAGCATCCTACAAGGTTGATGAGCAGCGTTGCCCACGGAAAGCCTTGGGTCGGGATGATGAGCTCGATCAGGTAACGGAGCGTTGCGCCGATCGCTCCCATCAGAAGGACGGTCGCATAGAGAAACGCGGGCGTTGCCATGACCTGCTGGCGCGTAGGGGTCGCGTGCTGGGCTTGAGTTCCTTGGGACTGTTCGTGTGGGGAAGACATGCGACCATTCTAGGCGAACGAATGCGCACTGCGCGCGACAAGTGGGGAACGATGCAGAAAGACAGCTAACGTGCTTATGGGCGCGTTATATGACAGCTCTATGTCGACAAAGCGTTGGGAGTAAAAAGCCGTGCAAATTTACGCTACACTACTCGAACGAAAAGAAATCTCGCAAAAGGATCAGCAGAGATGATCCTGTTCTCCTCGTGAAAGGAAACGATATGAGCAACGAAGGAAAAAAGGTACGCGTTAACTATATTGGTACGTTCGATGACGGTACGGTGTTCGACTCTTCGGTCGAGCGCGGCGAACCCTTGGAGTTCACCTGCATGGCGGGCATGATGATCCCCGGCTTCGATGCAGCGGTGAACGAGATGGCTGTGGGTGAGACCAAGAAGGTTCATATTCCTGCGGCTGATGCTTATGGCGAGCGCGACGAGCAGCTCGTGCAGCGCATCCCGAAGGAAAACGTGCCCGATGTTGACGATCTGCCTGTTGGACAGACCGTTTACATGCAGGCTCCCGGTGGACAGGCATTCCCGGTCAAGGTGGTCGAGATCACCGATGATGATGTGGTGTTCGATATGAACCACGAGATGGCAGGTAAGGATCTGACCTTCGAGATCACTCTTGAAGAGATCGTGGACTAATCGCTGCTTTTTAGCCCGTTCACAAAACGAATAGAATTAAAGATGTACCCCTCTTCCCGAAGAGGGGTATCATTTATCCACTGAATTTGTATACTTCGCGCGGAGAAAGGAATGGCCATGGGACTAGTTGCCGGTATCATCGGTGCTGCTGGATATGCAGGAGCTGAACTGGTGCGTATCCTTTCTCGCCATCCTGAATTCGATCTTCGCGTGATCACGTCTTCAACCGATGAAGGGCTGCCTATCTCGGAACTCTATCCTGCGTTTAAGGGTGTGTGCGATCTTGAATTCGAGGCGCACAACACCACCTCTCTTGCCGATTGTGATCTGGTCTTCATGGCAACACCGCACACGGCAGCCATGACGCTCGTGCCTGATCTTTTGGCGGCGGATGTTTCGGTCTTCGATCTGTCGGCTGATTTTCGCCTGAAGGATCCTGTCGTTTTCGAACAGTGGTACAAGACGCCGCACACGGCGGTCGATCTGCTAGAGCAGGCATTCTTCGGTCTGCCCGAGATCACGGAAGCAGAATTGCTCGAAGCGCGCGACTTGCACGCTCAGCACCATCCCACCCTGGTAGCCTGCGCGGGTTGCTATCCTACGGCCACTTCGCTCGCTGCATGGCCGGCCGTTGCGCTTTCGGAAGGCGTTGTGGTGGTCGATGCGATCTCTGGCGTAACCGGCGCTGGTCGCAGCGCGAATGCGCGCACGCATTTTTGCAACGCGAACGATAACTTCGAAGCGTACGGCGTCGCAAGTCATCGGCATACGCCTGAGATCGAGCAGATTTTAGGCATTGAAGGCCGCCTCGTGTTCACGCCGCATCTCGCTCCAGCGAATCGCGGCTTGCTCTCAACAGTCACGCTTCAGCTCAACGAAGAAGCGCGCGCTACACAATCCCTCGAGTCGCTCCATGCGCTCTATGTTGAAACCTACGATCGACGACGATATCCCTTTGTTACGGTGCTTCCGCTCGGCCAGATGCCGCGCACCGCTTCTGTGGTAGGCACGAACAATGCTCAGATCGGCATTGCCTATCAAGAGGCGACCGGCTCACTCATTGCTGTGTGCGCGATCGACAATCTCTGCAAAGGTGCAGCAGGTCAAGCGGTACAATGCGCCAACATCGTCTGTGGTTTCGATCAAACGACCGGCCTTCGTATGGAGGCGCTTCCGGTCTAAGAATTTCAGTAAAGGGATATGGTTCTTCTTATGACTTTTCAAACGAATAACGATAGTGATAAAGATTTGGCGTTCGACGTGGTCGAAGGCGGCGGCGTAACGAGTGCTTTAGGCTTTCGGGCGGGTGGCATCCATGCGGGTTTCCGCAAGAACCCCGGCAGGCTCGATATGGCCCTTGTTGAAGCCGATGAGCTCTGCCCAGCAGCGGCAACCTTCACGCAAAATGTGTTCTGCGCCGCGCCAGTAACGGTTTCCAAAGAGCATCTTGGCGGACAGAATTATGGTCTTGCTAAGGCGGTCATCGTCAATTCGGGTTGCGCGAATGCGGCAACGGGCAGCGTGGGCATCGCCGATGCCGAGCGCACCTGCCAGATCGTTGCCGATGTGGTTGGCTGCTGCGCCAATGAAGTGCTCGTTGCTTCAACCGGCGTGATCGGTCAGTTGCTCAACACAGCGCCATTCGAAACAGCCGTACCAAAGCTTCACAAAACCATGACGCGTGAAACGGGAAGCGATGCTGCAAGCGCGATCATGACTACCGATACCTATTCCAAGGAGCGCGCGATCCGCTATGTGAGCCAGGATCCTGCGTTGGGAGGAGCCACGATCACCCTTGGCGGCATGGCGAAGGGCTCAGGCATGATCATGCCGAACATGGCTACCATGATCGCTGTGATCACCACCGATGCACCGCTTGCTCCCGAAGTGCTCCACAGCGCACTCGTTCACAGTGTGAATCAGAGCTTCAACAAGGTCACGGTCGATTCCGATACCTCTACGAACGATACCTGCTTCTTGCTGGCAAGTGGCAAGGCAGTGTCGGGTGCGCGCATTGCGGAAGGCTCGCTTGCCCACGAAGAATTCCAGGCCGCGCTCGATGCGCTCACGCAAATGCTCGCTCGTGAGATGGCGCGCGATGGCGAAGGCGCGACCAAGCTCGTTACCGTGAAGATCACGGGCGCAGCGAACGATGAAGAGGCCGATCTGGCTGCTCGTACCGTGGCGAATTCGCCGCTCGTGAAGACCGCCGTTTTTGGCCACGATGCGAACTGGGGTCGTATCGCTGGCGCACTCGGACGCAGCGGAGCGCATTTCGAGCAGCAGAATGTTTCGATCGACATCATGGGAATTCCGGTGTGCCGCGATGGTCTTACCGTCGAGTTCAGCGAAGAAGAGGCGCCCAAACGCTTCGAAGAGCCCGAGATCGTGCTCGAAGCGGATTTGGGAGCCGGCACGAGTTCCACCACCATCTGGACGTGCGATTTCTCCTATGATTATGTGCGCATCAACGGTGATTACCGAACCTAAGGCTGCCACCTGCCTCAAGTTGGCACTCATGAGTGTTTGATCGATTTACCAACTGTTGGAGATACCAGTATGAAATATGCAAAAGATAGAAAGCTCACGTCTTCGCACACCGCAGAGGTGCTCATCGAAGCGTTCCCCTATATCAAGAATCAAACGGGCAAGACCATCGTGATCAAATACGGTGGAGCTGCCATGGTCGATCCGAAACTGCGCGATGCGGTCATGTCGGACATCGTCATGCTCAAGATCATGGGGGTGAATCCGGTCATCGTTCATGGCGGTGGCGCGGACATCTCGCGGAATATGGAACGCTTCGGCATAGATGTTGAATTCATCGATGGGCTGCGCGTCACTACCGAAGAGGCCATGGAAGTCGTGAAGATGACCTTGATCGGCAAGGTGAACGAGGAGCTCGTGCGCGCTATGAACCAACATGGCAACTTGGCTGTTGGGGTCAATGGTGCTGATGCGGGCACGATCGTGGCTGAGCAGGTTCGGCCAGAACTCGGGCGCGTTGGCAGCGTGATCGAAGTGAATCCAGCCTACCTCAAGTCGCTCATCAATGCAGCGTACGTGCCCATCATCGCATCGGTAGGCAAAGGTGAAGATGGCGGCTCGTTCAACATCAATGCAGATGCGGTCGCGTGTGCCGTTGCCGGTGCGATCGGCGCGCAGAAGATCATCTTCCTTACTGATGTGGACGGCTTCTACGAAGACTTCGATGATAAGGATTCGCTCGTTTCGCGCATGTCCCTTCAAGAAACACGTGACATGCTCGCAGAAGGGCGCGTGAGCAAAGGTATGATCCCTAAGCTGCAATCCTGTGTGCTCTCACTCGAAGCAGGTGTCCATCGTGCTCACATCATCAACGGCACGATGCCGCATTCGCTCTTGATCGAGCTGCTCACTCAAGTGGGCTGCGGCACTCTCATATATAATGATGACGAGCACAATACAAAAGACGAGTACGCCCCGCTCGGGTTGCTGGCCTCTCGTCTCGTCGAGAACCTTTAACGAAGAAGAAAAACTGCCAGCGAACAGGGGAAATAGGAGAGCTTAGAAATGACCTTTGAAGAAGTAAAGAAACTAGACGATACGTATATCATGCACACCTTCAAGCGCAAGCCCGTCTGCTTCGTTGAAGGTGAGGGCGTCACCGTAAAGGACGAAGAGGGCAAGGAATACCTCGATCTGCTCTCGGGTATCGGGGTTGACAGTCTGGGGCATTGCCATCCGCGTGTGGCGGAAGCTATCGCCGAGCAGGCCCAGAAGCTCATCCACGTGAGCAATTACTTCTATATCGAGAAGCGTGGCGAAGTGGCCAAGCTCATTTCGGAGATGGCTAACGAATGCATACCCACGTTCTTCCGTGCTCCTTGGAAGACCTTCTTCGCGAACTCCGGGGCGGAGGCCAACGAATGCGCGATCAAGCTCGCACGTCTCTGGGCGAAGAAAGAGTCTTCTGGCGGTCACATCATTCTCGTGCTTGAAGGGAGCTTCCACGGTCGTACGCTTGCAACGCTTGCCGCTACGGCACAGCCTGATAAGCAAGAGCCTTTCCAGCCGCTTCCGGAAGGCTTCATCGCTATTCCGCCTAACGATATCAATGCGCTGCGCAATATTTGGTGGGAGTACCCAGGCCAGATCGCTGCCATCATGATGGAGCCGATCCAGGGCGAGAATGGTGTGATCCCGATCGATCCCGATTACCTGTTCGAAGCAACTAAGCTCGCGCGTCGCAACGGTGCGCTTTCCATCCTTGATGAAGTTCAGACTGGTTTCTATCGTTGCGGAACCTATCCGTTCATGTTCCAGAACGCAGGCATCACGCCTGATATCTTCACCTTTGCTAAAGGCGTGGCATCCGGCATGCCCATGGGCGGTTGCGTTGCCCGCATCGAGGTAGCCGAGGCCTTCGAGCCGGGCGATCATGGCTCGACCTTCGGCGGTAGCAACTTGGCCGCCGCTGCTGCTTACGCAACGCTCGATACGCTCAAGACCGGCAACTTTGGCGAGCGCGTTGAGAACAGGGGCGATTATTTTGCGGACAAGCTCCTCGCTCTGGACGAGGTTACCGAGGTTCGCGGCTCAGGTCTGATGATCGGCGCTGTCCTCAAAGATGAATTCAAAGCTCCGTTCGTGGTAGATGCTGCGCTCGATGCCGGCTTCATCATCAACGCTACCGATGAGCACACGTTGCGTTTCTTGCCGCCACTCATCATCGAGGAAAAGGATATCGACAAGTTCATCGCAGCGCTTCCGCAGATCTGCATCGATTCGAAGCAAAAAGAGGTCGAAGCTGCCGAAGCTGCGAAGAAGGCCGAAGAAGAAGCGGCTGCCGCTCAGGAAGAATACGAGCGCCTCATGAAAGAAGCGGAAAACGTCAACGCTAATTTCAAAGAGGTCATGGAGATGCTCAAAGATAAAGTGGGCAATGCCGAAGACAAACTGGGCGATGCGCTCAAGAAGGATGCTGCGCAGAAGAAGAGCTCTTCAGACGATGCTGCTGAAGGTAGCGCATCCGAGGGAACGAAATAGCTGTTAAAAGCGTGTTGCGCCCACTTTCGTAGGGCACGTTCGCACGCTACAATGCAAAGATGAAATTTGCGCCTGTTAAGGAAGGAAACAACATGGCAAAAGATAAGGTAGTACTCGCATATTCCGGCGGTCTTGATACCTCCGTGTGCATCAAGTGGCTCCAGGAAGAAAAAGGCCTCGATGTCATCGCGGTTGTGGGTGAGGTCGGTCAGGAGCATGAGGGCCTTGAGAAGGTGAAGGAAAAGGCACTGAAGACCGGTGCGCTCGAATGCTACGTCATCGATATGCGCGAGCTTTTCGTGAACGAATACCTTACTAAGGCGCTTGCTGCAAATGCGCACTTCGAAGGCAAGTACCCGCTGGGCTCTGCGCTTTCGCGTCCACTCATCTCCAAGTTCTTGGTTGATGTCGCGCATAAAGAAGGTGCGAAGTACATCGCTCATGGTTGCACTGGCAAGGGCAACGATCAGGTCCGCTTCGAGACTTCCATTCAGGCGCTCGACCCCAGCATCGAGATCCTGGCCCCCGTGCGCGAATGGGATCTTCATACGCGTCCTGAAGAGATCGATTACGCTGAAGCTCACGGCGTGCCCGTAGATGCTACCAAGTCCAACCCCTATTCGATCGACGACAACTTGTGCGATCGAGTGCGGCGTGCTCGAAGATCCGTGGGCAGCGCCTCCGGCCGACATCTATACGATGACGGTCGATCCTGAGGCTGCTCCCGATAAGGCGACCGAGGTCGAGATCACGTTCGCTGCTGGCGTTCCGGTGGCGCTCGATGGCAAGGAGATGTCGTTCCTTGAGATCATCGAAGCTATGAACAAGATCGCTGGTTCGAACGGTTTCGGCCGTATCGACATGATCGAGAACCGTATGATCGGCGTGAAATCTCGTGAGTGCTATGAAGCGCCGGCTGCCCTGGCGCTCATCTGCGCACATCGTGCACTCGAGGATATGTGCCTTGAGCGCGAGGTCATGCGCTATAAGGCTCACATCGAGCAAGATTGGGCCGTTCAGGTCTACAACGGTCAGTGGTTCTCGCCGCTCAAGCATGCGATGGATGAATTCATCGCCGCTACCCAGACCTGCCTTGAGGGTGTGGTTCGCCTGAAGTTCTATAAGGGCACCTGTACCGTTACCGGTCGCAAGTCCAACTATTCGCTCTACGACTACGGTCTGGCAACCTACGATGCCGCTGATACCTTCAATCGCGATTCTGCGAAGGGCTTCATCGATCTGTATGGCCTGTCCAACCGTGTGTGGGCAAAGAACCGCCGCGACAACGGCAAGACCGACGGCGATGCGAAAGAGCTTGAAGAAGACGCGCTCAAATAAGCAAGTGGAATATACCAAGCAGCGCTCGGGCGGGTTGTCCGAGCGTTCGTTTTGTATAAGGGGGAAATGGATCCTCCAGTTCCGATCAGGGAACGAACTACGAGTAGACATGGGTAACGGGGAGTAGAAGATATGGCACTGTGGTCTGGACGTTTCGAAGAAGGCGTGAGCGAATTCACGCAGGAGTTCGGTGCATCGCTGCCGGTCGATAAGGCAATGTACAAACAGGATATCGCCGGATCGATGGCGCATGCGCGCATGCTTGCCGATCAGGGTGTCATCTCGCATGAAGATGCTGAAGCGATCACGGCGGGACTTGCGCAGATCGAGCGCGATATCGAAGAGGGCAACTTCGTCTTCGATATCAATAACGAGGACATTCATATGTCCATCGAAGCGGTGCTCACCGAGCGCATCGGAGATGCAGGTGCGCGTCTGCACACCGGCCGCTCTCGAAACGATCAGGTCATCACCGATACGCGTCTCTATGCGAAAGAGCTTTGCCGTGAACTGATGGGTGCGAATCTAAAGCTGCGCAAGACGCTTCTGGCGCTTGCAGCGCAGAATGAAGAGGTGCTGCTCCCAGGCTATACGCATCTTCAGCATGCTCAGCCTGTGCTGCTCGCGCATCATTTCATGGCGTACTACTGGATGTTCACGCGCGATTTCAATCGCTTGCGTCAAGCGTTCGATGCGGCCGATATGAACCCGCTCGGTTCGGCGGCGCTCGCAGGCACCACCTATCCGCTCGACCGTGATGCGACCACCCGAGCACTTGGGTTCGCTGCGCCTATCCCGAATTCGCTCGATGCCGTTTCCGATCGTGATTTCCTGCTCGATCTCGATTACGCGGCAAGTGTGAGCATGATCCATCTTTCGCGCTTGGCGGAAGAGATCATCCTTTGGTCCACTTCGGAATTCGGCTTCATCACGCTCTCCGATGCGTTCTCGACCGGTTCGTCGATCATGCCGCAGAAGAAGAACCCCGATTTCGCGGAACTCATCCGCGGCAAGTCGGGACGTGTGGTCGGCGATCTTGTAGCGCTTCTCGTTACGATGAAATCGTTGCCGCTGGCTTACAACAAGGATCTCCAGGAAGACAAAGAAGGCGTGATCGATGCTGCGAAGACGCTCTATGATTGCCTTACCTGCATGGAAGGCATGATCGCCACCATGAAGATCAATAAGGATGCCATGCGCATCCAGGTTGAAAAGGGCTATTTGGCTGCAACCGATGTGGCCGATTATCTTGCGAAGAAGGGCATGCCATTCAGGCAAGCGCATGAAGTGGTGGGCCATCTGGTGTTGCTTTGCGATAAGCGCGGCTGCAACTTGGATGATCTGAGCCTCGAAGACTTCAAGGCGGAAAGCGAGCTCTTCGAAGAGGACATCACGGGCGCGCTCGACCTCGAGAGCATCGTTGCGGCACGTACCACCTTCGGTGGCACGTCGCGCGAGGCGCTTCACGACCAGATGCAGCTTGCAGAAGATTCTTACACGCAAGACAACGACTATTTCTTCCAGAAGCAGCCTGCATAAGCTCGAGCGTTCATCATAAAAACCTTACAATTCTTGCCATTCTGTGGCTAAACCGTGTGAATCTTCACCCGTGGCATATGGCAGCCTTGTCGTTCACGCCGCCATGATAAAATACTTCACAGTGTATCCATGGAGGTAAGATGTCAGTTCGCACTCGTAAAAAGAGGGCACATCGCAAAAAGCGTCAACCGTTAAGCAAGGCAATGCTCGCTCTTGTTATCGTGCTGGTCATTTTTGGTGCCGGCGGCATTGCGGTGGCTGCAGCGGCAGCGGTTTGGTTGCAGGATCTGCCCGATTATAAAGATTCGTCTGCTTTCAACTACGCGCAAAAGACCAGCGTTTATGCCAACGACGGCACTACGCTGCTCGCTGAATTCTATGTCGAGAATCGCGATCCGATCGAGCTTTCGGAAATGAGCGATTACGTGCTCGAAGGCACGGTTGCAACGGAAGACGAGCGCTTCTATGAACATGATGGTGTGGATATGTTGGGTATCGCCCGCGCAATCGTGGTGAACCTTACGGGCACTGGCAGGGAAGGCGCTTCGACCATCACGCAGCAGTTCGTACGCAATACGGTGCTTGCCGATGAAGCGAACGAATCCACGATCAAGCGAAAAGTGCGCGAAGCCTATATCTCGCTCGAACTTGAGAAGATGTTCAGCAAAGACGAGATACTCCAGATGTATCTCAATACCATCAATTATGGTCAAGGCGCTTATGGTATCGAAGCAGCCTCGCAACTCTACTTCTCAAAGCCTGCAAAAGACCTTACCTTGCCAGAGGCTGCGACGCTCATCGGTATTCCGCAATCGCCTACGTACAACAACCCGGTCGACAATCCTGAGAACTGCTTAGCGCGTCGTAACCTTGTGCTCGATCGCATGCTCAGCAATAACTACATCACCCAAGAAGAGCACGATGAAGCCCAGCAGACTCCGCTCACGCTCAACATAACGCGCGAAGAGGAAACTAACGGCATCATGAAGTACGACTATTTCACGAGCTATGTGCGCGATACGCTTCTGCAAGACTACTCGGTCAATGAAGTTTTCAAGGGTGGTTTGAACGTGAAGACCACGCTTGATCCGCATGTGCAAGATCTGGCTGAGGAGGCGGTAAATCGTAAGCTCGATAGCTTGCCGGAAAATCTCGAATGTGCCCTCGTGGCGATCGACCCTGACACTGGCTTTATTCAGGCTATGGTCGGTGGGCGCGATTATAAGACCAACGAATTCAATCTTGCCACGCAGGCGAAGCGTCAGGCGGGCTCTTCGTTCAAGACGTTCACGCTCTTGGCAGCGTTGGACGAAGGCTATTCTCCTGAAACGAACCTGAACTGTACCTCGAAGGTGAAGATCGGCAATTGGGATGTGGCGAATTATGGCAATGCGAACTATGGTACTCGCAGTATCGAGAGTGCATTTGCCGTTTCGTCAAATACTGGCTTCGCGGAACTTTGTACCGAAATCGGCCCCGACAAAGTTGCCGATATGGCACATAAGTGCGGTATCGAATCGGATCTCGAGAGCGTTCCTTCCATCACGCTCGGTGTTGAAGAGGTAAGTGTGCTTGAGATGGCGCAGGCCTATGCGACCATCGCCAACGGCGGTACGCTGCACAAGGCAAATTGCATCGAAGAGATCAAGGATTCATCGGGCCAGGTCATCTATCACGCCGATACGCGTGGTGATAAAGTACTCAATACTGACCTTACGCAAGCAGCGGTCGAAGTCATGGAGGGTGTTGTTCAGAAGGGCACGGGCCGAAATGCGGCACTCTATAACGGACAGCCTGTTGGCGGCAAGACCGGTACGAGTGAAGACTATCGTGACAAGTGGTTCTGCGGCATCACGCCTCAGATTTCAGTTGCGATCTGGATCGGCGATCGCAATGAAAAATCGATGCCTACCTGGGTTGCATGCGATAGCATCTTTGGCGACTTTGTAAATAAACTCTTGCGTGGTCAGGACAAAGAAGAGTTCCCTAAGGGCGCAGGTACGATCAAGTTCACCAAGACCGATATCGGTCATGGATCGGGCACGGATGGCGAAACTGTTTCTGCCGAAGGTACTGAAACAACTGCTACGGAAACTGTTACAGATAATGCTGCCGCTACTAGCGAAGCTGATTCTCTGTTACAGCAGATCGCTCAGGATAAACCGGAAGCTCAGGCTAACCAGTCGATGGAAGAATTTGCAAAACAGCATCCGTTGTTTGCCTTGTTACAGATCAATCAGTATAACGGCCAGTTAGGTCGTGGTGCTGCCGTTGGTGTGGCTAACGTAAGAGACATTCCTAAGATCAACGAATACCTGGCAATGAAACAGGTGAAAGACGTGTTACCTCGTAACCTGTCTTTGAAATGGGGTGTTAAGGCTATCGACGAAAAAGAACAATTTTTCGAATTATATGCTATCAAGGTTACTAACCGTGACGGAACGCCTGCTTTAGGTGGTGACGTAGTAACTGATGCTAATGCAGACTTCGTACAGCAGGCTGGCCGTTCAGAACAGCAGGTTAGTATGGCCATGAACGCAGAAGGTGCTAAGGCATGGGCTCGTTTGACAAAAGAGAATATCGGTAAAGCTATCGCTATCGTTCTGGATGATATGGTTTATTCCGCTCCAAACGTAAATGACGAAATTACCGGAGGACGTTCTCAGATTACAGGTCACTTCACTCCGGAAGAAGCGAAGGACTTAGCTAACGTATTGAAATCAGGTAAGATGGCTGCTTCAGTACATATCGTACAGGAAGACGTTGTCGGTCCGTCACTGGGTCAGGAAGCTATCAGCTCAGGTGTTATCTCCTTTGCTTTGGCATTGATCCTGTTGATGATCTATATGTGTGCATTCTACGGAATTATCCCGGGGCTGATTGCCGACGGTGCTTTGGTATTGAATATCTTCTTTACAATGGGTATCCTTGCTTCTTTCCAGGCTGTACTTACTTTGCCGGGTATCGCCGGTATGGTGTTGACGCTGGGTATGGCAGTCGATGCTAACGTATTGATATATG
>OGYF01002293.1_pt1 | contig 14582 bp, 8 predicted proteins | sample 1576451 | NCBI WGS metagenome assembly OGYF01 (sample SAMEA3541505, study PRJEB24748) | human gut metagenome | biome: human gut; feature: human-associated habitat; material: faeces | place: China | collected 2012 | reverse complement strand
TCGCATAATAATCCGTATCCATGTTATTTACCAGACGGTTATTGTCATATCCCGGATAGGATACGCATGCCAGAACATCTCCTGTTTTGACATCTGTGATTACCGCAGAAGCGGAACATGGCTCCAGTGCAAGCTGTGCCGGTTCAATCTCAAGATTATAAATCTTATTAATCATAAAATCATAGGCTGTCATGGAGCCGGAAGCCAGAGCCGCATAAGCGTCATCATCTTTTGATAAGATTCCCTGTTCATACAAAACCAGACAGATCTCGCTTCCGGAGATGGTATCCTCCTGAAGCATATACTTATACAGAAGTTTTGAGAAATTGGTGTCTTTTTTAAGATAATCGATCAGATAATCTGTAAGAGCCTGATATACTTCATCGGAATCCAGATAATCTCCTTCTGTAGAAAATTTGGAAATATCGATCCAGTTCTGACTTGCCGCATATGTCAGATAATCTTTCAGACTGATATCTTTATCGGTTGTCCATTTCTGATAAGTACTGTCAGAGGTATCAATGGCATTCTTTGAGATAACCCCCAGCGTATCTCTGAGAAGATCATCACAGATATAAGTAAGGTATTCCTGGATCTGATCATCTTCATCTTTTACGGCCGGTGGATTCTCAGCTGTCAACCTGTTAGTTATTGTATCAAAAACCTGTTGCTGTTTCTGTTGAAATTTGGCATATAATTTTTTTTCTGTATCGGAAGCGTTGGCATCACTGAATTTATTGATATCGATGACACTGTTGGCAATCAGGGCATTATATACATCATAGATCGGTATTTTAATCTGTGCAGCATCATTTACACTGAAATCATAGGTTTTGGATGCTTCAATCTTGGATAAAAGGATTCCGGCAACTCTCTGTTTCAGTATCTGGTAGATGGCGGACTGCCAGCTGCTGTCTATGGTAAGATAGGTATCGTTACCTGCGACAGGTTCTACTCTCGTGCTGTCGTCAATCTTAAGTACTTTACCAAGGTTATCGACAGTGACAGTTTCTTCACCGTCTGTTCCCTGAAGAGATGTTTCCATATATTTCTCAATTCCCGATTTACCGATAATCGCATCATTTGAATAATCAGGATTCTTCTGTCTCAGTTCTTCAAGCTCTTCTGAAGAAGCCTGTCCCGTATAACCAAGAATTGGTCCCATGCTTGCATCATCAATGTATTTGCGGACAGAATCCTCTACAATGTCAATTCCCTGAAGCTCCGGCTGATTTTCTCTGATTGCAGCTACAGATTTTTCACTTATATTTGAAGCGATCGTAACGGCCATGTACTTCTTGAAGCTGTTAGTGCTCAGTGCATAGCGGATTTTGGAAAGCTCAAGTATATCCTGCTTTGACAGGTTCTCCGGAAGTCCATGGGATGTCAGTTCTTCTTTGGTATAAGCATTATCGCCGTAAAGAACAATGGAAAATCCCTCTTTTCCGCTCATAAACTCGATCATCTGATCTGCAGTGGCATTTTTCTGTTTTTTTGTCAGGTTATCAATCAACGGTTCTCCGTAAATATCCGCACGAAAACGGTTCAGAGTAAATCCCTCATCAACATCAAAAGCATAATTCCCGCTCTCATCCAAAACAATATGGAAGCCGGTACTGATGGAATCCCCGTTGGACTCAAGGATTTTCAGGACTTTATAGGCAATCCCGTTCAGTGTAAGATTCTTTTCTCTGGTAGAATCATAAGTTCCATTATCCTCAAAGGTAACAGAATAAGCCAGCACATTTGTTGCCAGCTCCTCACCATTTCTGTCATAGATATTGCCACGCGTACTTTTGATCACACGTTTTTTTGTTGTTCTTGATTCAAATTTGCTGATATAAGCCTCTCCCTGGATGATCTGCAGTTCAAAAAGCTGACGGACCAGAGTGGCTGACATAAATACAAAAACCAGTACCAGTACTGTGGTACGTTTTATTCGTATCTTTTTAAAAAATCTTTTTATTTTAGTACCCAAATAGACTCACTTTCTTTCATTGATGGATTCTTCATGAAATGATAATTAATATAATGAAATACCCGGTAAACAATCAGTGTAAGGATCACTGTATAAAAAATCTCCGGTAAAATAATCCGGTATAAATAGGTTCCGAGCCCCAGACGTCCCCTGAGCAGAAACTGCAATGCATAGACAGAAAGTCCGTACAGTAAATCCCCGATACCTGCAAGCATAACCGGAACCTTTATGTCATCATCATAGCAGATCCTGTGGGCATATCCGCTTAAAAAGCCAATATACATATAGATCAGAGCGTAGAAACCAAACACAGAGCCATAGAACATGTCTACCAGAAATCCACAGAAAAATCCTGTCCACAGTCCACTTTTTCTTCCGCGCATCAGCCCCATGGATATACACAGGATCAGGATCAGATTCGGCGTGATAGAACCGATGGATATCACATGAAGAAGAGTACACTGAAGAAGAAAACTGATCAGGATCATAAAAAATAACGCTATCTTACTCTTCATTTGCAGTCGCCTCCTGAGCTGCCTGAGCATTGTCATTAACAGAATCCTGTTTATTTACTGTAATGACAAGTACATTTTTCAGATGCTGGAAATCTACAGGTGTGACAATGGTACCTGTTTTGGTCAGATTGTTGCTGTTTTGTTCCACCTCACTGACGTATCCGATAAACAGTCCCTCTACATATTTCTCACTGATATTGGAGGTAACGATGCGTTCCCCCACTGTTACTTTATTATTCTGGTCATACAACTGGCTGAAGCTTAATTTACCCTCATCGATGAGTTCCAGATCTCCTTCCACCACACAGTTATCCTGTGTGCTGACAGTCATGGCACTGACATTGCTGCTGTCATCGATAATGGAACGTACAGTCGCCCAGTGAGTTCCGACCTCTGTCACGATCCCGACCAGACCTTTATCTGCAAGTACATTATTATCCACACGAATGCCGTCTGCAGATCCCCGGTTGATCATAAAGGTATCATACCAGTTGCCCGGATCTTTGGATATGATTTCTGCAGCAATCTTTGGATATTCGGTATACTGCTGGTCAAGATTATACATCTGCTGTAATCTTACATATTCTGTCTGATCCTGGATCAGTTTATTGTTCTGTTCTGTGAGACTGTCTATCTGTGCCTTTAAATTTTCGTTCTCACTGAGGATTTCTTCTTTATCACGCATACGGTCCTGCATTCCTTTCAGAACTGAACTGATCCGATTGATGCTGTTTTCAAATGGAACGATCAGTATCCCGGCGGCATCCTGCAGCGGTGCAGTGGTTACGCCGGATGAAAAAGTGGCAGCAATACAGCTGACGCAGAAGATCGACATAATGACCAGAAGATGTTTACTTTTTAATTTAATCCTAAAATGTACTTTCTTTTTCAGGTTTTTCATTGATGCACCCCTAAAAATTATAGTTTTCTCTGCGTAACCGGTACTGCCCATTCACGCAGTTCTTTATTTCTGATTATTTTCTCCAGACCTGTAACTGCCGAGGTTTCATAAAAATCTGACAGATTAAAGGTGAATCCCGTATAACTGGCAAGGTATTTATCAATATAAGGAAGTCTGGTACTGCCTCCGGTTATGTAAATCCCCTGTTTCGCAATATGGTAGGAAATCTGGGGAGGAATTCGCTCCAGAAATGTTTTCATCTCTGCCGCAATCTCATTCAGACAGTTCATGATACCGTCATTTACCACATAAGAAGAAATGATTTCTTCTCTTGGCAGTCCGGAAATACAGTCAATTCCTACAACCTTACGCACTTCCTTTTTCGGATCACTGAGGCGTCCCATGACCATCTTAAGCCTCTTGGCAGTCCTTGTGCCAATCTGCAGATTATATCTTTTACGTATTTCACTGCAGACAGATTCATTCATCTGTCTGCCTCCCAGCGGTATTTTCCTGCTGATAATGATCTTTCCTCCGGTGATGATCGATACTTCTGTACTCTGTGCACCGATATTTACGATCATATTTCCTTCCGGATCTTCCAGATTGACACCCATGGCAATGGCATCTGCAATGGGTGCCTCTACCATAAATACGCGATTTTTCTTTAACCAGTGACCATTCGCCACATGAAAATATGCCCGTTTCTCAACCGCAGTCATATCCAGAGGAACAGTAAAATACATTGTTGCGCCAAATCCCAGGATATGATCGATCTTTCGGATCATACTGTAAAGAACAATCTCCTGAAGTTCCAGATTAGCGATCATGCCAAATGTCATTGGCGAAGTAACCGTAATATCTGTGGGGGATTTCTCAAACATATCGTATGCTTCATTTCCCATTGCAATGATCGTGTGTCCCTTGGACGCGATCATATTTTTCTCGATATAAGTTTTGTTTCTGAAAAAAGAATAGACTTTTACGGAACTGCTTCCCAAATCTATTCCATATGTTTTCTCAAATAGCATATTCTGCCCCTTTGTTGTTGCCTTATTCTGTACATGTATTCCATAATCCTTCTTCTCTGAAGCTGCAGTATCTCTGATCCCCGATCACAATATGATCCAGCAGATGTATTCCCAGCAGTTCCCCCGCCTGATAAATCCTGGCTGTGATCTGTAAGTCATCCGGACTTGGTGTAGGATCACCACTTGGATGATTGTGTATCAATATCAGACTGACTGCATGGCGGCGCAGGGCTTCCATGAAGATTTCCCTTGGTGTTACCAGCGAACCGGTTGCAGTTCCCCGGGTCAGTATCTTATCTCCCAGAAAATGTCCTTTTACATCTGACATCATACAGATCACCAGTTCCTGCTCTTCATGGCGGAGTTCTTCCATATAATAAGCTGCTATGGAGGAGGGATTGTTCATAACTATCTGCGGTCTGGCAGCAGCCTTGGCAATTCTTTTGGAAAGTTCTCCAATGCATTTTAACTGTACTGCTTTTACCTGTCCGATTCCATGAATCTTCATAAGATCCTGTACAGATACATGCATAAGCCCCATAAGGCCGGGATAGGAGGACGACTCCATAAATTTCAGGATCTCCTGTGCAAGTGCCAGTGAATTCTTTCCTGAAGTGCCGCTGCGCAGGATTACTGCCAGCAGTTCAGTGTCATTTAATGAACCCTCACCCTGCATAAAGCATTTCTCATACGGCCGCTGTTCCCTGGGAAGCTGCTTCATAATATTATTTGCATTATTCATAAGTCTGCCTGTGCTCTCTAAAGCCTCTGGGCAAATTGCAAATTATATTCTAGCATAAAAGAGGAGAGATGTACACTCTCCTCTCTGAATTTTTATGTGAACTTTATGTTTACCGGTAATATCCCGCTTAAGAGATCAATTATTTTTTATAGCCGCATATTTCCGGCATACAGTCTCAGCAACTTTGATTCCATCCATGGCAGCACTTGTGATTCCGCCTGCGTAACCTGCACCTTCGCCACATGGATAAATTCCTGCCATATTTGCTGTGAGCTCCTGATCACGTACGATTCTTACAGGAGAAGAAGTACGGCTTTCAATGCCACTGAGCAGTGCATCCTCTCTGTCAAATCCGGAAATTCGTTTTCCGAAGGCTCTGACACCTTCTTCAATAGAATCGCCTACTGCTTTTGGCAGAACAGAGCGTACATTTGTCAGTATATATTCTCCCTTCATACAGGGAGTAACCTCTCCTAATGCTTCACTTGCCTGATTTTTGCAAAAATCACCAAACAGCTGAACAGGAATTTTTCCTTCTCCGAGCTCCCATGCTTTTTTCTCCAGATCACGCTGAAATTCTACGCCGCCAAGAACTCCTTTATCCGGGAAATCTTCTGGTGTGACTGTGACAATCATGGCACTGTTTGCATTTCTGGAATCACGTGCCTGATAGCTCATTCCGTTCACTGCGAGACGACCGGGTTCAGAGGATGCATTTACAACATATCCGCCCGGACACATACAAAAAGAATAAACACCTCTGCCATTTGCACACTTATGGGTTACTTTATAGCTGGCTGCACCAAGTAATTCATTCTCAGGCTCTCCATAAAGATCCATATTGATCATTTCCTGAGGATGTTCAATACGCAGCCCCACTGCAAATGACTTTGGCTCCATATAAACACCACGTTCCTGTAACATTTCAAAAGTATCTCTTGCACTGTGTCCTGGTGCCAGTACACAGACTTGTGTAGGGATTCTCTTATCATTGTTGATCTCAATTTCTTTTAATGTATTGTTCTCAAAAATCAGATCTGTCACCTTGGAACGGAAGCAGAATTTTCCTCCCATTTCTTCGATTTCATGACGCATTTTTTCAACAATACCAACCAGCACATCCGTTCCCAGATGTGGCTTCTGCTGATAAATAATTTCTTCCGGTGCGCCGGCAGCTACGAAACGCTTCAGTACCTCATGATTACGTCCGTAAGGATCTTTTACCAGCGTGTTCAGCTTTCCGTCGGAAAAGGTGCCGGCGCCGCCCTCTCCGAACTGTACATTGGACTCAGGGTCAAGAACACCATTTTTCCAGAAATTCTCTACTGTTTTCTGACGTTTCTCAGCCTCTTCTCCGCGTTCAAGTATTATTGGACAATATCCGGCTTTCGCAAGATACCATCCGCAGAAAAGCCCTGCAGGACCACTTCCCACAATAACGGGAGAATGTAAAAGAGGTGTCTCACCCGGAGAGGGAAATTCATATGGTTTCTCTTTAGTTAACATAATGTTGTTATTGTTAACTTTTTTGGCGAGTTTCTGTTCATCTCTGATCGTTACATCTACAGTATATACAAAGATTTTGTCATTTTTGTGTCTGCAGTCCAGAGATTGCTTTTTTATTTCGTAAGTAAAACTGTTTCCGGGATTTTTTAATGTTTTTGCAATCTTTTTTTCGAGCTGTGCCTTTGTATGTGTGATCGGAAGTTTCAGCTGTGAAATTCGAATCAATTTTTCTCCTCCTTTGCGGCATTTTTGCCGGCCACTGCGCCGCTGCTCCATGCCCATTGCAGATTATATCCGCCGCATGTACCGTCAATATCCAGAAGCTCCCCTGCAAAATACAGACCCTTACAGAGCTTTGACTCCATGGTTTGAGAATTTACCTGTGAGGTATCTACTCCCCCGGAGCAGACCTGTGCCTGTGAAAATGACATGCCATCCTGCACTTCAAGAGGAAATTCCCTTATGGCAGAAACCAGTTGTTTTTGTGATATAAGGATTTTGATAAGCTTTTCCGGGAAAAGTCCCACCAGGAGTTCTTTTTCTTTTTTATAGGGACATGCCTTCTTTCGTGCATACAGAAGTTTCTTTAATTCTTCTTCTGACAGCTCCGGCATGAAATTAATGCGGAGCTCTGCTTTATGTCCTTCTCTGACTGCACGTACTGCATAAGTGCTGAGCTGAAACACTGGGATTCCGGAGATTCCGTATTCTGTAAGCTGCAGCTCGCCATGTTCAGATTTACAGAATTTCCCATCTGTAAAAAGAGAAATCTCTCCTTCTGTACGTACGCCTGCCCATGCCTTAAAAGAAGAACCTTTACACTTCAGGGCAGTAAGTGCCGGATAAACCGGGACAATGCGGTGCTGAAAGCTCTCTGCCAGCATATATCCGCTGCCGTCTGAACCTGAAACAGAAGATGCCCGGGATCCATTGGCAAGTATCAGTGCATCTGCATCATAGTGCCATCCTTTTGTCAAGATTTGGAAATTCTTTCCATTTGTCCCGGTTTTTATTTCTGTAACCTGTTCGTTTGTCTTTATTTTCACACCCAGACTGGCAGCCTCCATACACAGTACATCTACAACACTCTGCGCCTGATTGCTTCTCGGATAAAGATAGCCGTTCCTGTTTAAAGGATAGATTCCTATCTCTTTGAAAAACTCAATGGTATTCTCGACAGAAAACTCTCTGAGTGCATCTTCGACAAATTCCGGATGTTCGCCTCTGTATGCATCATCCGGTCTTGCAAGATTGGAAAAATTACATCTGCCGTTTCCTGTAGCACAGATTTTCTTTCCGGGTTTCTCGTTCTGTTCCAGAACAGTGACTGCTGCCCCGTTTCGGGCTGCCATGATCGCTGCCATCAGTCCACAGGCTCCTGCTCCTGTGATTACTACCTGTCTTTTTTTCATAAAGTTACAAGTCCTTTATCAACCATTTTCTGCAGGGACATCAGAACACCCAGTTTTGCATGTTCCCAGGTAAGTCCTCCCTGAAAATACACTGCATATGGAGGCTTCATCGGACCATCTGCAGAAAGCTCGATGGAAGAGCCCTGTACAAAAGCACCTGCTGCCATGATAACCTGACTGTCATATCCGGGCATATCCCATGGCTCCGGATCCACATAGCTGTCAACCGGAGCTGCTGCCTGAATACCCTTACAGAACGCGATCAGACCTTCCGGTGTGCCAAGGCTTACTGCCTGAATGATGTCCTGACGTGGCTCTGTGGAATCCGGGATTACCGGGAATCCAAGTTTCTCATAAATATTTGCCGCAAACACAGCTCCCTTTAACGCACCCTTGGTAACCATTGGTGCAAGGAAAAATCCCTGGAAGAAAGAACGGTTGACTCCCAGAGTTGCGCCTACCTCACTGCCAAGTCCGGGACAGGTCATTCTGTAAGAAGCATTCTCCACGCACTCCTTAGTACCCGCAATATAACCGCCGATAGGCGCAAGTCCGCCGCCCGGATTTTTGATCAGAGAACCAACGATCATATCAGCTCCCACATCACTTGGCTCAATGGTATCTACAAACTCACCGTAGCAGTTATCCACCATACAGATCACATCCGGTTTAATACTCTTTACAAAAGAAATCAGTTCTCCAATCTGCTTTACAGAGAAAGACGGACGTGTCTGATATCCTTTGGAACGCTGGATCTCCACAAGACGTGTTTTTTCATTGATTGCTTTACGGATGTTGTCATAATCAAAGGTTCCGTCTTCTAACAGTTCCACCTGACGGTAACTTACTCCATATTCTGCGAGAGAACCTTTTGACGGGCGGATGCCGATTACCTCTTCCAGAGTATCGTAAGGCTTTCCGGCAGGTGCCAGAAGTTCATCACCCGGACGGAGATTACCGAATAAGGCAATGGCCAGCGCGTGAGTTCCGCATGTGATCTGCGGGCGTACCAGACAGGCTTCCGTATGGAAAGTATCTGCATAAACCTTTTCAAGTGTTTCCCGGCCAATATCGTCATATCCATAACCGGAAGAACTTCCGAAGCATTCTGCGCTTACTTTATTTTTCTGCATGGCAAGAAGCACCTTCATCTGGTTATATTCTGCCGTTTTATCAAATTTTTCAAATCTTTCTTTTAAAGATTCCTCAATCTTATGACCAAAGTCATAAACCTCTGAAGAAATCCCAAGCTGTGCGTACATTTCTTTCATAATTTGTTTCGTCCTCATTTCTGTTTGCATTATTATCTTTATTTTATCTCTGAATTTCACTTATTCTGTATCAGTGATTTTTAAGAAAAATTCGGTTATAAAATTCCTCTGTCCCTGCATACCTTCAGCATTTCATCAAGGATTCTGTCTTCATTATAGTCAAATTCATCCTTATTCATCCAGATGGTATCCTTCTCCCTGCGAAACCAGGTCAGCTGGCGTTTTGCAAAATGTCTGGTATCTCTTTTCAGGATCCTGACCGCTTCCTCTAACGGATACTCGCCATCCAGATATGCAAGGATTTCTTTATATCCAAGTCCCTGCATGGAAACCATCCCCCTGTGGTATCCCATATCTTTTAACTTCTGCACTTCCTCAAGGAGTCCCTCTTTTAACATCTCATCAATACGGTCATCAATCCGTTTATAAAGAAGTTCCCTTGGTACATTCAGCACAAAATATGCCAGATTATAAGGGGTTTCGTGTTCCTTCTGCTCCTGATTATGTGCGGAGATCGGCGACTGGTTCTGATGATAAAACTCCAGTGCCCTGATCACACGTTTTACATTATTGGCGTGGATTTCCCCGGCACTGACAGGATCAACATCCAAAAGCATCTGATGCAGATATTCATTTCCCTTCTCTGCAGCAAGCTGTTCCAGCTCCTGACGGTATCCGTCTTCCTGCTCTGCCTGAGTAAAATCAATATCCTTTGTAATAGCCTGTATATAAAATCCGGTTCCTCCTACCAGAACAGGAATTTTCCCCTTGGCATAAATTTCTTCCATGGCAGCTTTTGCCATCTGCTGGAATTTCACGATATGAAATTCTTCCTGAGGCAGCAGTTCATCTACCAGATAATGCTTTACTCCCTGCATCTCCTCCGGCCGGATCTTAGCTGATCCAATATCCATATATTTGTAGACCTGCATGGAATCAGCAGAAATGATCTCTCCGTTTACTGCTTTCGCAAGAGCAATGGATAGATGGGTTTTTCCTGCTGCCGTCGGTCCTGTAAGAACGATCAGTGGCTTTTTCATAATAGCTCCTTATATATAAACTATACAATACGTTTAAATTTCTTTTCCAGTTCTGTTTTAGTCATGGAAATAATCGTCGGTCTTCCATGAGGACAGTGATAGGGGTTCTCCAGTGTGAGCAGTTCATCGATCAAGGCATTTGCTTCCCGGTCGGACATCTGGTGATTTCCCTTTACCGCAGCCTTACATGCCATGGTGGCCAGTCTGGAAGCAAAGATTCCAAGTGGATCCTTATCCTTCTCAGAAGCAAGATTGTCAAGCATTTCCAGAAAAAGTTCTTCCTCCGTAAGACCGTACAGATTGGCCGGGACTGCATTGATACAGTATTCCTTACCGCCAAATGGTTCAATCTCAAATCCAAAATCCTCGAAATACTTACGGTTAGCCTTAAGAAGAGCTTCTTCCTGAAGATTCAGGGATACGATCAGCGGCGGGCTAAGGTACTGGGATTCTACTGTCTGCTCACGAAACCTTTTTACGAAACGTTCATAATAAACCTTTTCATGTGCCGCATGCTGGTCGATAATAAAAAATTTATCCTCAAACTGAACAAGCCAGTAAGTATCAAAAATCTGTCCGATCAGCTGATGACGGCTTCGAGATTCAGGAGCAAGAAGTTTTTCCTCAAATAATTCCAGCTGCTGTGGTCTGATTTCTTCTGATATTACATTTTTGTTTTGTTCTATCTGTTTTCTGTTTCCTTCTGAATCCACAGCAGTCTTCAGATATTCTGCAGTTTTCTGTTCTGCAATTTCCTGCTTTGTCTCTGAAAATACCGGTTGTTCTTCATTCTTTTTCTCGCTTAGTGTTCCCTCAAAAAGCTGTTCCTCTGCCTTGGTAAGAGGATCCCTGGTCTGATAGATCTGCTGTTCACGCACTGCCTGTTCTGCCATTGTAACAGTTCCTCGTGGTAGTGCGGTATGCTCAGAAACCCTGGAAGCTGTATTTACAGTCTGTGGACGATACTCCGGAATTTCAGCCCGACGTCTGGTTTCAAATGGCTCCGGTACATCCCCCGGTTTTACCACAGGCTGCTGCTTTTTAATCGGTTCTTCTTTTCCAAAAGGCACTGTCTGGATCATTTCTCTTGTGGTAAGAGCCTTGTGGACTGTCTCGTAAACTGCATCATAAACTTCAGTTCCTCTTGCAAACCGCACCTCCATCTTGCTTGGATGCACATTTACATCCAGATCATTTCCCTCCATCTGAATATGAAGCGAAACAAACGGAAACTTATGTTGCATAAGAAACCCCTTATAGGCATCCTCGATTCCCTTTGCAATGATCCTGTTTTTTACAAAGCGTCCGTTAATATAGTAATTCTCAAAAGTACGGTTGCCTCTGGAAATCTCCGGTTTTCCCACAAAACCCTCAATCTTCATGAAATCATTCTCGTAGGATACTTCAAGAAGTGCTTTGGTAATATCTCTTCCATATATATTATAAATCACATCTTTTATATTGTAATTACCGGATGTGTGAAGCTTCACCTGTTTATTCTGGATATATTTAAAAGAAATCTCAGGATGGGACAATGCCAGCTGTTCCATCAAAGTGCTGACATAATTTCCCTCCGTAGTATCTGATTTCAGGAACTTGCTTCTTGCAGGTGTATTATAAAAAAGGTTTCTCACCAGGAAAGTAGTTCCTTCCGGAGCCCCCATATCCTCTAAAGACTCCTGTACACCACCATTGATCACATAACGGACTCCGCTTAATGCAGATGGGGTCTTTGTGATCAGTTCCACCTGTGCAACAGCGGCAATACTGGACAAAGCCTCACCGCGAAATCCAAGAGACGCAATGTGTTCCAGATCCTCAACCTTCTCAATCTTACTGGTGGCATGACGCAAAAATGCCAGGGGTACCTGATCTCTTTCCATACCCCCGCCATTATCTGTGATACGTATCATCTTTTTGCCACCGTCTGTGATCTCCACTGTTACAGCAGTTGCTCCTGCATCAATTGCATTCTCCACAAGCTCCTTTACAATGGAGGACGGACGTTCCACTACCTCACCGGCAGCGATCTTATCTATGGTCTGCTGGTCTAATACTGCAATTTTTCTCAACTTTTATCACCATCTGTTCTTAATCTTGTTCTGCAGGTTATAAAGTGTATTCATTGCCTCGATAGGAGTCATATTCCCCATATCAAGACCTTTTATCTCATCAATGATATCGTTATCCTTAACTGTATCGAACAGAGACATCTGTGCCATATCCATCTGATCGTATACAGGCTTTTTCTTTTTCGCAGACGTCAGGTCTTTTACTGCTGCCGTAATATCCGCATCACTGAGCTCCTCCACCAGTTCCTTTGCTCTCTGGATCACAGAATCCGGAACACCGGCAAGCTTGGCAACCTGGATACCATAACTTTTGTCTGCGCCGCCCTGGACAATCTTACGCAGAAATACAATATCGTCCCCTTTTTCCTTGACAGCAATACAGTAGTTATTAACTCCCGGAATTTTACCCTCCAGTTCAGTAAGCTCATGATAATGGGTGGCAAATAACGTCTTTGCACCACAAAGCTTCGTATTGCTGATATGCTCGATCACAGCCCAGGCAATGGCAAGCCCGTCAAAGGTACTGGTGCCACGTCCGATCTCATCCAGGATCAGAAGACTCCTTGCAGTCGCGTTCCTCAGAATATTCGCAACCTCTGTCATCTCTACCATAAAGGTACTCTGACCACTTGCCAGATCATCAGAGGCACCCACACGTGTGAAAATTCTGTCTACAATTCCAATATTTGCTTTTTCAGCAGGGACAAAACTTCCGATCTGTGCCATCAGTACGATCAGGGCAGTCTGTCTCATGTAGGTAGACTTACCTGCCATGTTCGGACCTGTGATAATGGATACCCTTTTCTTATGGTTATCCAGATATGTATCATTCGCAATAAACATATCGTTCTCTATCATCTGTTCCACAACAGGATGACGGCCGTTTTTAATATCTATCACACCTGTTGTATTTGTCTTCGGACGTACAAAATGATTTCTTTCCGCAACCAGGGCAAGAGAAGCAAACACATCCAGTGCAGCCACTGCCTTGGCAGTCTTCTGGATCCGCATAACTTCTTTCCCGACTGTATCTCTCACATCACAGAACAGTTCATATTCCAGAGCATACAGCTTATCCTCTGCCCCAAGGATCAGGTCTTCCAGTTCTTTTAACTCCTGGGTAATGTATCGCTCTGCATTGGTAAGCGTCTGTTTACGGATATAATTATCCGGCACCAGATCTTTAAAAGTATTGGTGATCTCCAGTGAATAACCAAATACGCGATTATATTTGATCTTCATTGTTTTGATGCCTGTACGCTCCCGCTCTTTGGCCTCCAGTTCTGAAAGCCATTTCTTACCATCTGTCCTGGAACGGCGGAATTTATCTACATCTTCATTATAGCCCTCTTTAATAATGCCTCCATCCTTCTGTGCAAGAGGCGGATCTTCCACGATGGCACGCTTGATCAGATCTGTTACATCCTCCAGGGAATCCATATCCTCATAGATTTTCTGAAGCAGAGGTGTTTTAAATTCTTTTAAAACCTGTTTTATATAAGGAAGCATTTCCAGCGAAGAAGCAAATGCGATCAGATCTCTTGGATTCGCGGATTTATAGCTGATACGGCTGATCAGTCGTTCCAGGTCATAAACAGGTCCCAGATATTCCCTGATCTCATCCCGGAGCATTCCGTTTTTATTTAACTCTTCCAGTGCTTCCAGACGTTGTTCAATCTCATCTCTGTCGATCAGTGGCTGTTCCACATAACTGCGGAGAGTTCTGGCTCCCATTGCTGTTTTTGTCTTATCCAGTACCCAGAGAAGAGAACCTCTTTTCTGTTTCTCTCTCAGGGTTTCCACAAGTTCCAGATTTCTGCGGCTGGAACTGTCGATAAGCATATATTTCTCTGCTGCATAGGGACGGATCGTTGTCATATGGGACAAGGCTGTCTTCTGGGTTTCTTTCAGATATAAGAAAAGAGCTCCTGCAGCAATGATCCCGCAGTCATAATCACCAACGCCCAATCCCTCCAGAGAACCTACATGAAAATGATCTTTTAGTGTGCGGCGGCACAACTCGTCATCGAAATACCAGGAATCCAATGAAAAAACACAGATCCCAAGACGGTTCTGCAAGTCATCTGTATCTATATTAGACATATAAAAAGAAT
>OGYF01002290.1_pt1 | contig 14594 bp, 15 predicted proteins | sample 1576451 | NCBI WGS metagenome assembly OGYF01 (sample SAMEA3541505, study PRJEB24748) | human gut metagenome | biome: human gut; feature: human-associated habitat; material: faeces | place: China | collected 2012 | reverse complement strand
GGTTGGTCATAGTCCATTCGCCCGTGCCGAGCATGGAGTAAAGTCCCCAGTGGAGGAAAATGCCGAATTTGGCGTCCTGAAACGCCGTCCGGGCTTGCAGGTTTTCAGGCGCCGGGGCATAGGGCGCAGTCGTCTGCGCGGAGGCCGTCCAGCAAACGGCGGCGCAGGCCGCAACGATCCAGCGGTTTTTCATCGTATTTGGTTCGGATTATATACTTTATTCAAAAGTAATACAAATTCGCGACAATCATGCCGCTTTTTCCCGTTTTTTCTTTTCGTTTGTTACAATCGGAGCTTTTTAACGTCGAAAAAGTTACTTTTTATTGCGATGTTCGGGCGCAACTGTCGGGCTTCCGATCTCCCTTCCGCCCTTCGCTCCCCCGGAAGCAAAATCGCAGGCTCGGATCGCATGTTTCGGGAGTGGCCGCTCTGGGGCTCTCCTATGCGCTGGCCAAGGGCAAACACTTCACGCGCGAGGAGTTTATTTCGATGCTGCTCACCTCGGTGAACGACATCGACTCGCGGTTTGAAGGATCCAAAACCTCCGGCGGGACGATCAATCTTGAAAAATACCGCGGCAAAATGGGTACGGGACTGACCGATGCCTACCAGTTGCTGATGCAGATCGAAGGAACGCCCTGTCTGAAAGTCAAGACCGGCAAACTGGAGCTTGTCACCCTTACGAAACATTTCGGAGGTTCGGCCAAGGATCTGACCTATATGGGTGTCGAAGTCTCGGCGGAAGATATGCAGAAACTCGGCATGGCCGTGGAACCAAAGATGTACAACGGTCAGTTGATGATCAAATGTACGAAGCCGGGAGTTGCGCACATCACCGTGAAGGCGGTGGGCGGCGGCAACAGGCCCGGAACAGGATCGGTTATGGGCGGCATCGAAATTACCAAGACGTTTGCCGTCATTGCCCGCGAAACGGGTGCTGAAAACGGAGGCTGGTTATAAACGATAGAGTTAAGATACAATGAAAAAATATATTTATTCCCTGTTTGCGGCTGCTCTGTTCCTGTTTTCAGCCGGTTGTTCGAAGGATGACGACGGCTCGAAAAACATTGATTCGGGTGTTGTGGGCGAGTGGCGCCAGACGAAGTGGAGCAACGAGGCATATGCGGATTTCGATGTCTACGTCGAGTTCCTGTCCGACGGGACGTTCAACATCTTCCAGAAGGTGGAAACTCCGACCTTTGTGTGTTATTCCGGCGATTTTGCGGTCAACGGTGCGCAGCTTTCGGGCCGTTACCGCGACGGTGAGCCTTGGGGCGCCAGCTACGCCTTTGAGTTGAGCGGAGACGGAAAAACGCTGACGATGATCAGCCAGACCGATAAGGCCGAGGAGAGCGTCTATACGAGAACTGCCATTCCCGAAGAGGTGCGGAACGCTCCCGAAGTGCGCTCCGCGCTTTCCGGTGCGTTGCTGCGGATTTTCTAATACGACGACGTTGAAGTTCAAAAGCTGCCTGACCATATGGTCAGGCAGCTTTTGCGTTGATTCTGATGGGTGCGAAAAAGGGGACACAGGCCTCCATGACAACGAATACATAAACATTGTAAAATGGCGTATTGGGTGGCTATGCTGTTGTTTGTGTTGCCCTCTTTGCGCAGGAACAATTCAAAGTCGTGAAGATATGCAAGGTCTATTTCGTCAAGTCGGATATTCAGCGACCGAAATTGCGACAAACGTGATAACAACGAGTGGTGTTTGGATGCCGAGCCGTATTTGCCGAGTGTTTCCAGCCGTTCAATGGTCTGTTTCAAATATTCGCCGACCGTGCAGTTGATTTTCCGTCCGTTGGTTTCTAAAAGATTATCGAGGGTTACATCGATCTCTAATGCTTCCAAGCGTTTGATTTTGCGGCGATACTCGTTTAGTTTGGTGTCGATTCGGTATTGCAATTCCTGCATTTCGGGCGAATTGTCCTTAATGCGTTGATTTTCAAAGTCCCACTTGCTTATGTGGATGGTAACGCCCGTGCTTACATAGCGGATTTTGCGATTTAGGGTAAACCGAATGTGTATCGGCGCGGTATTGTTTGATTTAATTTTGTCTTTACGGAATATTACATTTGCATTGATAGTCATTAGATTGCACGTGTTGTGCAGAAGATTGGCATTTCTGTTTACCCTCCGAGAAACGGGGTAAACAAAAAGGTAAACATTTCCCCTTAAATGCTCCCTTTTTACCCTCGAACGGCCAATAGTAAGGGCAGACGCACAAAAACAAAAAGACCGATAATCATTGATTATCAGTCTTTTGCTTTGTACCCCCTCAGGGGCTCGAACCCTGGACCCCAACATTAAGAGTGTCGTGCTCTACCAACTGAGCTAAAGAGGCATCAATCGTTAAATCAAGTAGTTATGAATGATGCTGTGATTGATTTTCCCTTTAATGTGTACCCTATGGAGAGCCTTTTTCCAACTGCAAGTGAATAAATTAAAGTTGTAATTTGTTAATTGTCATTTAATTAAGCGCATGGTTCTACATTGCTCAATGTGTTTTACCCTTGTGATTTGTCATAATTAATTCGTTTTTAGTTATTTGTGATAATTTTTAGATGCTCATAGACCCCGACATCTATTCTAAAAAAGAGAGGACAAACATTGCAATAGGGGTATATTTAAGACCCCTTTCGCAAAGTCTGTCCTCGTATCAGTCGAGAAAAACGCGTGGGAAAATTTTCCCCTGCTCTCTCCTTTTAAGAGAGTGTATGTTGCTTTGTTATCTGTTAAAGAAAATCCTCGACCAGATAGCCGAGGATATAACATTGAACTGCTATAAATGTAGTTTTACCATAATTTATTTTCGGGATGCTCCTCTATTATGGACACAATCTCCTCTTTTGTAAATTCGGAATCCTCTTCGATAATTTTTACTCCTCGTACTTGATAATCTACAACGGTTTCAGTATTTTCATCTACGTAACTATAAATCCAAGTATTAAAAATTTTATTCGGGGCATCTAAAAAAATGAAATAAATAAACAGGCCGCCAGCAATAAATGGTTCTGCTTGATATATAGTAAATTTCCCTTTTAACGCAAATTTATATGGTTCTAAAACCTCATCTTTAATTTCCCCTTTGTAGCACGCATCAATGTATTTACGCAAAGTACGGAAATAGTCATTGTCAAGCCAATCTTTGTCTGTCCAGTTTCCGAAACGGATGTCATTCAATGATTTTCCACCTACAATATTCATGGAATCTGGTAATATCTCAATATCGGTTTCTTCTGTAACATGCTCTGCCGTAGAATCGGTAGCCCCTGTTTCGATAGATTGTGTAGTTGCTACTTGTTGGGAGTATCGATTTCCACACCCAACAATCAATAGTGCAAGTATCAGTATGCAGTTCTTCATATTCTGTGACGCATTTTGAAAACCTCTGTTTGTATATATACCCCTTAAAAAATTATATCATTTAATCTTTACTAATTTTTCAATAGGGATGCCTTCTCCGTCGTTCCATTCGACTGTTTGAACGATTACATATCCTTTCTTGTTAGGATGAGGTCGTACAACATCACTCGGTGGGTTCAAAGCGTCATAATCAACTCGTAACAACTTTTTCCATTGATTAGTACGTGATAATGAATAAACCGTATATCTGCATATTCGGCTAACGGCTCTTTCATTAAAGCCTATTTCATCCGTACCATCACCATTCAAATCACCCTCATTGGTTAATCGCTCAATCTGAAATTCAGTTTCTATGGCAGGAATGGTTGGATTACTGAATGTTATATTATTGAGTTTCCCATCATCTACTTCATCAAGGCTGTAATATTCAGCAGGGTTCGATTCGCTATAAGCATATTCAATCTTTCCATCACCATTAAAATCACCTTTTATAGTATCTCGTTCATATATATCTCTTACAATCGAATCAGTCTGTTCTGTTTGGCTTATTCTGTTTTCGACAACTATGTTTGGTTGTGTTCTATTCCCACACCCTGCAATCAGTAGTGTAAGTATTAGTATGCAGTTCTTCATCTTCTGTGACGCAATTTTGAAAATCGCTGTTTATATTGCCCTTGAAAATTATGTCATTCAAAGAAATAGCCTATTGCCTGTGGTTTTAGAAAGTTCTTAATTTCAGAAAACTTTACTGTATATCGAAACTCTCCATCAGCTCCGCAACTTATTTCATATGGATTAAATATAAATATCAACCCCTTGGGTAATAATATGAAGTTGTTCAAGTGCATGGGAAGATCTATCATCCTCTGCTTTCCCTGATCATCTTTACGTGTTTCCAAAAGTCTTATCACTTTAGATTGAGCTGATTTGGAAAACAAAGAATCAATCGTCATCCTATCTCCTGTCAACAGACTATAACAATAAGAATAGGATCGTGTTCCGTTTCCACATCCGACGATCTGATCATGATATATTATGTAGTTCAATATCTTATTATTCACGGTTTTTACAGCAGAATATCTATATAAATAGGTTAAAATAGGCATTCCAATCCACATATCCTCAAAGGAGTTTTCTAATAATGCTTTGCATGATTCATCCAATGATAATAATTCGTTGGACTTAAAGAATTTCTTCGTAATATCTTCTTGAAGATGCTGTGCTATGCTGTCTTTCCCATTTGGATATATGAATTGTAGGATGAGATCGGTTCCTGCCATTCCATCTTTATAGGCCCAACCATAACGTTTTACCCAAATTGTATCTAATGCCATTATTTGTGCATAGATAGTATATTGTCCAAAGAGCAATATTATTAATAAGGCATATTTTTTCATCTTCTTGTGACGCAATTATGAAATGTCCTGTTTATATACCCCTTAAAAATTATGTCACTTGATTAATAAAGCATCGTATCGTGTTTGATAATCATAGTTAAATAGTTCTTTATCGGAGCAATCTTGTTGTAATAGTACATCTGCGGTAGATTGAGGAAGTCCTGCCATATGTTCACAATATTGGTTTTTTAACTGAATCAATTTTCGCCGTTTAAGATTGTTTGTGCAATTATCATAGATTCTCTTGAATGGTAAAGACAGTTGTTTCGATATTTTTTGTCGTTCAGCCATCCACTTATTCCAAAAACGCATGTCATTATTTAATGCACATCTTTTTTCTTCCACACTATAATCTTCAAAATCTGAATTGATAAGATCATCATAAAAATCAGAGTATGCCTTTTGCATCATTTTATCTGGAATCAACCTATGTCGTTCTGTCGGCTGATAATTGGAATCACCCAAAATAAAATAGTAATCCAATAATGAAATCAATCTCTGCTCATAGCTTTCTATGAAGAACTCGCCATACGTCATTGGAGCTCCTGATCCACCATGTTTCCCAACAACTATTTTATCGCATACATCATATAAGGCTTTTTCATATTCTTTCCATACACAATGTTCTGACACTAAAATATCCTTAAACTTGTTGTTACAATCCAGCAGTCGATAGTTATAAAATTCTACCTTACATCCATGTAATTGGGTCGCCAACCATGCGTGGATATTATAATCCCATTGTGTGCCGAGTGTGTATGATAATAAAGAATCTATTTGCTCTGAAAATCTCTGGTAACGTTCGGTTTCCGTGGTGGAACAATTAAGAGGGTAACATTCATTAATGCGCCAAAGAATCACATCCAAATCATCTTGATAAGGCGTTTCAGTTGCAAACCACAAAGTGACAAAATCATTTACCGCCGTGATATGGGGTATATCTCGGAAATATTCGATTCTATCATAAAATCCGTAACGTTCAGTTAGATGCAAACTGTCGAATCGTCGTCGATATTCAGCTATATTGTCTTTCGATGGTTTCCCAAATAAGTAAGGGATAGAATCGGCATTTCTCCACTTAAATTTGAAATGGACGGTATCATAAGATGTCTTGATTGTAATTTCAGTTGAATCCTTTTCTGTCTGCTCAATCTGCTTTACTTGTCTATTGCCACATCCAAGCATCATTAAGCCAACAACAAGTATCAGTATGCAGTTTTTCATCTTCTGTGACGCAATTATAGAATATTCTGTTTATATAGCCCTTGAAAAATATGTCACTCAATTTCGTTTGACATATTCTTTCCTAACCAATCGCTTTTCAACATTGTATGTAAAGACAGAATCCTCTATGTATTCCTTGATTTGGGTTAATTCATGGGAATCTGTGAAATAGTTCTTTTGATATATTTTCTCTGTGTGATAATATGCTCCCCCATGAGTATATATAGTTATTTTTCCGCCATCAAAAGAAGATAAATCATCTATTCTCGTATAGGGTTCTTGCCAAGTAATTTGGTACAAATCGTCTTGGATGCAATCGCCCTCAATACCCACTTTATAATAACGATATGCATTAGTATGTCGTTGCCCCTCATGCCACATAGTGAATACCAATGTGTACCCGTTATCTTCAAAGAAAAATGGAACAGCCTCATTTGTATCCTGTGTTGGATATTCGATTTCGTAAATATGAGATTTATCGAATTGTATTGTATCGCTATCTGCAACACCTAATTCGTCATTTAAAAAATAATGACTGTGTACCATTGAGAAATGCTTATCTCTCTTTCTGAAATTAATTATAGCCTTACCTATTATTTTGCCCATATAACCGACATATTCAGGTTGCCACATGACATTAACCCTATATCCGTTTATCAGATTTGTGTAACGAATACGAATCAATGAATCGGTTGTATTGGCATATTCCAATCGCATAGAATCCAATGCTGTTATATAGGCTCGTTTAACTGAATCCAATTTATCCGCAAAAATGGCCTGTTGCTGGCGTTGATCTCCACACCCTACAATTAGCAGGGCGAATATGGGGAGTAGATAGGTTTTCATCGCTTATTCGTTTTCTTCTTTGCAAAACAATCCCTTGATTTTATGCCAAGCATAGTATTGCCATTGCCAGCGCATCTGGCAACTTGTGTTGTTTTCGATGGTTTGATGGTTACGAAAGCGCCATACGCCACCTTTCTCTATCCAAATCGTATCTCGCGTTTCAGGCTGAATCAGCAGATTGCCATGCCACTTATAATGAACTTGTAGATAATGTTCGAAAGAGGTGTGAACTGAATCTTGCGGAATAAGCACATTGAAATAATCGCCTGTCCCCACAGCATATATAGGAGCATATTTATATACAGTTCCCATTTTACGGAAACCCATATATAGTTTATCAGCTTGTTGCTCCGTAAAATAGATATTAGGCATAGCTGCTGCAAAATCCAATATAAGAATGGCCGTCCAAATCCAGACTGTACCAAATTTGGCAAGTTTCGAGGCGTCTGTCGATTTAAGAAATACGGGCAGGATAGATGCAATTAATATGAATCCAATGCAACAGAAGATTCTTAATATTCGATAGTTGTCTCTATGGAAAGAAAAGCCGCAATCATCCGAAATGAAATCAAACGAGAACGGGAATGATTCTACTTTATACCAAAAGATGATTATAGCAAAAAAGAACAGATATGTCCCTATTACGCTCAATCGTATCGGTTTTGCCAATTTCCGAATGTTGAACCATATAATAGCTAACGCAACCGCAAATTGCCACAAGCCACTGAGCGTATAATGATTGCAATAGGATTCGTCTCCATAATAGCCCCATTCCATCCAAAACAGGAATGGACGGTTGAACAGAAGCAGGTACAGGAGTAAACTCCCTACAATGTAGGCAGTTCTTATAAGTATGCTTTTAAGCGTGGGATTGAGGGGCATAGTTTTAGTGTTTGAGGGTTTCAATCATTCTTGCAACAACGGGCGTACAAAGTGGAACACCATAGAAAGTACCATTCCGCATATCCTGCTCCATGATTACGAAGATTCTATATTGCGGATTCTCGGCAGGATAGTAGGCAGTCAGACTGCCCCAATAATGCCGTTTTCTATCGGCCTTGTCTGTTGCACCTTTGGCGGCCACATCCAAACCATTCAACTCTGCATAATCGGCTCGGCAATCGCCATAGGAGAATTGTTTGCTCTTTTCCGCAACGACATTCATAAAGTCTTGTTTGCAGGGTGTCAGCCCTTGTTTTGTCATTCTGCAATCTGCCGATGCAATATCGTTCCCTTTCATATCAGAGAAGATTACAGCTCCTTGCAGGGCTTTTTGAGCCATCAACACGTCCGACAAGATTTGCTGGGCGTCATCATGGCTTATTGTCTGTCCATTGATGAATAGAGCCGATAAGATGAAAGCGACAGTTAGTAGATAGTGTTTCATTAGTAATGATGTTGTGTGTATATAGATGGTGACGCATTTTGCAAAATTCTCTATTATATACCCCTTTGAAATTATGTCACCAACGAACAAATAAACTTTCTCCAACGAATCGCTCAATTGGAGAAAGTCTATATGTCCCTTGTTCTATTTCTGTTTGATAATCAATTTTGAATTGATATTATCAATAGTTACCGTTCCGAAACGTTCCAGAACTGTCTGGCCGAGTAATAGCGGAGCCTGCTGGTTGTGGACAACCGAAGCATCGACATTACGAAGAATGGCATCGCCAATCTTGATTTCACGCAGACGGATTGTCGTACCCTCGTGAATCTCGCCAGTTGCTACGCTGTAATATTCTTTGCCCTTAATATCGTTTGATTTTAAATAGCCATTTTTAAGCATAAAATTAGCTTCCACCGAGGAGATTGTAACCGTACTTGCTCCCGTATCGAAAAAGAATTTTAAAGGCAATTCATTAATCGTACAGGGTATTTCATAAAGTCCGCTATGCATTTTTTTCATCTGTATCTCGGAAATCGTTTCAATCTTATCCTTTGCCTGTTCATCATCGGCTTCTATTCGAATAGGTTTTGCCTTATATTCCTCAATTAAGCGCTTAAATTCGGACAGTTCCCGAATTGCATCCATATCGTCATCATGCTCGATATGCGCAAACGAGCGATAACCATTTTCAAAGGCTTTGCGAAGTGCCGCAACAGATTCGTCCAAACGTCCCATGCGTGCCAACAGACATGCTTTATCGTAAAGGCCACCGCTTTCTATTGAATCGGCAGCAATGATTTTATCCATCCATTCGAGGGCTTCGGCCTCCCGTCCTAAAAAGTGGAGAGCATATTGGCGGCAACTGCCACTTTGGGCAACGGTATCTTGTCTTATTACCTCATTGAAATCGGCATCGGCTTTCTCTTTTTCTCCACGTTTCAGATACAATTCACCTCGCATTAAGAAAATGTAAGGATAACTTTTATCGACATCAATTCCCGCATTGTAATCTTTCATTGCCGAATCATCATCGCCCGATAACTCATAGCACCAGCCGCGCTTGTAATAGGGATAGGCATTAGTCGGCTCAAGTTCTAACCCTTTCGTAAAATCAGCTATCGCCTCTTTATATTGCCCTCCCTCGCGGTAATAGTCGGCACGGGCAATAATCGCATCATAATCTTTGCCATCCCCCAATTCAATGCACTTGGTTATGTCTGCAATGGCTCGTTCTGTATCTCCTATTTCGTTGTAACATTCGCTGCGATTGTAATAGATTGAGACAGAACTTCCGAACTCTTGTTGCAGTTGATTGTAGCATAAAATAGCATTCGCATAATCATAGCCCCATTTGTAAATATGGATACGCAACTGTTTCCAAGAGTAATCGTTATTTGTTTGAATTCGGGCCTGTACTTTGGCTAATGCGTAACTCAAATGTTTGCCCATAATTGATTTCAGCAGGTGATGTCGTGGGTCATCCGATTTTTCAAAATAGATTACAGCGTCATCAATTGCCTTGTCCGTTTCACCCATTTTATCATAAATCTGCATCCGATAACAATAGGTTTCCTCGTAGTCTGCATCGTATTTCTCGCATTTATTGACCAATTCCAATGCTTTATCATATTCCTTACGGGCAATCATATTGCGGATAAAGCCAATCATGGCGACCTGATCGGCTTCATCATGTTTCAACATCTGCCAATAGTCCGCATCTGCACTCGCATAATCCTTTAAATCGTAATAAATCTGTGCTCGTTCATAAAGAATATCGTGAATATCCGTTGTGCCTTTCTTGTCTTTTAGCGCTAATTTGTAAGCGGTATCATAGTTGGCAAGTGCTTTGTCGAAATCTTCCATATCGTAATATGCGCGGGCACGTCCCCAGTATATAGTGTATTTAGGGAATATCCCACCTTTCTTATAGTATTTTATAGCAAGGTTCATATCCGAAAGTGCATTTCCGTATTTCTTTTGTTTAAGGTATAAAGTTGCACGAACCACCCTTGCATCGGCATTGTCGGGAGTTTCTTGAAGCTGTTGGTCGAGGCATTCCATCACTTTCTTTTCGTCGCCGTTATTCTGCATTAGGTTGATGGCTTTTTGCAGGTGGTAATCTGACGGCTGTTTCTTTTGCCCATAACCGTTGTACGCTCCTGCACATAAAAGCAGAATGATAAGTAAGTAGTTTTTCATTAGGCTATTTTTATTTATTTGTAAATGTATGTGTGTGGTGATGTGACGCATTTTGCAGGATATTCCAAGATATAACCCCGTTCAAAATATGTCACTCGATTAAATCAATCATTTCCAAATACGATTGCACAAACTATCCCAATAGTAAGAATACATATCGTTGGAACGTGTAGATGTAAACTTGCGGCTATCCCACCTGTAAATAGGCAGGCTAAAATTGAAACGATTACAACAGTGATAAATTTATCACCTATACTATTATCTTCCATCACATAATGTTAGTTAGTAAATCTTAATCAAAACAACATACGGTGTCAATCGTTTTATCTTTTCTGTAAAGGGTAACCCCGCAATCGAATTATTGGCAGGTAATGTAATAGTCGTTGGTGCAACGTCGATCAGATTTTTCAAATATGATGTTTTAATGGCATAACCAACATTTTGAGCATCGGGAACTCCCGCATTCGTAATACCTACGATGTTACCTTGTTTATCGAACAACGGGCCACCGCTATTTCCAGATTGTATTGGAGCCGATATTTGATAAGTTACAATATCGCCCTGATAGCCTGTTCTTGAACTTATTATGCCATCAGTAACCTTTATCTCCTCTCCTAAAATATTGGACATGGGATAGCCAAGAGCAAATACATTTGTTCCAACATCTTGTATTGTTGTCTTTACCGCATAAGGCAACGCTGGAAACTTGGTAAACGAGTTATCGTCAATCTGCAACAAACTAATATCATTTGTCTTATCAGATATGAGCACCTTGGCTCTATATTTTTTGACCCCGTTATCTCTATTTACGAACACATCCACTCCATTAGCACCATCAATAACGTGATAATTTGTTACGATAACTCCATTTGAAGATAGCACAAATCCACTTCCAGATGCAGTGTAATTACTGCTATTATTTGAAGTCTGGGGCCTTATTTGATTGATCGTTTCTTTCGCATCCCATTGTATTTTCACGTCTAAATAACAAAAAGATTTCATTACCATAGGAGCAAATAACGACATGGAGGAATTAGGATCAGGAACTTCCCTCTGTCTTATAGTCCAAGAACAACGTAATGATAAACGAGAATTAGGTAACTCCCAGCCATAATATATGTATGATGATGATTCATTAGATGTTTGAGGATTTCCAAATTCTTCTACAAGATTCGTTAAAACATCCATGATTTTATTTTCTGGGGAGTCTCGGCGAAATTCAGAAAAAACATCATAATCATTTTTTACGAAGTTATAAAGAATGTCATTCTTAAATGTCATTTCATACGAAACACCATAGACACCTCCATCTCCATGTTTATTAGCATATTGTAATTTATTCTGATGGCCTGTTGAAACGTATTTAAATCCCAACGGTACATGCGAAATAGACATCATTCGCTTTTCGCCTAAAACAAAATTATCAATACTCTGTGCTTGAATCACACAGCAAATAATCATAGAAAAGCAAGTCAATAATATCTTTTTCATAAATATAGTTTTTAGGTTAGTACGCATTTATAGTTTTGAAATGTAAAAGCGGTTACTGTTGATGTGGAATAATCTTACTGGTGTCAATGATAAAATCATTCCCGCCAGCTCTCGATTTTTTACGCAATACAAATTCATTCAGTCCATTAAAAGGGTCTTCGATTACTTGATTTCGCATTGTGGTTATCTGGGATATTAAGATTTCAATGTATCTATCAAGCAAGATATTAGGTGCAATGATTGTATGCGCAACTATATGTATAATATTATCCACCAATAGTATCTTTGCAAGAGAATAGCGGTGATTTAAGTCGTTTATAGCATCAAAAATATCTGGTAATTCGTCTTTGCTTGCATTTGAGGTATCACATAAATTCAGAAGCCAGATTTCCAAAAGGTCATCTCCTCTTTTTGAAAATGCGTATTCATCACCATTTAATTGAAAATGGATTGCAGGGGCTTTTTCTAAAAATGGGATGCCATTCGAATTTAAGAATTGTTTGAAAGCATCAATTACGGTCATAAGGCCATCATTTATACACCTCCAACCCCCAGATGTGATTAGTAATAAAAGAAAGCGCAGGGTTGATGACTTATTTTAGTGCGACAGGTCGTAGGAAACCCAATAGATAAAATAAGCAACAACCCCGCGCCTGTATCGTGAAGATACGACGGGAGGGCAATGCCACTTATTCTCTCTATTGTGCTTGGAATTTCCTACGTTCGTCACACGAGAATAAAGTTACACTTCCGTAATTCAATATGTCTCCCACAAAAGTAGAAAACAATCGTCGGAAATGCAACGGCTTTGCACCTCTTTTTTCGAGGTTGTTGCAGATACAAATTTCGCCAAAACAAAGCTGTAATCCAACAGCGATTGGACTGGAAAGTAAACTTTGTTCTTTGCTTATTGGGATAGTAGGCTTTGTTCTCGACTTTACGCCTGTATAAGCCCTCAAAATGCACGTTATATCAGTCAAATACAAACGATTATCGAGTTCCTGTCTGCATAAAGTTCATATTTCTACAAGAGTGATGACATTACAGAATACAATAGTCGTTATTTCAGATACTTATCGAACTTATTAAGTATCTATCCGCTTTATTCTTCCGTAAAAGAGAATACCCCTGCCGTCGTGAAACAGCAAGGGTATTCGTCTTCAGTTCAGATTATATGTTATTTTACTGATAAATTAAAAATATTAGTCTCGTATCCAATTATAACACGATTCCTGCATTTGTTCTTTTGTGAATCATCAAGATTCGTTTTGGACAAAAAAAGATCAATAATACTTTCTGTTTTTAATCCTATTTTATAAGGTCTTAATGGATGAATTTGCTCTTTGTCTCGATAAAAAATAATCAAGAATCCAGCAACATCAACTAACCATTGACCAATTGTTTCCCACCATATTTTATCTGTATCCCCAATTGAAGATCCATAAACACATATTATATGTGACTGTTTTATTAATTCTATACAGTTTCTATCCACTAAATGTTTTTGAACCGAATTACACTGAGGCTTTATAATGGCATCTGTAATGCGACGACTATCTCTAAATTGTTCATTGGCGATTTGGGATACATCATTAACCCCTAATACCATCCTATGGTTGTGAAAACCATGAATGTGCTCTATTGTTCCTAATGAAAAAGTAGTTCCGTTTTTTCTTGTATATAGTATTTTATCTGTATCTTTTAATAATAACTCAATACTATTCGTATAATTAAATGTAATTATATTAATCTCCCAATGATAAATGCTTTTGCTTTCATTTATATAAGTATTTAGCAAACGTCCATCGGCTGGAAGCAAAAAGCGATAAGGAGAATATAAATCCTTTCTAAATATTTTACTGGCTTCCTCTTTTTTATCTATTTGAAATTTTTTCTGCTCTTTCTCTAAATATTGAGAAAGGTTATCTTGTATATCTTCAAAAACAGATTCAAAGTCCGTTTCCTCCGAAAAATCGGCAGTATATTTACCAAGTTTAACCTCCAAATCTGCCCAATTCTCATAATTGCAACGTATATCGTTTTTTAACTTTGCAATATTTTTATTAGAAGAAGATTGTTGCTTATAATATTCGTAAAAATCACAATATCGAGTTGCAAGACCGATATTGATATCAAAGCCATTTCCAATCAAATAAGTAATATTCATAAGGCAATTTAACGATACCACAAAGATAGGATGAATACCTGCAATATGCAATAAATAGCGGCAGATAACCTTCAATTACCTGCCACTATTTCTTACTTGATAAACCACCTGTACTGGGCATCGCCTTCAATGGCTCTGCCTATACCTGTGATAAGCTCGGTAGCGTTCAGCGAACGGTCGAGGAACGTGTCGATGTAACTCGACTTGTTGGCTCCCGTAAAGAGGTTGTAAACCCTCCACAAATCAATCTCTGGATTGTCCCCTCGTGAGAAATTCTCGTCTGTGTAGTACGCCTTTGCTACCGCGTTGATATGACAGTCCGTAAACTCCATAGCGGGAAGCTATCGTTTCTCGGCTGTGGGCAGGTATTGATACAACCGTGTCTTGCCAATAAACTGGGCGAACTGGTGTTCGGTAAGGTGTCGTTCCTGCATTGCGGCCATCCGCTTTACATGGCGTTCGGCATCGTATTCTCGGAACAGGCGCAAGGTGGCATCGAACAAGTCCTGCA
>OGYF01002279.1_pt1 | contig 14658 bp, 18 predicted proteins | sample 1576451 | NCBI WGS metagenome assembly OGYF01 (sample SAMEA3541505, study PRJEB24748) | human gut metagenome | biome: human gut; feature: human-associated habitat; material: faeces | place: China | collected 2012 | reverse complement strand
GGGGGTGGAAAGCCGTATCGGGGATGCGGACGCTGTTTTGTTGAGTTACACCTCACGGATCGAACGGGCGGCGCTGGAAAAGTGTTCGAACGTCCGGTATATCGGGATGTGTTGCTCGCTTTACTCGCCGGAAAGCGCGAATGTCGATATCCGTTATGCGAACGAACGGGGTATCGTTGTCACCGGTATCCGCGATTATGGCGATGAAGGGGTGGTGGAGTATGTCATCAGCGAACTGGTGCGTTGCCTGCATGGTTTTGAGCAGGAGGCGTGGGACGACATCCCCCGTGAGATTACCGGGATGAAAGTCGGTATCGTAGGACTGGGTAAGTCCGGTGGCATGATAGCGGATGCCTTGAAGTTTTTCGGGGCTGATGTTGCCTATTTCGCCCGGAGCGAGAAAGAGGCGGCACGCGGGAAGGGCTATCGTTTCCTGCCGCTTGGCGAACTGTTGTCGCAGAGTGAAGCCGTTTTCTGTTGCCTGAATAAGAACACTGTCCTGTTGCATGAAGCCGAATTCGGGCAGTTGGGCAATAAAAAGATACTGTTTAACACCGGTTTGTCTCCGGCCTGGGACGAGGCTCCCTTCATGAAATGGCTCGAAGGCGACAATCTCTGCTTCTGCGATACCGCCGGAGCATTGGGAGACAGCCACCTGCTGAATCATCCGCATGTACGTTGTATGCAAGTCTCGACAGGACGTACGCGCCAGGCTTTTGACCGTCTGAGCGAGAAAGTGTTGGCAAACCTTTCAGCCAATTGCAAATAAACAGAGTTGGAATAGGTAGCACGCGGATAATCACTGAAAAGTATTAATTATCAGTATTTTATTCGCGTGCTCTATGTTTTTATATCGTTTTGACAACCTGGCAGGGATTTCCGACCGCCAGGCTGTTGGAAGGTATTGACCGGGTGACAACGCTTCCGGCACCGATTACGCAGTTATCGCCGATGGTAACGCCGGGCAGTACGATTACTCCGCCACCAATCCAGACATCGTTTCCTATCGTAATAGGCAGCGCTCTTGTACGAAAGAACAGTTCTCCCGAGTTTTCATCCCAGTCTTCCACAAATCTCTCGGACGCACTTACCGGGTGGGTTGCTGTGTAGAGTTGCACGTTGGGAGCTATCAGGACGTTATTTCCTATCGTTATATAATTGTTATCGAGGAAGGTACAGTTCATGTTGATAATCACTTTATCCCCGATAAAGATATGTTTGCCGCATTCGCAGTGGAAGTTTATATCGACTTTCGAGTGTTTTCCGACGCGACCGAATAGCTCATGCAGCAAAGTTGTCCTTGCTTCGCTGTCCGAAATGTCGGTCGAATTGAATTCCGCAAGCAACCGTTTGTTACGGACGATCATATCAAACACTTCTTTATCCAGGCGGTTGCAATATTCTCCCGACAGGAATTTTTGATAGTTGGTTTCCATAATGACTGTTTTTTCGGTAAGGATTGTTTATGAACCTTTTAAAAGACGATGGGTGAGGTGATGTTCAGCAGCGTATTCACTACCGACCAACCGGCTATCTCCGCTGTCGCGCTGTAGACGTCGATTACAGCATGTACCTGGTCGTTTCTGATCTCTACCCGTTGTGTATCGCCTGTAAATCCGGGGGTGGACTGCATTGTAACCTGCATGTTCCCGGGGCCTACCGAAGCCCGTGAGGCGGCAACAGTGACATTGACCTTGGTCGGGAAGAGCTTGATGGCTTCTGTTGCACTTCCGGAGAAGACGGTGCGTTGTTCTGTTTGCAGCGACTCGTCGTAGACGGGCGTGCCTTTCAGGGCGTTGGGGCCTTTTTCGTTGAAAAACTTCGCGGTGGCATTTCCCATCAGGGAAGCCGTTCGCAACACATCGAAACCGCCGGTTGCTCCGGAGGCCAGGTAGACGCGTGTACCGTGTGCCTTGGCTGTTTCCGAGACTTCGCGATAGAAGTCGTCGTCGGCAAGCGCTCCGATAGAAAGGGTTACGATTGAAGTACCGTTTTTCAGGGTGGGAACAGCCAATTCCCTCATTGCGGCAGGGGAGGCAGCTTCCACCAGGTAATCGGGTTTCAGCGCCAGCAAATCTGCTATGGTTGTACACGCTAGGCAAGGTTTTCCCTGTTCCTGCATCCGGGCGGCCATGCTTTCGGCCTTCGACACCGTACGGGAATAGACACCAACTAAATCATATTCAGGCAAAATGCCTTTGATAACGGCTTCGGCGACGATACCGCCCAGCCGTCCGCATCCGACAATTACTAATTTCTTCATGATGGACAAAGGTACATTTTTTATAGTATCATCCGATATCTGACACCGGTTATAGTTTCTTGATAGAGAAAAACCTTAACTCGGTTACATTTACTCCATTTATAACGATTTTGTTTTTATCCGACAGATTAGATGTTGCTATTTCTTGTGTGAATTTTTCGTTTTCTTGTGCAGATAACTTCTTGCGAGCGATTAAGTCAATGACTCTTATGTGGAGAAATGAGTCACCTATGAGAAAGTTGCTGTCGTATAAAGTTTCTCCTATAACTCGTGCTACATTTCGGAATTCGTTAGTACAATTGGAGAGAATAGATTCGTCAAAATAATCTTCTTCCACTTCCTGGATTGCATTCTCTTTATTGATAATTCTTATTGGAGCATCCGATTGCGACCATTTTTCCCAAAGTAAAGCGTACTCTTTTTTTTGATCATCTGATATGTGCTTAATCTTATCATATAAAACAGCTATATTATCGATAGAACAACATGCTAGCGGCAATATAAACGGATTTTGTTCAAGATGAGGAAATAAAACCTTTATTTCAGTGGTGTCAGCTTCATATAACTGACCTTTGATTAGTGAGCAAGCCATATAAAAAAAGAGTCGTCCATCAACATCATTTCCATGCCAAACAACGATATTATCGTATTTATCGAAATCATATTTTATGAAGTCCTGTAAAGTTATCAGATGACTATCAGGAAAATGATGTTTCCCAATCAGTTTTTCAAGAGATTGTGATCGTTTTTTCAGTCCTTCATTATTTAAATCTTTAATGGGGGAAAGGGAAGCATGTTTAAGTGTATTTTCAAAAACTAAGACTTTGTCGTTGATGCCTGATCTTTTAAAAAATAACTTTATTGTACCTATTCCTGATGGTTCTGAAGCTATATGTAATGTTTTGTCCATGAAATCAGATAAGTTATATATTAATATTTACATATTGTAGTTGTCCGGTAGGCATGCTTTGCTGGTCATTCTCTTGTTTGTCAAGCAGTAAAACTAATATCGAGGAACATCTTTTATCTCCTCGTAATAGTTTTCGATGCCGATTTTCCGTATTTTTTCGTTGATGGAGATGAAACGTTTTTGCAAATGTTCGTCGAACCCGGTTTGTTCGCAGGGGAAAGAGGTACATTGAAAACAAAAATCGACACCCTTCTCACGGAAACAATCCCTGACATGGCAACTTTTGAACAGGGCACATGCCTGTTCGCGGCAGCCGTTGCATTTGGCTTCCGAGAAATAATGCAGCATCATTTTGAAACTCTGGTAGTTTTCGAAGACTGGTTCGTCGAGCATGGTGACGAAGCGTTGGGCATAAACATCGAAGTTACCCAGGCTTTTGATGAGTTCGGTGCTGTGTTTCTGTATGTTGCCACCGTTGAAGGCAAAGCAGCCCCCGCAGTGAAGTCCGTAAGGGGCGATATGTTTCTTTATGATCTCGTAGGGTTGCATATGCGTCTATTTTAATCCTTTTTTGAAAAGTATCATCGATAAGGCATCCTTCACCTGCTCTTTTTCGGTGATGGCAACGGTCATAGGGATGAGTTTTCCGCTGGGTTTGGCCCGGTAGAATTCTTCTTTGATGCTTTCCGTAATTTCCATGTCGGCGATACGGTCCAGATGCTTTTCGGTGAAGTAGGAGGTGGTCCTGAAGTAGTTCTGGTAGACAACCAGCCACGCGAGGTTTTTCTTCTTCGACAGGACTTTGCACAACCAAGCTTTCCCGTCGTTGTAATAGTTCCATTCGAGTGTCAGGCCGGCGGCTTCAGCCGATGCGCTGAACGCTTCGAATGCAGGGAAACTAGCCTCCAGAACGTCGGCAAGTACTTCATTAGTGGGGAAGATGTTTTTGTCTTTTAAAATAGGAAGTTCCATAATGTTGTGTATTTCAGTGTGAAAAATAAAGTTTATTTTGTAGGTATATCTTGCAAATCAAAGAGTCAATATCTTATCTCCGTTTTTGAGATATTCGGTTAGCGGAGCTCCCATATATCTGACGGTAACTCCTAGTTTCTCAATTACAGGTTTCACTCCGAACCTTTCACAGCAGTCCTGGCAGGCTTCAACGGTGACACCCGTTTGAAGCATTTCCAGAATTTCCGTTTGAACCTGTGTGTCCTGGGCGGCTAACTTTACGGAAGCTCCCCAAAGAATCACATTCACTTCCTGCCACCAGCCTCTCTTTTTGGAGTTGAGGGTGTACATGGCTAACATATTGAATATGGTGTCTTTATTGTCGGTTGTCCAGAGAATGTTTAATTTGTCGTTCATGGTAAGATGATTTATTATAGGCTTATCCCTGTTCGCAAATGTATATAAAAGAAATAGAACTAAATATTACTTGATGGATAATCTCTGTTTTTTATTAGAGTTATTTCTGAATATTGGAAAAATGTTTTGATATTTGGAAAATAGTGGGTAGCTTTGTCGCAAAGAAGTAATCATGAGAATAATCACATTTGCTACTCTGAGGGAATATTCTAAGAAGCATGCTGACGCAGATGTTCCTTTGAGAGATTGGTACAAAAAGACGGAAAAGAGTGACTGGTCATGCCTGGCAGATATAAAGCAAACGTTCAATAGTGTTGATTATGTGGGTAATGACAGGTTTGTTTTCAATATTAAGGGCAATGAGTATAGATTGGTTGCGATAATCTTGTTTGCCGCCAGGAAGGTTTTCATCCGCTTTATCGGCACACATAAAGAATACGATAAAATAGATTGTTCCAAAATTTAGGATTTTGTATTCGTGAGACACACGTATAAACTGTAAGTAAATTATGGCAAAGATAAAAGATAAAAAACAGTATGATGCGGCCTGTGCAAGAATTGAAGAATTGCTGAAAGTTGTAAGTAATAACACTCCTACGGATGACAAGAATTACCTTGAGTTGGATTTGCTGTCTGATTTAGTCGCTGATTATGAAGAAGAACATTTTCCTGTGGAAACTCCGTTGCTGGTGGACGTTCTTAAACTTCGTATGTATGAAATGAATCTTACTCAAACTAAGCTCTCGGAACTGTTGAGCGTGAGTCCTTCCCGGGTTAGTGAGTATCTTTCCGGTAAATGCGAACCTACGTTGAAAGTTGCCAGAGACATAAGCCGGAAGCTGAATATTGATGCTAATATTGTTTTGGGGGTATAGCTTTTATTATAAGTGTGGAAATAAAATCAGTATTGTAGTTAATTATTCTCCCCCTCCTGACATACTGTTGTCACCTCCGCCCCATACCTTTGCCCCATAGTTCGAGTATAAACATTAAAAAGCTACGAAGATGGAATTAAAATTGTATTATTTAGGAGAGGTTTCCGGGATGACGAAAGAGCAGGTGGAAGAAGCGGAAAAGTTTATCAAGGGATTTGAATACGGCATCATCGCCACCTGCAATGCCGAGACAGGCCCGCGTCTTTCGGCCTTGAACAACCTGGCTGGACAAACATTGCAGCAACTCCATTTCGCGACAGAAGCCACCACGCAGAAATTAGCGAACCTCCGTCAGGATCCGCGCTGCGAAGTGATGTACGCTACGTTGGAAGGCGGCCAGATGCAGATTGCGGGTAAGGTCGAGATTGTCACCGACGTGGAACTGAAGCGCGAACTTTGGCAAGACTGGATGAACGAATACTCCCCCGAAGGCCCTACCGGCGACGGCATTTGCATCATCCGCCTGATCCCCCAATCAATCCGGGCGATGATTTGCTAATCGTTCGACAGATACCCGGAAAGTTGATATCTTTGTAAAAAAATCAACTGAAGAAACACGTACAATGAACCGTCTGGAACGAATATCCGCTATCCTGGTCAAGCTGCAATCCCGCCCTGTTGTCACGGCAAGCGAGATTGCAGAGCAGTTCGGAGTAAGTCTCCGGACGGTCTATCGCGACATACGTGCGCTTGAAGAGTCCGGCATCCCTGTCGGTGGCGAGGCCGGGGTAGGGTATTCGCTGGTGGACGGTTTCAAGTTGCCGCCCCTGATGTTCAATACCGAGGAGGCTCTCTCTTTCTTGGTGGCGGAGAAACTTGTCAGCCATCAGACCGACGGCGATACCTACGGACTGTTCCGCAGTGGCATGGATAAGATACGTGCAGTACTGAAAACAGCCGAAAAAGATATCCTTCACCATTTCGACCAGTACATCCGGATTTCGGGGAGTTACAGCGCACCGCCTGCCATCCCCGGAAATGTCCTTCAGCCGCTTCTGAAAGGCTTGTTGAATAAGAAGCAATTACTGATGACCTACCGTGCCGGCTATAACCACCAGGTCACCGAACGGACGGTCGAGCCTCAGGGCATGTTTTTCTCGAGAGGCATCTGGTATGTCCTCGCCTGGTGCAAGTTGAGGAGGGATTACCGTACTTTCCACCTGGGAAGGATTGTCCATCTATCTTTGACCGAAAACGATTTTGAGGAAGCACATCCTCCGCTGAACGAACTGATAGAACAAGTCTATTATTCCGAAGTCGATATCGAGGTGAAACTTCGTGTCCACCGCGATGTCGCACGCGATACGGAAGTCTCCAAGTACACTTACGGACTTTACGACGAGCAACCCGACGGAGAGTATTACCTCCAGAAATACCAGACCTATTCGCTCGAAGCATTCGGTCGCTGGTATCTCTCCATTGCCGACCGCTCCGAGATTATCGGGCCGCCCGAACTCAAAACGGTCGTCAGGGAGTTGATTGCGAAAATCAAGCTGTAACGCCGTCCTTCCGGCGATTTACTGCCCGGCAGTCTGCCGGTTCGTCAGTATCTCGTCCATGTTTCCGACCGCCCAATTTACAAGGGCTTCGATATGTGGCATCAGAGTTGTGCCCAGTTCCGTGAGGCAGTATTCCACGCGGGGCGGCACTTCGGGGTATACTTTGCGGTGCACCAGGCCGTCGGCCTCCAAAGTCCGGAGCGTGACGGTCAGCATCCGCTGTGAAATATCGTCGATGGTCTTGTGAATGTCGCTGAAACGCATCGTGCCGTTCACGCTCAAAGTAGTCAGGACAAGCATCGACCATTTGTCGCCCAGCCGGCTGAGCACATCCCTTACCGGACAATTTCCTGTGGGGTGAAAATTTTTCATTTTTTTCCTTTTTCTATCAAGCTGAAATTCAATAATAGTTACCTCTGTGTAAGTAGCTTATCCCGGAGTGCGTTCTTGTTTGTTTCGCACGGAACGTCTACATTTGCTGCACAAAGGTAATAAACTTACGAAAGGTAACTATTGTTTCACTTAATAATTACAATTATGTCAAAAAGAGTAGCAGTTTTAGCAGTAAATCCGGTAAACGGATCAGGTTTGTTCCAGTATCTGGAAGCATTTTTTGAAAATGGAATTTCTTATAAGGTATTTGCTGTTGCCGAAACGACAGAGATTAAGACTAATTCGGGTATTAAGCTGACGGTGGACGATGTGGTAGCCAACCTGAAAGGGCATGAGGACGAGTTCGACGCTTTAGTGTTCGGTTGTGGGGATGCCGTTCCTGTGTTCAGCGAAAACGCCGGAAAGCAGTACAACCAGGATATGCTGGCTGTCATCAAAGCCTTTGGTGATAAAGGAAAGATGATGATAGGCCATTGTGCAGCTGCGTTGATGTTTGAAATTGCAGGTGTTGCGAAAGGCAAGAAAGTAGCCGTACATCCGCTGGCAAAACCCGCCATCCAATCCGGACTGGCCACCGACGAAAAATCTGAAATAGACGGAAACTTCTACACCGCCCAGTGCGAAAATGCCATCTGGACGATGCTGCCGAAGGTGGTTGAGGCACTGAAATAAGAATAGTTTTTATATTGTCCCTCAATTTGGGGGACAATTCTGTTTCTTTCCGAACCGAAACCCTCTTTCCGCAATATACACCCCGCTCAGGATAAACACTGAACCGATCAGGGCAACGACCGTGATAATTTCATCAATCACGATGGCCGAAGTGATCAGCGTCACCAGCGGAACGATATAGATATAATTTGCCGTACGGAACGGCCCCAGCTCTTTTACCGCCGTGTTCCACATGATGTAGCAAAGCATCGATGCTATCACTCCAAGAAACAGCAGGTTAGCTGCCACGATCGGGTTGAAGAGGATCGTGGTATCCGTATTCAACGGATGAATCAGAAACATCGGCGTCAGCGTGACAAGCCCGTAGAAAAACACTTTCCGCGTAATCAGCAATGTCGGATAACGGTTCCCCATCTGTTTCAGTATCAGGCAGTAAAACGCCCACATCAATGCGGCAATCAACGTAAGCATATCTCCCAGCGGATTGATTTTCAGCAGGAAACTACCGTTGAACACCACAAACGCTACGCCGATCAAGGCCATGACCGAGCCATATATCAGGTTTGGCTTTATCTTTTCCTGCCGATAGAAAAGCAACGAAAGAAATGCCGTCAGGATAGGAGCTGTACAGATAATCAGCGACACATTCGAGGCCAGCGTGATGCCTAAAGCCGTGTTTTCAGTAATAAAATAGATTGATCCCCCACAAAGTCCGGCGGCAACGAACATAAGCTCGTCTTTCTTACTCCGGACAAACAACACCTTCGGCGAGATAAACCAGATACATATATAAGCCAGCGCGAAACGGTAAAAGAGGATGTCGACCGGCGAAAGCCCGTGGTGGATCAGTACTTTTGTCGATACGAATGTAGTACCCCAGATAATAACCGTTATGATCGCGATCAGGTGATACCAGTAAGTCAGATTTGTTTTTGCCATGTTGTCGGTAAATTTCTATTAATAATTCAGGAAAATCGTACTGCAAATATATGTATTTAGTAAATCAGTTCTGATGATTTGTTGAAAATAAGGAATTATTCCTATATTTGGAGTGAATACAGGACGTTGTATGTTTTAGGAATAACTTTGATAACGAAAATAGGAAAAAATACTATGGCTTTACTGGATCAGATTGATATTAAGATTTTACAAGCGTTGCAGAATAATGCAAAAGTGAACATGAAAGAGTTGTCGGCGGAACTGAATATCTCGAAAACTCCTGTTTACGAACGGGTGAAGCGGCTGGAGGAAGAGGGGTATATCAGGAATTATGTTGCGCTGGTGGATAATAAGAAGGTAGGACTTCCGCTGGTGGTCTTCTGCAACGTTTCGCTGGCGGTGCACAACGATGAGCATATCCAACGTTTCAAAGCAGAGATACAGGAGATTGATGAGGTGATGGAATGTTATTCGATCGGCGGCATCTACGATTTTTTTCTAAAGGTAGTTGTTAAAGATCTGGCCGCATACGACCAGTTTGTCTTTAACAAACTAACCAAAGTAAATGGCATCGTAAAGATGCAGAGTTCCTTCGTGTTGAACGAGATTAAGCATACGACCGCCCTGAAGGTTGTGCCGGGGGAGTGACATTGATAATTTGCTGTTTTTACCAAGAAAAGAGTTTGAATAGAATCCATGATAGCATAACTATGGCTATGATAGCAGCTAAAGCAAATAGTTTTATTCGTGAAATGTAGGTTTGTTCGTTTTTTTCACGTTCTTTCAATTGTTGGTTGATCTTTTCATATTCTTCGACACTGATGTCTGGGATATGGGAAGAATATTTGGTACGCATATCTTTTCCCTTCCCGCGAAGCTGGCTGAGCTTTTCGCGATCTTCCTTATTTCTTCGTATCATATCGAAAACATGGCCGGCAAAACTCATAAGCTTATAATTAGGGATGAATTTCAACTGTATAACAAAGAACGGAAAAAAATAGCTCAAGACCATAAATGTTATGCAAATTATTGTGTATTTATTCGTAATTGACAAAATGTAATAGAATATACTACTTGTTAAGCATAAAGACTTTATTATTCGATTATTTGTGACGAGTGCGTTGGTTTAAATCTATCTTACAGAATGCTTGTGGATACAAAAATTAACAATTTCTTCCCGATAAATGCTTTTTCATTTCGTTTTAAAGGGATTTGAACTTCGTTTAAAACGAACAAAAAACTTGTTTAAAACGAAATGGAGGTTTGTTTTAAATCGGATAATGGTTAATAAGTGTTTAATCAAGTCTTTCTGGAAGTCGTTTTATACTAAAATCGTATGTTGAATAACATTTTTATTTTCTGTAGCACAGTAAATAAGCATTGCAAATAGATTGACAAATTTGCTTCGTATGGGAGATCTTATTGCTTGAGTGATTCGTTCTATTCTTTTTTAGTCTTATAATGTCACTTTATTGGGCTTTATCTGAATGAAGTGTTATTTGTTAAGTCGCGGACAGTTGCATGAAAAAAGATAGGTATTGATTAGTCTACGTACAGCCCCTTTAAGAATGGGGTGAATTGACAGTTTGCTAAATACGGGAAGGCTGTTAAGAGATGGCAAAGATACTGGCACAGGTCGCCGGGCAGTATGAATAAAACAAGTTAAACGCCTGATGTGTTACTTATATATACAGGTGTTTATCTGTAGGATGTAATTACTGTTTAATTATCTGATGATGATGAAAATGCGGCTTAGTCCTGCTTCTTATATAGTCTTTCTTGTTATGCTGTTTGTCTTTTCTGCGGATATGACGGCCTCTGTCTTACCACGGGTGGGCGAAGGTGATTCTCTTGTCCGAAAATCCATTTACCCTCCTTCTGCCACGCGCAAAAGCGATTTGTATAATAAGCTGTGGGGCGAGCATTACCGCACACTTTATTCTCTCCCTATTACCGTTCCCGCCGTTACCTTGCAATCGCTGTGGGGAGGGATGAAGGTGGTTGAACAGGCTGCCGATTTTCAAGGATTATTGCTTGAAAACAACCAGCAACAACTCTGTCTTTTGAAACCGTTAGGCGGATATACCACATTTATCGAGTCGAAATTCTTCCAGGAAGTCTATAACAAGAAGGTATTTAAAAATACTTACCTGGATCAGTTTATCGGGGATGCCTATACGATAATCAATCCCTATACCTTCTATTTCCGCCGATTATCTGGCACGCTCGTCGGGGTTGAGTTCAAACAATTCGCGGATATTTTACCTGCCGGAACATTCGACCCGCGATACGGTTGCCAACGGGACGTCTATCGAAAATAAGCTGGTTAGCGTTATTGATGTACCGGATTTCAATACCCGTCCGAATATTCTCCTGACGGAAGAATTGTTGGATACCATACAGGCCAACAAGAATTTTCAGGTAGATCAGGTGCTTTATATCCGTGAACGCCTGCTGGATATGCTGATAGGCGACTGGAATAAAATACCCGAAAACTGGAACTGGCTGGGCCGCTCCGAGGGGGACAGCATCCTCTATGCCCCGATAGTCATAGACCGTAACCACGCTTTTACGAAGGTAGACGGTGTTTTGTTCAAACAAATGCTCCGTGTGCTGGGATTGGGTTTCATCGTCAATTACGACGCTTCCCCGAAAAGTGTCCGGAAAGAGAATACGTTGGGCTTTGCTTTGGATATGGCGTTGACTTCCCAAAGCGACGTTTCCGTATGGACCGGACAGGCGCGATTTATCCGGCAGACGCTTACCGACTCTATCATCGACAAGGCTTTTTCAAGGCTTCCCAAAGGAATAGAAGACAAAGAAATTAAACGGATTACCCGGATAATAAAGGAAAGGCGGGAGAAGCTGGAGGTGATAGCAAAAAATTATTTTGCTTCGTTGCAACAAACTCCGGTGCTGACGGGAACCAACCGTTCAGACCGTTTCGTGATCGACCGCCATAACCCGGACAGTCTGTTCATACAGATGTACGACCAGCAGACCGGGCAACGGGTGTTCGACCGGAAATACAGCCGGAAAAAGACAAAAGAGATCTGGCTCTACGGCCTGGAGGGTGACGACCGTTTCGAAGTAAGTGGCAGGGCAAACAAGGAGGTGCCTGTTTTCCTGATTGCCGGGAAAGGAAAGAATACCTACCGGATGGAACCGGGTCACCACATACGTGTTTATGAATATGAGTCGGGGAAGGCAGCCCTCGATACCGTGCCCCATGTCAAAAAGGTATTTTCGGATATCCCTGAGATTCATCAGTACGATTATAATAAGATAAAGCATCATAAGATGTCTTTCACTCCCTGGGGAATTTACGACTCGGACAAGGGATTCAGTCTCGGAACCTTCTTTACCTATACGATGTATGGTTTCAAGCGTTCACCCTTTACCTACCAGCACCGTATCGGGTACAACTATATACAAGGCTTTGTCTATCAGGGAATTTTTCCGTCTTATGACGGGAAGAAATCGTTTAATATAGATGCAACGATCAGCTCGCGGAGGAACTTTTACAATTTCTTCGGCTTCGGAAACAATACGGAGGGCTATAAGGATGCGAAGAAGAACTATAACCGCGTGCATATCCGCCAGTTCAAATTATCGCCTTCCTTCCACCTGGATTTCAGCGAAAAGGAGAGGTTGGTCTTGCAAGCCTCCTGGGAAATGTTTAAAGCCAAGGAGACCAACGACCGTTTCATTAACCAGTTTTATCCCGAGGATCATCGTATCTTCAAAACCAACCTGTTTATCGACCTCGGACTTTCCTTCCATACGGAAAAAGAGATCTGTTCCTTCATCCCCAAACTGGGAGGGACGCTTACCGGAGGTTGGAAGATGAACCTGAAAGATGCAAGCCGTAATTTCCCTTACGCCGAAGCATCGGTGGAGCTGGATGTAAAGATAACCGACCGCCTTACCTGGGCTACGATGGCGAAAACCCAGCAGCTTTTCAATAATAAGTATGAGTTTTACCAGGCAGCATCCACCGAATTGCGTGGTTACAGGGACAACCGTTTCATCGGAAAGCAATCTTTTTACCAGTATTCGGACATTCGGCTGGACATGGGGAAGTTGAAGAATCCGTTTACCCCGCTGAAGTACGGTGTCTTTGCCGGTTTCGATTACGGGCGTGTCTGGTTTCCCGGAGAGCAATCCAAAAGATGGCATACGTCCTACGGGGGAGGTATCTGGCTGACGTTGATTAATAAGATTACGACGAAATATTCCTGCTTCGGCTCAACCGACAGTTTCCGTTTTATGTTTGAGTTGGGGCTGGGTTTCTGATCTTTCCGGATTGTTTTTCCGGAGATATGCCTAAACAAACCCATTTGCCGGTTGTTTATTAAATAGTACATAAAATTAAAACAACTTAGGTAATGGATGCTAATAGTGAAAAGAAAATCAAGGTTCTTCCCAACGGGCCTTATGAAGTGATCGGGGATATTCCCCTGAACCAATTGCGTTATGTAAACGACCGTAAAGGCGCTTCCACCGGTTATAAGGAAATACAGAAGTATGCTCTGGAAGGCGTATATCATCTGTGCCGTTGTGGCGGTTCGCATAACAAACCGTTCTGCGACGGGACGCATAAGAAAAACGGCTTTAAAGGAGATACGACCGCCAGCCATGACACATACGATGAAATGTCTGTCCTCTACGAAGGGAAGGTGATCGATATGCTGGACGCCGAAAGCCTTTGCGCCGTGGCCCGTTTCTGTGATACCCACGGTACGTCCTGGGAACAAGTGGAAGAGGGCGACTCGGCCGAAACGATTGAAATCGTGAAACAGCAATGCGCCAACTGTCCCAGCGGACGTCTCACTGCTGTCACGAAAGACGGAAAACGTATCGAACCGGAACTGCCCGAAGGCATCAGTATCCTCGAAGACGTGGCTCTCAGCGTTCACGGCCCTATCTGGGTGAAAGGCGGTATCCCGATAGAAGATGAGCACGGACGAGTTTATCCTGTCCGCAATCGTGTCACTTTGTGCCGTTGCGGTTTGTCGCAGAATAAACCGTTCTGCGACGGAAAACACATGCGTAACCAGGGAGAACTGGACGATTAAAAAAATAGCTGCCGACGTTTTTCCGAAAAGGATACATGCTTTTTACCAAGAGGGTGCATGCTTTTCGGAAAAACGTTGGCAGCAATCTTTCGACCGATACCTACCGGTTAAATTTTTCCTTTGATAAACTGATTGCCGATCCAGTACGTTGCCTGTTCAGCCGTGAACTTCAGAATGCAATACTCCGGATCGTCCACCCCTTTGGGAAAGTGCTCATAGAACCAATCCACCCAGAGGGCTTTCTTTTCTTCCACATCGCTTACCACTTCGATTGTGCCGGTCAGCGTAACGCTGTCGTGTCCTTCGTAGAAAGCGACTCCGGCTTTCGGGTTTTTGATAAAATCTTTTGTCTTCTCCGAGCTTGTTCCCGTTGAGAACCAGATCGTATCGATCCCTTCCGTTTTAATCTTCGACAGGACGACCGGACGCGGACAGCCCCGTTCGTCGATGGAGGCAAGGGTTAAGACTTCGCATTTATTCAGCAAATCGATCGCTTGTTGTTTGATTTTTTCCATGTTCTGATGTATTAATTTCGTTCGGCAAACATAAAGGAAACTTCCCGCTTCCTGTTGTAAAAAATCGACTTTCTTTATTCTATGTA
>OGYF01002273.1_pt1 | contig 14674 bp, 13 predicted proteins | sample 1576451 | NCBI WGS metagenome assembly OGYF01 (sample SAMEA3541505, study PRJEB24748) | human gut metagenome | biome: human gut; feature: human-associated habitat; material: faeces | place: China | collected 2012 | reverse complement strand
CCGTCCGCTAGCACCACGATGCGGTCGAGTGCGGCGACGGTCGACAAGCGGTGCGCTACCACAATCGAGGTACGTCCCTGCATAAGATTCTCAAGGGCGTCTTGCACCAGCGCCTCGCTTTCGGAGTCGAGCGCGCTGGTCGCCTCGTCCAGCACCAAGATGGGGGCGTCCGCGAGGATGGCGCGCGCGATCGCTACGCGCTGGCGCTGCCCGCCGGACAGCTTGACGCCGCGTTCTCCCACCAGGGTATCCAGCCCTGCGGGCAAGCGTTCGATGAATTTGAGCGCGTTGGCGAGTTGCGCTGCGCGGCGAATCTCCGCCTCGGTCGCATCGGGGCGCCCGTAAGAAATGTTTTCGCGGATAGAGCGATGAAATAACAGCGCTTCCTGCGGAACGTAGGCTATCTGGCGACGAAGACTCTGCTGCGTGCACGCGGAGATGTCCTGCCCGTCAACGTAGACGTGGCCGTCTTGCACGTCGGAGAGACGGAGCAGCAACTTGGTGAGGGTGGTCTTGCCCGAGCCCGAGCGTCCCACCAAGCCCACGCGCTGACCGGGTTCGATGTGCAGGTTAAGGTCGCTAAACACGCGGTCGCCCTGCGCGGCGTCCGCGTAGGCGAATCCAATGTGCTCGAAATCGATAGCCCCGCGGCTAACCGCAAGGTCTGGTGCGCCGGGGGCGTCTTCTACCAGACGTGGCTCGTCCAAAATGCGCGCCATCTCGCTCGCGTCGCCTATGGCGCGGTTCATGCGCTGCATCATGGAGTTGATGTAGTTGAACCGCATGGAAAGCTGGTAGGTGTAGGAGAACATCATCACCAGCATGCCGCTTGAGATGCCAAACCACGCGTTGCCGCCGGCGACGAAAATCGATACAACCAGCATGATCACGGTGATGATGCCGCTGGTGGTGAAGCCGCGCTGCATGGTGGCTCGCATCGAGCGGCTCTCGGCGCGCATGGCGTCAAGGTCCGCTTGGTTGAAGAGGTCCTTTTCAAAGTCTTCTCGTCCGCAGGTCTTGACGGCCAAGATGTTTGTGACGGCGTCTGACAGCACGCCGGAGAGGCGGTTTTGCGCTTTTGCCGTTTCCGCGGAAAGCGGAAGGATTCGCTGGTACATGCGCGTCGCCACGATCACATAGACCACCAGCATCACCGCGAGCGCTGCCGCGTAGGCGGGAACCGCCGGAGCGAGCGCGATGAACGTGCAGGCCGTGCTCGCGATGGTGGGGATGAGCGAGTAGACCACTACGTCCACCATCTGGGTGTAGCCGCTCATGAACTTGCTGGTTTGGCTAACCAGCGCGCCGCCAAACCGGCTGGTGTGAAACGTCATGGATTGGTTGGACAACGTGTCGAAGCATAGGCGGGCTAGGTGGTAGTTGCCGTTGATCTGCAGCTTGTAGACGGCGTAATCCTGCAGCTTTGAGCATGCCTGGCCAATGAGGTTCACGGCCAGAAGCGCCAGGATGTAGGGGCCAAAGACCGTCCATACGTCGTCTGCCGCGACGGGGGCTGCCTGCACGCGGTCCACGATGAGGCCCATCACCCAGGTGTTCACAAAGACCAGCAGCGCAATGTAGGCGACCGATGTGAATACCGCGAGCGCCGTCGCGCCCGGCTTCATGCGGGTGACCTCCCAAAAGCGCCTGAGCGTTCTGCGTACGGCGGGCTTTTCAAGCTTGGTTACGTTTCTTTGCGACATGCAGATCTCCTCGTCCACGTTTTTCCCTCTTAGGTTATCCCCTGAACCTCGCTCAAGGTCAAGTGCGCAGCGAAAGCGCGCGTGTGCTACGGTTATCGCTAGCAGCGAACGCCGAGAGGCGCCGTCGTTGCCCGAGGGGACGAGGAAGGGGAGCGCATGCAGTACAGGATCGATCCTAAAAGCGGCAACAAAGTCTCAGCCCTGGGGTTGGGATGCATGAGGTTTCCGGGTTACCAGGTGGGTCGACCGGACGTCACGTCGGCAAGGCGCATTATCTCCCGCGCCCTCGAGCGAGGTGTCAACTACCTTGACACCGCCTATCTCTATCCTGGAAACGAGGAGGTTGTGGGCGCCGTTTTGGACGAGTTGGGCGCGAGAGAGAGCGTGTTCCTTGCAACCAAGCTTCCGCATGCGTCTTGTAAGCGGGCAGAAGATTTCGATCGCTTTTTCGACGAGCAGCTGCGCCGCCTGCGCACCGATCATATCGACTACTACCTTATCCACAACGTTACCAGCCCCTCGCAGTGGGAGCGCGTCTGCGCCTTAGGGATAGAGGACTGGATCGCGCGACAGAAGCGCTCCGGCCGCATTCGCCAGATAGGTTTTTCGTTTCACGGAAGCGCCGGGGACTTTCCCGTGATGCTGGATGCCTTCGCGTGGGATTTCTGCCAAGTCCAGTACAACTATGCTAACGAGTACTACCAAGCGGGTACCGCGGGCGTGCTTTCCGCGGCCGAGCGAGGCCTTGCCGTCTTTGTGATGGAGCCGCTGCTGGGAGGTCGCTTGGCCGGCAAGCTGCCGACAGAAGCGTTTAGGGTGTTTGAACAGGCGGGCGACGCAGAGCTTAAGTCGTCCGTGGACTGGGCTCTTGCCTGGGTTTGGAGCCATCCGCAGATCACCATGCTTCTCTCCGGCATGGCCGCGCCCGAGCAGGTTGATCAAAACGTCCGCGTCGCCAACCTCGCCAACCCCGGTTGCATGGACGAGAAGAGGATGCGCGCGATCGTTCGCGTGCAGGAGATCTTCGAAGCGGCAAACCGCGTGCCGTGTACCGGGTGCAACTACTGCATGCCGTGCCCGCGCGGCATCAACATCCCCGGGTGCTTCTCTGCCTACAACGCGAGTTTTGCCCATGGGTGGTTCACGGGCGTGCAGCAGTATTTCACGGCGAGCGCCATTCGTACGTCCGCCCCTAAGCTTGTGAGCAATTGCGTCTATTGCGGTGCGTGCACCCGCCACTGTCCCCAGGGCATCGATATCCCGGCCCGTCTTCAAGACGTGGGCAGGCGCTTGACCCCCGGGCCGGTGGGCGCGGTGCTCAAGGCGATGGCGTCAAAGGGAAACGCGGATAAAGGCAATCGCTAGCAGCGCGCTAGATAGAGCATGGAGGCGGGGGCGATAATCATCACCGCAGCCCCCAGTATCGCATCGATGCCGCATGCGAGCAGCGCCGCCGCGCAAAGGCAGATGAACGCGACGTCCGGACCGGGTCTCTTCGCGCCGGGTTTGTACGAGGGGTCGTCGTAGATCGCCGTAACAACTAGCGAAAGCGTCATGCCCGCACACATCAGGAGCCGCACGGCGATGGTGGGCACCGCCTCGCCCGCGCCGATCAAAAGGGTTGAGGCGCCCGCGCAGGCTACGAGTATGCTGGCGGCGAGCGCGGAGTCTGCGAGGAGCAGGCGGATTCTGCCAAACGGCAGCGCATCGCGTATGATCCGGTTGCGGCAATCCTCCGTGAAGACCCTGGTGACCTCGCGCGCTGATTCCATGCCCTGGACGGCGAGCACCAGCCAGACCAGGTTCATCATAAAGTGGTGCGCGGTAGTGGCGAGCACGGCATACCACGGGATAATGATGACGCCCCAGAACAGGGCGGCGCTCAGCAGCGGCATCGGTTGGCGCACGTGCGATATGAACGCGCGGGATACCGGGGCGAGCATCCCGGATCCAATGTTGATGACCGATCTGAATCGGCGCGCCTCAAGACGCCTGATGCGGAGGAGCTTGCGATAGAGCGCGCCGCCTCCCGGGGCGATGCGCAGGTGGCGAAGCGAATGCATGTCCGCGTAGAGGCTGTTGGCGTCGATGATCCTGTCCATGCGTGCGGCGCGCGCGGCGGTGACAAGGGGCGCGATGCCCATCGCGCAGGCGGATGCGCACAATACCCCTGTTTGGGGAGGAAGCGTTATTGGAGCGAGCATATTGGCGCGGAGGATCGTTGCCATCAGTCCACCCAGGCCCCAGCAACCGGCTGCGCCTATAGCAAGGATCGCGCCGGCGGCAAGGCGGCGCCTGCGGGGCGCGATCATGCGTGCCAGACCGGCGGCGTTGCCCAGGGCGGCGCCTATCGGTGTCCCCAAGCACATCAGAGCGGCGACCACGATCGCTGCTTGCGTTCCGATCGCGCTCTCTCCAAAGGTGCCCAGCAGGTACCCGCAGCAGGCCGCAACCGCGGCATATGAAACCAAATTCTTCGTCACGCTCGAGGCCACCCACAGCCCCTTGGGAATCGAGCGGCTCAGCCAGGCGATATCTGCAGCCGTTATATGCACGGGGCATCCTCTCAGCGCCTCGTCCGCTTTAAGGGCGAGGGCGACAAGAGGCGCCAGGTGAAGAGCGAGCATGCAGATGGATGTGCTGATGCCGGTAAGGCCCGCCCCCGCGCTTCGAGCGGTATCGAGGGCGAACATCCAGCAGGATGCGATGGCTCCCATCATTATAAGGACGATATAGAGCTGATAGATGCGGTCGATCGCATCGCGCTCGTCCGCAAGATCGGTACCGGCGGCCCAAAACGCCCAACGCAGCTCGTCGGCAGCGTGGCGTACGTCGAGCCTCAGCAAAATGAGGGTCGGACTCGTCATGCTACAGCTCCCTTATCCCAAGAGCGCCGTCCTGTAGGTGGAAAGTGATGTCCGGGGCGAGCTCCGCGATCTCATGGTGGCTGCTGATGAGCATGGCGCAGCCATCCGTAGCCGCTTCTCGCAGGGCGCCGCTCAGCACATCGCTCGAATCCGGGTCGAGCGGTCCGTAGGGTTCGTCCAAAAGCATAACGCGCGGCCTTGCGGCCAATGCTATTGAGAGGGCGAGTTTTTGCCGCATGCCCCTCGAGTAGGAAGAGGGCAGGCGGTCAAGCTGGCGCGCTATGCCGAGGTCTTCGACAAGGGCCTCGACTCGCTTTTGAGTATCCGCGGCGGCGTTGTTGGCGCGTATGACCAAGTCGATGTGCTCGCGGGCGGTCATGTCATCATAAAAGGAGGGCACGTCGTTGATAAGTAGGAGGTCGGGCCTGCCGTCGCGATGTGCTCGCCTGCCCGCTGCCGCTTCTTGTCCAAAAAGGCGGATCTTGCCGCGTCTTGGGGGCATCCAACCCGCGACGCATCGAAAGAGGGTGGATTTTCCCGCCCCGTTGGGGCCGGTGAGAAATGCGACCTCGCCGGCGTAGAGCTCGAAATCGACCGAATCGAATACTAGGTCGCGTGCGGTGTAGCCGTAAGAGAGGTTCTCTACTTCAAGTGCGGGCGTCTCCTGCGGGGTACTTTGGCTTGCGCGGGCGTGTCCGCGCGATTCGATTTGCTCCATGAGTTGCCTTTCCGGTGTGTGAGCGCTAGCGGCTCATGAACCACCAAAAGAAGAGAAGATAGGGGATTGAGACCGCATATAGCGCCACGGGGATGATGATCCATCCGCCCAGCGTCTTGCCCTGTTCGCGACGCCTATTCGCTGTCGCTGCGAAAAAGACGGTAATGCCTACGGCGATTATTAGGCAGACAGCAGCCATAAGTGCCACGCCGGATAAGGCGAGCGCGATTCCCGCGCCGGCAGCTACGACGGGAAACATCAGCAGCGCGCAACCGCAGCCCCCGGGGCTGTAGACGCGTGCGCCACCGCACCGGGCAGCTGTTTTGCATGGCAATCCGCCGGTGTTCAGGCGTCGCATAGCCCCTCCTCGCGTTGATAATCGGAGCTTTCCATGCGTTGTAGATAGGTTAGCACCACATATCGATGGATGGATGTGGAATTCGCCGTATTGGGATGAGGACTGCGGGGTATCAAAAGAAAGTCTATGAAAATAGTAGGATATATCACCCTGGAGGGATTATGTGTAAAGCCAATGGGACCAAAGAGGCCTATGCGACCAAGACGAATGAGGGGGCGACGGTCGCTCGGAAAAAGCTTCTGTTCATAGTTGGTTCACTGCGAGCAGGATCGTTTAACCGCGCGCTTGCGGATTATGCCGCGCATGTGGTGGGCGATCGAGCCCAGGTCGACTATCTTGACTACTCGGACGTGCCGTTTATGGACGAGGATATCGAGTTTCCCGCCCCAGCGTCCGTGGAGCGGGTGCGCCGGCAGGTGGATGAGGCGGACGGGGTTTGGATCTTCACGCCCGAGTACAACTTCAGCTATCCCGCCGCGCTGAAGAACGTGTTCGACTGGCTGAGCCGGCCCCAGGTTGCTGGCGACCATGATGCGGCGGTGCCGCTTACCGACATGCCCGTGGCCATAAGCGGCGCCGGCGGCAAGAACGCGTGCGCCAACGTGCGCCGCCAGCTGCTCGACCTGTTGAACTACGTGGAGGCGACCGTTGTTGGCGGCGAGGGCGAGGGCTTTGTGCTGCCCGCCGCCGCTTGGACCGAGGGCGTCTATGATATCCCCGAATGGGATAAGACCCGCATCGCCATGCAGGCAGAGGATTTGCTCGCTGCAACCAAGCGGTAGCGGACGCGTTGCATCGTCCACATACTTATGCATACCTGTTGCCGTTTGCCGCGCAAAACGGACCTTCGCCCTTTACGCGGCTTCTATTTCTCTCTTTCCGCGCGTCCTCGGGTACGAATTGCATAACGCTACGGGTTTTGCAATGCGCCCCGGTGCTTATGGAGGACGTCATGGAACGCCGCGACAAGCAAGGGAAGCGGTAGGTTCTTTATCAAGGTCGCGCTCACGGTCGCGATTCTGTTAATGGTGTTTCCGGCGTTCCTCTTGCTGCCCGGCGTCCCGGTCTCCTTTGGCTTTTTGGGATTCGACGGCAGACTGGTAGCTTTTGCGATATGCGTCATCTCGCCTATTGTGCTGATATGGAAGCGCGACATGCGATTTCTTTGGGCAGGGCGCTTGTTTTTTGTCCTTGGCGCCGGGTTTATGATTGCGAGCTATTTGGACGCCACGCGCGGGCTGGGACAAAAAGTGAGTTAGTGCGGAGGTTAGGACAAATAATGCGTTAGTGCGGTCCCTAGAGTGTCAAATAATACGTTAGTGCGGAATGGGAGAGGAATAGCAAGGGTGCCTTATGAATAACGTGAACGAATCGCCCGAGCTAGATGGCCCGGGTGATTCTGCTCGATGTATAAGCAATTCGTGTTAGGCCTGATCCAAACCGCACTAACGCACTATTTGACAAAACCTCCGCACTAACGCGTTTTTTGACACTCCCTATCAAGATGGTGGGGTAATGCAAGCAGGGGTTTATGTTGGCTGGAAACTCGCGCTATTCCTCGTCCACAACAAGAGGAACGAACTTGAACGCGTTGCAGTCGACCAGGCCGCGATTGGTAAGGCGCAGGTCGGGCAGGCATGCGAGCGAGGTGAGGCCCATGGTCATGAAGGGCGAGGGCATGGAGCAGCCCATGTCGGCCCAGGCTCGCTCCAGGCCGGCCACCTCGCTCGCGACTTCTTCCAACGGCTTGGTGCTCATAAGGCCTGCCACCGGCAGCTCCACCAGTCCCAGGACGCGTCCGTCCTGCACGGCGACGGCTCCGCCGCCGCAATTCACCAGGGCGTTCGCCGCTATGGCCATGTCCTCATCGTTGTCGCCGACGACCAACAGGTTGTGGGCGTCGTGAGCCACGGTCTGCGCCAGGGCGCCGTGGATTCCGTAGCCGCTGGTGAAACCGTACCCAAAGGTTCCCGTCTCGTGATGGCGTTCGAAGACAAAGGCCTTGAGCACGTCTTGGCCGGTGTCGCAGAGCAGCTGGCCATTGGCCACGGGCACGGCCATATGGCGCTCGATGTTGCTCACGCGGCCTGGAATCGCCTCGACAACACGGACGAGGGCGGTGGTGCCGGTAATGGGTTCACCGTCCGAATCTATCGCGGGGATACGGAAGGTTTCCGGCGTGATCTCTCGACCCAAGTGCATGGTGTTGAGAATCCATTCCGGATAGGACGTGCCCTCGACCTCGAAGAGCGCGCGGCCGTCTTCAGCCACCACGTCGCCGTCGATCAGGGTCATCTGCACGTCAAAGTCCACAAGGCTGCCCATCAATACCATGTCCGCGCACTTGCCCGGGGCGATGCTGCCAAGCTCGTGGTCCATGTGGAAGCAAGTGGCCGTGTTGATGGTCGCCATCTGCAAGGCGATAACGGGGTCGACGCCCTCTTGCACGGCGCGGCGCAAGATGTGGTCCAGGTGGCCGTTCTCGACCAGCGTGTTGGGGTGCGTGTCGTCCGAGATGAGGTTCATGTACCGCGTGTCGATGGCGCCGGAAGTGATCGCCGGCGCCAGATGGGCCAGGTCACGCCATGCAGAACCTTCGCGCAGCTGCGCGTACTGGCCCAGGCGCACCTTGGCGAGCACGTCTTCCGCGCGGGTCGATTCGTGGTCGCAGCGCACGCCGCTTGCCACGTAGGCGTTGAGGCCGCGGTCGGTTTCGGGAATGGAGTAATGGCCGGTGACGCATTCGTCCGCCCTAAGCGTCGCGGCGATCTCGCCCAAGGGGTGCTCGGCTCCCGCCAGAACGCCGGGGAAGTTCATCATCTCGCCTAGGCCTACCACCGCGTCCCAGGACATGGTCTCTTCAACGTCATCGGGGCCTATCGCAGCGCCCGTATCCTCAAAACCGGGAACAGCCGGCACGCACGAGGGCGTGGTCACCATGGCCTTGAGCGGGGTGCGGCGCGCGTCCTCGACCATAACCTTGACGCCGTCGAGCCCGACTACGTTGGCGACCTCGTGCGGGTCCCAGTAGATGCCCACGGTGCCGTGCGGAACCACGGCGCGCGCGTACTGGGCGGCGCCCATCATCGACGATTCCACGTGAATGTGCCCGTCCAAAAAGCCCGGAGCCAGATAGCGGCCGGCGGCGTCGATCACCTTGGTGTCGGGTCCTATACAGTGCTCGGCGTCACCCACGTATGCGATGCGTCCGCAGCTTACGGCGACGTCCATATGGTCCAGGACCTCGCGCGTGTTGACGTTGACCAGCCTTGCGTCGCGAATGACGGTCTCGGCAGGCTGCTGTCCTTGCGCCACGGCGATAAGCGTGCGGCTGCATTTCCAAAGCGGCGTCTTGCAAAAGGTGTTGATCACGTTGGCTCCTCTCGTTCGCACCCGTTTTTGTTGCTCAACATAATACCCGCGGACGCTCGCGGCAGTCGGGCGGGTATGATGATGCGCAGCGAATGGAGGATGCGGATTGGAGGGCGCATATATGGATAAGTCTTCTCGCGCGCGCTGTTTTGCCCGCGTGCCAAATTCGATAGGGGAGCACGTCGGCTTCGACCAGCTGCTCGACGCGTTTGCAGAGGGCGAGGCGCTGGTTGCGAACACGGCTGTCCACGGGGTCGAGCTCGCCTGTGAGGATGCGGGCGAGGCGACGTTTGATACCGTTCTCTTCCGCTCCTGCCAGTTCGATGGCGTCGACTTTTCCGGTTGCACGTTTCGCGACGTGCGTTTTGAGAGCTGCCGCTTTACCCGGGTCTCTATGGAGCGCGCGTGGCTTAACCGCTGCGACTTCATCTCGTGCTCCGCGCCGGGGCTCAACCTGCTGTCCTCCCGTTTGGCAGGCGTGCTCATCGCGGATTCGGATTTCTCGCTCGCGAACCTATCCGAGACCTCGATCGATCAGCTGCGCGTAACCTCTTCTCGCCTGCGCGAGGCCGCGTTGCAAAGCGTTCGACTCAAGTGCTGCGAGTTCAAGCAAAGCGACCTGGTGCGCCTGGACGTGTTCCGTACGCCGCTCAAGGGTATCGATGTGAGCACCTGCGAGTTCTCGGCGCCCGTGCTCTCGTCCGATTACCGCGAACTACGCGGCGCGCGCGTCTCGCCCTCCCAGGCACTCGAGCTCGCCAGCCTCTTGGGCGTAGAGGTTGCGGACGAGTAGCGTTTGGACGAGCAGGGCTTGCGAGCAAGTCCGTTATCTGGACGCGAATGCATACGATATGTATATAACCTCAAGTAATATTCATTATCTATGTATGCATGAAAATCAGCTCACATATGGGCGTTTACAAGAAAGGAACCAACCCATGCTTTCGATAGGATGCCATCTGTCTACCACCAAGGGCTATACGGCGATGGGGGAGACGGCGCTTTCCATAGGCGCCAACACGTTCGCCTTCTTTACCCGTAACCCTCGTGGCGGCAACGCCAAGGCGCTTGACCCAGCGGACGTCGCCGGCTTGCGCGAGATTTTGGACCAACACGGGTTCGCCACGCTGGTCGCGCACGCGCCCTACACCTATAACCCTTGCTCGGCAAAGGAGAGCGCTCGTGAGTTCGCGCTAGGCGCCATGGCGGAGGACCTGCAACGCATGGAGATGCTGCCCGGTCAGTACTACAACTTCCATCCCGGTTCGCATGTGGGCCAGGGCGCCCAGCGCGGCATCGAGCTCATTGTCGAGACCTTGTGCCAGGTGATGTTTGAGGGTCAGTCTACCTGCGTCTTGCTTGAGACCATGGCGGGCAAGGGTACAGAAGTCGGTCGTAGCTTTGAGGAGGTCGCGGCTATTATCCAGGGCGTTGTGTCGCGCCGTCCGGAACTCGATGGCTGCTTGGGCGTTTGCATGGATTCTTGCCATGTAAGCGACGCGGGCTATGACATCATCCATGATTTGGACGGCGTTTTGGACGAGTTCGACCGCGTGGTCGGCCTTGACCGCCTGCGCGCCATGCACCTCAACGATTCCAAGAACCCTTGCGGCGCTCATAAGGACCGCCACGAGGTCATCGGTCAGGGCTACCTTGGCAGCGAGGACCTTGGTGGCGGCATGGACGTGTTCAAACGCATCGTGACTCATCCCGTTCTGCGCGACTTGCCGTTCATTTTGGAAACCCCCAACGAGCTTCCCGGTTACGCGCGCGAGATCGAGCTGCTGCGCGGCCTGGCGGGTTAGGCCGTCGCTCCCATGCGTGCTTGCTGCATGGGATGAAAGCGCATCCAATCGCCCCCGTTCTGAATACGGCTCCTCTCGTACTTGGGTGGAGCCGTTTCTTGTTCGTGCATACTGCGTGCATAACGATTCATCATTGATGAAACAAAGGGGAAACATACAAGCATCTTTAGGTGCCGCATATGCAAGAAAGCGTATACTGCAGCGAAAGAAACTGCGTGAAGGGAAAGCAGCTTCTACTTTTCGCTTTTGGGAGTGATTGCATATGTTCAAGATGAAGAAGCTGGGTGCCGTCGCCGCATCCCTCGCATTTGCCGGTGCGTTGGCCCTGACCGGCTGCGGCAACTCCGACGCCCCCGCGGATGCCGCGGGCAGCGCGGACGCCTCCGGTTCCGATACCATGCAGCTGGTGACCGACGGCACGCTGACCATTGGCACCTCTGCTGAGTACGAGCCCTTTGAGTATATGGAGGATGGCGAGTACAAGGGTTTTGACCTGGAACTCGCGCAGGCCATCGCCGACGACCTGGGTCTCGAGCTCAAGATTGAGAACGTCGACTTCGACACCATCGTCCCCGGCGTCGCTTCCGGCACCAAGTACGACATGGGCATCGCCGCCATCACCGCTACTCCCGAGCGCGAGAAGGAGGTCGGCTTTACCGACTCCTACTACATGGATGACCAGGCCATCGTCACCATGGCTGACAACACAGAGATCACCGGCGACAACTACGCCGATGCGCTGAACGCCGAGGGCATGAAGATCGCCGTCCAGTCCGGCTCCACCGCCGAGGCCTTTGCCAAGGAGAATTTCCCCAACGCCGAGCTGGTTCCCTTTAAGAACGCTACCGACTGCTTCGCCGCCGTCCAGTCCAGCCAGGCGAACGCCTTGGTAACCAACCGTTCCGTCGCCGCCCAGCTGGTCGCGACCTCCTTTAGCAACGAGCAGGTTATCAAGCAGATCTCTACGGGCGAGGAATATGCTATCGCCGTCAATAAGGACAACACCGCCCTGCTTGACGCTTTGAACGATTCCATTGCCAAACTCACCGAGGACGGCACCGTGGACGAGCTGATGACCAAGTACAACATCAAGTAAAGGTCTTTATCACCGCGGAAACACGGCCCTCCCCGCTTGCGAGCGAGGAGGGCTTTCGCGGCATAAGGGGTGCCAGGTTTCGCGGCGTCCCGGTTGTGGTTTTTGGTAAGAAGGGAAAGACGATGGAGATCAGGGGAACATCGAGATTCGATGCGATTCGCCGCGGTTCAGCCTGCAGGGGTGCTTGTAGCAAAGATGCGCGTCGCAAGGGCATCCTCGTCCGTATGCGCTCGCTGGGCACCACCGTGCTTGCATGCGCCGCGCTGGCGGCGTGCCTTGCCGTGACGGTCGCGCCCATCCAGGCTCAAGCGCTCGAGGTCGAGAAGCTCACCTGTCGACCCAACGGGGATTCCGGCAGCGACGTGCTGGGCGGAACCGAGACGCGTATTACCTGGGAAGTCCAAGCGGATGTGGACGAGGCGTTGAGGGGCCTTTCCATCACCGTGCCCGCGGGCACCACCTACACCACTGAGGACCTGCGCGTGACCATGCTTTCCGGCGAAGACCTTATGGACCGCGAGTTTATCGAGCCCAAGATGGAGGAGGACGGCGAGACCTTGCGCCTTACCTTTCCCCAGGCGGCGCCTGCGGGCAGGTTCTTCCGTCTTGAACTTTACGGCGTGGTGTTTCCCGCTGCCGGCGGCGATATGCAATGCACGGGCACCTATACGCTAGAGGATGGCTCCGAGCATGATGTTGAGGGCATTCCCGCGGTTGCCGTGAAGGGCGTTACCCCCTTTGACCAGTTCAAGACCTTCCTTGAGGAACAGGCGTGGGTTCAGGCGTGGAATTCCAATACGTTTTTGCGCCTGTTCTTCAATCCGGTTTTGATCGTTAGCAGCCTGCCCATCATCTTTACCGGCTTCTTGATGTCGCTTGCGATTGTACTGGTGGCGTTTCCGCTGGCGATTCCGTTCGGCTTCATCTTCGCCCTCATGCGCATCTCCAAATCAAGGATCCTGCGCGCCATCGCCGGGGTGTATGTAAACCTCATCCGCGGCACGCCGGCGTTCCTGCAGATATACATCGCGTTCTTTGGCTTGCCCTTGGCTGGTATCAATATCGATAACTACGCGCTGGGCGTTATTGTCATGGCCATGAACTCCGCTGCATATCTGTGCGAGATTTTCCGTGCCGGCATCCAGTCCATCCCCAAGGGCCAGTCTGAAGCCGCTCGCTCACTTGGCATGAGCGCCACGCAAACCATGGTGTCGATCATCATCCCCCAGACGTTCCGCAACGTTATCCCTACTCTTACCAGCGAGTTTATTTTGCTGTATAAGGACACCTCGCTGCTTGCCGCGGTGGGCGTTATGGAAATTGTCATGTATGCGAAAACCATTGTGGCGACTACCGGCTCCATTACCCCGTACGTGGTCGCCGCCCTATTCTATCTGGTGGTCACGTTGCCCCTTGCACGCGTGGTCAGCATGCTTGAAGCGCGCCTCACAGGTGCTACCGCCGGGACCAACGCCGGTCCCACCGGCAAGAAGCCCCAGAAGAGCGCCGGTACCGTTGTGCCCACCCCGCCCGATCACATCGCAGGCCTGTAGGGAGTGAGATCGATGAGTGAAATGACTAGCAATAATCCAAATGGCGGGGCTGCTGACGCAATCGAGGAGCCCGTCGTCCAAATTCATGGCTTGCATAAGGCCTACGGCGACAACGTGGTTCTGCGCGGTATCGACCTGGACGTGCACCGCGGCGAAGTAGTGGTTGTTCTGGGTCCGTCCGGCTCCGGTAAGTCGACCATGTTGCGTTGCGTCAACCTGCTTGAAACGCCTACGAGCGGATCGATTGTGGTCGAGGGCGTCGACATTACCAAGAAGGGCGTCGACATCAACAAGGTGCGCTCTACCTTGGGCATGGTGTTCCAGCAGTTCAACTTGTTCCCACACCTCTCCGCCAAGCGCAACGTTATGATCGCGCAGCAAAAGGTGCTCAAGCGCTCCAAGGAGGAAGCCGAGCGCATCGCCGAGATGGAGCTTGCAAAGGTTGGCCTTGCCGACCGCGTGGACTTTATGCCCTCGCAGCTATCCGGCGGCCAGCAGCAGCGCGTCGCCATCGCCCGCGCGCTTGCCATGAATCCGCACGTCATGCTGTTTGACGAGGCGACCAGCGCGCTCGACCCCGAGTTGGTCCGCGACGTTTTGGGCGTTATGCGCGATCTTGCGCGCGGTGGAATGACCATGATCGTGGTGACGCATGAGATGGGTTTCGCACGCGACGTGGCTGACCGCGTGATCTTTATGGATGGCGGCGTGATCGTGGAGCAGGGTACGCCCGAAGAGGTTTTCGACCATCCGAAGTCTGAGCGCACAAAGGATTTCTTGGGCCATATCGCCTAGTAGTCGAGGCTTTCTTGCCCGCGAATGGTTCTGAGCGCTCGCTAACGAATTTCAACGTTTGTGAACGCGCCGTTCGCGGGCGTTTTCCTGCCGTTCGCGCACGGTTTCATGTTGGATGTTTAGTCCGGTGGAGTGCGGGAACATATAGCAATGAGTAAAGGCAGTCGCTCCAAAGTTAAGCGACCGAAACGGGAGGTGGTTCCGATGTACAACGATGAGATAGCAAACTTCGGACCCGCCGTTCGTAAAACCGAGGCCGAGTAGCGATTCAGGCGTTTCGAGAACGCCACCTTTTCCCGACATGGTATCGGGGTCAGGCTTAAGAAGGAATCACCGGTGGGTCCGCAAGAACAACCGCATCGTATCTGTCCCTCAGATCGATAGTTAGGGTGATACCAAAGGGCATA
>OGYF01002261.1_pt1 | contig 14751 bp, 9 predicted proteins | sample 1576451 | NCBI WGS metagenome assembly OGYF01 (sample SAMEA3541505, study PRJEB24748) | human gut metagenome | biome: human gut; feature: human-associated habitat; material: faeces | place: China | collected 2012 | reverse complement strand
CTTTACGGCTTCCGTCATCAAAAATCATCGGAACGGCGGAAGCATAATTGCCGGCACGGAACTCAATCACGTGCAAACCTGTTTCTTTTAATACCACTTCCTGAGACGCCGGGATAACAGAAGACGGAGCCTGTACCTTCAAACGGACATCCGGCTTATTCGTTTCTACCAGTACACCGAAAGCCGCTCCGGCAGAAACATATTCAGGCACGGAAACAACTTCAAAATCACGGGCACTCTCTTCGATAATCTCCAGCGAACGGAGTTCATAAGAATACGCTGCACGGTTATCCTCTTTGAGCAAAGTCAGTTTCAAATCGCCGTTACCTTGCACAGATGCAGGAAGAAGGATATAAAAGTCCGCTATATCAGAGGCTCTGTCGAAAATATTTCCTTCGTAAACCGTCGTACCGTTGAAATCCAGTTTCCAACGCGGCCAGCTGCGGGTAGAAAGGTTACAACCGGTCCAGTAGTTATAATCGTCTGTCTTATCGGCAAACTTAGCAAAAGGTATGGAGCAGACCTGTTTCTTGTTCTGCACCAACCGGGGTGCCTCCACCCAGCACTCACCGCTGAAATGAGTTCCCCCGATACGTAAAAAGGCACATGCGACGTTATCAGGAAGCACGAATGTTTGCGTTACTTGTTGATATTTGCCGGAGCCTGCGGGTACCGGGAAATAAAGCAACGAATCCGGGCAGTCGTAAATATCGTCTTTATAGCGTCCGGGCTTTTTATAAAACAATTCAATCTGTACGCCAAAGTCACCACCCGCAGAAACGGACAGGTCCTGACGTTTCACAACCGGCAAGGTCACCGTCAGTTCACCGGGTTTCAGCAAGTCACCCGAAATACGGTAATAGGCATGCCGCTCGAAGTTATTATCTTCTCCTTTAAAATACAAGGAATACTTATCTTTCTTCACATGAACGGAATCCAGATTGTCGTCAATATAAAATTCCGACCGCCTGAACATCTCCTCTCCCCTTTTCTCAAAAGGAGCCGGCATTTTTATTCCGCCGACAACACGAAGGAGTCTACGAACAGGATAGGCTTCCTGTTTAAAGGATACTGTTTCGGAAACACTGCTTCCGGGAGTTAACAAATGAACCTTTTCACCACCGGAAGGTGTGAAAATCACCGTTCTGTTCTCAGTCTGCACACCATCGGCAAAGAGATAGGAGACGGATAAAAGCTGGCAAATCAGAAGATAAAAGACTTTTTTCATAACTAATACTCAGAGATGTCTGTTAATAAATCAGGTCAAATGTACGACTAATTTCCATTGGTTTTATGTACTTTTGCCTTTTCATTGAATGAATAGAAAGAAAATGATCGTTATCAGAGATACGGATTTATTAAAAAGGAAAAGGCTGGTTGCTACCATCGGTTTCTTCGACGGAGTTCATCTGGGACATCGGTTCCTGATCAATGAACTGAAGGAAGTCGCGAAGACGAAAGGCCTGCCTTCGGCCGTTATTACCTTTCCGGAGCATCCGCGTGCCGTATTGCATTCGGATTATCAGCCCAAATTACTTAATTCATTTGAGGAAAAACTGGAACAACTGGCTACCACCGGCATAGATTACTGCATCGTTCTCGACTTCACGGTGGAGCTATCCCGCCTGACGGCACAGGAATTTATCAGTTCCATACTGGCGGAGAAATTACATGTAGCCGCTTTACTGATCGGTTACGACCATCGTTTCGGCCATGATCGGAAAGACGGTTTTGAGCAATATGTTGTTTATGGTGCAGCCTGCGGGATGGAGGTAATCAAAGCATCGCCTTACGATGAAGGACGTACGGCAGTAAGTTCTTCCGAGATCAGGAAATTATTGACAGACGGTGATGTGGAAGATGCCGCCCGGTTACTCACCTACCCTTATCAGCTACGGGGAACGATTGTAAACGGTTATAAAGTCGGCCGCAAACTGGGATTTCCAACAGCCAATATACAGGTGGACGAACCTTTTAAAATTGTACCGGGGATCGGGGTTTATGCAGTCTGGGTCTATCTGAAAGGAGAGAAATATAAAGGGATGCTCTACATCGGCGACCGTCCTACGCTTCAGAATGGCGACAATATTACACTGGAAGTGAATATACTGGACTTCTCCGGAGATATCTATAATAATGAAATAACTGTTGCGTTTATATATTATGTACGGGGGGATGTCAAATTTAATTCCCTGGAAGAACTGATAGAACAACTCGGACATGACAGGGAGACGGTGGACAGGCTATTGACGGAATGTAACACACCCCCTGCCCCCTCTCAAGAGGGGAATTGAGATACAACCGGTAACAAAATTCAATAATCTGAATAGATGGAACTTTACTACGAAGCAATAGATACTTTGAAAGGGATGATCAGCCGTCCTTCTTTCAGCCGGGATGAAGCGGCTGTAGCCGACTTTTTACAACAAACATGGCAGGCTGCGGGACATACGGTACACCGTAAAGGGAATAATCTATGGATCGTTTCTCCCGGTTTCGACCTGAATAAACCGACACTGTTGCTGAACTCACATATCGACACCGTAAAACCGGCCTCCGGCTGGACGAAAGACCCTTTCAATCCCGAAGAGAGCGAAGAGGAGAAGTTATACGGCCTGGGCAGCAATGACGCCGGAGCAAGCGTTGTTTCCCTGTATTCAGCTTTCACACTACTGACCGGAAAAGAACAGGCTTATAATCTGATTTTCCTGGCATCCTGCGAGGAGGAAGTATCGGGCAAGAACGGATTGGAAAGTGCACTGGCAGACCTGCCGCCCATCGCTTTTGCCATCGTCGGCGAACCGACCGGCATGCAGCCAGCCGTTGCCGAAAAAGGATTGATGGTACTTGATTGCGTAGCAACGGGAAAAGCCGGTCATGCTGCCCGTAATGAAGGAATCAATGCTATCACATTGGCAATAAAAGATATTGAATGGTTCAACACCTACCAGTTTCCGGAGAAGAGTGATTTCCTCGGACCGGTAAAAATGAGCGTTACAATTATCCATGCCGGCACACAACATAACGTTGTTCCCGACCGCTGCGAATTCACGGTCGATATACGTACAAATGAATTTTATCCCAATGAAAAACTGTTCGAGCAGATCAAAGAGCAAGTGAATTGTGAGTTTTCGTTTGAACTCAACCCGTACGAAATTGGATCACCCATTTGTACAAAGAGCCATCATGATGGGAAAAGAGCCGTTCGGTTCGCCCACGCTCAGCGACCAGGCACTTATGCCGTTCCCTTCCGTCAAGATGGGCCCGGGAAACTCCGCCCGTTCGCATGCGGCAGACGAGTATATCGGCCTGATGGAGATCAGGGAGGCGATCGATACGTATGTCCGTTTACTGGATGGATTGAAATTATAATCGTATGTTGAAAAAAATACTGGGGACAATTGGAACACGCTATCTGATTGCCTTTCTTAATCTGATGCTCATTTTCATTAATGCCAAAGCATTGGGTGTGGAAGGGGTTGGCCTGGTGGGTATCATCCTGGCTTCAATAAATATAGCCGTTGTATTCAATGGGGTACTTTCAGGCAATACGATCGTATATTTTATGAACCGTTATTCCATACATACTATTTTGTTCCCGGCTTATGCATGGCCTCTGATAGGATCCGGATTAGCGTGCGCCGCCATGTTGCTGTTCGGACTATTTCCCAAAGAGTACCTGACAGACATATATGTGCTGTCATTGATCTCCTCTTTTATTACAACCAACGCCCGCTTTCTGCTGGGCAAAGACAGGATTACAGGATTTAATCTGACTTATATGCTGCAAGGCGGATTATTGTTCTTCATCCTTTTATACTTTTATTATATAGCAGGAAAACAAGAAGTTTCATCCTATATTTACGGATTATACATCACTTACGGCATTGCTTTCATCGGCAGTCTGATATTACTTTTTCCCTTTCTGACCAAAAGAGAAAATAAGCCTACAAACAAACCGTTTATCGCAATCCTAAAAGAAATGTTTACCTATGGACTTTGGGGTAGTGCCGACAATATAGCCGAAGTACTGACCACCCGGCTGAACTATTTCCTGATCCAGAGGTTTGCCGGACTGGGTAGTGTCGGATTACTCGATGCCGGGACAAAAATATCGGAAAGCGTCTGGCACATCAGTCGGAGTGTCAGCTTCATCGAATACAGCAGCGTAGCACAAACGACCAATGCAGGAGAACAAAAAAGGACTACATTAAAACTATTCAAACTTACCTTCTGTGCAATTACATCTACAACCATCTGTATTCTGTTTATACCGGAATGGGTTTACACCAATTACCTGTTCAGTCCCGAATTTATCGGCATGCGAAAAATTATATTCGGCTTGTCCATCGGAATTATTGCATTAGGGTGCAACAGCATACTCAGCCATTATTTCATTGGAAGCGGGAAAATACGTTATAGTGCAGTCAGTTCATGCGTCGGCCTTACAACTTTATTCATAGCAGGTCACATACTGATACCTGTTTACGGTGTCGTCGGCTCAGCCATCAGTACCAGTATTGCGTTCTGTGCCATGTTGATATTCTCAGTTACAGTATTCTGCCGCCAAAACCAAACCAGGCTAAGCGAATTCATTCCCGATAAAGAAGATTTTCGGGAACTGATAAAACGGATACGGGAAAAACTCGAAACAAAATAAAAAGGGCGGCATACAGATACTCTCTGCATACCACCCGCATTTCTATTATAATTCAATCTGTTTTCTTAATACCGGAAACTTCCTCCCCCCAGGAACTCGCGTAAAAGCGAAGTGCCGGGCAGGCCGACGTCCGGAATATAATTAAAGTAACGGAGGAAACGCAACAGGCGGTAGGCTTCTGCGTTTTCTTCATCACTCTCACGTACTTCGGCCAGGATCGGTTCGGCAAACTTGCGTAAAGCCGCCAACTCATACAGCATGGCGCTGTTGAACATGGCGTCCGCATTTTCCTGGTAAGGGAAAATCCATTTGTCCTCTCCCCGGCGCACACTCGGCCAGCGGGCAATCGTGTCTTTGGCCGAATAACCGCGGAAACGGTAATCACGGATGATACGACGCAACAGACGGTTATCGGTAGTCGGTATCCAGTTATGGTTATCCAAAGAGATGGATGTCAGAACGGAAACATACACCCGGTATTTATATTTATCCTCGATCATGGATGTCAGTTCCGGATTCAACGCATGGATACCTTCAATCACCAGGACCGAATTTTCACGCATCTTCAGTTTCTTACCTTTATAGACACGTTTACCCGTACCGAAATCAAAAGTAGGCACTTCTATTTCTTTCCCCGACAACAAATCCTTCATCTCGCTGTTAAAATAAGGCAGATCGAGGGCATAAAGCGACTCGAAATCATAATCGCCCGTCTCGTCTTTCGGCGTATCTTCCCGATTGAGGAAATAATCATCGAGCGAAATAGCCACAGGATGGATCAGATTCGTTATCAACTGGACTTCCAAACGCTTGCAGAAAGTTGTCTTTCCGGAAGACGAAGGTCCCGAGATCAGAACAATACGGACACCTTCTTCATATCTCTTCGCAATCTCTTCCGCAATCTTAGCAACCTGTTTTTCCTGCATTGCTTCCGAAACCATTATAATTTCGGAAGTATGCCCCTTCTCGATAGCCCGGTTCAGGTCGCCCACATTATTCAAATCCAATGTGCGCTGCAAAGTCAGATGCTCTTTATAAGCCTCGAACATCTTATCCTGCGTGATAGCCGGCTCCAGTTCCAGCGGATTACTTCTCTTCGGTATCTGAAGCAACACCCCGTCGAAATACGGAACGATATCGAACAACTGGATATAACCGGTGGAAGGCGTCAGACAGCCATAAAAGAAATTGATATAGCCATCCAGTTCATAATACGAAGTGTAAGGCATCCCGGCAGTCTCGATCAGACGCGCCTTGTCATTCATTCCCCGTTCACGGAAAAGGACAGCCGCATCCACCGTCCGGACTGTTTTATGCAGGAAAGGCATATCGGCATCGATAATTTCACGCATACGCTTCTTGATCTTGTCGATTGTTTCAAGATCGATCTTTTTGCCATTATGGATTACACAGTAGTAACCTTTCGATATCGGATGTTCCAGATTTAATGTTGCGGAAGGCAACACATCATTGACCGCCTTTGAGAAAATATGACAAAGGGAACGGACATACGTACGCAACCCGGAAAGCTGTGTATAATCCACAAACTCAACATCTTTCGGATGCCAGCAATGGAAATTCAGGCCTTCCACCTTGTTATTCACTTTTGCATTCATCGGGCGGTAACGCAGAGGCGCCCCCATCATCGTATAAATATCCAATAAAGAGGAGCCGATTGGTACCTCTTTATAAGTATTGTTATTTTTGCAATAAATTGTGATTGTTTCAGACATATTATATCAGTTATTATTTGTAGTTTTGCTGCCTAAAGTTAGGAATATTAATCGGATATACTTCCAGGTATAACTATTTTTTGATGGATAATACAATTTTTACCGTACTTAAACTGCTCGGTTCGCTGGCTCTTTTGATGTATGGAATGAAAGTTATGAGTGAAGGTCTCCAGAAGTTAACAGGAGACCGTCTACGTAATATCCTGGGCGCCATGACTACAAACCGGTTTACCGGATTGCTCACGGGAGCATTCGTTACAGCCGCTGTCCAGTCATCCACCGCTACCACCGTTATGACCGTTAGTTTCGTAAACGCCGGTCTTCTTACCTTGACACAAGCTATATCCGTTATTATGGGAGCCAACATAGGGACGACAGTCACTGCGTGGATTATGTCTGTCTTCGGTTTCCAGTTTAATATGTCCAATGTCATTTATCCCCTGTTTGCATTATCCCTCCCCTTAATATTCTCTAAAAAAAGCGGACGCAAGTCATTCGGTGAATTCGTTTTCGGGTTCGCTTTTATGTTTTTAGGACTAACGACTTTGCGGGAGAATGCGATGCACATGGACCTGGAACACAACCAGGTACTCCTGTCTTTTATCGCATCCTGCAAGGAATGGGGAATGTTTTCCGTACTGTTGTTCCTGCTGATCGGAGGCATTATAACAATGGCGGTACAGTCATCGGCGGCCGTTATGGCTATTACATTAATATTATGTTCAAGCGGCGTATTAGACCTGTATCTGGGTATTGCGCTGGTGATGGGAGAGAACATCGGAACGACGGTAACCTCCAATATCGCGGCTCTCACCGGTAATGCACAAGCACGAAGGGCGGCATTTGCCCATTTCATATTCAACTTTTTCGGGATTATCTGGGTGCTCTGCATCTTCCACCCGTTCATCGACACCGTAAGGAGTATCGTTGACTACCTTGCTCCCAATACGCCCAAAGACATTGCTATCACCTATATGTTATCGGCGTTCCATACCGCATTTAACATTTGCAATGTATTGATATTAATATGGTTCATTAAACCGATTGAACGATTGGTTTGTTTAGTGATCAAATCAAAGCCGGAAGACGAAGAGTACCGCCTGCGTTACATCACAGGAGGTTTGCTTTCTACCGCTGAACTGTCTATTCTGCAAGCGAATAAGGAGATATCCCTTTTTGCCGAACGGACAACACGCATGTTCAGCATGGTAAAAGATGTGTTTTACGAGAAGGACGAGGACACCTTCATGAAAACGTATAACCGGATTGAAAAATACGAGAACATCAGCGACCATATGGAGATAGAGATAGCCAACTATCTTACCCTCGTTGCAGAAGGCCGCCTGAGTTCGGAAAGTAAAGAAGAAATCCGTATCATGCTACGTGCCGTATCGGAAATAGAAAGTATTGCCGACTCCTGTAACAATCTGGCTCGTACCATCAAACACAGGAATGAAGGGAAGTCTGTCTTTACCGACAAACAGAACCACAACATAGACAAGATTTTCGAACTGGTGACGAAATCGTTGTATCAGATGAACTCGATACTGAAAAAGCCGGAATTGTCGCACGACGACATCAACCCGTCTTACAATATCGAAAACGAAATAAACAATTATCGCAACCTGTTGAAACAACATAATGTAGAAGATATCAATAATAAGGAATACCAGTATCAGGACGGGGTATATTATATGGATATCGTCAGCGAAGCTGAAAAGCTGGGAGATTATGTCCTGAATGTTGTACAGGCTGTTATAGAGAAGAAAATATAAGTATGCATACATTCATTTTAATCGGATATTTATCCACTTAAATTTACATAAATGGACTATTCTTTTTTTGATTTTCTTACGCTTGTAGGAGCATTAGGTATGTTCCTATACGGAATGAAAGTAATGAGTGAAGGTCTGCAAAAAGTCGCAGGAGACAAGTTACGCAGCATTCTCTCGGTAATGACGACTAACCGATTTACAGGTGTTCTGACCGGGATTCTGATCACAGCACTCATTCAGTCATCAAGTGCCACTACCGTGATGGTTGTCAGTTTCGTTAATGCGGGACTTCTGACGCTAACCCAATCAATCAGTGTCATCATGGGAGCCAACGTCGGTACGACGGTTACGGCATGGATCATCTCCCTCTTCGGATTTAAAGTCGACATCAGTGTCTTCTCCCTGCCACTCATCGGATTATGTATTCCGCTGATCTTCTCCGGCAAGAGCAGACGAAAATCATGGGGTGAATTTTTAATGGGTTTTGCTTTCCTCTTCATGGGGCTATCCTATCTGAAATCTTCAGTGCCCGACCTGCAAAGCAATCCTCAAATCCTTTCTTTCTTACAAGATTATACCTCTTTGGGATATCCTTCCCTCCTTATATTCCTCCTTTTAGGAACCATTCTTACAGTTATCGTTCAATCATCCAGTGCTACCGTTGCCATCACATTAATTATGTGTACGCAGGGATGGATTCCTTTCGAGATGGCGGCAGCCATGGTACTGGGAGAAAATATAGGAACAACCATTACAGCGAATATTGCGGCTATTTCGGCGAACGTTTCGGCCCGGCGTGCTGCAATCGCCCACCTGATGTTTAACGTATTCGGGGTATGTTGGGTGATGGCACTGTTCTATCCGTTCACCAGCATGATCACCTGGATCGTTACAAACTATGGCCCGGGCGACCCGAACGAGATGACACAGTTCCTGAGCACACTCGATCCGAAGACGATCTCCCTGATCACTTCCAGCGCGCAGATCACAGACCCGCACCTGCTCGCTTTGCAAAAGCAATTACTCACATTACAGGTATCCGTTTCCTACGGCCTTTCCCTGTTCCATACCGTATTCAATATAACAAACGTTTGTATCATGATCTGGTTCGTGAAGTTCTACGTATATGTTTGTTCAGCACTGATCAAACCGAAGAACGTAAGCGACGAAGAAGAGTTCCAGTTGAAATATATTCCTTCCGGTATGCTCTCCACTTCCGAGTTATCATTGATGCAGGCGAAGAAAGAGATTGCCGTATTCGGAGAACGTACACAACGTATGTTCGGCATGGTTAAAGACCTGTTCTATGAGAAGAACGAAGACAACTTCCTGAAGATATACAGTCGCATCGAAAAGTACGAGAACATCAGCGACCGTATGGAAATCGAGATTGCCAACTATCTGACATTCGTTGCTGAAGGACGCCTGAGTTCTGAAGGTAAGGAAGAAATCCGTATCATGTTGCGTACCGTGACGGAAATAGAAAGTATCGCCGACTCCTGCAACAACCTGGCACGTGGTATCAGACGCCGCAACGAAGGCAAATCCGAGTTTACCGACGAGCAGAACCACAACATCGACCAGATGTTCGCCCTGCTTGAAAAGGCCCTGACCCGGATGAATGAAATCCTCCACATGCAGGAAGTCGTTCACGACGATATCAACCAGTCTTACAACATTGAAAACGAGATTAACAATTATCGCAACCAGTTGAAGATACACAATATGGAAGATGTCAACAATAAGAAATACCAATATCAGGACGGTGTTTATTATATGGACCTTGTCGGTGAATCCGAAAAGCTGGGCGACTATGTATTAAATGTAGTACAGGCCGTTATCGAAAAGAAAATATAACCATAAACTTTTATGGTTACCAAGTAAAAGCTCTTTCCGTTTATCCGGAAAGGGCTTTTTCATTATCCGATAGTCCCGGAAAGAAAATTACCTTATTCTTCATAGTATCATATATTATGATACAACATTCTCATAATATATGCGATTATAATATCATAATATATGATACTTCAAATTCCTTATAGAGTAATCCCATACAGGTCAGGAGAGAAGTAAACAGGGAGAGTGGCAAAGAGAAGGAAAGGTCTATAAACAATTAAAGCCTGTCTCACGACAAGCCCTAACCAACTTTGTTAACCTTAAATCTAATACTATTATGAAAAAACCACAATGCAAAGATAAGGCTGTAGCAAGCCTTTGTCAAGTCTTTTACAGACAATATATGTTAAGCTATCCGGGCATTGTAGCTAAAAATTGTTTTAGAACACAAAACTTTATACAATACAGACAAAAACTGCTAATTTTAACAGTTAAAAGGAGCATTTTCCACCCTTTTAGCACCCTGCAAAACTTATAGCATATCTACTATCCGCCGCTGCTCTTCAAAAAAGACGATACGGTCTTTCTCTCCGCTACGGGAGATCAGGGTAGAAGTACGGATCAGGGATTGCATCCACTGCTTCATCCGTTGGAATATAGCTTCGTCAGGAGATGTCGCGTCGTTCAGTGTGAAAGATTTAAGCATCGTCAGATGGCAATGCTGCGTTTCCACATAACTGTAACTGGTTTCAAAGTTAACACTGCTGACAAAAAAATGGATATTCTTGCCTTCCTTCCAGAAACCTCTGGCAGCCAAAGTCTCCAGATCATCAATAAAGATCATCAGTTCCTTCTTCAGGACATTTATTTCCTCCCGGGTAATCAGGTAGATGCTGGCAAAATATTTAATATCATTCACCAGGTACAGGAATGTCATGCTATCCATTATATGGTACGCATTGGCTGCCTGGCAAACCTCCGTTACAATCTCGCTGTTAATCAGTTGCAGTCGGACAGGTGGTTCAATCTGGCTGTACCGGGCAGGCATAACATTCCCACATTGATAAATCCATTTGAACAGGTAAAACCGATAAATATGCCTGTAGCCTAACACCAACGACTGAGGAAGAATATTCAACGCCCCGCCCACTTCTGAATTCGGATCATCCTTGAGATACCTCAACTCATTCACAAAGTTTTCGAGCATCTCATAATCCTCTTCGCTCGGATTCAGGAAGTTTACCATTTTCATCTGGAAAGGCCTGCTCTTACCCGAAGAACTGCCAATGATATGATCCAACGAAATATCCAGCTTGGCAGCAATGGTAGCAATTTCGAAGATGGTAAAAGGGACATCGCCTCTCAACCGACGATAAACGGCTTCCTTTTCCAGCATTAGAAGATCGGCCAACTTATTTGTCAGCACGCCTCGGCCCGGAAACTTGTCTTTAATAGCCGTTACAAGATTTTCATATAACAGGTCATTTTTCATACATAATCGTTTTTCAAATTTGGTCTTAGTTCCCGGCGTCTGTCCTAAAAAACACGTTCTGTTTCCGACAAATATATTAAAAAACTTTTGATTATGTAGCTCTTATTCCTGTTTCCTTTCTCTGTTTTTTATTCACAAGGCAGTGTAAACCAGAACCTTGAACCCACACCAGGCGTTGAATCCACACCGATCTCACCGCGTAAGGCATTGACGATCGTTTTACAAATAGACAAGCCTAAACCAGTACCTTGCTTGAAAGAATCGACTTTGGTAAACCGTTCGAAAATCGTTTCGATATGCCTGGCTGAAATACCGATACCGGTGTCGCTGACTTCAAACAAGACATGATCCTCTTCCACACGATAGGAAAGGGTGATAGATCCTTGTTCGGTAAACTTGATGGCATTCGACAGTAAGTTGGAGACCACTTGCGTAACTCGCTTGGGGTCGGTATGGAGTATTTTGTCCGGCAAAGCATTCAGGTCGCACCGCATAGAGACGCCTTCCTGGACTTTCAGGGAATGTACTTTATATTGTTCTGCACATATTTCCTTTATATTGACATCTGCCAGCGAATAATCCATCATTCCCGATTCGATCTTTGAGAAATCAAGGATATCGGTGACCAGACGAAGAAGCAGGTCGCAATTTGTATTGATAATCTTCACATATTCATCCTTTCCCTCTTCATCATCCATTTCAGCAATGATACCGGAGAAACCGACAATGGCATTCAAAGGCGTACGGATCTCATGGCTCATATTGGCCAGAAACGTAGATTTCAGCATATCTGCCTCACGGGCCTTTTGCATTTCCAGTTCATTCTTACGCGATTCGTCACGGGCCTGCTGCAAATTCTCTTCCAACTGTTTCTCTCCCGTTATGTCCGTTATATAACAAACGACTTTGCTGGGATGCCCGTCTTTATTGATTTTGTGTGCCTGGGCATTTATACGAATCCATGTGGGAACCGTCCGGACAAACATTTTACATACAAAACTACAATTATCAGTCTCTCCGCGGATAACCTGCAAAAGAGGTCCCATATCATTCCCGGGGATAGAACTGAATTGCCCCAAATCCCACAACTCCTGAATAGACAGATAATTATGTGTCTTCAGATAATTGAACAAAGGATTTGAACTGGAATGGTCATTCAACACAGGATCTATATACAGTTCATCCTCCTCCACGCTATACTCACCGACTATTGAACGGCCGGACAACAGAACGGCTTTCAAAATAGCCAGGTTGTTACGGGTCTGTTCCGCTTTAAGTTGCATATCCGTGTTATCTGAAATGATTAGCAGGTATCCGACCAGCCCGAACTCCGGATCATTCAGTCCTATTCCCTTTATCTGAAGATATTTGACCTGGTCTACGAATGCCGATGGATAATAGCTGGTATTCTGTATGATACTAAAATCATAGACGAATGGAAAACTAAACGCCCGTCCGCTCTTTATCCCCTTCAGTATTTTCTCCGGAATAGCCGGGTTCCTGAAAAGATTAATGCCTAAAAGATCTTTGCGGGCAGAGCCGAAAATACGGGCATCAGCCTCATTGAGATCGATCAGGTAACCTTCGGAGTCATATAGTTCCACCCCGATAGGCAAATTATTGAAGAACTGTTTAAATTTGATGCTGAGTTCCGCCAAATGTTTCCTCGATTCTTCCAGGCTGGCTTGTGTCTTCCGACGTTCGATGATCAGGGAAAAGATACTTGCTATAATATGTAAGTCTTCGATTTCCGTAGCAGTCCAGAAACGTTGTACACGAACAGAGTCAAAACCAATAAACCCTTGTATTTTATTATGGAAAGAAAGCGGAATAATAAGCATGGATTTCAGGTGCTGCAACTCAAACAGTTTTTTATCCGTTTCCGCTTCCGGAGGCAGGTCGCTCATGCTGCACATGACGATATCACGTCCGTCCTTCACTGTTTCCATGATCCAGGGGATAGTCTCGTCCGTCAGTTCCGAATGGTTCTCTTTGGGGACTTCCACCCATTCGCTCATCACTTCGTAAGGGAAATAGGCTGTCCGCCCGTCTTTTTCAAAAATAGCTACATATCCCCAGTCTGCATTGAAAAAGTTCAGGAGCAAACTCATGGCCTTCTCTATCGGCTGGCGTTCTTCATTAAACAGCAATACAAGTACCTCGGAAATAATACGCTTGATATTGGAAGCTTCAGCAAAAGAACTGCCGGTATCGGCCTTCCGTTCATTGTCACGTGCTTCTAATAATAGTATCAGTTCCTCTTTGGATAATCGGTTATATTTGTTCTTTGTTAGTGTTGACATCATATGGTAATTCTTTATAAACGCAAAAATATTGAATAGTTTTGATTTTTAAGGCATTTCAAGGAACTAATTCACGTCGAGACATGTTAATATTCACCGGAAATCGCCCGGAAGGCCGTTTCTTTAGAACAATTATGCTTTTAATCATAAGCGTGTTCAGCGTAAAAAGTTATATTTGCATGTTCTAATGTAGACGATTTTAAATATGTTGAAGCAACAGTTACAACAAAAGTTACAGCAAAAGCTATCTCCGCAGCAGATCCAGTTAATACGGCTTCTGGAACTTCCCGCTATCGAGCTGGAAGAACGAATCAAGCACGAACTGGAGGATAATCCTGCCCTGGAGGAAGGAAAGGATATTGCGGACGACTTTGAACGGACTGACGACGAGGGTGTTGATGATATAACTACAAACGAAACAGACACAGACCTCTCACTCGGAGACTATATGAGTGAAGACGATATCCCGGACTACAAGCTCCGCGAGATAAGCGAGAAAACCGACCGCAAGGAAGATATTCCTTTTTCCGTAAGCCAGTCATTGAACGAATATCTGCTGCAACAGCTCGGATTGCGTGACCTGCCGGAAAAGGAAATGAAGATTGCCGAATATATTATCGGAAATATAGACGACGACGGTTACTTGCGCCGCGAACTCTCCGCCATTGCCGACGACCTGGTTTTCCAGGCCGGACAAGACGTTAACGAGAAAGAAATAGAAGAGGTGCTCACCATCATACAGGATTTCGACCCCGCCGGAGTCGGAGCCCGCAACCTGCAGGAATGTTTATTGCTCCAACTCGACCGTAAAGAGTCGACGCCCGGAGTAAAGATGGCTATCCATATCCTCACGGAATATTTCGAGGAATTTACCCGCAAGCACTACGACAAGATCATGCGCGGCCTCAACATCAGCGAAGGCACGCTGAAAAAGGCTATTCACGAAATAATC
>OGYF01002257.1_pt1 | contig 14782 bp, 10 predicted proteins | sample 1576451 | NCBI WGS metagenome assembly OGYF01 (sample SAMEA3541505, study PRJEB24748) | human gut metagenome | biome: human gut; feature: human-associated habitat; material: faeces | place: China | collected 2012 | reverse complement strand
ATCTTTGCCTACGGCACCGAGGAGCAAAAGCGCAAGTATCTGGTTCCTCTGACCAAGGGTGAGAAGATCGGCGCCTTCGGTCTGACCGAGCCCAACGCCGGCTCTGACGCCGGCGGCACGGAGACCACCGCCGTCCTCAAGGGCGACCACTATATCCTGAACGGGGGAAAGATCTTTATTACCAACGCCCCCAAGGCGGATACCTATGTGGTGTTTGCCGTCACCACGCCGGACATCGGCACCCGAGGCATCAGCGCTTTTATCGTGGAAAAGGATTTCCCCGGCTTTGATTTCGGCGACCACTATGACAAAATGGGCATCCGCTCCTCTTCCACCGCGGAACTGATTTTCAATAACGTGCCGGTGCCCAGAGAGAACCTGCTGGGCAAGGAGGGAGAGGGCTTCAAGATTGCCATGGCGACTCTGGATGGCGGGCGTATCGGCATTGCCTCCCAGGCTCTGGGGATCGCACAGGGGGCCTATGACTCGGCTGTGGAATATGCCAAGGAACGGGTCCAGTTTGGAAAGCCCATCGGGTTCCAGCAGTCCATCTCCTTCAAGCTGGCGGATATGGCCACCAAACTGCGCTGTGCCCGGATGCTGATTTATTCGGCGGCCGAGCTCAAAGAGCACCACGAGCCTTACGGCATGGAGTCCGCCATGGCCAAGATGTACGCCTCCGACATCGCGCTGGAAGTCACCAACGACGCGCTCCAGATCTATGGCGGCGCCGGCTTCATGAAGGGTATGGATGTGGAGCGGGCCTACCGGGACGCGAAGATCACCACGATTTATGAAGGCACCAACGAGATCCAGCGGGTGGTCATCGCCTCCCACATTCTGGGCAAGCCGCCCAGGGATGCGGGGTCCTCCAGCCAGCCGAAGAAGCCGGCGCCCGTCACCGGCGTGCGGAAAAAGCGCATTCTCAGGGACGGCTCCGCCGAAGAGCAGGTGCAGGAGCTGGTGGAGTGTCTCAAAAAGGATGGCCACGACTTCACTGTGGGGATCCCCATGGACACCCCCATCGCCCGGGCCGAGCGGGTGGTCTCCGCCGGCAAGGGCATCGGCGACAAGAAGAACATGAAGCTCATCGAGAACCTGGCCAAGGCCGCCGGCGCCGCCGTGGGCTCCTCCCGCCCGGTGGCTGAGACCCTCAAGTACGTCCCCCTGAGCCGCTACGTGGGCATGTCCGGCCAGAAGTTCACCGGCAACCTGTACATCGCCTGCGGCATCTCCGGCGCGGTGCAGCACCTGAAGGGTATCAAGGACGCCTCTACCATCGTGGCCATCAACACCAACGCCGGCGCCCCCATCTTCAAAAACTGCGACTATGGCATCGTTGGGGATGTGAACGAGATTCTGCCCCTGCTGACCGCTGCTCTGGACACCGGCGAAAAGCAGCCCGCGCCGCCCATGGTGAAGATGAAGCGGCCCCGTCTCCCCAAGCCGGAGCCCATCGGCAAGCGATACGTCTGCGGCGGCTGCGGCTATGAGTACATCCCCGAGCTGGGCGACCCGGACGGTGACATCGCCCCCGGCACGTTGTTTGAAAAGCTGCCGGAGGACTGGGTCTGCCCGGAGTGCGCCGAGGCCAAGGACCAGTTCATTGAGGCGTAACGGCCTGTCATCTGTGAGTAAAGGAGGATTTCTTCATGCATTGTGTGAGAACTGTTACCGAAAATCTCTATTGGGTCGGCGCCAATGACCACCGTCTGGCTCTGTTTGAGAACATCCACCCCATCCCCAAGGGGGTCAGCTACAACGCCTATCTGCTGCTGGACGAAAAGAGCGTCCTGTTTGACACGGTGGACTGGTCCGCCTGCCGCCAGCTGCTGGAGAACCTCGAATACCTGCTGAACGGAACGCCTCTGGACTATCTGGTCATCAACCACATGGAGCCGGACCACGGCGCCTCCATCGAGGAGATCCTGCTGCGCTATCCCAAGGTCCGGATCATCTCCACGGAGAAGGCCTTCATGCTGATGCGCCAGTTCGGCTTCCATGTGGACGGTCACGAGTGCATCCAGGTCAAGGAGGGCGACACCTATTCCTTCGGCGACCACACCGTCACCTTTGTGGGAGCTCCCATGGTCCACTGGCCCGAGGCCATGGTGACCTTTGATACCACCAACGGCGTCCTCTTCTCCGCCGACGCCTTTGGGTCCTTCATCGCCCTGGACGGCAAGCTGTTTGCCGACGAGGTGAACTTCGACCGGGACTGGATCGACGAGGCCCGCCGCTACCTCACCAACATCGTGGGCAAGTATGGCCCCCACATCCAGCTGCTGCTGGGCAAGGCCGGCGGCATCCTGGACCAGATCCGGTATATCTGCCCCCTTCATGGTCCCGTGTGGCGGAAGGATCTGGGCTACTTCATCGACAAGTACGACAAATGGAGCCGCTATGAGCCGGAAGTCAAGGGCGTGCTGATTGTCTACGCCTCCATGTACGGCAACACCGAGGCAGCCGCCCAGGCGCTGGCCGCCAAGCTCTGCGAACGGGGCATCACCGACGTGGCCCTGTACGACGTGTCCAACACCCATGTGTCCTACCTGATTGCCGAGAGCTTCAAGTACAGCCACATCGTCCTGGCCTCCGTCACCTACAACCTGGGCATCTACCCGGTGATGAAGAGCTTCCTGGAGGACATGAAAGCCCTCAACCTCCAGAACCGCACCTTCGCCCTTATCGAGAACGGCTCCTGGGCCTGCAAGTCCGGAGATCTCATGCAGAAGTTCATCGATGAGGAGATGAAAAACATGACCGTCCTCAACGAGCGGTTGAGTATGGCCTCCTCTCTCTCCGACGACAAGGCCGTGGAGCTGGATGCCCTGGCCGACGCCTTGGTGGATTCGATTCAGGCATAAAAAGCAAGCAAGAGCACCGCGGAAGCCAAGCTTCCGCAGTGCTCTTGCTTATATACACTTTTTTCGCAGGAGAAAGGTGACGGCAAACCAAACCGCCAGATAGAGGGTGATGGAGGCCCCGGCGGAGGCGCCGATCCTGACCGATGCGCAGCTTGCCAAGCGGGCGCAGCGCAAGCTCTACGTGCTTGCGCCCACCCGTGCGGAGATGAAAGCCATCAAGGCGGAATGCGCCGCGCATCCCGGCGGCGTGCCCGTCTATGTGAAGCTCAAGGATGAGGGGATCGCCCTGCTGCTGAACCAGACGTACTGGTGCGACGGGGAGCCGGAGGTGCTATCCCGCCTGCGGGGGCGTTACGGCGAGGACGGCGTGGTGCTGCGCGGATAAAAAATCGCGTATCGTTTTCAATTTCATCACATATTCGCCACATTTCTTTGGTAAGCTGTAACCGTCATCAGGAGACGGGATGCGAACTACCCCCTCACATTCCGCAGGCCGGTGACCTCCGTAGACCGGGCCGGATCAGAGGTAATCCGGTCGGGTATCCAAATTCCTCCTTTTCCCCTTGCCACAGGGGGAAACCCCTGGACACCCTCCGCTGCAAGATGCCGCGGAGGGTGTTTTTATCGAGCTGAAAGCGTTGATTTCGGCCATGCTTTCATTTTTTTTGTCCAGACCCCTTGACAAGAAAGGGGGAAATGAGTACAATAATCATCGTCGCCTGTGCGGGCTGATGTGACGGGGTGTAGCGCAGTCTGGTAGCGCACGTGCTTTGGGAGCATGGGGCCGGGGGTTCGAATCCCTTCACCCCGACCAGAAACGCGGCACCAACAGCGTGGCTCCTTGGTCAAGTGGTTAAGACACCGCCCTTTCACGGCGGCTACAGGGGTTCGAATCCCCTAGGAGTCACCATCTTTCCTTTCATGGCTATGGGCCTTTAGCTCAGTTGGTTAGAGCGGCCGGCTCATAACCGGTTGGTCCGGGGTTCAAGTCCCTGAAGGCCCACCAGCATTATGGCCCGGTAGTTCAGTTGGTTAGAATGCCAGCCTGTCACGCTGGAGGTCGAGGGTTCGAGCCCCTTCCGGGTCGCCATCTTCTCTGCCGTGGGCTGTCTTGCCGGTGTAGCTCAATTGGCAGAGCAGCTGATTTGTAATCAGCAGGTTGCGGGTTCAAGTCCCATCGCCGGCTCCACTTTCCACATTGGAAAGTACATGGGTAGGTTCCCGAGTGGCCAAAGGGAGCAGACTGTAAATCTGCCGTCGCAGACTTCGGTGGTTCGAATCCACCCCTGCCCACCAAAAGCCCTTCTCTCCGCCGGAGAAGGCATCATGCGGGAATGGCGGAATTGGCAGACGCGCTAGATTCAGGTTCTAGTGAGGGTTTTCTTCATGCAGGTTCAAGTCCTGTTTCCCGCACCAAATCAGAAATCATCCGAACATGTTTCCGGCAGGAAACTGGTTCGGATGATTTCTTTATATGCAAAATGCTGCTCTCCAGCGTTTGGGATTCCTGGCAGCGCTGCGTTTTGAGGATTTTTGCTGGGTTGAAAAGCTGTTGTCAGTTCAAAAATAGGTGGCCTTTACTGCTGGGCAGAGGGCTTTCGATTGAAGATATTAGCTTTATAAGATATAATTCCATTTGGGACACAGCCAAGCTGTATATGCAACAGGAGGGCGCATCAATGAACGACAGGGAACGGAGAGAAGCGGCAAAACAGTTTGCACAAAGCTGGGCGGGGCGTGGCGACGAAAAGCAGGAAACCCAGGCTTTTTGGATGGCGCTGTTGCAAAAGGTGTTTGACGTTCCAGACCCTGAAAAGTACATATCCTTTGAGCTGCCTGTGCGTTTAAGCCATACCAGCTTTATTGACGGGTTTATCCGGGAAACCCGTGTGCTGATTGAACAGAAAAGTCAGGATATCGACCTTCGAAAGGGTTACAAGCAGTCTGATGGCTCCGTGCTTACCCCTTATATGCAGGCGCGGCGTTACGCGGGTTACCTGCCCCATGACATGAATCCGCGCTGGATTGTCGTATCCAATTTTCAGGAATTTCATATTCATGATATGAACCGTCCCAATGATGAAGCAGAAGTGGTGATGCTGTCGGATTTGGAAAAGGAATATACCCGCCTGAATTTTATGGTGGATACGGGTGATGCTCATATCCGACGCGAGATGGATATCTCCATGCAGGCAGGCGAACTGGTGGGGAAACTGTATGACGCATTTTTGAAGCAGTACAAGGACCCTTCTGCCGAAAGCACGCTGAAAAGCCTGAATGCGCTGTGCGTGCGGCTGGTGTTCTGCCTGTATGCAGAGGATGCCGGGATTTTTGGCAAGCGTGATATGTTTCACGATTTTTTGCAGAAACGTGGCATGATCAATGGCCGTCGCGCTTTGCGTGATCTGTTTCATGTGCTGGACCAACGCCCGGAGGAGCGGGACCCCTACCTTGCGGATGACGATCCGGAGCTTGCCGCGTTCCCCTATGTAAACGGCGGCCTGTTTTCTGACGAGAACATCGAAATCCCGCCGTTTAACGAAGAAATCTACAATCTGCTGCTGACCCGCGCGAGCGAGGACTTCAACTGGAGTGAAATCAGTCCCACCATTTTCGGGGCGGTGTTTGAATCGACTTTGAACCCGGAAACCCGGCGCAAGGGCGGCATGCACTATACGTCTATTGAGAACATTCACAAAGTGACGGATCCGCTGTTTTTGGATGATCTGCGGGCGGAGCTGGAGGAAATCAAGCAGATCGCTGTGCCCAAAACTCGTGAACGCCGTCTCACCGGATTTCAGGCTAAGCTGGCAGGCTTGACCTTTCTGGACCCGGCCTGTGGGAGCGGTAATTTTCTTACGGAAACCTATCTGTCCCTGCGCAAGCTGGAAAATGAGGCGCTGTCCCTGCTGCTGGGAGGGCAGATTGCGCTGGGTATTGGTGAGCTGAATCCAATTAAAGTATCCATCGGGCAGTTTTATGGAATAGAAATCAACGATTTTGCCGCAACCGTTGCCAAAACGGCACTGTGGATTGCCGAAAGCCAGATGATGAAACAGACGGAGGATATTGTCCATATGAACCTGGACTTCCTGCCGTTGAAAAGCTATGTCAATATCATAGAAGGAAACGCTTTGCGCATCGACTGGGAAACGGTGGTGCCCAGGCACAAGCTGAATTATATTATGGGCAATCCGCCGTTTGTGGGCGGTATGTATATGACAGATAACCAAAAGGCAGACATGAATCTTCTTTTTGCTGACGTCAAAGGTGTTGGTGAAATGGATTATGTATGCGCATGGTATAAAAAGGCATCTGTTATGCTAAAAGACACGTTGATTCGTGCCGCATTTGTTTCCACAAATAGTATTTGTCAAGGTGAGCAAGTGTTGACTTTCTGGAAACATATGATTCAAGAATGCGAAATCCATATTGATTATGCGTACACAACTTTTATTTGGAACAGCGAATCTCAAGGGCAAGCAAAAGTGCATTGTGTAATTATAGGCTTCTCGGGAAAACGGATAGACTCTGTGAAAAAGCGCCTATATAATACAAATACGAACTATAAAGTGTGTGATAATATCAATCCCTACTTGTCTGATACGGCAACATTCTTTATTGAATCCCGTTCGAAGCCAATTTGCGCAGTACCGGCAATGCGATTTGGAAGCATGCCTCGTGATGGCGGTAATTTCGTTTTATCGACTGAAGAAAAAATAGAATTTATTAAGACGGAACCACTTTCCCAAAAATGGATTCGGCCATATATTGGAGCTGTTGAATTTTTAAACAATAAAGAAAGGTACTGCTTGTGGCTTGTGGATGCGGAACCTGCTGAATTGAATCAATGCCCTAAAGTAAAGAAACGCATTGAGGCAGTAAGAGAATTTCGCGCATCAAGCAAAGCGGCAGGAACACGGAAATTTGCTGAAACACCGGCACTGTTTTGCCAGATTGCCCAACCTGATACAGACTACATCATGGTTCCTAAAACTTCGTCCGGAAAAAGAAAATATCTTCCTATGGGATTTCAGTCAAAGAACACTATTGCAAGCGATCTCGTATTTTTAATTCCAGATGCCGATTTATATTCGTTTGGCGTGCTTATGTCAAATGTGCATAATGCATGGATACGTCTAGTAGCCGGCAGATTAAAAAGCGACTATCGCTATTCAAAAGATATAGTGTATAATAACTTTCCTTGGCCCGAAGCAACCTGCGAACAACGAAAAAAAGTTGAAGAAACTGCGCGCGCTATATTGGATGCACGTGCACAACATGCTACCAGTACACTTGCAGAGCTATATAATGATGATCTTATGCCCATAGAATTGCGCAAAGCCCATCAGCAGAACGACCGCGCCGTCATGGAAGCCTATGGTATGCCCATTCGAGGGACCACCGAAGCATCGTGTGTCGCCGAACTCATGCGTCGCTATCAGGAATTGACGCGCTGAGGTTTTTTGCTGCAATAAAGATGTGGGGTGTCAACCTATCCGGGTTGACGCCCCATTACCATCCTTTTTTTCGTCGGTATCTTGCCGGTTTGTCTCACTCCAGCTCAAACGCCCCGGTGTACAGCCGGTAATAAGCGCCCTTCTGGGCGATCAGATCCTCATGGCTGCCGCGCTCGATGATGCGGCCGTGGTCCAGCACCATGATGGCATTGGAGTTGCGCACGGTGGACAGACGGTGCGCGATGACGAACACCGTGCGGCCCTGCATGAGCGCATCCATGCCTTTTTGCACGATGCTTTCGGTGCGGGTGTCGATGGAGGAGGTGGCTTCGTCAAGGATCATCACCGGCGGGTCGGCCACGGCGGCGCGGGCGATGGAGATCAGCTGCCGCTGGCCCTGGCTCAGGCCGCTGCCGTCGCCGGTGAGGATGGTCTGGTACCCGTTGGGCAGCATGCGGATGAAGGCGTCGGCGTTGACCAGCTTGGCGGCGCGGATGCAGTCCTCGTCGGTGGCGTCGAGCTTTCCGTAGCGCAGGTTCTCCATCACGGTGCCGGTAAAGAGGTTGACGTCCTGCAGGACCATGCCCAGCGAGCGGCGCAGGTCGCTCTTGCGGATCTTGTTGATGTTGATGCCGTCATAGCGGATCTTGCCGTCGGCGATGTCGTAGAAGCGGTTGAGCAAATTGGTGATGGTGGTTTTGCCCGCGCCCGTGGCGCCCACGAAGGCGATCTTCTGACCGGGCTTGGCATAGAGGGAGATGTTGTGCAGCACCGTCTTGTCCGGCACATAGCCGAAGTCCACGTCATCCAGCACGATGTCGCCCTTGAGCTCGGTATAGGTCAGGGTGCCGTCGTGGTGCGGATGCTTCCAGGCCCACAGTCCGGTGCGCTCCTCGCTCTCCACGATCTGCCCGTTTTCGCGCCGCGCGTTGACGAGCGTCACGTAGCCGTCGTCATGCTCGCTGGGCTCATCCATCAGGCGGAAGATGCGCTCCGCGCCTGCCAGCGCCATGATGACAGCGCTGAGCTGCTGACTCACCTGGCTCAAGGGCATCACGAAGCTGCGCGACAGCGTCATGAACGAGGCGATCATGCCAAGCGTGATCGTGTCCGCGCCGGCAAGGCCCACGTTGGGCAGTCCGGCCAGGCCCATGGCCGCGCCCACCACGGCCAGCAGCACATAGAGCAGATGGCCCAGGTTGTTGTTGACCGGCCCCAGAATGTTGGCAAATTTGTTGGCTGCGGTGGCGTTGTGGCACAGCTCGTCGTTGCGGCGGTCAAATTCCTCGATGGCCTTCTGCTCATGGCAGAACACCTTGACCACCTTCTGGCCGTTGATCATCTCTTCGATGTAGCCGTTGACGTCGGCCAGGGACTGCTGCTGCTTGACGAAGTACTTGCCGCTCTGCGCGCTCACCCGCTTGGTGATGTAGAGCATCAAAACGGCAAAGGCCAGCACAAACAGCGTCAGCCACAGGCTTAGCGACAGCATGGCGCAAACCACCGCTACCAGCGAGACCACCGAGGACAGCACCTGCGGCAGCGCCTGGGCGATCATCTGGCGCAGGGTATCGGTGTCGTTGGTGAAGTGGCTCATGACCTCGCCGTGGCTGTGCGTGTCAAAGTAGCGGATGGGCAGCGTCTGCATGTGCGCAAACATCTCGTCGCGCACGTTCTTGAGCACACCCTGCGCCACGTTGACCATCAGGCGATTGTAGAAGTAGCCGGAGACCATGCCCACCACGTAGACGCAGACCATCACGCCCAGGGCCCTGGCCAGGCCGGTAAAGACGGGTTCGGCCTGCAGGAGCAGCGGAGAGATATAGTCGTCGATCAAAACGCCGATAAATGTCGAGCTCAGCACGCTGGCAACAGCGCTGAGGATGATGCACAGCACCACCAGCAAAAGGCGCAGACGGTAGCGCGCCACATAGCTCATCAGCCTGCGGATGGTCCGGCCTACATCCTGGGGCTTTACGCCCCCACGCATTCTCATGCCCCGCATCATTCCTTATCGCCTCCCTTCATCTGGGATTCATACACTTCGCGGTAAATCTGGTTGCGGCCCATCAGCTCGTCGTGGGTACCGACGTCGATCAGGCGCCCATCGTCCAGCACGACGATCTGGTCAGCGTCCATCACGCTGGCTACGCGCTGGGCGATGATGATCTTGGTGACGTTGGGAATTTCCTCGCGGAACGCCTGACGGATCAGCGCGTCGGTGGCGGTGTCCACGGCGCTGGTGGAGTCGTCCAGGATCAGGACCTTGGGGTTTTTCAGCAGCGCGCGGGCGATGCACAGGCGCTGCTTCTGCCCGCCGGAGACGTTGGTGCCGCCCTGCTCGATGTAGGTGTCGTACCCGTCGGGGAAGGTCTGGATGAAGCCGTCGGCCTGCGCCAGCTTGCAGGCACGGATCATTTCTTCATCGGTGGCGTTCTCGTTGCCCCAGCGCAGATTATCCTTGATGGTGCCGGAGAACAGCTCGTTTTTCTGCAATACGAAAGCTACCGCGTCGCGCAGGGTTTGCAGGTCGTAGCGGCGCACATCCACGCCGCCCACCGATACGCTGCCCTCGCTCACGTCGTACAGGCGCGGAATCAGCTGTACCAGGCTCGATTTGGACGAACCCGTGCCACCCAGCACGCCTACCGTCTGCCCGGAGGCGATGCGCAGGTTCACGTGATCCAGCACCGGCTTTTCGGCCTTGGCATTGTAGCGGAAGGTCACGTCATCAAAGACGATGGAGCCGTCAGCCACCGCCGTCACCGCGTTTTCGGGGGATACGATGGCGCTTTTCTCCTGCAGCACCTCGTCGATGCGCTCCATGGAGGCGCGGGAGATGACGATCATGACAAACACCATGCTCAGCATCATCAGGCTGGAGAGAATCTGCATGGTGTAGGTGAACAGGCTGGTCAGCTCGCCCGTGGACAGGCCCAGCGCCGCGTCGCCGCCGCAGGCCACCACCGCCTGCGCGCCGAACCAGCTGATGAGCAGCATGCAGCCGTAGACGGAAAACTGCATCAGCGGCATGTTGAAGGCGAGGATGCGCTCGGCGCGGGAGAAGTCCTCATAGATATCGCGCGAGATGGCGCCGAACTTCTCCTCCTCATGGGCCTCGCGCACAAAGGACTTGACCACGCGGATGCCGCGCAGGTTTTCGCCCACGACGCCGTTGAGGCGGTCATAGAGCCTGAACACGCGCTCAAAAATGGGATGCGCGTGGCTGGCGACCAGATACAGGCCGATGCCCAGGACCGGGATGAAGGCCAGGAAGATCACCGACAGCTGCCAGTCGATGCAGATGGCGGCGCCCAGGGAAAATACCAGCATGAACGGCGCGCGCACCGCGATGCGGATCACCATCTGATAGGCGTTCTGCACGTTGGTTATGTCCGTGGTCATGCGCGTGACCAGGCCGCCGGTGGAAAACTTGTCGATATTGGAAAAGGAATAGTCCTGCACATGGCTGTACATGTCCTTGCGAAGGTTCTTGGCAAACCCGGCCGAAGCCATGGCCGCGTACTTGCCCGCCAACGCGCCGAAGCACAGCGACATCAGCGCCGCCAAAACCAGGATCAGCCCCGTTTTGAGGATGTAGGGCATGTTGCCGCCGTTGATCCCGCGGTCGATCAGGTCGGCCATGATCAGCGGGATCACCACCTCCATCACCACCTCCAGGGATACAAAAATCGGTGCTTTGATGGATACGCTTCTGTATTCCCGAATGCTTTTCATCAGGCGTTTTACCATTGCTTACCCTCCTTGCTTAAAATGATCCGGAAGCGCCGCTACTCCAGATTCTGAAACATGCGGTCCAAAAAACCGTAGAGCGTCTGCACCTCTTCGGGCGAAAACCCCCGCAGCAGCCTGGCGTCTATGGTCATGCCGGTTTGGCACATCTCCTGAAGCACCCTGCGCGAACGCTCCGTCAGCACCAGCTTTTTCAGCCGGGCGTCATGGGGAACGCTCTGGCGCTCCAGTAGTCCCTTCTGCTCCATCAGCCGCAATACGCGCGACGCGGTGGAACGGGTGATGCCAAACTCGCCTTCCAGATCCTTCTGGTACACGTCCCGGTCCGCATGCTCGCTCAAAAAGCGGATGATGCGGCCGTTGGTGCCGCTGACGGCCTCCATTTCATGCTGGGAAGCCGTTCGCTGCACGCAACGGCGAATGCGGTTGTCCAGCCGGTGAATGTCAATTCCGATTTTCCGCTGCATCGATGCCTCCATCCTCCTGAATGTTTTATATGCAACAGTTGTACGTCGAACATTATATTCGGAAAAATTTTTTTGTCAACCGATGAACAGAGCTTTTTTTTTCGGCGTACTATCCATTGCATTTTTATAAGCGCAGCTGGAAATGATGGGAGTATTTGCACAACGGTCTGCGTTTATTTACGGGGGGAGGAACGAGCCGGATGCCTGCCGTTTACAAGTGTAAAACATCTGTGACCGGTTATATCGGATTTATGCCGAAACTGCGCGCTTCCTCATAAAAAGCGTAATGCTTTTCTTAGAAAGAGGCCGTTGACTTGTCCCGGCGGCTCCCTTTATGATGATACTACAATATGTTGGGGGTGAATGAAATGGGTAAACGCAAAAGCGACTATATCTTTGCCCCCGAAAAGCAGAAATCCGGCAAGGGGGGATGTCTGCTTACGGTGCTGGGTATGCTGCTGGCGGTGGTGCTGGCCGCGCTTTTGCTCAATCAGGCGGTTAACAGCCGCGTGGCCCTTTTGGAGGAGCGCGTCTCCGTTATGGGCATGGACAAGACCTTTGAGGGCTTTACGGTGCTCCACATCAGCGACCTGCATGCCAAACCGCTTGGCAGCGACATGGAACTGTGGCAGTCCCTGCTCAAGGGCAAGAGCTTCCAGGCGGTGGTGATGACCGGAGACATGGTGGGCAGCAGCGGCGACTATGAGCCCATGCTCACGCTGATTCATACCTTGAAACAGATCAAGCCGGAAGCGCCGGTGTATTTCGTGGCGGGCGACGACGACCCGGAGCCCGTGATTTCCACCCCAAGAGGCACGCCGGAGGTGCTTGCCGACTGGGTGCTTGCCGCGCAGCAGGAGGGAGCGATCTATCTGGACGCGCCCGTGCGGCAGGAGGTGGGCAAGTACGGCGTATGGTTTGTACCGGAGTACCTCTACGACGTGGACACGGAGGGCATGGTCCAGAGCCTGACCAAGCAGAAGGGGGATATGGAGGCGCTGGGCCAGCAGTACGAGGCGGAGGGCGGCGCCAGCTACCGCGCGCTGTGCTATCGTCTGGACGCGATGGAGCGCGCCGTGGCCGCGCAGCAGGAGATGCTCTCCACCGATCTGCAGATCGCCGTCACGCATGTGCCGCTGATTCAGGATTACATCCGCACCAGCCTGGAATGGCCGGATGAGGAGAAGGTGTTCAGCTTCCGCACCATCCACCTGCTTCTGGCGGGGCATTACTGCGGCGGACAGTGGCGTGTGCCGGGCGTGGGCGCGCTCTACGAGCCGGAGATGGGCTGGCTCCCTTCGGACGACGGGCTGATGGGCATGCAGCGCGTCAACAGCATCAACCAGTACATTTCGGGCGGCCTGGGCCCCAGCGAGGCTCATCCCCTCAAGGGCAGGCTCTTTAACAGCCCCAGCGTAACGCTGCTTAAGTTTACCGCCACCATTCAGTGAGGGGACCGCCATGGATATCGAGCTTTTCTTCACCGAGGCGGGCAGCGGCACGCCGCTGATTCTGCTGCACGGGAACGGCGAGGACGGAACCTACTTTGCCCCGCAGATTGCGCCTCTGGCCCGGCATTTCCGCGTGATCGCGCTGGATACGCGGGGTCATGGCAAATCGCCGCGGGGAAACGCGCCGTTTACCATCAGCCAGTTTGCGCGGGATCTTCGGGACTTCATGGACGCGCAGGGCGTCGAAAGGGCGAGCCTGCTGGGCTTCTCGGACGGCGGAAACATCGCTCTCGCCTTCGCGCTCGACCATCCCGAGCGGGTGGACCGTCTGATTCTCAACGGCGCCAACCTGGACCCTTCAGGTGTGAAACCCTCGGTTCAGATTCCTATCGTGCTGGGATATGGGCTGGCCGCGGCGCTGGCGCCATTGAGCCCCAGGGCCGGGCGCAAGGCAGAGCTGCTGCGCCTGATGGTGCGGGAACCCCACATCCGGCCCGCTAAACTCGGCGGCGTCGCCGCACCGACGCTGGTGATCGCCGGAACCCATGACATGATTCGGGAAAAGCATACCCGCCTGATCGCGCAAAGCCTGCCCAACGCGCGGCTTGAGATCATCCCGGGCGATCATTTCATCGCCCGGACCAATCCGGAGGGCTTCTGCCGGGCGGTGGAGGCGTTTTTGCTGGCATGATGCGGCGTCCTGACGGCGCGGGCGATTTCGCCTGCGCCGTTTTTTGCGTTGCCGGAAAAAATGCGCCGGTCTGCATAAGTAGACGAAATTCGTCAAAGGATATCTGTGACAATACACGAATCCTACACGCGAAACGACCGGAACGGAGGATGAGCCATGCTTGGAGCAAAACCGCTCGGAAGCGCCGTCACGGTGGTCATCGCGGGCGAGCTGGACCATTTTGCAGCCCCGCAGATTCGCCGCAGGCTGGACGAGCTTTTGGAGGACCAGACGGTCACGCACCTGGTGCTGGACCTGGAAAACCTGACCTTTATGGATTCCTCGGGAATCGGGATGCTGCTGGGGCGGCTGCGCGCGCTGCAATCGCGCGGCGGAAGCCTGAGCGTAAAGCACATGCAGCCGCCGGTGGAAAAGCTGTTCCGCCTTTCGGGGCTGGACCGCGTGATCGGCGTGGAGGATGACATCAGGGGAGGTCGGCTGTGATGCAGAATCAAATGGAACTCACCTTTTCCGCGCTGCCGCAGAACGAGGCGTTTGCGCGGGTAGCCATCGCGGCCTTCGCCGTGCAGCTCAATCCCACGCTGCCGGAGATGGCCGATATTAAGACCGCTGTCAGCGAAGCGGTGACCAACGCCATCGTGCACGGCTACCGCGGCCGGGAGGACGGGCTGGTGCGCATGAGCGCGGAATACGGCGATCGGCGGCTTTTGACCGTGGTCATCCGTGACGAGGGATGCGGCATCGCGGATGTGGAAAAAGCCATGCAGCCGTTCTACTCCACCGGCGACGGCGCGGAGCGTAGCGGCATGGGCTTTTGCGTGATGCAGACCTTCATGGACGCGGTGGAGGTGGACAGCGCCGTGGACAGGGGCACGACCGTCACCATGCGCAAATACATCACCGGCGAGGTGGGGTTGCACCGTGAGCGAATGCTTGACGAAATCGGCTGACCGGCCGGAGCGCGCGCATTATGGCCTTGCGGTGTACTGCGCCAGGCGCTTCTTCGGGAGGGGCGTGCCCCACGAGGAGCTCATCGGCGAGGCCGAGGCGGCGCTGCTGTGGGCCGCCGCCCGCTTCGACGCCCAGAGGGGCG
>OGYF01002254.1_pt1 | contig 14816 bp, 13 predicted proteins | sample 1576451 | NCBI WGS metagenome assembly OGYF01 (sample SAMEA3541505, study PRJEB24748) | human gut metagenome | biome: human gut; feature: human-associated habitat; material: faeces | place: China | collected 2012 | reverse complement strand
AATTCCTGACGGACAAAATGTTTCTTCATTTTTATTAAGCAAAGAAACATCAACCAGTGTCTTTTAATTGTAATTATACGGCATAAGAAAAACTCGATCGCAAGCACAACAGTTTAGTGTAATCAATCAGAACTTGCCGCAAGCTCATCCAGGGGCATCAAGCGAAAAAGGCGCATATCTCCTTCCGAAAGGACTAATTCAAAACCTGGTGTATCTTCATTGATTCCTTCGAAACCAGCATCGTCATCCAAGGGGGAATTTGACCATTGTCTCCAATAGGGTTCGTGCCCTTGATCGAGCATCAACACGTATTCAATGCCTAAGTTCTCTACAGCCTGCTGAACTGACTCATCTGAAGCATAATCATTTATGCTGTGATTAAGAAGTATTTCCTCCCCTGTTTTGCCAGATGATTGAGTCCTATGATAAGTGCGCAAACCATTGTACTGATAGGCGAACAGGCTTCCATCTTTGGGCGTATTATACACACGAGCATTTCCAACGAGATCTCTCGCTTGATCGACAAAATCTTGCTCTTCTTGCGAAAAAACTGCCTCATTATCCGCCTGGTCTGAACGATATAGACTGTGCAACTCATGACGCAAATGGCCAAAAGGAGTGTCCACAATCGTTAAACCACGAAGCGTAAAAGAAGGGAACAAGAGAAGGACGAAAAGCACAACAGTAAGTGCGATCCAGATTGGCCTCTTGTAGTTTTTTCGCTTCCTAATGAACGAATAGGTTTTTGCCAGCCCAAAAGCAATAAGCAAGGTTTGAACGATTGCAAGGAGAGCAGAAATGCGAAATCTGTCGGTATACCAAAATCCGGTAAGGATCCTATCGAGTGAACCATTGGTAGCTACACAGGCAACATACATGGTCGTAACAAAAATGAACAATACGGTTATCCAAAGATGGTTACGCTCTTTAAACGTTCCAACGATACCAATCACCAAAAACAGCGCAAGGACCGGAGAGCTTGGCGTAAGGGAGCTACACACGAATAATGTATCAACGAACGCCTGAGGGATTGTTGAGAGCGCAGGCCAATCAAAGTTCACTACACTTTGCATAAAGGAAGCGTTGAGGCAGAACGCCCAGACGACGATTATGATTACGAAAAACGCTCCCATCCCACAAAATTGTAAAAGCCTTACGTGGGAAGTCGCATGATCGCTTACAACATTCCAAACTCGATATGCTCCATAAGGAATGAATAAAGCAAAGACACTAAATACAAGATTGGGCTGGGCAAACACCGCGAGCAAACAGCCTAGTAAAACAAGGAAAAATGCTCGAGCTCTATCTCTTTTTTCTGTTGTACCGTCAAAAACGGCATAAGCACAAGCAAGAATAAGAGGCACAAAAGCAAACCCTATGAGGTTTGCCAAAAGGCGCCCGATTATCAAAAAACCCCAGGGAAAAGCGAGAAGCATCAAACACATTAAGACGCCAGCTATGACGGCTTTCTTGTTGGTTTGAAATACCTGCAAGAGCAGCATGAGCATTCCGAGCGGATAAAGCAAAGATGTAACAAGATAATTGAGAGCATTTGCTGCCAGCAGCGGAGAAACATTCAGCGCTGATGCGATCATTGCTGAAAGCTGATGCCAAAGAGCAGGATAATAACTCGTTAACCCGTCAGAAAAATCAGGATAAATCGTGGTAGAAAAAGCAGAATAATTTCCAGTTTCCACCATGGACTGAAGGATGCCCAAATGAGTTATGTCATCATAGCTCAACCAAACACTCTCAGGACCATCAAGGGGCTTTACGTAGATATAGAGGCCCAGTAGCAAACCTAGTATTACGCAAAGGATGATAGCCTTGAGATTGAACTTCGTATCGACCCACGACGATATCGCGCTAGCCTCTCGGTTTTCTTGCTGCTTGCAAAAAAAGAGTTTGGCCGATTGTTTCTCGCGGGCTTTCCAAAGAACAATACTAATCGCTAACAGCACGAATCCACCGATTGCGGCCCATAAAAAAAGAATCGTCCCATTAAGAACAACCCCCGTTTGCCCACACACAACAGCAGCAAGAGCGTAGAAGAGACACGTTGGAATAGGAGCAGCAATAACACTCGTCGTATTAGAAAACCGTAAAGCTTTAAGTGCCAAGATGCCCGGCACATAGAGCATAACAGCTCCGATAAGGGTAGCAAGAAAGAAGGTGCTCCACATGCGCTAAGCCTTATCGTTATCGAGGAAATCTGTCTGATCGGACGAATCCTCGTTTTTCATCTCACGATCATTGCAATAACGCTCGAATTTCTCTATCGCAAGCTGCTGAGTAAGCTCTTTGAGCTTCGTATCTGTCTGCGACAGATGCACGCTCAGATTGAATCCTAGAATGAGCAAGATGAAGATGAATACGAGAAACACCAAATTCGCAGGCGATATAATTCCAGCGAAATCAGAAATAACAAAGAAGATTTGCGGAAAGATGCTCAAAATGAGCAGCAAACCCGCCACACAGAACCAAAAGATCGAGTCCTCAAGTCGTACTTGCGCATTACGTACTTTGCGAGTGATAAAGATGAGGGTGAGAACGGAAACAACAATTAGTCCAACGCGAAGAACAACGCTCATCTGCCATCACCATCGATCTTCTTACGAAAGAATTGGATAAAGAGGATTGAGATAGCCATACGCATCATATACATAGCTGAACTCCATGGCCTCAAATAGCTTTCTCCAGCCTGTCGCTCTTGCATCTCAACAGGAACCTCAACAACCTTTGCACCTGCGCGCTTAATAAGGTAAGAAACCGTATCAGGTTCAGGCCCATAATTGAGACCATTTGCCATATAGGCAATCATGCGCTTATTAAAGGCACGCATGCCTGATGTGGGATCTGTAATTGTTTTCCCAGTTGTAACCTTGATCGCCCATTGAATAAGGTCACTGCCGAACATGCGCAAAGAATGCGGTTTTTTTCTGCCTAGAAAACGTGATCCAATTGCAATATCGTAGATCTTTGTGGCCTGCGCTAGCTCTTCAATATACTTGGGAAGATGCTGTCCATCAGCATCGAACTGGATCGCACAATCATAATCATGTCGATAAGCATATTTCAGCCCAGTTTGAAACGCACCCGCCAAACCAAGATTGGTTGCAAGATCAAGGAAGGGGTACTGATTTTCTCGGCAAACGCGCTCGGTGCCATCTTGCGAGCCGTCATTGACGACCAAAAAATCAACACTGGGAGCCTCCGCACGCACTGCATCGATCGTTCTTTTTAACGATTCTTCTTCGTTGTATGCAGGTATGATTAATAATGTCTTCACGAACATCCTTAGAGGGCACCCTGTGAGGGAGGTAATGTTTAGATGACTAACATCCCATTATACGGGATAAGCACAGTGATGCTATGAGCAATACGGTTTGAGGCCCAGCGCTCTTAGCTTCTGGGTAACTTTATAGAGAAGCTCTGCCTTGCGCAATAAGACTACTGGAAAACAGCAAGATCCTGACCATCAAAGGCTTGCGAGAATAAGCCTCCTCACCTTATCGGCATAGCTCGAAGAAGCCATGATGCTCTTAGCTCCAGAGCAGATCGCTATTGCGATCCTCTTCTGAGAAAGAGCGTTCATCGCGTGCTGGAAATAATCATTCGCCTGGGAATACTTTCGCGCCTTCTTTTCAGTATAAGCACGCTCAACATACTCTTTGGCACGATCGACATCAACAGCTTTACCCTGTTTGTATACTTTTGTCAGGCACCTTTGATAGAGATACTGCTTATAGAGACTGCTGCGTGACAAGCCTTCATCGGATAAGCGATAACTGAGCGTGACATCCTCACAATTCCCCAGCTTAAAGCCTTTCAACACCGCACGAATTTGAAAGTCATAGTCTTCGCAAAGTGGGATCTCACGGTAGCCCTGCGCAAAAACCTCTTTCCGTCCGAACCAGGTTGGATGAGCAAGGCAATTATTCCATTTCAGTACTTTTGCAACTTTTTCAGGAGTACAAGGTGGTTGAGGAGTCATATAAAGAAATTCTCCTTCTGCATCCACCACATTGACGCGGCTTCCTACAAGATCAAGTTCATGCTCACGCAGATAAGACAGCTGCTTTTCAAGGCGATGTGGCTCGGCAATGTCATCCGCGTCCATACGACAAAGGAAGTCCCCCGATGCATTTTCTATTGCACGATTCAATGACCGTGCAAGTCCCAGATTGTTCTCATTCCTTAATACTCGAACACGATCATCTGATAAGAGATTTTCATCGACCCATGAAGCAAGTTCTGTGTTTTCTGGATCGTCTAACACCAAGATCAATTCAAAAGAAGGACCCTTTTGATCAAGGATGGAAGTTACTGCAGGGACAAAAACCGAAAGATCCTCTTGATAAGCAGACATGATGACAGAGATCATTCTTTCTGCCCTCCTTAAGCAACTTACAAATTTTCGCTATCATTGAACGATCATGATAATAACAATGATAAAGGGGCGTCATGGAAGTCAGCATCATAATTCCTGTATATAACGCTGAAAAATACGTCGCACGTTGTCTCGATTCTCTCTTCCAACAAACCGTCCAAGACTTTGAAATCATCTGCATCGACGACTGCGGAACGGATGATTCAAAAAGCATTCTTTACGAGTATCAGCAAAAATACCCTGATCAGCTAATCATTCTTGAGAATAAGAAGAATTGCGGAGCGGGCCAAAGCAGAGAACATGGTATAGCACAGGCTTCTGGAACTTATTTGGTGTTCGTTGATAGCGACGACTATCTTGCGCCTGATTATCTGAAGACCTATCTCGAAGCAATGAAGAAGCATCCTTGCGACATCATGATCGGAGGGTTTATCAAGGATCGAGGGGGCAGACTTGAAAACCATGCCGTCTCTGATTCAGTGTGGAGCGTTGTGACCTATCCTATGACCTGCGCGAAGATGTGGAAGAAGGACTTCATTACCAAGAATGGTATTCATTTCGGCACTACTTCTTGCGCCGAAGACACCTACTTCAGCCTTACAGCGTATATCCATAACGCGACCTATCACATCTTGGATTACGAAGGCTACTTCTACTATCAAAATCCTCAGTCCGCAATCGAGAGCACGAATTACACTATGAATCACGAGCGAATGATCTCGAAAGTATTCACCGATCTCATGGCACAGCCCGCCTATCGACAATCGACCGTCGAGCAAAAACAAGTCATCGAATACGCCTATCTAGCGAACATGGTCGACTCGCTAGTGAACTACAACAGAGGCTGTGGTAAAACGCTCATGAAGGAGAAATTCCACTATGTCATGAATGATCTTTCCGAAAAGTTTCCTAACTACCTTGCGAACCCCTACGTTGGTTTCTTTAAGCCAAAAGGTCAGACCCGCATCATTCGTTTTGGGGTAGGAGGGTTTTGTCTTCTTCGAAGGCTTAAGCTTGACAAGCTTTTCTTCTCAGTTATCGCTTGCCTTTAATCTCTAATCGAATTCAAACATACGCTCAGCAACTTCTCTGATATTTGCCGCATCGAACGCTTGCGCTTTTTCAGGAATGAGCGGATTTTCGATTCGTTGTGCCCTGCAGATAGCGCCAACCCATTCATCAACGTCCATCAGGTTGATGAATTGAGTTGTTGACGCAATCTTCGTTTCAGTCGATACTCCGTCCGACATAACACAAGGAAGCCCATTGAACTGGGCCTCGAGCGCAGCAAGCGAGAGACCTTCATAAAGAGAAGGAAAGACATAGCAGTCAAAGGCAGATAAAAACTCTGAGATATTACATTGAGCAGGGAGCAGCACCACTCGCTCTTCTACACCAAGGTCTTGAGCAAGCACCTTGAGCGAATCACGCAAAGGCCCTTCTCCAATGATCACAAGCTTGACATTCGGAATGCGCTGCGCCAGATGAGGAAGCAACTCTATCAAAAACGATTGATTCTTTTGTTCGCTCAGTCTTCCTACCGTCCCAACAATGCAATCATCGCTCCATCCATACTGTGAGCGTATCGCATCACGAGCAGACGAATCAAAAGCAAACTTCCTAGCATCAACCATATTGGGGATTATTTTAAAACTCTCTCCTTCAAACATAAAAGCACCTGCAGCCTGCGAACAAGCCCACCGTTCCGTAACGACTCGCTTTGCTTTCTTGCTGTTGATCTTTGAAAAAAGCCTGGTGATGAAACGCTTTGGAATACTACCATTATGACTGTGAAGAATACGATGTTTTATTCCATGATTCTTTGCCACAAGAAGAAGATCTATATTTGAAATATCGTTAGCGTTGAACCAGACAGCATAATACTCGTGTGCATGCTCATCCATAAAAGCCTTGAGTGCTTTACGATGCGCAAAAGGATGCTTGATCTTTATCGGAATTTGAAAAACTCGGTTGCAGCCATCTTCAGAAAACAAACCCGCATAATTGAGAGGCTCATCATAACAAAGGAAATCGAAGCAGTACACTTGAGGATCAGCTGCACGAACATAAGCTTCGATAACCGCTTCGGTGCCTGCTCGATTGTTCGATAACCCCCAAACAAGAATTCTCTTCATGGGATATCCTTACTCTACCCTTCACGGCATGTTTTTATGACAGGTCAATTGTAACGTAGGCATGGATCCATAAGGGCAATATGCCTTTGCGCTATAATTTACTAAAGATTGTCCATGAAAACACTTTTCCTTAAATGAATGGAGCCTCATGGCAGACCTTGCTACTTGTCCCTTAGTGAGCGTTGTCGTTCCTGTTTATAATGTTGAAAAATACCTTGAACGCTGCGTGCACTCTATTCTTAATCAATCATATCCTTGTCTCGAAATAATTTTGGTAGATGACGGTTCCACTGATTCTTCGGGGAAGATTTGCGATGACCTTAAACAACAAGACAAACGAATAGTTGTTATTCATACTGATAATCGCGGAGTTTCTCACGCTCGAAATATGGGAACAAAGCATGTCACGGGGCGATATCTTGCTTATGTGGATGCTGATGATCTTTTAGGAAAGAACCACATTCTTAGCTTGCTTAGCTCCATTGTGGCAACCGATGCAAATATCGCTCTTACTGGTTCTACTTACATACTCAACAATGATAGCCTTCCGCAGCCTCGTCCTGTAGCTCCTTCAAATTATGAACTTCTCAGCTCAATGGAAACAGTCAATAGAGCGCTATCTCCTTCTAACAGCCCTTTCGCTGAGCAACCGTGGGGGAAGCTTTTTTCTGTATCTTTGATTCCTTTTCTACAATTTCCTGAAAATAAGTATTTCGAAGACGTTTTTATAATGTACCGAGTAATGTTAGAGGCGAATAAAATAATCTACGAAGATGCCAATGATTATTACTATACGGTTGGGCGCCTTTCCTCAACCATGAATCAGCACAACGAAAAACACTTAGACCACCTTGAAGCACGTGAATCCATGCTGGAATATGCTCGCAATAACAGCTTACCTGAGCTGGAAGCAGTAGCGACTATGCGCTACTATAGCGGCATAATCGGCGAATTGGCTGGTTTTAGTCTTGCGGGGAATTCTCATTTAACCAATCTCGTTTATAACAAGGTTCGAGCAGAACGATCCGAAGCTTTTCTGTCTCCTTACACGGCCATTTCAACAAAAATTGCTCTTGCTCTTTCTTTCTTACCAAAAAAGACGTTTCTCTCGATCCTGCAGTGGAATCAACGCAAAATTTTCGAAAAAGATCAACTTTTAACTCAGCAAACACTTGATGGGCTAAAACAAAACTCTTAATATCAACTTCTAATTTTACGCAGCAAAGCGCTCAACGACCCATAAAGCCGCATTTTGACAAGAGTGCATCTAAGGCGGTTTAACCTACTAAGCCCATTCGGTGAGTTTCTTTTCGAAATATCTAGAATTTTATTACTTATATCTTTTGACAATTGTTGGCTGGCTATATCTTGATGCTCGTCAAACACGCTAAAAAGATAAAATAACAAGTTGAGTTCTAATTCATTCTTTCTTACTTGCTGATAATCAGGCACTTCTATTTCGTCGATCGAACAAACAGACTTGTAGCCAGAAGCAGCTGCCTCCAGATTGTTCTTTTTGGTCAATGAAGCGGAATTTTGCCTGTAACCGTAAAAAGCATTGGGACAAAACACAACCTTCTGAATATACTCAGGCAGACGGTGAATAAAGTTTACATCTTCATATAACGTAAGGTCCTCTCTATATATACCGCCCTCCTCCATCATGCGCTCAAGAACAGTTCTACTGAATAAATGCAAAACGGAGAAATGACCTATTTGCTGGTTGAGCACAGCCTCACGATACTCATCAGCGCTAGCAACAACCAAACCTGGAAAAGGGTTGGCAACAGCGCTGTTACGCGCTACAGCACCTTTATCATCAAAAAGATACATATCGAAACAAACCAAATCTGCTTGGTATGTTGTCTTGTAATCAACAAGGGTTTTAATGGCTGCAGGATCGAGCCGATCATCTGCATCTACAAACATCACAGTCTTCCCTTTTGATAGAGAAAAACCCTTATTTCGTGATGCAGCTGGCCCACGATTAGCTTGTTTATGATATATAACTTTATTACTTCGGGCTGCCCATTCCATACATTTTGCTTCTGTCCTATCTGAAGATCCATCATTTATTAAAATGATCTCAATATTTGAATAGGTCTGATCAAGCAGGCTGCTAACACACTCATCAAGATATTGCTCAGCATTATAAGTTGGGACAATAATTGACACTAAAGATTGCTTTTCAGTCTTTTTATCCATAAGGAACGCTGTATCCCTCCGAGCTTTTTGTAGGAAATCTCAAAGATTGATTACTCCTGGAACATAATCAAACCTGCATATACTGTTTGAAAAGATTATGAAGGAAAACGAGATACAAAGTAAGTTACACAACTAATCTCAGATACATGATAACGTAAATATAACTAGATAAGTTATTTCAGAGACTATTTTATGATTAACCAAAAATCTAATTGTCATAATGTTGAGCAACGCTGGCTTTTCTTTGCTGACACTCCCCTCCAAATGTACAATGCAGCTTTGATTTCATCAAAGCTCGTCAAACAAGGCAACCATGCCTCTTTGCTTGTCTATAATCAATTCGCGCAAGCTTCTGAGCTTGCCGAAATCTACGAAAAGACAGGTGTTTTCGACGAGATCGAAGTGGTCGCGAACTGTGTAATCCATGAGTATCGCCAACAACTCATCTGGCAGATCAAATCTCGCTTCGGAAAGAAGATCCTTGCAATTAAAGGGATTCTTAATACCCCTTACGATCATCTTGCAATCGCCTGTCCTTCTCCCGAAGCCTTCGAGGTCTTTCAAAGGCTTCGTGCTCGCAACAAGAAATTGCGCGTTTCGTTTTATGAGGACGGAACTGGTTCATATAATGGAGCAGTATTCAAGACCGTGTACTCATTCGATAAACCTCCTCTTATAGACGAGAACGAACCGCCTCGCATCCATCAAATCAGAGCAATCGTTAATAAGCTCCATCTCAAGAGTTTCCTCTACCGTCCTGAGCGATTGTTTCTTAAGAATCCAAGCCTTCTTGCGCCTGGGATTGATATTTCAACCTGCCAGATCAACCCAGAACAAAACTTCCTTAATAAGCTTGAAGCAGCACTTGCAACTGAGCCTTTATCTTTGCCGCCCGCAAAGAATATCATCGTACTTGACACAGCACGCTACCAAGAGCCTAATCCAGAAACAGAAGCGATCGATCGTCTACTTGACAAAATCATTGAGTTGGAGATAAACCCTTTTTTGCGGAAACATCCGCGCTCGGTTTCTGAATCCATATATGCAAAATATTGCCAGGACCTATCAGGTGGCTTTTGGGAGCTATTCTGCCAAAAAGAGGCAGCTACTCTTTCCGGCGCTCTGTTGATAAGCATTGGATCTACTGCCCAGCTTTCACCGATCATCGAAGGCAATGCAAAGCCTTACCTGATGTTCCTTTACAAGTTGGCGTTTTCAGAAACGAATCCTTTGTTTAAAACCTACGAATACACGGTTCAAATTGCACAAAACTGCTATGGAGCCAATTCCGATCGAATCCTCGTTCCGAGATCACTCGAAGAAGCAAAAGACCAAATCAGGACTTTTATTTCCTAAGAACGCACGCAAAAAGATGCGCAACACTATTAGCGAATCATCTCTTCGTGGATGATCGTATCGTCATCGATGGCACAGGCAGCTATCCTTCCAACGATTTCATCAATACGTTGCGGCGATATGCCCGTTCCTGGCCGCTTGAACGTGAGCATGTCACGCGTAATGGTTGTTCCTTCTGGAATATCGCAAGCTGCAACGATAGAACGTCGTGCGTTTTGTCGAGCAGCAACTTCAGACTCAGAATAGCCAAGTTCAGGCGAGCCACTTATCTCTTCGACAAACGCTACTCCATCGATAATCCTTCTTGCATCTTCGGGATCCATAGCATGATAATGGTCGTTGCCCTGCAGGGTCTTGTCGAGCGTGAAATGCTTCTCTACAACGTGGGCACCTAATGAATATGCAGTCTTGATCACATCCGCACAAGCATCAGGCTTGCAATGATCAGAATACCCGATGATAGCATCAGGAAATGCTGCCTTCAAAGAAGTGATGCGGCGAAGATTCGCATCTTGGTACGGAGTCGGATATTCGAGCACGCAATGCATCAAAACAAGCGGTTGATCATTGAAACGTCGCACAGCCGCTACTGCAGCTTGCATCTCAGAAAGATCGCCTGCACCCACTGACATGATGATGGGCTTTCCTTTTGCCGCCTGATATTCGATGAACGGAATATTGGTCAGATCCGATGAGGAGATCTTATAGACATCCATCATCGAATCAAGGTAATCAGCTGATTCGAAATCGAAAGCAGTTGAGCAAAAAGCAATTCCGATATTCTTGCAATAATTCGCTAGTTCTCCATATTCCGCTTCACCAAAGGAATCGAACTTCTTGAAGAGTTCACGCTGACTTGTCGTTGGCTCTTCTGAGGTATCCCAATAAGAAGGGGATGCTGCAGCAGCAAGCGTTTCTGCTTTATAGGTCTGAAACTTCACTGCATGGATGCCTACGTCCTTTGCCTCTTTGCACATCAACTTTGCAGCTTCTAGGGGAGATATGCCTCTTTGTGTAGCGATGTCGTAATAATTGACACCAATCTCGGCGATCAAAGTGAACTTTCCTGAAATGATCCTTGAAACTAGATCAGACATACCCTGCTCCTTGCTATTTTGCGCCTAACGTCTCGCCGAGAATAATTTGTCGAACACGACTAATACCACTCTTAAGGTCGTTTGCAAGCATACGATTTCTCATCTCGCGCCTTACCGAAGTTGCTGCCATAAGCCAGGTGATAGTAGTTTTGATATCTTCATCAATTACTTCACTGCCAAGTCCAAGATTGATGAAACCATTGTCCATCTGCGCAAAGGTATGAAGTTGCTCTCGCTCATTTTGAGCGAGAACGATAGCTGGAACACCCATAGCAGCTAGTTCATAGGTAGTTCTACCCTGAGAAGACAGGGCCAGATCCGCTTTGCGCATGTGATCGCTCACTCGAACCACATCATGATTTACATAGATGCCCTGCTGCTCGATTGGAACAATAGAATCATTGCTATAGCCAGGACCAAGCAGGAAATCGAATACAACTTGCACCTTTTCTTCATTGAGCTCTTTGGCAATTCGATACACTCGCTCAGTTAAATCAAGCGGATCAGTTCCACCAAACGAAACAAGGATCCGTGAAACCTCTTCATTGAATTGCGCGGGGATTGCCGCTTGAAATTCATCTCGTAAACAAACGTATTTTTTGCCTTGGTAGGTGTTGTGATGAGGCGAAGCTCCTTCGTAAAGGGCATTTATCACGGTATCAGCAACGCGTGCGCCTTCTCCCATATCCTCAAAGCTCACAAATCGTCCTACGCGCTCCTTGACGGCTTGCACATATGATGGCGCTGTATCGAGCAGGTCGTTGACGAAAATATCAATTTGGTTCTCGTCGAGCCAGGCAAGGAGCTCATTGTCGTTAGTTATTTCGACAACCCTCATATTCGCGCTCTTAAGCTTTTCTATTCCTAGAGGATGATGTGCGTCGCATATGAAAACCACCTCATGCTCGATCAAATCATAGGCAAGCGTAAGCGCTCGATAGATATGACCAAGCCCAAGCTCGCGATACCCATCGGCACGAAATGCGATGGTTTTCTTTGCAAGCAGAGATTCACATACGATCCAGTCTTGTTTCGTATCGATATCAGTTGCCTGATCCTCAGGCACTTCGAATACGGTCACTTCATTGCCAAGACGACTTGCCTTGCAAACAGCGTCGCGCTTGCTGATCAAGAAAGCACCCGTCTCGAGATAATGAGGCGGAAGCATCTGCCTGTTCAAGCGCTCTTCGTAATCAGGAACAGGTCTTCCCTCTCCATCAAGTATCCAACTAAGATGTGGAGCATTCACCACGCTGATCATAGAATCCCATTGGCCTGAAGAGAACTGCTCAAGCGCTTCATCGAGCGTTTCTGCTGTTAGTAAAGGAGAAGTCGGCTGAAGCGTGACCACCATATCGAAAGAAGTCTGCTGATTTTGCTCGACTCTCAGCACCGCATCGTAAATGACAGGATCAAGCGTGATCGCATCTTCGGCAAGAGCAGAGTCTCTATCAAGAGCAATAACTCCCTCATATTGCTGGGCAAATTCTCTAATCTCCTCTGAATCAGAAGAGACAACAACCGTGTCGATAAAAGCACTTGCTAGAGCATTCTCAATCGAATAAGCGATAAGAGGCTTGCCGTTCATAAGCCTCATATTCTTTCGAGGAATGCCTTTTGAGCCACCACGAGCTGGTATGACCGCTATTGTTCTCATGTGTTCTCTCGCTCTATCCTACAAATACTTCACTTAGTCTTCGATACTCTTCAATATCAACAGCCTCAGTGCTTGCCCTTGCTTCTCCATTGTATAAGCCATCGCGTGATTCTTGCAGCATTCCTTGCTCCTAAAATGCGAACGAGAAGACTCAGAACCTTCTCGCGAAAGCTCATCGTTTCTCTTACGACAAATAGATTCCGATAACGGCCTACAATCTCTTCGACCGTGGCAAGTTCGCTTCTATCGAGCCGTTCAACATGCTTATAAAATTCTTCGACGCTTCTGCGTGCAGCTTCATTCTTGAGCGCATTCCTAAAGCGTACATCTAAAGAAAGGTTGTTGCCAAATCTGTCGATCCATTCTTGATAGAGCTCGAAAAGCACTTCGACCTGTTCGGGTTTACGCGCAGTCACGATCGATCCTGCGCGTCCCTCTCGATACAGATACCCCGGATTCTCATTACTACCCATCTTGACATCAAGGGAAAACAAGCGTGGTGTCCACTCTTGATCTTCAGAATAGAGCCCTGGAACGAACATAAGATCATTTTGTATCAGGAAATTGCGCCGATAGAGCCCTCGAATGCCCATGCGGAAAGCGCCTTTCTCCTCCAGCATGCGTGCCATTACAAGCTGGCTTTTTGTAGAGTGTGTCCATTCATCAGGGATATAAACCTCATCAGGTTTGAAGTTATTGGAGCCGTCAACAAACCAGGTCATTCGTCCCTGAATGAACTCAACATCTCCCTTGTGCGCATCAAGCACGGCTAAAAACGATTCGATAACATCTGACGCAAGAATGTCATCACCATCGACGAAGTACACCCAAACTCCTTGCGCATGCTTAATGCCTGTATTGCGTGCTGCTGACAAACCTGCATTTTTTTGATGTATGGCTTTGATGTTTGCATACTTTTTGGCATATTCGTCGCAGAGGGAAGACGATCGATCCGTTGACCCATCATCAACAAGGATAATCTCTTCCGGCTGAATCGTTTGGTTGATGATGCTATCCACACATTCGCAAATATAGTCTTCGATGTTGTAAACAGCAACGACGACCGAAATACTCTCTTGGCGCTGATCGACGGAGTGTTTTGCAGTGGGGATGTTCAAGATCGACTCGCTTGCTACCGACTTCTTAGATCAGACAAAATCGTAAAGCATTCTTGCAAACCACGCAATTTGAAAACACGAGAACAAGCAAGATAAACACCAACGTAGATGACGATCTGCAAAAGAAGCTGAAGCGCATAAGAAATATCGAATGCAAGGGGAACAAGCGCTAGTCCAGCAGCTAAAAGGGCAACGAACAAAGTGGGCATTACGCTTCGAATTTGCGATAATGACCCCAGCCCGTGCATGCGTTTTGCAGGAGCAAGATCGATGAAAACGCAAAGAAGTCCGTGCACACAGGCAGCCAAAGCTACCCAGTAGATGTTATGGAGCAAAATGGCGATCCCTGAGATAATGACCAAACCCGATAGAACCTTGATAAGCTGAAGCTTCAGATAAAGGCCAGAATGCCCGAGCGCCATATACGCGCGCAAATTCACGATACCCAACATAAGTCCGAGATTCTGGACACAAACCAACTGAAAAACAAGTACGCAGGCAAGCCATTTTTCCGTTAACAGCAAAGCAACAAGCGGTTCTGCTGCCACCGCAACGAGAAGCGCCGTAGGCATGATAAGGTACGAACCAACCACAACCGCTTTTTGAATAGCGCCTCTCAAAGCTTCTTTATCTGATTGAATCTCAGCAAAAGCGGGAAAGAAGACATTCTGTAAGGCATTCGAGACCATTGAGATCGCAGCATTAGGCCATTTTCTACCTTGACTGTACACACCCAAATCTGCCGGGCTGCACACCTTGCCAAGGATCAATTCCGAGAGACCCAAATAGAGCGTATTAAGAATGCCAGTAACACAGATCTTCCACCCGTATGAGAAAAGCGCACGCGCTTCTGTGGTC
>OGYF01002253.1_pt1 | contig 14839 bp, 11 predicted proteins | sample 1576451 | NCBI WGS metagenome assembly OGYF01 (sample SAMEA3541505, study PRJEB24748) | human gut metagenome | biome: human gut; feature: human-associated habitat; material: faeces | place: China | collected 2012 | reverse complement strand
ATATTATTTTTACTTCGCTACTTTCAGCGTTCTTTAACAGATCTCTAATACATCCGGGAGCTCCACCGTCCGAAGCAATAATTTCAGTTAAAAATTCGATATATTCTTTGGCTCCTATTAGAACTTCTTGCATATAAGTATTATTTCTAATTGCTTTAATGACATGATCTCCCAAATAATATTTTGTGCCATTAACTTCGCAAGATGAATCAAGCGTAAATTTTTCATTTATAGAAATAGCGTTGTATTCAGTTTTACTTAAGACATAGCAATATAAATAATGTTCAATTATTTTCATCAAAGAATATACACTTTTTTCCGGTTTACAACCACAGCGTATATTGAATTTTAGCCAAGACTCTTTTAATTCAACCCAACACGTTCGAATTTCTTTTGAAGAATCCTGAGCAAATAAATATCCTTTAAATATATCTTCCGTATCTAATTTTATACCTTTTAAATTAACATCAATATAGTATTCAGTACTAACTTTTATATCATCATCATCAGATATGATAACATTTAATGTACATTTCTTGAGATTCTCTAAAAACGATGCAGCCTTAGCGACCGTATCTAGAATCTTTTCTGCGCTTATTGAGGCGTATAGTTCGCTTAAAATCTTAATTTGCCCCAATTTGTCACTTTTAATCACTGTTTCTCTTGTTGACTCATCTATATTATTAACATTATAGTTGAAATCTCGAAATACAGAGTATTGTTCAAAACAGTTGATGTTAATAGTTACTAGATCACCAATATCAGTAATTTGTTGTGCATAGTGTGACTTTATGTATGTTATTAACATATTTAAAGAAACTAAACGTTGCTGACCATCGATGATCTCATAGTCTTTCTCCCCGGAAGAAGATAGAATGATATTACCCAAAAACTTAGGCCCACGAGAGATATCATTCATTAAAGCAAATAATGTTTCTTTCTGCCAGCGTATTTCTCTTTGATAATTTGGGACGGACATTATACGATCCTTTTTTAAATAGATGATCGGATATTTTTCGCCATTAACCTCCGTAGTCACTTCTGACTCTACATTAAAAAGAAATTGTCGCAAGGTTGTTATTGTTCCTTTTATATTGGACATCTTTATTCCCCTCTATCTTTAAATCCCTTTTTTATCGTCAAGCAAAGACATCAAAAAGTCTTTATTATATTTGAATTCGCTATGGAGCATTTTGGCACCACGGTCCAAATGTGCTTTGATGTATTTTTGAAAATACTCGTCATCTTCAATATAGCGATTTTCTTCTATTTCTATAAGACATTTATAAAGTTGATCCCATTCTGAAGTGATGGTCTGTCTGTTAAGTTCTAAACCATATGTGTCTGTTTTAAAATCAGAATCTTCAAGAGCAACTCCGCTCTTGATTGAAAGCGAAATTGACAATTTGGAAAGTATAAACGGAGCGTAGTTGGTGCTTGCTGTCATCTCTTCAAAGAGCTGCATTGTCTTTTTAGAAGTTTTTATTTTAAATACCATATCTACACCTCAAAATACGAATTACGAACAATAATCGTACGCTTATTATCAGAATTTTCCAGCAAATATGTTGCAGCGATTTTATCCTTGAGAATCTGTATATGAGAACTGTTAATTTCTTCATTCGTAGACAGTATAAATACTTGCCCCTTCAGCTGACTGAAAAAATATTTAGCAATATTTCTACGGTGCTCAGTATCGATTCGTGCAAAAGGAGTATCAATAACAAACGGAATTTCATTGTTACATAGGCTCACTAGCGAATGATATAAGGCCATTATAAATATTTGCTTTTCGCCATTTGATAGGGATGACCTATCTATTTCCAGAGGAAGAAATACCGTGTCAAAATCGTAACTTTGCAAAGCTGAAACGATAACATTTACATCAGATGAATTAAATAACTTTTTTAACTCTTCGAAAGCCTTTTTCCCAAGTAAAGCTATAACTTGCTCTTCAGAATGTGATTCGAGTAATTCAATAATTTTTGAGGTTTCTAGATGGTCAGTACGATAGATATGGATATTAAAGTTGTCATCAATATAAATATCATCAATAAAATGGGTTTTACGCATCAGCATACTAATTTCTTTCCTGAAAAAGCTTTCAACTTTTTCAATTTGCTTACGATAAAGAACATTCTGAAGTTTGTCCAGCATAAGAATAGCACGAGCAGAAATATCTGTTATAGATGCTTTCTTTAGCTCTTCTTCTATACGGGCCTGCACTTTAACAAAATTGCCTTCAATTTGTTCGACTATTTCTTTTTGTTTAACTATCTGAGATTCAAGTTCAACGCGCATAACCAGCAAAGCACTCTTTTCTTCGAAAAGTTGTGCTTTCTTTTTCATGTATTCTTGCACGCTAGAAATACTGCTGTTTTCGAGTTCTTTTTTAACCCTTGAACTCAATGCCAGAGATCTTTTGATTGCTTTTTTGCACTTATAGATCTTATCCACATCGAATGAAAGAATATGACTAATTTGAGCAAGCAGAAGAGCATTTTGTTCAAGAGAGAGGTTAAGAATTGATCTCTGTTTGTTCCCAAATAGTGATAATGCAATATCCCTTATTTCCGTAGCATTCTTTCCAAGCAAATTCTGTATGGTTGGAAGATTTATAACCTCAAGAAAATGTTTATATTTTATTGCATTATTTTCAGTTTTGATTTGTAATTTTAATTGCTCAATTTTATCACGAAGCATGAGAAATGGAATGAGTTCATTCGCCCATTTTTTAAGTAGATTATTATATGTTTCACGCTTTTTTTCTTCTTCCTTCAAAATGGATAGCTTTTGATTCCATTCTTCTTTTGTTATGCCACCTTTTTTTTGGTAGTCCTTTTCAATCGCTTCTATAGAAGCTTCGCAATTTGATATATTATCTAAGCAATCTTTTAAGCGTAAATTAAGGTCACTTAAGGAATGTCTTGCTTCGGTTAGTTCATCTTTAACTTTGATATATTCATCAAGACCGGGTGCAGATGCGGTTCCATTTCCGCTAATTCGCTTGAAGTTTTTTCGCATAATGTCAAAAGTGTCATACCCGCATAGTGTTAGAAAAGCTTCTTTGATCCGTGAGCTGCTGCCTTCATCTAAAAAGAAATCAGCTATTCTCTCACCGTCAAAAAAATAAAGATTAAATAGCTCTGGTGGAATCAGCGAAATAATGTACTTCTCAAAATCGGCTACGGCATCGTTTGCTAATTGCACTTCGTTCTTATAAACGATGAACGTTTCCACAAGGGCATCCGCCAAATTCCAACTTCGTGTTAAAGTGTAGGTGTCAACACCCTGACCGTTATTGAGTTCAATCTGCATAGAAACTTCAGCATGTGCAGGTTTAGATAACTTAGCATTATTATTTATAAGTTTCGTTATAGCTCTAATATAGAATGAGTTGTAATTTTTATACCCCATGCTCATATATCCATATAAGCAGACTCTTATCGCTGTGAAAAGTGTTGTCTTACCGGCGCCATTTTTACCACCAATTAAGATGATATTTCGTTTAGCCATAGTTTTAGTTTCAAAGTTGGTTATTCCCTCATATGAGCCGAAATTATTTAGGCATATTCTGTTGATCTTCATGTTCTAATCCCTTCTCTATGCTTTCGAAGTGTAACCAACCTTGGTTTATAATTCGATCAAATGCTTTTGTAATAATTGAACTTCTTGTATAATTTTTATTTGCTTCGATTTCAATTATCAATTTCGAAATTAATTCAAATTCTATATTATACTCTTTGCACATCAATTTTATTTCATCAATAACTTCTTGTGAAAAAATGGGTGTTTTAAATTGATCCCAGGGTAGTCTTCTTCCTGTAATGTCATGGTAAATTTCAACAAGACATCTACGTGAGAGATCCCCTTCGCTATCCCACATAAGGTCAATCTGTTTAAGTTCCTCTAATGTTATTAAATTAAGTCCAGTATCACTTTGCAATTGTAGCAGTTTGCGTAGCATTTCCTTTCGAGTTTCCATTGTAAATGGGCCTTCACCAAGACTACCGTCCGCTTTGCGGTACATTGTACCGTTTCTCCGTTTATATTCTCTGGCACCCGGAGTTGATCTCATTTTAAGTAACCAATTTCGATAATCTCGCAAAGGAATAAGCCAGTTTTCTCCTCGATCAATAAAGGCTTTAAGGGACTTATCTTCTTTGACCATAGTACAAATCCAACATCCAAATCTTGAATTTCCAGTGATGGGAATTTTGTCTTTATCAATTTCGCCTATAACGCTCTGTTCCTCACCAAGATTTTCACCTTGATAAAGAGAAAAAAGAAATTTATTATCAGAACCCCAGGGAGTTTTAGCGTCCCCTTTTAAAAGAAATTTCCAAACATCCTCATTGGGAATTTCCGTTAACGGGTTATACACATACGCATTTTCTATATCGTTATGAGGGACCAACAATTTACCCTCGATTTCTCGTGCGCGGATATTATTAGCCCTATATGTGCTTTCAGCTTTTCGTACGCCAAGGAGCAGTATTACTTCACCATTATTTTTGATCGTATTCAATGTGTAGGCATTCATCGGATGTATCTTTAAACGTTCCGTACACCAACGAAATCCCGGTGGTTCAGGAGTAGGATATCCCAAACCAATAACTTTACACCAAAATGTATCTTCGACCTTTGGATAAATAATATCTGCCTGAACATTTAGTTCATCGCTTAAACGATTTATCATGTCTGACATGCGGTGCATATAGTCACGAACTATTGGGTTTTCAACTAGAGTGTCAGAGGAAACAATATAAACTTTTTTATTTCTTTTGGAAGCTGGCAAACGACGAAGCATTTCCATTACAAGGCAGCAAAGTAGAGTAGAGTCTTTACCACCACTAAAGCCTATCATCCAAGGACGCTTATCATGTTGGTAAACTAAAGACATTTCTTGAATTATATCTTCATATATTTGAAATTCTCCTGAATATGACATACTATATTTTCTCCGTTAAAACTTTTTCTTTTTGTTCTTCTTCTCTCGATAAAGAAAGTCCAATCTCTATTTTTATTGCTGAACAAGTTAGTGTTACTGCTTCCTCACTGTTCAACACCTTACCGTTTTCTCTGATTGTCCTACCTACCCATAACTTGTTAGATCTTAACCAATCAATTGTTCTTAATTTTTTGAGATGCTTTTCCATATCTATGTCACGATTATCGTAGAAAAAACGTCCAAGTTTACCAAAGGCACTTATTGTGATGGCCAATGCGACAATATAATTTTCCCTAAGAGCCTTTTTAGTCAATGATTTATCTAATACTTCTTGCCATTCAATAATATTAGAAGCTATTAGTTGCCAAAATCGGTGTAAAAAAGCAGCGTCGTCATCAGAGCAGGTGTCTCCGTGCATAATTTTTTGATTAGCTTTGTACATCATATTAAGGGTAAATAGATTTGAAGAATTTTTCCCAAGAATATCACGCTCTTTATCGGTAAAGCGATTAAAAAACGGAATATCGGCAATAACATTTTTCGTTGCAACAGCTATCTCATCTCTTGCATCATAAAGAGTAGACAAAGAATTTGAAGTTTTTACAGCATACTTATTAAGATCTGTAAACATTTGTTGGCTTCTAGCTAAACCTTCATCACTAAAAAAAACTACAGAAATAGTTTCTTCACCCAGCGATGGATCTTCTTTTATTGCAGCTTCAATTGCCGCTTTTCGATGTTGTCCATCATTAATCAAAAAAATGGCATTCATGTCCACTTCGAATATGCCTACTTCTGTGTTCATGAACGGAGTAAATTTAAAGTCACCGTCAATAGAGGCAGAGAGGGCAGAAAAGACGTATGTATCTCTATTATCTAATATATAGTTTTTGATTTCTGGTATCCTTGCTTCATTAATCCTTCTCTGAGCTCGATATTCAGGTAAAATTATTTCCTCATCTGATGGGAAAAGGCGAGACAATAATTTTAAAGGAACCATAGAAATAAAGTATTCACGTCCTGCTTGAATACCTTTTACTGCTGGGAAATGATACGAAAAATTCATATTGCACCTCATAAAAACAGTTGCGATATACTTAAGTATATACTTAAGTATATCGCAACTGTCGTAAAAAGTCAATAAAATGAATACACAGCACCCATTGTCACATCAAAAATCTGCATCGAGAAGAATGTCGTCTGGCAAAGCATCGATGTCAAGATTTCTACCCTCGACGGTAGAAACTAAAAAGTTTTTAATGTTTTCCATTGACTCTATTGGTGTGTCTCCAATTAATTCTACAAGTTTAGTGATCCCAAAATTTGCAAATTGTGTTAAGAAGTCAACTTTTTTAAATTCTGCCTTCTCTCCAAAAGCCAGTTCTAGACGCTCCTCTTCTGTAAGGTGTTCCGTTGTTGTAGAGAGAATAGCTGCCTGAAAAATGAAATCCAATTTCCCATTGTCGTTGTTTCTTATAACGTTACGAGGAACACTCTTGGGTTCTTCGTTATCTTCAGAAGGTTTTTCAATTCTTTGATCATACATTACACCTATTGTCAGTGCAAGAATATATAACATATAGTGTGTTCTCGTTTTAAAGATAGGCGCCAAATCTTCAATAGCTCTATTCCAAGCTGTGCCACGAAGATAAATATCAGTTGTTAATTCCATAAGTGTCCCTCCTCTACATGAGCAATATTTTTTTCTTCGTTACTAATGATCGTCCAAACTCTTCCTATGTTATCAGCCTGGAATACTTCATGAAGGTCATCTTTCGAGAAAAGAATTACCTGTGGAGCAAATTTAGGAATCATATTAACAACATTTTGTCTCTGATCAGGATCAAGTTTGGAAAAAGGTCCATCGAGCACTAGAGGATATTCTTTCTCAGACAAGTTTTCATCGCTTTGAAGCATTTTAAGGATACCGCCTATATACGCAAAGGATACTACAGCAAACTGTCCTTCAGATTTAGATTCATCATTAAAACTATCTGTAACACGCACAGCAAATTCTGGGCTGACAGCAACATGTCTTTTGCTAGTTAGCATATTGTCAATAAGTTCTTGTATATTATCTTGCAACTTTTGACTGTAAGCCATAGATTCATCATCCAGTTTTTTTCGAAAATATGCAATAACTTGTTCCATAATTGATATTTTTGCTATGACTTTTTCGCTTGCAGCATTTCCACGAGTGAGATTATCAAAATCCTTCATTTGTTTGTTACGGTAAATTTCAAATTTTTTGATTTCGGTTTCAATGTTTACAACTCGAGTTTCAAGTTCGAGGATTTCTTGTTCTGCTTGCTGTCTGGCAACAATCAAATCTTCAATATCTGGACTCTTTTTCTCATTTTCATCCAATTCTCTAATTTGATTGTCATTTTGTGCTGCTAACTCTGTGTTTTTTAGCACAGTCATAATATAATCTTCAATCCGAGCCTTATCATAGCCGCGTCCCCAATTGTTTGCTGTTTTCGTAAAATCTTGATATAAGCTTGTGAAAGACCTTGGAGGAAGCATATCGAGATAAGCCTTGATATGTTTTTTCTCTTCAGCGCCAAGGGAATGCCCGCAGACACATTCGGTTGTAGAATCAGACAACAAATAATTGATTAATTTCTTTGATACCCCTTCTGGTAATTTGTTTTGTTCAATATTGAGATGAATTTTCTTTTTTGCATCTAAAACAGCCTTGGAAATCAAAAGGCGAGGAAACATATCAATTATTGCATCACCAAAATGTGATTGAGCATCTGTACTAGCCTTTAGAAAGGCATCTCTTTGATCTCTTAGCTGCTTGCGTTGCCGCTCATAATCCGCTTTCGACTTGTGGCCTCCGATTTGTTCAGAAACCTTGCAAACAATATTTTGAAGCTCTTCCTTCTTTTTTTGCGCTTCACTCAAATCTTTTTCGAATTTTTCTAGCTTTGCTTGCGCTCCTTCAATATTGGTTTTAACGGCAGAAATTTGGCTACCACTAGATATTGTTCCTTTGCTAAGATATAACTTGCCGAGAACAGTTGTTTTGAGATCTGTACGTCCAATATGAGCAATAGCAGACTCTAACACATCAAGGTCAAACATCGAATATAGAGCTTTTCTCAGTTTGCTTGCCGAATCTCTTCCTTTTACTCGCAAATCCGCAATCATGCTTTCTCCATCAAAGAAGAAATAATCAGACAAGCCGGATGGAAGAAGCTTCTCTATTGTTTCCTTGGGGTTTTCAATTCTTCTCCAGTTATAGTCAGCATCCATATGCAAAAGAGAAACATCTTCAGCTATTTTTTCAGAATCATTGAGCCCTTTTTTGTATGTATAAATTCTTCTCAGAGAGTATTGCACACCAGCGTGCTCAAAATCAATACAACCTTTCACTTGAAATGTATCACCAAAAGAACATTCACTTTCATATTGAAGATTATACAAGCGGTCCGTAGTTGTTTTATTAAAATGAACTTGGCCATAAAACACCCACTGAAAAAGCTGATGAAGCGTGGTTTTACCATCACCATTTTTTCCATAAATAATGGTTACCTTCCCGTCAGTAGAGCATTTAATCTCGCCAGGATCTCTAAAGTTTCTAAAATTTTCAAATTCGATTTTACTTATTTTCATCGGTTGTTACACGCTCCAATTCGTCCAAAATCGATTTTACAACATCATTTCTAGCCTGAGTATCTGCGCTCATTTTATTAAATTGCAGTTCCCGTTCTTTCTTTTCAATAAAAGAAATCATATCAGTCACTATTTCTTTTTCATTCATCTGTAATGTCCTCCATTTCATCATAATCATATACTTCAATATCTTCATCAGAAAGGCCATAAGAAATAAGATGACTATTTAAATCACTTTCAAGCTCGTCCCAATTTAATGCAAGATGCGCATATTCTCTAAATCTACGAAGCTCGATTTTAGCCCAACCTTGCATATCATAATTAGGTAAAACTATGACATCATAGATATTTGCATATTTCTTATCACCATATGTACGGAGAATTCGGCCTCTCCGTTGCACGAACTCACGATAGTCATCATTACTTGACAAAATCAAAGCACTTTTAATGGACGGTATATTAATGCCTTCATCTAGGCAACGAATAGCTGCTAATGCTGATATTTCCTGTTTATTAAAGGCATCAACTAATTCCATTCGATCTGCCATATTTTCTTTAGCGGTGAATTGACTCGCTTTGAATCCGTGCTTATTGAGCACACGTTTTATGGATTGAATATGACGAAGCTCTTCACCTGTTTGTTCATCAAATAATTTTCCATCACCGCAGTATACAACAACATGATCTTTTTCTTCAATTCGATCAATGATTTCATCTATCTTATTTTTTTTCTCTTCAGACATAGAAATAATACGCAGTCTGTTTCTCAAAGACTTAACTAGAAGATCCGGGTTAATGCATCTATTATTTTTGAAACACGATAGGATTTTTTGTGTGTAATATTTGAACTTATTTTCTTCTTCTTCGGTTGCTTGCACATAGATTGGATAATAGTTATATGGCACTAAAAAACCTTTTTCAAGTGCGATTTCAATTGGAAGATTAAACACTTGGCCGCCAAACCAATTCATCAGTTCTTTACCCTTCTGAGCAGATGTACCGCTATAAGGCGTAGCACTTAAACCCAACATATAGCTATATGTTTCTTTTAGCGTATCTGGATGATCGGTAAATCTGTGTGCTTCATCAACTATAAGCAATTTTTTCTCGGTTGATTTATTTATTGCCTTATTAAAGCGCTGCATTTTAAATGATGCAATAGTCGATATTATGATAATTTGATTGCTAGGATTATATTGTTTACAAATGATTTCTTGAGAAATCTGGGATTCCCAAGTTGGATTTTCTGATGAAACTAGGATTATCTTTGCATTTGGAAAGGCTTTTTCAACATCGTCAGCCCACTGTTTAACCAAATGTTTATACGGAGCACAAATCACAATCATAGCTTGATTTTCATTTATAAGTTTTTTAGCAGCGAAAATGGCGGTCCATGTTTTGCCGGTACCGGTTGCCATGACAAAAAATCCGTGATAACCATTATTTACCCAGGCAGAAATAGCCTCTTCTTGATAGTCACGCAGTTTTATTGGAGCACCAGAAGCATTAGATATCCCTGTGTATTTTCTGCTTTCTATTACCGTGAGAATATTGGCTTTTGCCGAATCTTTGTAGTTATAAACATTTACAAACGGATTTGTACCCTCCCACAGAGATTTAAATTCTTTGCATTCGTCCTCAATGCTTGCAGTGTCTGATGGTACCCAGCTTTCCACCACTCGAATTTTTTCATAATTGTCTTTATATCCGCTTAAGCTTTCGTTGGCGGATCCATAAAAGACAACAGTATTGCCATCAAAATCTTCAAGAATACCTAGTTTGTCGTGATAAATACCTGAGGTTCGTGTTACTGCAATTTTAATATCTAAGGTACCATTAGCAATAAGAGCTGCTAATAGTTGTAGTTTAGAATCATCAAATACTTCGATTTCACGCATAAAATCTCGAGAAAAAGCCGATTTGATAATTTCATCACGCTTTTGGTATCCAAGATTAATTGCTTCAATATCTTCGCTACTCAGTTGTGGACTTGCTATGATTTCGATTTTTCCACCATTGCGTGATAAAGCTACAATACCGTCAATGATTGGACCAAAAACACCCGAAGAAAAAAATCCAACGCTTCGTCTATATGTTTTGGCCTGTTTAAGCATTGGAACAAGAAATGACTTTGCGATATTTTCTTCTCCACAGCTAATATAACTCCGTTTTATGCTCAAATTCTTATAACTCATATTTTTCCTCCAAGATATCATCAGCAAGAATGTCTTCCAAAAGGGAATCTATATCATCGAGATTATCAATTTTAACGAGATTATCTTTGCTTGGTACAACATCAGCAAATGCCACTGTGTCCATCTTTCCAATCGGAGCAACCAACGGAACTGCCATTCTGAATTGGTTTGAGGAAGTAGACACAGATACTCTATGGCCCCATTTGTTTAGCATGCTATAAAGGAGCCAGTCCGTCCACGAAACATTAATTTGGGGAAACCTATCCCATATCTGAAGTTTAAAAATTGGAGTTGTCGTTGTAATTTCATCAGCAACTAATTTATCGATAGTTTCTGCCATCTCTTTTGTTATTCCAATAGATTCAATTTTCTTCATTGTTGATGCGTTGATCAATAAGTACTCGTCATTACACTCATTAATAAGCTCCAATATTGATTGAATTTGATATCGATTTTCTTTTGCAAATTCGCTTATTTCAGAAACTTCAAATTCATCTGCACTATAAATCAAGTCATGTAAACGCTCAGCAGGTCGACCAATATTAACGCCATTTTTTGCGATATATGGTCTAGAAAATTGGAATTTATCATTAAATAGATATTCTAATATGCTGAAAGTACTGTATTGATATAAGGATGCATTTCTTTTCAAAATCTCCGGTTTTTCACGGTTGATAATCTCATATATATCCTTACTATGGTGAGCTTGTCCATCATCCAATAAAGTGCACAATAAGTCGTATAGATAGCTTTTTTCAGATTCTGATAGTCTAAGATGGCTGGCGTGTAAATACTCACCGAAGTAATTGAGAACATTTGAATCGCTAATTGCAAAGCTGATTACTATATCAGTTACCCCAGGAAATTCTTTCTGTACCATTGCTTTGGAGATTGGATATTCAAATTGCTTGATGAATTCAACAATGGAGGAATAAACCGAAGTAATATTTGGGTCTTTGGAGATATAGTCTCTGCTGAAAGTGAATTCTTCTGAAAACAGCTCACGAAGTACACCCTGTAAGTAATACTTGTTGTTGATACCGGCCTCTGCAAGCTCGTCCTCAAAAACACTAAAAAGCGTATTTGTCAGCAAAATAGGAGTATTACAATCAATAATATATTCGTGAATCCGATTAGATAAATCCTTAGAAATATACTGCTTTTGCTTGAGTTTATAAATACCTCGTCCACACAGTACGCAGGTACTAGCAATCCGAGCTGATAAAGCCCTATTGTTTTGTGGTAATTCGATATCACCATATTCGAAAGCAACGAGTTCTCTGAATTTTTTTATTTCATCTGCATCGTATACTTTTAGACCATCAGGATAGTATTTTTCAAGAATCTTTTCATAGACAGATGCCAGCGAAAGTCTATGGCGATGATATAAAGTACCAGTCAACCTATATGCATTCAAAAAGGCTTTTTCTAGCATCTCTGTCGGAATATCCTCGTCTTCGTTTGCGTCTTTTAGAATTTCCGGAAGTTTGTCGGCTCGCACTACATCGGGCAGGTTTTCTACATATTGAGTTACTTGATCCTGAATAGAATTATTTCCAATTACGAATAGATCTAGTTGTCGGTCATAGGTATAGTTTGTATTGTCATAGGTACTTAATAGAAAAATGAGTTCTTGGACATCTTGTCCGCAGTATTCCTCGACCTCAAGCGGTGTCAATACAGTGTCTCCATTCCGTTCCGCTGAAATCTTAGATATGATGCGAATACGACTACAATAATGCGCAAACGCTCTCTTTGTTTTAGCCTCGATTTGACGAACACGTTCTCTGGTGATGCCTAGCTCTAAACCTATTTGCTCTAATGTCTTTTTTCTGGCACGGCCTTGAATTACAAAGCAATTTCTATCGTTTTTATAGATATTTGCAAATAAATCTTCTATTTCAGCACGAAGATTAAAACTACACCACTTTAAGAACTGCACAAATAACAAATAAACTTTATCTGTTTCAAGAGTTGATGCAGTAGCCATTTCCGTAATGGTCGTATTTTCTGAGCTGCATAAATCCATTAAGGTATTTCTTTCGTTATCATTCAAAGTGAATGCATTTATGTAAGGAAAAGCTCTGTTGGTTTTGCGCCCTTTAGGAAGCTTCTCCACTAATTTTCTGACTACAAAGTGTCGCTGCATTTCGTTTTGAAAAGCATTCAACATATTTATTATTGGAAGTATTTTTTCTGGAGCCATTATGCAATCAAAGGAAAGATCCTCTCCTAGCAGATTAAATGTTTCTTTGAGCATAATAAGAGTTTCATTTTCTGAATCGGACAGACTAAGCTTATCAGAAAAGGAGAAGTCTCCTAATGCGATAGATTTATAATACGGGCGAAAAGCAGAGAGGCCATGGATATCCTTTTTGCTCTTTGGTAAAGATTCTATGTTTTTATTAGTAAGCTTGGAACAAAAGTTTTCGACTTCTTCTAGACAAGTACGACCAAATCCTTTTAATTCTAATAATGATTGAGGGGTTGAATCCAATAGGGATTCTAATGTTGATATGCCGTTACTCATAAAACAATTAATAGCACGAACTGATAGGGAAAGAGAACGCACTGGTGTATTAGCATATTCTTTTGATTTTATGCTAAATTTCTCGGCAAAGGATATATTCAATTGACATTCATTTTGCTTTTGCATAATATCAAATCCTCTAAAATGGATAGATTTATTCCTACCGATAATGTCTAACGACTTATTATAATCATGCCTTTGTAGTGTTCATTCTTTAAAATAATCAGAGTTAATTTTATATATATTAAATGTTTTCACACTCTCAACTCCTATTCCGTATTTGACCATATAGTCCGCTAACATATTCCCGTCTATTAATTTGATGCTTTTTTGTTGCTGTTGAGTTCCAAATATGTAAGCCTCTTTGGTATAAGAGGAGGTGGTAATAAACACACCTTTCTGAATATGGCCCATTGCGCCAATAAACGCTTGTAATTCCTTACGCCCCACTTTATTTGTGTTTAAATAACGCTTTGCCTGAAGGTATATAAGATCGAGTCCCAATTTATCTTCACTAATTATTCCATCAATACCATTGTCGTGTGATCCGCCAGTTACTATACCAGAGCTATTGTCATATCCATAACCCATTTTCAGTAAAAGCTCAACTACAAGTTGCTCAAAAAAATCAGGATGGTTCGACATTATATTATCCAGCAATTGTTGTTTGATTTGTTGTAAATGTTCAGCAATAGCATTTGCAATTTTTTCCTCTGGTAAAAAATCAGCGTTATCATTCATTATTCTCTTAGACGCAGCAGTCTTTTTTTCAGAAATATTATTATTTGCAATGGTAAATTTAAGCTTTTTTCCTTCCTTACCTGCGATTGCAAAATGTTTTACGGGATATGCAGTAGGGAAATCAAGACCTAAGCAATGTCGCCTAATTTCGCCATTAACAACCCCAACTGGATTTTTAGCTCCAAATTGGTATAAGTTACGATCAATAATTTTGTGATATATTTCTGACGAAGATAAGCCGTTTGGCTCAGATTTCAAAACTTCTTTTATTGCTTCTATTATTGTCATTATACCACTCTTCTTTTATCGAAAATATAATTGAATTATACTCATATAGTTCCTCGGCCTTAAAGCCAGTATAACTATCGTAATAGCAACTTCGGCTGATACATTTCGTATAGTCCTCATGGCTGTTTATGTCATCGGCCAAAGTATGGTTCAACAGATATTTGACTTCAATATCCTTAATTGGGCTGCGATTCATCGTCATTTGTTATCCATCATCTCTAAAAGCCCATAAGTCCGATAATAGGACAGCATCGCCTGAAGTTGCAACTTATTGGCGAAAAGCTGGCGGTAGGTGACGGTTTTCTCCTTGCCTTCGGCTTTGAGCTTTGCCATTTTTTCTGTCGTATCGTCATACTGCTTCAAAATGGTAGCAAGCATATCTTCAAAGGCTTTTAGTCTCTTCTCATCCATCTTGCGATAAGCCGTTATTTCTCCGCCGCAACGCCGGATTTCATCCAAGCGTCCACTTCGCTGATTTTGAATTTCCACAGCCTGCCGATTTTCGTGGCGGGC
>OGYF01002238.1_pt1 | contig 14871 bp, 9 predicted proteins | sample 1576451 | NCBI WGS metagenome assembly OGYF01 (sample SAMEA3541505, study PRJEB24748) | human gut metagenome | biome: human gut; feature: human-associated habitat; material: faeces | place: China | collected 2012 | reverse complement strand
ATTTTTACTGTTTTACATCACAGGGGTTTGGAATAAGAATACAAATGAGTCGCTGGGATCAGAAAAGCTGTCCCAGTCAATCTTGTACTGCTCCTGTTGGGAGTGCATGGAATCTATATGGGTCTCCGATGGTATTTGCATAAAAAGACAGAAGGATAAAAACAACCGCTTGAAAAGGTGCAAAAAATCTTTTCAAGCGGTATATTTTTTTGCCTATTTTAATGTTCCATGGTCTTTTTCGTGCTGTGCAATCGCCTGACGTATCAGATAAAGCACTTCGCCGTTTATGGAACGACCATCAAACTCAGCAAGACTTTTCAATTTTGTGTGTGTCTCCGAATCAATTCTCAGACCTAAATGTTTACCCTTTTCCATGTGTATCCCCTTTATCTTAATTTAAGTACAGATCAAGTTCATTATATGAGTACATTTTAAGTTCAAATGATGGTATAATGTTCTAAATGGACTCATTTTAAGTACAAAATATTTTTCCGCAAAGGATGTGAGGAAATGCAGGAAACAGAGAAAAGGAAATCTAAGTATTACAGAATCCCGGTATGGATGTTCTGGAGCATGATTGTTGTATTTGTTCTTTTGATCGGTGCCGTATATTTTGGGGAGGAAATATATGAGAAATGGTTGCATAGCGGAGGAAAGGCTGAGATTTCCTATGTGGGTGCAGAATCCACTCTAAAAGAAAAAGTTGCCTGCTGCTTGTGTGGAAGTAAGGACTGGAGCATGATGAACTATTATCGGCAGTTTGATACCATAGGCTTAATTTCTTTAAATGACTGGTATGTGTTGGATTTTAAAACCGAAGAATATGAAGAAGATCGGCAATATGGACTGGATAACGGTTATACTTGCATTACTACTGGGAATACAGGAGAAATCATTTATCATGCAGAAGAAACGCCGTCCAGAGGGATGGCTTCTATTGAGGTTACACTGCCGGAGAAGTATTCTGTGGATATGGAGTTTCTGCGGGAAAATCTCTGTCAGGAATGTCTGGATAAAGTGCTGGAATCTATGGAGATCAGCAAGTGGAAACGGGAAAAGAAAGAACCGATACCGCTGTGTCTGGTGGATTTTAAAACATTAGAAATCTATTCATTGCAGGATTGGCACGTGGGGCAGACAATAAGGGATTACTGGGTGAAAATGGATTATGAAAATAGGAAGATTATGATTAGTGTTTTTACCTGCCCAAACGCTAGTTAAAAATTAATAAAATATATTACTGTAAAGAGTAGAAAAGTTGAGAAGAAGTGATTAGTGTTGTAAAATGTAGATTGAAGTAATCTGTGCTTAATGTGGTGAATTTTTGGGGGAATTTTCAAGTAATGGTAGAAAGAAATTTTGAATTTTTGTTAAAAGATAGAAAAATTAATGATTCTGATGAATACTACATATAGTTATTGGAAAATTCCAAATGAGAAATAAATTATTTTTATCTACAGATGATGTTAAGTAAAAGCATGGTTTTATCGGTATTTTTTGTGCAAATAGTTATTGGGCAATATTATGGAAGAAAAATTTAGGAAATTTACTATGGAGAAAATATGTACTAAGGAGGACTAGAAGGGTGCGAAACATTAACGAACTCATTGGTATAATTAAAGGTATCAATTTTGATGGTATAGTGAATGATAAGGAAATTGCGCGTCTTCAAGTCTGGGTAGATAAAAACAGAAACCTTGCCTACGAATCACGGCAAGTGCAGCTGATTAAGAAGGTTGATAGTGTTCTGGAGGACCACATGATAGATGAAGATGAGAAAAAATCCATACTGAAAAGTTGTGATGAATTCTTGAAAGAAGCAGGAGATAATTCTGCAATGATTTATGAACTTAATGGTATTATCGAAGGCGTCATATGTGATGGAGAAGTGAACGAGGCTGAGATATTACGCCTCAAGGATTGGATGGATGATTTTGGGGATAGTATTAGAGGACATAAACCTAGTGAGGAGCTTTGCAAAGTAATAGATGATATTTTGGAGGACGGTGTGGTTACTGAGGAGGAACAAGCTGAAATTTTAGAGCTGTTGAGTATCCGAATAAGTAACGCTCAGCTTGAGAATAAGCTTGCTTATTTGTGTAAGCTGGTCAAGGAAAAGAAGAATATTGGTATTGATTTAATTGATATTTTAGATAATGAGTCTGCTATACAAGAAATCCATAGTAGAGCTGAGAGCAACCTTATGCAGATTGTTAGTTCATATAGCGGATATTGCAAAAATCAAGAAATTATTGTAGTTTCATTGATTCTTATAGCTATGCTTGAGTATGACGGAAATTATTATGATAGCGTGCGTGAAACCTATAAAAAACTCTATCGGAGCTATTCTGAACAAAAGATAGAGGGTAAGATACGTTCTATTCTGAATAAGTATAAAAGACAATCGGAACCTGGCAGTAGAAGTCGCATTATTAATGTGGCACTGGAAAATGCTATTGTGCCACAGGCGTTTCTCCCTGGTTTTTTTGAGTTTATTTTTGATATTTATAAACTTAATTTTGAATACGATCTTCCAAAAGAACTCTATGAAAATTTTAAGTTCGTGTTTGAAGGCTTACGTAATAATATGCTTTCCGATGGAGATGACATTTCAATTAATGTTACTCAAAAAACCTACAAATTAATAGCGGCAACTAAGCAACTTATTAGCAGAGAGGATGGACTGGATGCAGTTATCAAACTGAGTATTATAATCGTTAAATTTATTGATAGACGTTTTTGGGACGAAGAATTAAAGATATTTAATCCATATTTGAAGGTTGGGTATGAAGGCTGGCAAAAGACTTTAAAAGAAACTACTAGAGGTGGGTATGAACGTAAGAAGAGTAATCCAGAACTGCATTCTCGTTGGGAACCTAAGTTTGTTATGTTCGATAATTCAGTGTATCTGAATCCACCGATCCATAGAGTGAAAGCGCAGTATGATTATAGAAATATTGCAGTCGTTGTTCTAAATGATGGGGAAGAATTATACAGGAATAATCACTGTGACATTCGAGAAATTATCGGTGGTTATCGAGTTGACACGGGAAAATTTGAACTAGACAAACCGCTAGGAAAACTTGCATATAGACTTGTTGCTGGGAATGAAATTATTTATGACAGTAAAGATAAACTTTATAGAAATAGTATTGTTTTTAACAGTAATGGACAAGAGATAAGTAATAATACTGACTTTGAAGGTACAGTATACATAGCATATAAAAAAGGCGAAGCAAACATAGAAAACATTATTACCAAAGAGAATTATTGCATTGGATACAAATTGGTGCGAATGGGTGATGCTATTGAAATCGGACATGATGTTTTTAATTTCTCTGTAATGGCTAAGCCGGGAATATTTGGACAATTGTATCCAAATTGTTACGTTAAACAAGAGGACAGGGAAGAATTAATTCAAGTTTATCGTGATAAATGTGTTGTGGTTTTCGAGGCTGATAATGTATCTAATAAATTTGAGATATCTGTAAATGGTAAATCAAAGAAGTTAAGAGAAATGCAGTATAAAGTTACTGTAAAGGCTTCCACTACGAAATATATTGTTGATCTTGAATTACATAAATCGGGTGTATATGAGATTGAAATAAACCAGTTTGTTTTAGGAAGTAAAAATCGTATTTTGCAAGAGCGTTTGGCATATGATTCAGATCTCATTTTCACTAAAGAACAGATTGATAACGTTTCTTTTAGAGTGCAAGTGACTTCGAAGTTGTTAACACATAATATAGATTCTGAAATTTCAATAAGTGATTTTGTACCAGGTTTTATTCAATTTGAAGATGCGGGCAAAAAATATAACTATTTCATACCTTTTGATTTTGGCTTTTATAAACTTTCCGAACATAAATGGTGCTCTTTGACTGAAGATTTGTGGATAGACGATATAAATGATAAAAGCGTTCTTAATTTATATGATTCACAGTGCGATGGTCTGTTAATTTATAAAGAGTCAGGAGAAATAATTGAGGATGATATTAGACTACAGGATAAGGGTTACTACAAACAGATTCCAATATATTTTTTAACATCATATAAAAATGAGAATAGATTTGTAACTCTTGCATTTACAGTTGAAGAAAAAGTTAAATATATTCTTTCTTGTTATAATAAGTGTGTTATTGACGAAGAAAACACAGAAATTCAATGTTTTGATAATCCTAAGAAAGCAACAATCACACCTATATATCACGGCAAGAATAATGTGTTTTATGAACTGTTTAATGCAACAGGAGAAAAAATATTAACTAGTAAGTTGTTAAGTAGTGGACAGACTAGTACCCTTATAAATTTTAAGTCTTTTAAAGAATATAAAATACAATTCCATGAGAAAACAAAAATATTACAACTTCGAAAAAATACGTTGCTTATGGAAGTGAGTAAAATATTCTATGCAAAAGAAGATTTTATCGGAAGAGCATTTAAAATAGATGAGATTTATTTTAATCAGATAATTCAAGGGAAGTTTGTGGAGAGACAGTGGTTTTTTAATAAAGTTTATGTGAAATTAACTGATATAATTGATTATGATAAGGGGATTTTCGAAGGACAGCTTTATATTAAGAAGACCAATGGAAGAGACTTTTTTCTTTTTAACATTAATCCTGTAGAAGTTGAAGTATGTAGTGATGTCATTGATGGTACGATGGATATTTATATAACAAACCAAGGAGATGGACTTCTTTTTGATCCCGAAAGACGAGGAATATTAAATGCAATGGAACATCCTTCTGCACCAGATATTTTCTTATATACTATTAATCTGAAAGGAGAACAGTGATTGTGAAAAAATTAAATCCGATTGAAAGATCTCAATATATCAATAATAAATACAAGGAGTATTTGAAATCTTCTTTTGAATTTGGTAAAGGTCATTTGCAGAAACTCTTTATTGAACAACTCGATAAAGAGAAACTTTTTAAAGGACCTTATGTGGATTTGAGTTTTCCTTTTCAAAGAGGGAAAAATTTGGATTCGTTGATTGAAGAGGGGGTTGTATGCAAGTCGTTCAAAAGACTTAATGATATTAATTTTGTAAGGCCTTTGTATTCACATCAGGAAGAAGCAATCCGAATTATAGGAAAAGGTCAGAGTGCCATTATCACAACAGGTACTGGTTCTGGTAAAACGGAAAGTTTCTTATATCCTATTCTTAATGATTTACTCTTTGATGTAGAAAAGGATAATAAAGAAATTGGTGTTAGGGCTATTTTCCTTTATCCGATGAATGCATTGGTTAATGATCAGATTGATCGTATAAGAAAGATTTTGATGAATTGTCCAGAAATTACATTTGGTTTTTTTACAGGAGATACACCGGAAAAAGCAACTGCCAACATTAGGAAAAAGTTAGGTGAAGAAAATAATGTAGTTATTCCGGATAATGAACTTGTATCCAGAGAGGAAATTCGTGAAAATCCACCACATCTTTTGTTTACAAACTATTCTATGCTGGAATACTTGCTTATAAGGCCTAATGATTATGCGATTTTTGAAGAACAAAGACTACAGAACTGGAAGTATGTGGTTTTAGATGAAGCGCATACCTATAAAGGCTCCCTTGGTATAGAATTATCAATGCTTCTTAGAAGACTTACTGGTTTAGCCCCTAAGAAACCACAATTTATACTTACAAGTGCGACATTAGGTCAGCAAGGAAAATCAGAAGCTGATATTATAAAGTTTGCAAAAAGTCTTACATCAGCAGAGTATGATGTAAATGATATTATATTTTCTAAGAGAATTCCTTTAAAAAGAAATGCCGAATATAGAGTTGTAGGAAGTGATTATTCTGCAATTAAGAATAATATTGAGTCATTGTATGAGATAAAGAAAATTGCTGGGAAATATTATTCTTGCACAGCTACTGATGTACATGAGGTTCTATATGAATTGTTATCGAGAGATGAAAACGTACATAAATTAAGCGGTTTACTGACAGCAGGAAGCAAAGAATTTTCGATTATTTTTAATGAATTTTATGAGTATATGTCGAAAGAGGAACTGATTGCCCTGATAGATATCATAAATGCGGCAGAGAAAGATGGTATTGGATTATTTGATCTAAAATACCATTCATTTGTGCGCCCTCTTTCAGGAGCATATATTACTTATGGAGAAGATGCTAAGCTCAGTCTTACAAAGTCTAATGAAATTGATGGAATGAAGGCTTTTGAGGTTGGAAATTGTCGATATTGTAATTCTCCATATATCATTGGTAAAATACAACGCAAAGAAGATGATCAGATGGATTATCTTCTGCAGAATAAAGAAATTGATATCTATGAGAATTATGGAGATGATCAACATGTGAGATTAGATTATTTCCTTCTTGAGAACTCTATAAATGAAGAGGAAGTGGATAAAAACATACTTGAGGAATATAGCGTATGTTCAAAATGTGGAGAAATTCATGCTGCTGGGAATTTAAATGCTAAGAGATGTAAGTGTGGTGCACATTATAGGTTTACAGTATATAAAGTTGATCAAGGAAAAGAGGATCAAGAGGGTTCTATTTATAACAATATTACACAGTGTCCATGTTGTGGCCATAAAGGTAAGTCTGGCGTTGTGAAAGCATTGAATATTGGTAAAGATGAAGGAACTGCATTGATTGCTCAAATGTTGTATGAGGCCATTGATGAAGGTGATCAAGCGACAAAGCAGGTTAAGAAGCTAGCATTAAAACCTATGAGTAAGGTGTTTGATGCACATAAAGAAGAAAAAGTAAAACAGTATTTAGCATTTTCTGATAGTAGGCAGCAAGCAAGCTTTGCCGCGGTATTCTTTGATTCTAACCATGTTAGAATGCTTAGAAAGCGTTTGATTTGGGAAATGATTATTCAAAACAGTTATAAGAATATGGGGGTAGATGAACTTGCATCATATTTGACGGAGGTAATAAAGACAAAAGATCTGTTTCAAAATGACATGAGTTCTCACAAGAATGCTTGGGCAGCTATCTTAGTCGATTTATTAAGAGTGGATGGTGCTTATGACGGTGAAGGGCTTGGCTTGTATTATTTTGACTTGGATATTTATGAAATTTTAAATGAGTTCTCTAATGAGGAAATTGAGGAAGCATTTGCTCAATTTAATTGTAAGATGAACAAAGAGGAACTCAATATTCTTATGCAGGTTGTACTTGGAATATTTAAGGTAGCTCCTGCTATTAACTATGTAAAATCTACACTGACACCGGAAGAAAAGAAGGATATTCTTGAGTATAGGCGATTCAATAATTATGTAATGTTTAAATGCCCTAAGGAAACTAAGGGCATAAGAAGTTTCTTGCCGGTAAAGAGTGAAGAGAATATGGTTGTCAGATATGTAAAAAAAGTATTTGGATGTAGCTCGGAAGAGGCGAAGAATGTATTAGAAGTGGTATTTAATCTTTTGGTTCAAGTAAGCCAAACTTCGGGAAGTGAGAAATTACTGATTAAGCATGAGAAAAAGGATGCATATCAGATTGATGCCAGTAGGTATATTGTTAAGAATTATAAGACTTCCAAATTCTATCAGTGCAGTAAATGTGGAAGGTTAACACCTTATAACTTGAGAGGAACATGTACGCAAGATAAATGTACAGGAATTCTTTCAGAAGTTAATCCAGATGAAGTGTTAGCTTCAAATTTTTATCGTAGAGAATATAAGGAAAAGAAGATTGAAAGTATCGTAATTCAAGAACATACTGCACAGCTTGAAAGAAAGCAGGCTAAAGAATACCAAAATGATTTTAAAAATAAGAAAATAAATATTCTAAGTTGTTCTACAACATTTGAAATGGGTATTGATATTGGGGGACTCGAAACCGTATTTATGCGTAATGTACCACCTACGCCTGCTAATTATGTACAGAGAGCAGGTCGTGCAGGTCGAAGGAGGGATAGTGCAGCGTATATACTTACATATTGTGGCACTGGCTCTCATGATTATACATATTTCTCAGAACCAGAGAAGATGATATCTGGCATGATAAATCCTCCGTGTTTTAATGTGCTTAATAAGAAAATTATTGTAAGACATCTTATGGCAACAAGCTTGGGGTATTTCTTTAGACTTCATCCGGAAATGTTTAAGAGTTTAGATGCTTTTGTAATAAGTGGAGGTGGTGCAGAAGCGTTTAAGCAATATATGCTTTCACATCCGAAAGATTTAAATGAGTATATCAATAAGAAAATTATTCCGGAGACTCAGTATGATGAGTATAGAGATTTTAAATGGATTGATGAAATGGGCGGTGAAGATGTGAAGATGACCCGTTTTGTTGATGCTGTGAGGGAAATGATAAAGGAATATGAGAAGGCTAAAGAGCAGGCGGGTAAGGAAGATCGTGGGTCTGATTCAGATTATTACAAGAAACAGATAGAGGCGCTTAAGAAACAGGATCTTCTCGAATCTTTATCAAAGTATTGTGTTATTCCTAAGTATGGATTCCCAGTAGATGTTGTAGATCTGCAGGTGTATGAAAATGGAATACCAATAAATAAGTATTCTATGAGTAGGGATTTAAAGGTTGCAATTTCTGAATATGCACCTGATTCTGAAGTTATTGTTGACAAGAAAAAGTATACTTCTAAGTATATTACTTTGAATAAAAATGCTGAGTTTGTAAGGAACTACTTTGTTACCTGCCCAACATGTAGAAAAACGAACATATTTTTAAGGATAAGTGATGATTCAAAATGTAAGTATTGTGGACAGGATATTGGAACAGAAGTTGCAGAATATTATATCGAGCCTACTAATGGATTTAAGAGTGGTGAAACAAAAGAGAGTACCAGACTTAAGCCTAAGAGGTCATATGCTGGTGAAGTAACTTACGTTGGTGGAGGAAAAACTGATGAGAAGCGTTTGATTATTGGCAATACTATGTGTGTAGAAACTAGTAGTGATGATGAACTTCTTGTAATGAATAAGTCGGGTTTTTATATGTGTCCTGTTTGTGGTTACAGTGATATTGTAAAGCATGGACCAAAGGCTCCGCAAACGTTAAAAAAACATAAGAACTACAAACAATATGACTGTCCGAATGATACACTTGAGTATTTGCGCTTGGGGCACAAATTTGAAACTGATGTGGCAAGATTCATTATTCCAATGTTGGATTTGACGGATAAGGTTAGCTTCCCACAAGCTTTATCATTTTTGTATGCTTTTTTAGAAGGTGTTAGTATTGCGTTGGGTATTGAGAGAACGGATATCGATGGAGTACTAGAATTGAATCTTGAAATGCAAAGTTATGATATTTTGCTTTATGATAATGTCCCGGGAGGAGCAGGTCATGTAAAAAGATTGCTTAACAAGGAATCTATACTAAGTTCTCTTAAAGCTGGATTGGATAAAGTAAGTAAAGAATGCTGTGATGAAAATACTTCATGTTATAACTGCCTTAGAAATTATTATAATCAGTCATATCATAATAAGTTGGTTAGAAAATTGGCTAAAGATGTGATTAAGCGGTTGTTGTTTGAGATTGATGATGTTGTAGAAGTTTATCAGAATGAACGGTGGCATTTGAATAGTCAGGTTTCGATTTCGAGGAAAAAAATGAAGCTTACTCTTAGCAGTGATGGTAGAAATCCTGGGACAGAGACTGCTGAAGAAGTATGGAGCGATTTGCTAGATGATTGTTTTGATGATAATGAAATTGCAATTGTGACACAGCTTAAGGAAAATAGTCCGGAGTCAATTGCAAAACCATATTACAGTAAGACTGTAAAAATAGAAGAAACCGGAGAAAAATTTACAGCAAATCTTATCTGGTATGAAAAGGAAGTTATTTTGTTTTTAAATGATGGATACGAGGATTATAGCTTGGCTACGAAGACAGGATGGGATGTATACTGTACAAAAGAAGGGTTTAATGTAACAGAATTATTAGAAAAGGTTGGTGAATGAGTATGGCGCTTATGATTCCAGATATGCCTAAGGAGTTTGATCCTAAAAGTCATGAAGGAATAATGTTTGAGGAATTAAATGAATTGTCTGATGATTATTATGTATTCCATTCTTTTGCAATTGTAACGCTTAAAGGGAACTTGATAGCAGAAAGCGAAACAGATTTTGTTATTTTTCATCCTAAAAAGGGCATTATTTGCCTTGAGGCTAAGGCTGGTCAGGTTAAATATGAGAATGGTTACTGGCAATATGGTAGTGGTAAAAGAATGAAACACGATGGTCCCTATATTCAGGCCAAAAGAAATAAATGGAATCTCAGAGACTATATGGTTGATCATGGGCTCGAATATGAATGTAATAATTGTAAAAAACTTCATGCAGTATGGTTTCCTGATGTTCCGGAGGTTAATTTTAGGGATAAGAATCTTCCCGGCGAAGGAGATATAAATATCACACTTACCTCAGATTCTTTTGGTCATATACAAGAGTGTATTGAAAAGATTTTTGAGTATGATGGTCAGGATAAATGTACTACAAACCTCTCTGAAAAAAGTGTACAAAAAATTCTTGATAGAGTGCTTGCACCTTCATTTAATTTAATTTCATTTCAGCAGATGAAAAACGAACGAAATAAGAATGTGTTTAAAAGAATGCTGAGGGAACAGGTGGCACTGCTTAATTATTTAGATGAGCAGAATAACGCTATTATCAATGGACTTGCAGGGACAGGAAAAACAGTGATGGCTGTTGAGAAAGCAAGGCGTCATTCTGAAAGAGACGAGAAAGTATTATTTCTTTGTTATAATACTTTTTTAAATGAACATCTTCGTGAGACTTATCCTTATCCGCATGTATCTTATTATACTGTAGCAGGATTGTCTCAGAAGTTATGTGAGAAGGTAGACTATAAAGCTTTGCAGGAAAAACTTACACAGATGTTCCTCGAAAACACGTTCCCGTATCAGCATGTAATTATTGACGAGGGTCAGGATTTCGGTAGGGAAGAAATTGATGAAATAGAAATTATTGAATTACTTAAGGAAAATGTGATAGAGAATGAACTTCGAAATGGGACTTTCTATTTATTTTATGATAAAAATCAGATGGTTCAGTCAAAGAAAGTACCTAAGTATATTGAAGATGCGGACTGCAAGCTTACTCTCTATAGAAACTGTAGAAATACTGAGAATATTGCACTTACATCACTTAGACTTTTGGGTTTAGAAAAAGCTCCTAGACTATACCCAGATGCTGTCATGGGTGATCTTCCTGAAATTGGTTTTTGTGGCACAAAGGAAGAAACAATTGAGTTACTGAATGCGGAAATTGATAAGTATATAGATGCGGGATATAATAATATTACACTTCTTACATGCAAGACAGAAGAAAGTAGCATTATTGCGGATTGTTGCAAAAATTCAAAATATAATTATAAGCGTGGTTATGTGAAGTTTACTACATGTAGAAAGTTCAAAGGGCTTGAGTCTGACGTTATAATTGTAGTGGATATAAATAAGGATACGTTTTCAGCTGAAGGTGAGCAGCTTATGTATGTAGGGGCTTCTAGAGCAAGATTCAAACTTAGCTGTATTGTTAATATGACAGAGGATGAATGCCTTCAGTTTATGGAGAAACGAGAGATTAAGCACAACAGAAATACACTTAAATCATTTGCTACTGCATTTAATGCAAAAGTGCTTCAGATTAAGGAAGGACAGCATAGAAGAAATCAAATTGATTAATTTGCTAAAGGAAATTGGCATTATGGAAATTGATTATGAAAAATTGAGAAGTGATTTGAAAGATTATTATGGAACGGCAATGTTTCAGGGATTTCCGACAGCAATGTTTGAAATATCAGCAATTGAGAAAGCTGATGGGGAAGAACTTATTTGTATTGCTACAAAACTAGGATTTGACTTAGAAAGGTATTGTAGGGACATAATATGTTTGTAGAAGAGATGAAAGATTATTTAGAGCAGTATTATGAAGCAGCAGGTTTTGCAGATTTTTATGAACAAGTTCTAAAGGGAATGTCGGATGAAGATGTGATTAAAATGTATATGGACACATTTGGAAAGCAAGAAGATATAGTAATCGAAAAATAAAAACATATGTATTTCTATATAAACTTTATTTTTGTTATAAAATGCGTGTAAGTAGTTAATAGTAAAAAGGGGTGATGCAATGACACATGAAAAAATGCGAGAAATGCTTTCAAAAGATGAAAAGATAACCATAGAATACAAAGAATGTGTAAATCAGATACATGATTCCGTATATGAAACAGTGTCGGCATTTTCCAATCGGTATGGTGGCTATATTATTATGGGCGTAAAAGATGGAGGAATCCCGATAGGTGTGAATCGAAATGCGGTTAAGGATTTAAAAAAGAATTTTGTAAATCAATTGAATAATCCTAATAAAATGTCACCTACTTTGTATTTGTCTATAGACGAATTTGAATATGAGGGTATGTTGTTGTTATATACCTATGTTCCGCCAACATCAACGGTAGAAAAATGTTCCGGACGTGTGTATGACAGAAATGAAGAAGGAGATATGGACATTACAGATTCTCCAATACAAATGGAAAATCTTTATGCCAGAAAGAGCAATACCTATACGGAAAGTAAGCTGTTTCCTTATGTTCGGGAAGAACATTTGAGAACGGATTTAATGCAGAAAGTTCGGAGATTAATTTCAAATAACAATCCTCGTCATGAATGGCTGAAAATGTCAGATAAGGAACTTATGGTTAGTGCAGGACTGTATGAAACAGATTTTGTTACAGGAGAGCAGGGATACAATCTTGCAGCCATATTACTGTTTGGAAAAGATGAGGTAATCCAATCTTGTGTACCGGGCTATGTTACAGATGCGCTATGCAGAAAAGAGAACATGGATCGGTATGACGATCGTTTAATTGTAAAAACGAATCTGATTGAGAGTTATGAAATTTTAATGGAGTTTATAGCAAAGCACACATCAGATAAATTCTATCTGGTTGATAATGTGAGAACTAGTGTCAGAGATTTGATTTCAAGAGAGGTTGTAAGTAATATTTTGGTTCATAGAGATTTTTCCAGTGCGTTTCCGGCAAAGGTCATTATTGAAAAAGACTGGATTCGGACGGAAAACTGGTGTAGACCACGGCGTCAGGGGAATATCTTGGAAACGGAATTTACACCATATCCTAAAAATCCGATTTTGGCAAGATTCTTTGTTGCTGTAGGGTTGGCTGATACAATAGGTTCCGGGGTTAGGAATTTATACAAATACACACCTATTTATACTCCGGGAGGAAAACCGGAATTAATTGAGAATGACGTATTTAGAATTAACATTCCGATTACAGAAACAGCAGTCCATGAATATGCTGAAGAAAATGAATTAACAGAACGTGAGACCACGATTCTTAAAATGATAAAAGCAAATAATAAATTGACCGTTGAAGAAGTTATGGCTGTTTTAGACATTTCGAGGGCAACTGTATTTAGAGATTATGCAAAAATCCGAAAAAAATGTGGAGTTTCTTATGATAAAAAAGCGGGTGAATGGAAATTATAAGTCTCATATTAAAATGAGACTGATGAGATTTACATGAGACTACACACCAAACTTTTGAATTTTGCATGCAAAAAAACGGTATATATACGATTTTTAAAGGTGTATGATAAAAATAAGTCTCATGATCTCATTAATTTGATGAGACTGTGAGACTTATTTTGTGAAAACATATATGTGCTAAAGGAGAGGAAATGGCAGCAGATACAGGAGATTGTACGATATTTTTTTATGGTTCGAAAGAAAAACTGAATGAATTGACATTCTTTATGAAAGAAGCATGGCGAGTTCATTGTAATTCAGAAAGCTATGAGGTTAATAGAATCGATGAGTATAGTTGGCTAGGGGATTATGACGAAGAGTGGAATGTTATCCATTCACTGGGTCAGGTAAATAGCTTAGGGTATCAGTTGATTCCTGGCTTTTTGAAAAAAGTAAAAGAAAAATTCCCAGAACTTTCAATAAAAGGAATTGTGAACCATAATTGGCTGATCTGTGAAGGCGAAGAACATATGAAGATCACTTCTGAAAGTAATTCCACAGAAGTCAATTGTGAAGAATGGTGTCTGAAAGAGTTGGATTTGCAGGACTGGGAATCGGAAGAAGAACAGGAAAGGGCACAAGCGGAATTAGAAGAAAGCTGGTGTTCAACAGAGCAGGAATGGCAGGAAAATTTGTTTAACAGCGAAGACTTATTACGAATTGATTGGTATAGGTTGCAAAGCATGTTAGAGCAACAAATGGTTGTCGGAACAAAATATGAAGATAGACCCGTTAATATAGCCCAATTGACAGATGGGGAAAAAGTTTTTCTGGTGAGAGAACCGGAGAATATTTATGATGCAAATGCGATAGAGGTTAGAAGTGAAATTGGATCATTAGGACATATTCCCGCAGAGATTAGTGCAAAATTATCGCCACTTATAGATGAAAAGATTATTGAATGCGAAGCAACGGTGATAACAACAGTATCAAAACTGGAATATGCGGAAAAAGTTTCTGGAACAAAGGTTTTAGAAAAGAATCGAGAAAAACTGGCAAAAGAACTTCTTTTATGGATAAAAATTCAGATACATAAGTGCTGATTGTAATTAGTCTCACAATCTCATGGATAAAATGAGACTGTGAGACTGGTATGTAATATGTTTAGAGAGTTTAAAGAGTGAAAACTTCGTATACAACCAATGCCCTTTCTTATTATTTCCCCCGCTTGTATTTTGCTTCTATTATAGCACGTTTTCAAAAGTGTGGAAATATACGGATTTTGAGTGATACGGATTTTGAGTGATTTTCCGACGTTTTGGATATAGAGGAATTTAACCGCATGATTTAGGACTGCATGGACGGAAACATTGATATGATCATCACCAAGTCCATCAGCCGGTT
>OGYF01002224.1_pt1 | contig 14921 bp, 15 predicted proteins | sample 1576451 | NCBI WGS metagenome assembly OGYF01 (sample SAMEA3541505, study PRJEB24748) | human gut metagenome | biome: human gut; feature: human-associated habitat; material: faeces | place: China | collected 2012 | reverse complement strand
AGATCGACGAGATCACCGAGGGTATTGCCGAGGTACAGGCCAGCGGCGGTGAGCGGTTTACCGTCAAGCAGTTGGAACGAACCCGAAAATCCCTGGAGGCACGGCTGGAAAAACTGCAAGCTGAGAACCGCAAAGATGATGTAGTAACTTTTGAGCAACTGGGCGTGGATCGGCTGTTTGTGGACGAGGCTCATTCGTACAAAAATTTGTTTTTATACACCAAGATGCGGAATGTGGCGGGCTTATCCACATCGGACGCGCAGAAATCTTCCGATATGTTCGCCAAGTGCCGCTACATGGACGAACTCACCGGCAGCCGGGGCGTTATCTTTGCCACCGGAACTCCGGTTAGCAACTCCATGACCGAACTATACACTATGCAGCGGTATCTCCAGTATGACCGTCTGCAAGAACTGAACATGACCCACTTCGACTGCTGGGCGTCGCGTTTTGGCGAGACCGTGACGGCGCTGGAGCTTGCCCCGGAGGGGACCGGCTACCGGGCGCGTACCCGTTTTTCCAAGTTTTTCAACCTGCCGGAGCTGATGAACCTGTTCAAAGAAGTGGCGGACATCAAGACCGCCGACCAGCTGAACCTGCCCACTCCCCAGGTAGAGTACCACAATATTGTAGCCCAGCCTACCGAACATCAGAAAGAAATGGTAAAGGTCCTGTCCGAACGTGCTTCCAAAGTCCATGGCGGTTCTGTGGACCCCAGAGAGGACAATATGCTCAAGATTACGTCGGATGGCAGAAAATTGGGACTGGACCAGCGTATCATCAATCAGCTTTTGCCTGACGAACCGGGAACCAAGGTCAACCAGTGCGTGGAAAACATCATGCAGATCTGGCGAGACGGGCAGGCGGATAAGCTGACCCAGCTCGTATTCTGCGACATCTCCACACCCCAGGCGGCAAGCCCCTCCAGAAAGGTGGCGAAAGCCCTGGATAATCCCACGCTCCATGCGCTGGAACAGGCTGTGCCGTTAGGCGAACCGGAACCGGCCTTTACGGTATATGATGACATCCGGCAAAAACTAATCGCTCAGGGAATGCCCGCCGAGCAGATCGCCTTTATCCATGAAGCCAATACCGAAGTGCGGAAAAAGGAACTGTTTGCCAAAGTACGGACCGGGCAGGTGCGTGTCTTGCTGGGCAGCACTTCCAAAATGGGCGCTGGAACCAATGTGCAGGACCGCCTTGTGGCGCTGCACGATCTGGACTGCCCCTGGAGGCCCGGCGACCTTGCCCAGCGCAAGGGCCGTATCGAACGCCAGGGCAACCGGAATCCTCTTGTCCATGTGTACCGCTATGTGACGGAGGGAACTTTTGACGCTTATTTGTGGCAGACGGTGGAAAACAAGCAGAAATTCATCAGCCAGATTATGACCTCAAAATCGCCGGTGAGAAGCTGCGACGATGTGGACGAAACGGCGCTTTCATTTGCCGAAATCAAGGCTCTGTGCGCCGGAGACCCGCGCATCAAAGAACGTATGGACCTGGATGTGGAGGTATCCCGTCTGAAGCTGATGAAAGCCGATCACCAGAGCAAGCAGTACCGCCTGGAGGACCAGCTGCTGAAATACTTCCCACAGGAAATTGAGACCAACAAAGGATACATCCAGGGTTTTGAAGCCGATTTGGAAACCCTGGCCGCCCACCCGCACCCGGAGGACGGCTTTGCCGGTATGGAGGTGCGGGGCGATGTATTGACGGATAAGGAAAACGCCGGAGCCGCCCTGCTGGACGCCTGCAAGGAGGTCAAAGATTCCGAACCGGTGCAGATCGGCAGCTATCGGGGCTTTGCCATGTCCGTGGAATTTTCCGCCTGGAAACAGGAATATACACTCCTGTTGAAAGGGCAAATGACCCATCGGGCAGCCCTGGGTACGGACCCACGCGGAAACCTTACCCGTATCGACAACGCACTGGCGCAGATGCCCCAGCGTTTGGAAGCAGTCAAGAATCAGCTGGCGAACCTTTATCAGCAGCAGGCCGCCGCCAAGGAGGAACTGAGCAAACCGTTCCTTTATGAAGATGATTTGCAGGTCAAAACGGCTCGATTAGTGGAACTGGACACGCTGCTGAACATCGGGGACAAAGGGCATACAGCCCCGGAGACCGCGATGGCCAAGCGTGTGCGTCCTTCGGTACTGGACAGCTTGAAACGCCCAGCGCCGCCCCGCAAATCTGAAAAGAAACCCAAACAGCACGAACAGGAGGTGCGATGATATGAAACCCAATGATCTGAATACAGCCCTTTATGAAAAGATGGCTGCTGAACAGGACAAATACCGCGACTGGCTGAAAAGCCAGCCTGCGGCGGAAGTCTTAAACCATGCCTATGAGTACACGGTCCGGGAGGACATCGTGATGTGCATGGAGGAATTGGAGCTGACCGAGGCCCAGGCAAAGGCGCTTCTTGATTCTCCCACGCCGCTGGCCGATGTTTACAGGGAATTTGAGAAACTGGAAACCGGCTACATGGATGTGATCCGAGACACCATTGAGAGTCGTGCCGATGAAGTGTGTAAGGAACCGGAGGAACTAAATCCGCAGTCCGTCTATCTTCATTCTGCCGCATACGCTTCCGAGCATGGGGAAACAGACGCATATTGGATGTCGGATCAGGCAAACTTTTCCTGCAAGACAGCCATCGAGCAGGCGATCAGCCGCCATTATAAAGCCTTCCAGCTCGATACCGCTGCTGCGGTGCAGGAAGTCTTGGAGCAATTCGGTGCAGAACGGATGAACTTTATCCTTGCCAACACGATTCAGTATAAGGAGGCAGACGGGCGGATTTCCCGTGACAGTAAAGCATGGGCAAAGACCATTCCTATGCCGGAGGACAGAGAAACCTCCCGCCAATGTGCCTACTTGATTGTGGATCAGGTCAATCCGGGGCTGGTAGATTTGTTCGCAAGGCAGGCTCGAAAGACTGTTCAGGAGAAAGAAAAAGGATCTGTCCTGCAAAAGCTCAAGCAGGAGCCGCCTGCCCGCAAGACTGCCTCCCCCAAGAAACAGGAGCCGGAGCGATGAGCGGCCAGAAGCGCAAACGGGACATTCAGGTAAATTTCCGCGTTTCCCCGGAGGAACTGAAACTGATCGAACAGAAAATGTCCCAGTTTGGGACGAAGAACCGGGAAGCCTATTTACGAAAAATGGCCCTGGACGGCTATGTGGTGCAGTTGGACTTACCGGAGCTGAAAGAACTGGTTTCTCTCATGCGCTATTCAAGCAACAACTTAAACCAGCTGACCCGCAAGGTGCATGAAACCGGGCGGGTTTACGATACCGACCTGGAGGATATATCCCAGCAGCAGGAACAGATATGGGAGGGAGTTAAGGAGATACTGACCCAGCTCTCCAAACTTTCGTAACCGGGACATTTGCCCCATCTGCGGAGGGAGGAACGGCGTTCTTTTCGCCGCGCCTTCCTCCGCTTTTTCTTTTTGACCGTATCCTTGCCTTTTGGATATATCAGAAGGATAATGTAGTTAGAAAAGAAAGAGGCGCAAAGGAGTTGAGAATAGATGAAAACTTTTGAAAAGGTACTGGAGATCTTCCAGAAGTATCTGGACTGCGACCGGGAGGAAGAAGTTTTGAAGTGCAGCCGGGGCTATCTCCGTGTGACTTGGAACGGAACTTCCCGTTTCTGTGTGGATGGCTTTCTCAGCCGGACGCCGGACGAGCTATTCGAGGTGCTGCTTTCCGATTACAGCAGCTACGAGTTGATACAGCGGACCAAAGGCCGGCGGGAAGTAACGGCAGAGGATGAAAGGCAGGCGGAAATTCTCTGTCAGAGTTTTCGGGAACGATGGGAGGAGGAAGAAAAATGAGGGCGATTTGGTTTATTCTGAAACTACTGTTGAAGATTGTGGTGGCTCCGGTCATTCTGGCGTTGACTTTATTTGTCTGGCTGTGCGTCGGGCTTGTGTATGTTTCCGGTCTGGTGCTGGGGCTTATTAGTATGGTACTCGCTCTGCTGGGAGTGGCGGTTCTGATTACATACTCCCCGCAAAATGGCATCATTTTGATGATCTTGGCATTTCTCATCAGCCCGTTTGGTCTGCCCAAAGTCGCGCTCTGGATGCTGGGGAAGGTGCAGGACTTGAAATATACCATTCAGGACAAGGTGTATGGGTAAAATATGGGGTGCATATTGAGGATAAGGATTTGAAGTTTTATATGGAATTGGTTCTTTTCCTTTCGTGCGACATATACGCGCGAGCGTAGCACAAAAAGAAGTGGAAACTGTGACAAATGCCAGACAGTGTCCTCAACAGGCCATCTCTAACTTTTGCCGTCTATGGCATAAGTTTATTATATGCGAACTCGGAGAGAATATACATAGAAGATTGCACTATCGGCTTTTGATGCGGATTTCTGATGAAAAAGCACGGAATTTTACATCAGGAATGCCTAAAATCTGCTTGGAGTGTCCAGCGGCTGGAACGGCAAATCACACAATGTACGAGCAACTGATACAGGAAAGGCTACGGCAGTTCTTCTTTGTGGTAAAAAACAAGACAGCTGCCAAGGGTCATATCCCCTGGCAGCTTATTTCTTGAAGCGAACAATATCATTAGGCGTGCATCCGATGATGTTACACAGCTTTTCCAGCGTGATCAAAGTAATATTCTTGTTTTTCTTCAGAGAATCCAGCGTTTTATTATCAATCCCGTTTTGCAGGAGATGATACTGTGTAATATTCCGCTCTTTCATTGTTTCCCAAAGCGGAGAGAAATCAATCATGGAGCCACCACCTTTACGAATCTGCTATGTAAATTATAGGGTGGCATCCATTAAATCAGTATTGTGGACATAATCACAATATATTATAATGGCATTGTATGTACGGGCTGCGTTTTTCTCGGTGCTTAGTTAGTTTCTGCCGGATAACCGATTCCATACAAAGGGGTGCCTTTATGGAAGCAAACGAAACACACAAAACACGCTCGCATACACACAAAAGCAGACTTCCGGTGACATTTGATATTTGAATTTCTGAACACTGCTGAGGATACAAGGGGAGCTGCCAGTTACTCGTGGTTCTTCAACAGAAAGGAAATGTATGAGGATTGAAAAAAGGTATTATGATTTAGCTCAGGCAAAGTTAGCGGAGGTTGAAAATGAAGTGCGCTGTGAGGAGGCAGCACGCACAGAAGCAGAATGGGAAATGGAGCGGCGTAAAATAAAAGAGGAAGTGCAAGCGATTTACCGCAAGCAGGAGGAATATTCGCGTCAATGGCAGAAAGTTTCTGATCCAAAGCGAATGGAATTATATCAGAAGCTCTCGGCTCAGGCATTATGGATGGCTGATTATGCTGATTTAAATATTGTCGTGGAAGATGATGGAGAAACTCTCGGAAAAATCATTTTGGAGGCCAAAGGATTTATTATTTGCGCTGGGACAGACCGATCAGTCAATGCGGTGTTTTCCAACCTTTTTCTTGCGGCAGATGATGCTTATATTGGCGCTGATTCGAATGGTCTTTGCAGGATAGAGTTCTGGTTCCAGCTGTATAAGGAAGTATTGGTCAATCAAACTACATAAGGAACAAGCATATTTTATGGACAGCCGGAAACGGCTGTTCTTTTCGTTGAAGGGAGGGAGTTTCATGGCAACTACACGCATCATGCCACTGCATATCGGTAAGGGCCGCACAGAGAGTCAGGCGATCAGTGACATCATCGACTATGTAGAAAATTCGCAAAAGACCGACAATGGGAATTTGATTACCGGCTATGGGTGCGACAGCCGGACCGCCGATGCCGAATTTCTGTTGGCAAAACGGCAGTACATCGCCGCCACCGGGCGGGTGCGTGGCGCGGACGATGTGATTGCCTATCATGTGCGCCAGTCCTTCAAACCCGGAGAAATCACCCCGGAAGAAGCCAACCGCCTGGGCGTGGAATTTGCCAAGCGGTTCACGAAGGGCAATCATGCCTTTGTGGTTTGCACCCACATCGACAAGGCCCATGTCCATAATCACATCATCTGGTCGGCGGTCAATGTGGATTGCGACCGGAAGTTCCGCAACTTTTGGGGCAGCACAAGGGCCGTCCGGCGCTTGAGTGACACTATCTGTATTGAGAATGGCCTGTCCATTGTGGAGGACCCCAGGCCCCACGGGAAAAGCTACAACAAGTGGCTGGGCGATCAGGCCAAGCCCTCCCATCGGGAACAGCTGCGAATGATGATTGACGAGGCGCTGGATCAGAAACCGTCAGACTTTGACGCGCTGCTGAAGCTGCTCTCGGAAATGGGTTGCGAGGTATCCCGGCGCGGGAAAGCGATCCGGCTCAAAGCTCCCGGCTGGAAGAATGTAGCCCGTATGGATGATAAGCTGGGCGATGGATACAGTGAAGCGGAGATCCGCGCGGTGCTGGCCGGAGAAAAACAGCACACGCCCCGTAAGAAACATGCCGTACAGCCGGAGCCGCCCAAGGTCAATCTACTGGTGGACATTCAGGCAAAATTACAGGCTGGAAAAGGGGCCGGGTATGCGCGCTGGGCAAAAGTTTATAATCTGAAACAGATGGCGCAGACGGTGAATTTTCTCACCGAGCATAACCTGCTGGACTATGCGGAGCTGGCAGAAAAAGCGGCGGCGGCCACCGCCCACCACAACGAGCTGTCGGCACAGATCAAGGCGGCGGAGAAACGCATGGCAGAGATTGCCGTCCTGCGGACCCATATCGTCAACTATGCCAAAACCCGTGAGACCTATGTGGCCTATCGAAAGGCTGGTTATTCCCGAAAATTCCGGGCAGAACACGAGGAAGAAATCCTGCTCCATCAGGCAGCAAAAAGCGCCTTTGATGAGATGAATGTGAAGAAACTTCCCAAGGTCAAGGAACTGCAAGCCGAGTACGCCAAACTGCTGGAGGAAAAGAAGAAAACCTATGCCGAGTACCGGCGCTCCCGTGAAGAAATGCGGGAGCTTTTGACTGCCAAGGCCAATGTGGACCGGCTGCTGAAAATGGATGAGGAACAGAAAAAAGAACAAGAAAAAGACCACGGCCAGCGGTAAGCTGGTCCTGGTCATAAGCGTTCGCAGAACGTGCAGCCGCAGAATGAAATTCTGCGTTCAAGGGGGCTTGGGGGACTCCCCAACAAGCAGCGCCAGGAGCCGAATGGCTATCCTGGTGCATTGCTTGCGCTGATACAACCAAATTAAAATTGCTGGTATAGCGAAGATGATACATCTGCGCATTTTCTTCATTCCACTCTATACTTTCATTTTCGTTATAGAGCGCACTTTGATCCAGTGAAAATCCTAAGCAGTTCGGCACATAAAAATGAACCCATATTCCATTTGTATCGTCACTGATCCCACCATAGTCCATGACCGGCTCCGGCTGTCCTTTTGCGTATGGCCCCGGCAACTGAGACTCATGGGCTTTAGGGCTTAACCACACGGTTACTTCCTGGAGCTGGCCGTTTTTTATCTGCGCCAAGTCATCTGAAGCCTGGGAGATCAGTCCAGGAATATCCTCTTTTGTTATCATGAACCCGCCAAGGAGAAGCGGCAGAATCAGAGATACGGCCATGAGCTTGACAGAATATTTCACCCGCATACCTTTCTTCACGGAAATGACGATCCCAGCCACAGTCAACAACAGGGACAATGCAATAGCGGCCAAAATCATTATGTACCAATTCCTGTACCCTTGCAGGAGTAACTCCGGCGATTGAGTGTCATCCACAAATATCCCTGCAACGGCAGGAGATATGGAGAGCCAAAGGATAAGAATCCCTAAAAACATACCGATAGAAGGGGCAGATGTAGCTATCATTTGTCCAACGGTCGCTTTCGGCTCTGGCGGAACTTCCTGTGCCGACGGGGCCTCCGGCTCAATGCTCTCCGGGATCGTGCCATCCTCCAAATATTTTTTATACTCTTTATGCAAAGTAAAAGTGCTCTCTACGGCCCATAACCCGGCTACAAGCAGCAGCCATCCGGCCAGCCTCCCCGTACTGACAGACATTAAAATAGTATTGAGGGCGGAATAGATCAAAAGCAGAACCGCACAGACCCGGCTTTTGGCAATCTGAATACCCAGCGCAAGCCCAACGATTAAAACTACCTCCACAAGAGCAAAATAATTTAATGAAGAAACTGCAAGCCCGGCAGAAATTACACCGCACAAATATGTAAGAGCCGCCGCACCATTCACGCTTTTTATATTTCTTTTGCTTGCATACCTTTTGAAAAACTCTTTTTTCTTTAATTCCTCCATGTTCTAATCCCCCTCTCAATGTTTATCTTTTACCTTTCATAAGTTTTACACCCGGCTCTTTCTGCATGACGGCTGGACACTTTTGGTCCAGAAGTATAGACTGAAGATTCTTAACAAAATAAATGGCGCTCCCACCCACACGGTTGACCTCATGGATAGGATCGCCATTCTAATTTTATCAATAAGGGCATGACAAAAGCCGGAGCTACATAGTTATAACCCCGCTCTGCTTGATTTAGCAAAGCAGACATCATCACGTTTATCAACCCCTTTTGCAAACTGAGATATAATAACTGTAACATAAAATCAAGAGCGTAGCAACGCTCTCTTTGGAATATTTACGCAAGAAAAATTTTATCATGAAACATTGAGACGGGCACTATGGTATGATATAATAGAAATGAGCTTTACTCAAACCCCTGGACACTTTGTTCAATCAACAGTCAGAAACAGGAGGCAAATATGGTTGACAATATTCTAATTGAAAAACTTTGGCAAGAACATGAAAACGACATCTTAGAGTTAAAAATAAAATGTAGTTCAGAATATGCTGTTGCAATTCAAACCTGCTATATTGGAAAGTCCGATTTGGCTGATATTTGCTTTAGGATTAAAGACTGCATTGAACATTTAGATCAAAATTGCTATTTAGAGTTTGGGAAAAAGGACGGGAATTATACTCCCGCTTTTTCCATGAATATCGAGGAAATCGATCCTTTAGGCCATGTAAAAATAGAGGTGGATGTAGAAATCAACGACAATCCTGTTAGAAAGCATAGAAGCTGCTTTTATGTAAGAAGTGAATTAGGGCTGCTTGAAAAATTTGCCCTTAGTCTAAACTCCCTAATTGATGGTGCTATTGGATTTGTGGCAACATTAAATAGTAGTGAGGAAAATGATATATGCCGCTGACAGAGTACCTCTGGACACTTTGTCCAGCCAATGAACGGTAGAAAACAATAGGGTAAATAGAATGGGAAACTATCATGTACAGGTTAGAATCAGAAAATTTTCGTTTGGAATTCAATCCAATAATACATGAAAATGATCTTGCGTTTCCGGTAAACACCAGTCTGAATATAAAGGTATTCAGTTATGGATTTTCCGCTGACTCTGTGATGGATGTTGATGTTCGAGGACTTGCAGGCTTTGCTATATCTCTAAATAGACTATATGAAACACTCAAAGGCTCTGCAAAATTAGAAGCGCCGTATGATGTTCATAGCTGCATAGAGTTTATAGCTTGTAACGGAGGTCACATCAAAGTTAAGGGCAATATTCATAATGGAGGTGCCTATGGATATAAGCACGAACTTGTTTTTGAAAATGAACTTGACCAGACTTATCTAAAGAGTTTTGTAAAAGATTTGTTTGCAGATTTCGAGAAATATGCAGAGAGATAAGGGAATGTAAAGTTATTTTATGCTGTGGGACACCCTGAAGGAGCGCGGCATGAGGAAAGAGGACTTGTGGCTTGCCGCCGGACTTACCACCAACATGATCGCCAACATGGGCAAGGGGGGAGCATATCAGCATGAAAACGCTGTTGCGTATCTGCGGGGCGCTGTATTGTGATATTGCAAATGTGATTGCTTTGGAGCAGGATGACAAGTCTGTTGCCCCATGATGGGCCGCCCCCTGCTGGGACACTTTGTCCCAAAGGCGGGGCGAGAGAAGGAGAATATGATATGCCTTACAGAAGGATTTTTCATTTAGTGTGTTCCTGCTTTCGGACACCAGACATTGGTAGTTTTTCGATTGGGCAAGAGTACACCTTTGAGTGTACTCCTGGTGCAGTAAAGGTGCTGGATGACTTGGGGCAAGTTATAGTTTTTTCTGTAAAAATTTTTGAGGATTACTTCTGTGATTGTGGAGATCCCATATATCCTGTAACTTCTTTGCAACCTACAGATAAGACAATCTATCATCTCTATTTCGTTTTGGATCAGGATCGCTGCAATTTAGAAGCAATCAAAGTGTATTCCAAATTGTTCAATGTGAACTATATACAGGCCAAAAGTATATTAAACGATAAGCGTGTTTTAATTGCTACGGGAAGTGCCTATGATATAAAAGAAATACTTAGTAAATTAAAGGGGCTTCAAATAGATTATGAAATTAGTCCACCTTTGTCCAGCCAGCGGGCGGAGAAAGGAAAAAGCCGATGAAGGACAAGAAAGTGCGGCGAATCATTGTGCTTGTGCTGTGTCTGCTGCTGATCATTGTAGCCATTTTACTGCTGGCACTGATATGTCAGCACCCGTGGTTACTGTTCTTTTTTGGCCCTCCTTCGCTCTATGTTCTTTACCGTGGCTACATCGGCTCCGCAGAGGAACGAAGGCAGGCGCGTGAGAGAAATGCTGCCATCAAAGGCGAGCACCGCCGATGGCAGAATCACAGATTTTTTCCCATATCCAAGCGCGGGCGGGCTGCCTACCTCATCCTTTGTTTTGAAGAAGCTCTTAAATTTTATTACGGCGAGAATTTAGATTGCTGGAAATGGCTTCTCGAAGAATTGTGGCAGATCACATCCACCTGGGACATTGATGGATGGGTAGGCCGCGTTGGTGACGCCTCTCCCGAAACAGTACTGGAGTATCGTTCCTATCAGGAAATAGAAGATCGTATGAAAAGAATCAGCCTGCAGTCCGGTGTAGGGTTTTGGTATAGCTTAACAGAGGAAGAATTTATTCCTTTGCAGAAACTATATATGCAGGAGAAAGATGCCCCCTTTTTCCCTGTTATCAACGAACTTTACGATACTGTTTTTGATGTCATCACACTGGACTGGGGGGAGTTAGAGACCGATCACACACCATCCGCATTGTCGGCCATAGACAAGGCAGAACAGATTTTGACAGAGCATAGCATCCCCTTGCCACAGAATCAGCAAGCATTGAATTTTATCACGAAGCATCGGGACGGGCACTATGGAAAGCCATTTGATGGTATTTCACTATCTTCTATCCTATAGGCCCAGCCAGCGGGCAGCCCCCAAGCAGGAAACTTCGGTTTCCTGCTTTTTGTTTGCGCTTCTTCCGCTTTGAGCCGTGTGTTTTTAGTAGGGCTGGGTTATTCAGGACGCCGGACCGCTCCCGCGAGTTCGCCGGGAGATTCGAGCGCCGAACCAGATTTATATGCCAGTGCCGAAGAAGCGGGATTGAATAAAATCCTGCGGTACGCTATAATTGAAAATAGGGAATCTATGCCATCATACAGCGAGGAACGCCGGGAGGCGGCGAGAAAATTTGCAAGGGAATACCATAGCGCCGAAAGGTTCAGAATGTGTGGGAGGGTTTCATAATGTGGGTAATTATTTCAGCGGCCGCCATCGCAGTACTACTCATTCTTTACGTTAAATTCTATAACCGCTTGCAGAGGCTTTTCGTCAAGGTGCAGGAAGGCAGTGCGGGAATTGATGTTGCTTTGGAAAAACGCTATGATATGCTGTCAGAAGAAATTGAGGCAGTAAAAAGGTATCTGGCGCATGAGTATCAGGTCTACACAGAGGTCACAGCTACCCGCGCGGGGAAAGAACTGAACGAAAATATATTTCAGGAAAAGAAACAACTTTCTGAAGAAGCGGTCAAAACAATCAGCGAGACGATTACCGAACAACAAAAGCAGATGGAAACAATCCGGCAACAGCTGGATCAGCAGCGAGGGCAGGATTATTCTCTTGAAGCGGAAACCCCAGGTACGGGAGATGACAGGCTGATTGGACATCAGGTAAGTCTGGACCGAAAGATCGGCTTACTTACTTCCGTCCAACAGGGACTCACTGGTGTTAACTCTGCCATTAACGCACTGGCTGAACAATATCCCACCCTTTACTCTTATGCGTCCATGCAGCATTTCCAGCAGGATATTTTTGACGCAGAGGAGCACTTACAGGCGGCGAGACGGCTCTATAACTCTAATGTATCCTTGTATAATCAGAGACTTCGCACCTTTCCTTATCTACTTTTGGCAAAACTTCATGGCATGAAAGAGGCGAAGTTTTACGCTGTGGATGAAAAGAAAAAAGACTTTAAGGTGCAGTTTTAAGAAGAAAGGGGAAAAGATGTATGAAAATGGTGGAGCAGAATATCAGTGGCGTCAAACTGGAACGGATGCGGAAGGACGCTGCTAGAAAAATGAAAATTCAATGGAAACTGATTCCCGTGTGCCTGATTTTGTTTATAGGATTGACACTGGTTAAAAACCGGTTTTTCTTTACCACCATCAGCAAATATGGATGGAACGATCTGGCAACTCAGGGATCTTTTTCGAGGCTGACAGGAGATCTGATGTTCAGTCTGATTCTGGTGGCCGCCATCTTTGTTTTTTACTATATGCTGGTATTTAAAAAAGCTTATGAACGCTTTTGTGTGAATTTCAAAAACAAATATGTGCTGGACACGCTCCGGGAACTGCCTGATTTTTCCGAACTGCGCTACAATGCCAAAGGCGGCCTTTCCTATGATGAAATGGACCGTTTGAAGCTGATCCCCAAAGGTCAGGCGGCCTTTTATCAATCTTCGGATGAATTGACCGGCAAGCTGGGAGGCGTCCCCTTCCGTGCTGTTAATGTCTGCACAGGAGAAAAAGTTTCCGGAAGAGGTGCTGCCCCCAAAATTCTATTTGAGGGACAGGTCATTGCTTTTTCCTATTTTGATGAGCGGAAAATCAGTGATGGTTTTGTCCAGGTATTTTCCAAAAAAGTCCTGGCTAATATGAAGGAAACCCGGACACCGCTTCCTATCCAGACCGAGAACAGCGTATTCAACGAAAACTTTGCAGTGTTTGCAGAAAACGAGCAGAATGCTTTTTACATCCTGACGCCCCAGGTGATGGAGCAGATAACAGCTTTTCAGGAGGCTGTGGATGGAAAAGTTTATCTTTCCTTTTCTGAGAAAAACCTGTATGTGACCTGCAATCAGTTTTTGAACCCGTTTCATATTTTTATCGACATTTCCATTGAGGAACAGCGTCAGAGGATCATCCAAGATACAGCAATTCTCCGTAGCGCGAAGGAAATTCTGATCAGAACCGGACAAAGCAGTACGAAGTAAGAGGACAGTCTCTAAAAGGATGGGGAGGGGGAGGTATCACATGAAAGGCGCAATGGGGGTCATTGCCCCATTTGTTATTGCACTGGTCGCTACTTTAGTCATAGGATTTGGCCTTGCAGGTATCCTGTATTGTATTTATAGGTCCAAACAAAGACGGGCGGAGAAGTATAATCCGCTGTCCCCTACGCTGCGCTGGATGAATACCGCGGGGTCGATTCTGATTGCAGCAAATCAACATACAAACTTCCATCTGCTGGCTGGCTGGCGGTACAATAACGAATTTGACCGGGAAAGCATCAAAAAAATGCTGTGGGAATACTGGGAGATTCAGGGGCACAAGACAGCGATACAGGAAATGCGCAGTCTGATCGACACGGGAATGCGTGCCGGCTACCGGCGGGAAATGATGCTTTTGTCATACAAGTACCGGGATTATACAGAACTCCAGCTTATTGAGGAAGCCCGCAAAACCAATCCAAACGCAGATGAGGACAGCTATCTGCCGAAAATGCTGCTGGCATGGCGGCGCTATGGGGAAAATGCCCTGTTAGGCTGGGACATGGGACGTTGCGCATATATCACGCAATGTTGCTATCTGGCCGGTTATATCAGTATGCAGGAAATGCTGGATCTGTGTGTGGATGCCGGGATGAAGGCACAGTCCTTTTTTCAGAATTGGGAAGAAATGATGGAGAGCTATCTGCTGGGCGGCCAGTTCTGGCAGCATGAGGATAAGAATGACCCAAAATCCATGACGGCAGAACGATGGAAGCTATATGAACAGCTCTGGCAGGGAAAAAAGCCGTTCCAGGGTTCTCCATACCTCGCTGTCCCATTCGACCAGCCTCTTTCCAAAGAGGTCATCACCAACGAATACGGCATTCTGCCGGAATACCAAAAATACTACAATCAATAATTATTACGCATCATATCGGGCCATCTCTGATTACGATTTAAATATAATTATCCTTAATTGTGCATATAGGTGTTTTTCGAAAAAGCACAAATAGCGTGTGAGTGGGCGGAGCCTAAATGCTGAACAATTAAAGTTCCATTGAAATCATTTGAAAATCAAGCAGCCTTCGGTATCACATGATAAGACAGTGCTTTTCTGTGACAAAGCACTGTCTTATTATATTTCCAGCTGTTAAAGAAAGGTGAAATGAAAATGATAGAATTACATGGCTGGATAACGGTTACAGAAATGCAAAAGCAAGAAGCTGAGGCGATGTCGCACCATTGAAGAGCGGATTCAGGATCGTATTAACGCAGGAATTACGCTTAAAGTGAGTATTTCCACGCCTGAACAAGATAACAGAAGCAAGCACGCACAGAAAAAAGCAAGGCGAAAAGCCCAACATCAGTAGCCGCCCCACCTCTGGACACTTTGTCCAGCCAGCAGAAGGTAAAAAGGAGGAAGAATTTATATGGGGATTTTTGATAAGCTAAAAGGCGGAAAGAAGAATACAGTGTTTGAAGATGAATTGATGGATACGCAGTCTGAACTGATTGCGCTTACGTTAAATATGGTCGGTAAAGCAGAGGATAAGATATTTGCATATTGCTCCATAGAAGCCAAGAGCCAGATGTTCAATGTGTTCTTTGAATTAGACGGAAAAA
>OGYF01002223.1_pt1 | contig 14929 bp, 10 predicted proteins | sample 1576451 | NCBI WGS metagenome assembly OGYF01 (sample SAMEA3541505, study PRJEB24748) | human gut metagenome | biome: human gut; feature: human-associated habitat; material: faeces | place: China | collected 2012 | reverse complement strand
TTAAATACAGCGACTACAGAGCAGATGGGATATGGTATTTTTTCTTTTTTCGTCTCCACGAAATCTACATATTAACAGATTTCTGCTCCTGCTGGCATCTTCTTTTCTGGAACCATAAGAGATAATTCTCCATTTTCGTCCTCAGCACATAAAAGCATACCTTCAGAAAGAACTCCAGCTAATTTAGCAGGTTTTAAGTTCACAAGTACCATAACTTTCTTGCCAACCATTTCTTCTGCACTATAATGTTTCTTGATACCGGAAACAATCTGTTTTACCTGGCTTCCAATCTTAACCTGAGAACAGAGAAGTTTTTTGGACTTCTTTACTTCCTCGCAGGCAATGATCTCGCCAACCTGGAACTGCATTTTTTCAAAATCATCAAATGTAATCTCTTCTTTGGCTTCGATATCAATTACAGGTTCATCATCTTTTTTCTCTTCTTCTGCTTCCTGTGTCTGTTTTGAAGCATTCAGTTCCTCAACTTTTGCCTGTACTTCTTTTGCATCAAGTCTTGCGAAAAGAATTTCCGGTTTATCTGTTACCTTATTACCAGACTTGTAAAGACCAAACATCTCAAGTTCATCCATGCTTCTTTCAGAAGAATTAAGCTGGGCAAAGATTCTTTCTGCTGTTTCCGGCATGAACGGAGTAAGTAAGGAAGCACCAATCGTGATGCTCTCTACTAAATTATAAAGGACAGTAGACAGTCTGTCTTTCTTCTCAGAATCTTTTGCTAAAGCCCATGGCATTGTCTCATCAATGTATTTATTACAACGTTTAAATAAGTTAAAAATCTCTGTCATAGCGTCTGCTACTCTGAGTTTGGACATACATTTTACTACTTTATGCTTTGTATCTAATGCCACATCCATAAGATTCTTATCAAATCCATCTGTGACACCAGCATTGGCAACAACACCATTAAAGTATTTATTAGACATGGAAATAGTACGGTTAACAAGATTTCCAAGAGTATTCGCAAGGTCGGAATTCATACGTTCTACTAAAAGATCCCATGTAATAACACCATCATTTTCAAAAGGCATCTCATGAAGTACAAAATAGCGGACAGCATCTACACCAAATAACTCTACAAGATCATCTGCATAAATAACATTTCCTTTTGATTTACTCATCTTACCATCACCCTGTAATAACCAAGGATGACCAAATACCTGTTTTGGAAGTGGGAGATCTAATGCCATTAAGAAGATCGGCCAGTAAATTGTATGGAAACGAATAATATCTTTACCGATCAAATGTAAGTCTGCCGGCCAGTATTTCTTAAATAATTCTCCACTTTCCCCATCACAGTCATATCCAAGACCTGTGATATAGTTTGTTAATGCATCAAGCCATACATAAGTAACATGCTTTGGATCAAAATCTACAGGAATACCCCATGTGAAAGAAGTACGGGATACACATAAGTCCTGAAGTCCTGGTAAAAGGAAGTTATTCATCATCTCGTTCTTACGGGATTCCGGCTGAATAAAGTCAGGATGCTCATTAATATACTGAATCAGGCGGTCTGCATATTTACTCATACGGAAGAAATATGCCTCTTCCTTTGCAGGCTGGCATGGACGTCCACAATCCGGACACTTACCATCTACTAACTGAGATTCTGTAAAGAATGACTCACATGGTGTACAGTACATTCCTTCGTAATGTCCCTTATAAATATCTCCTTTATCATACAGTTTTCTAAAAATCTTCTGAACCTGTTTCTCATGATCTTCATCTGTTGTACGGATAAACTTATCATAGGATGTATTCATTAAATCCCAGATTCTCTTAATCTCTTTTGCAGTATTGTCTACGAATTCCTTTGGAGAAATTCCAGCCTCTTCTGCCTTTAACTCAATCTTCTGGCCATGTTCATCGGTTCCTGTCTGGAAACGTACATCATAGCCTTCTTTTCTTTTAAATCTTGCAATTGCATCTGCTAAAACGATCTCATAAGTATTTCCGATATGAGGCTTACCTGATGTATAAGCAATCGCAGTCGTAATGTAATATGGTTTCTTACTCATTTATCTATATACCTCCTGTGCAACCTGTCCTTAGGTGTACTATCTATAGTCAAACATTTTTTATTATAAAATAAATCCGAATATTCGTCTATGGTTATTTTTCTGAAAAACTAATAGTTTTCCTGTATAATTCATAATATAATACCAAATACTTTTCATCTTGTGATATAAAAATGATATAAAAGGAGGCCGCTATGAAGAAAAACCATCGTCACACACTATTTGCCAGCATCTGTTTTATTCTGCTTTCCGGAACCATCCTGTTTGGCTGCGGACAAGCTTCTACGCAAACTTCTTTAAAGCAAAAGAAGTTTGACCGCTTTCTTAACTCTTGTTTCAGGGAATATGCTGCTGAAAACACCGTCACTCTTCATTTTAAACTTTCGAATCCGTCTGCATATGGAATCAAAGCCCCTGTCTCTCCAACCTATGGAAACCTTTCTTCCGATACTTTAAAAAAGAACTGCAGCCGTTCAAAAGAATTACTTCAAAAACTTTATACCTTTCCAACAAGCAGTCTGACAAAAAAGCAAAAACTTACCTGGCAGATTTTTCAGGATTATCTGAACGAATCTATTATGAACGAAAAATATATTCTTTATTCTTCCCCGCTTGGCACAAACGGTTTACAGTCCGAAATTCCGGTAACTCTTTCTGAATACCGTCTGGATAATGAAAAAGACATAAAAGATTATCTTTCTCTTGTCAACCAAGTTCCTGAACTTTTTACCCAGATTCTTGATTTTGAACAGGAACGGCGAAATGCAGGTATCATAAGTCCTTCTTTCGTAATTTCTGATACCATTGATCAGATTGATCAGTTTCTAAATGCAAGTGAAGAAAATAATCTCCTCATCCAAAGCTTTGAGGAACGTTTAGCTGAGGTAGAACCTTTAAGTAAAGACCAGAAAGCAAGTTATATTGCAAATAACCGTCTGCTTGTTACCGATAAAGTTCTTCCTGCATATAAATCACTGAAAACTTCTTTACAAGCTTATGCAAATGATTCAAAAAATACTTCTTCTAAAGAAAGACTTTGCGAATATAAAAATGGGCAGGATTATTATAAGTTTTTGCTTATGTCTAATGTAGGAACAGATTTTTCTCCGGAAGACTGTATTACTATCTTAGAATCACAGTTAAAAAATACAGTAAAAGATATTTCTTCTCTCACTACAAAGAATAAGGATTTGTATACAGAATATCTCTCTGCAACTCCTGCTCTTTCTGCACCAAAAGAAATTATGAACACGTTAAAAAACGATTCGCTAATCGACTTTCCGGAAATAAAAAATATTTCCTGCCAGCTCAAAAATGTTCCTGATGCACTCTCCGGTACTTCCGCCTGTGCATTCTACCTTGTACCGCCAATCGACAGCACCAAAGACAATATTATTTACATAAATAAAAGCCGCGTGGATTCTAATGAATTATTTTCTACCCTTGCTCACGAAGGCTATCCGGGACATCTGTATCAGACAAATTATTTTTTAACTACGAATCCCTCTCCCCTTCGGACATTTCTCCACTGTGCTGGTTATGATGAAGGCTGGGGAACTTACGCTCAGCTATACAGCTATAACTTTATTGAATTTAAAAATGTCGATGAACAAACAACAAAGCAGCTCCGTCAGCTTTACCGGGATAATGACCTTCTCTCTCTATCCTTATCTTCTCTCAGCGATCTGTATGTAAATTATAAAAATTATGATGAAAATGCTCTGGCAAATTACTTACAGACTTATGGCATAGATAAGGACGGTGCCCAAAATCTTTATCGTTATGTCATTGAAAATCCGACAACTTATCTCTCCTACAGCATCGGCTGCTATGAATTGGATCAATTAAAACAAACTATGGCTGATTCCCTCGGAAAAGCTTTTAAAATTTCTGATTTTCATGAAGCAGTTCTGAATGTTGGTTCCTGCAATTTTTCAATTTTAAGACAGGAAATAGAAAAAGAAACAGAAATTCTCAGTAATGTTTCTTAAAAGATATATGTAAATACCGTTGATTTTTAAATATTTTTAATATTTTTTCTCACAATTAGTCATTTTATTTATTTTGAATAATTGACATTTCAATCCTTCATTGCTATACTAGGAACGATTGTTGAAAAATTGGTATTAGTTAATTCAAATATAACTTAGGAGGTATTACAATGGAAACATATGGTATCGAGAAACTTGGGATTGTGAATCCTAAAGCAGTTTACCGCAACTTAACACCTGCACAGTTAACAGAGGCAGCTTTAAGAAGAGGAGAAGGCAAACTCTCTAACACAGGCGCACTCGTTGTAACTACAGGTAAATATACAGGACGTTCTCCTAAAGATAAATTCATCGTTGATACTCCTTCTGTTCATGATGACATTGCATGGGGAAGCGTTAACGTTCCTATCACTCAGGAGAAGTTCAATGCCATTCGTTCAAAGGTAGTTGCTTACCTTCAGAACAGAGAAATCTTCATCTTTGATGGTAAGGCTGGTGCTGATCCTGTCTGCACAAGAAAGTTCCGTATCATTAATGAGTTAGCAAGCCAGAATCTTTTCATTCATGAGCTTTTAATTCGTCCTACAGCAGAAGAATTAGAAAACTACGGCGAAGCTGATTTCACAATCTTCGTTGCACCTGGATTCAAATGTATTCCTGAAGTTGACGGAACTCATTCTGAAGCAGCTATCATTGTTGACTATGAACAGAAACAGGTAGTAATCTGTGGTTCTCAGTACTCAGGAGAAATTAAGAAGTCTGTATTCTCTGTAATGAACTTCTTAATGCCAAAAGAAGGCGTACTTCCAATGCACTGCTCCGCTAACATGGATCCTGAAACTCATGAAACAGCAGTATTCTTTGGTTTATCCGGAACAGGTAAGACTACTCTTTCCGCTGATCCTAACCGTAAATTAATCGGTGATGACGAGCATGGCTGGTCTGACAGAGGAATCTTCAACTTTGAAGGTGGATGCTACGCTAAATGTATCAACTTAAGCGCTGAAAATGAACCAGAAATCTACAATGCGATCAAGTTCGGAAGCCTTGTAGAGAACGTTGTCATGGATGACGAAACTCGTGAATTTGATTTTGATGATGGATCTCTTACAGAGAATACTCGTGTAGGATACCCAGTTGATTATATTTCCAACGCACAGATCCCTGGTGTTGGCGGAATCCCTAAAGTAGTTATCTTCTTAACTGCTGATGCATTCGGTGTACTTCCTCCAATCTCCAGATTAGATGAGAACGCTGCTATGTACCACTTCGTAACAGGATTCACATCCAAACTTGCTGGTACAGAACGTGGAATCACAGAACCACAGCCAACATTCTCCACATTATTCGGTGAACCATTCATGCCAATGGATCCATCTGTATACGCTAACATGCTTGGAGAAAGAATTGAAAAATACAACACAAAAGTATATCTTGTAAACACAGGATGGACAGGCGGTCCTTACGGAGTAGGAAGCCGTATGAAGTTAAAATATACTCGTGCAATGGTAACTGCAGCATTAAACGGAACATTTGATGATGTAGAATACAAACATGATGAAGTATTTAACGTAGACATTCCTCAGACATGCCCTAACGTACCTTCTGAAATCATGAACCCTCGTGACACATGGGAAGATAAAGCAGCTTACGATGTACAGGCTAAAAAGCTTGCTAAGATGTTCCAGGATAACTTCACTAAGAAATATCCTAACATGCCAAAGAATATCGCAGAAGCAGGTCCAAAAGCTGACTAATTGACACTCAAAAAAATCCCAGTAAAGGAAAGGCTAAAAAGCCTTCCCCTTAGGGCGGTGCCCGTAAAACAGGAAAAAATTAAAAGTCCCGATTTTCGGGGAGAATTCGGCGTGATTTCGGTCACGCCGTTTCTTTTTGTGTCAATAAATTCAGTGGAATAAAGCCTGCACCATCATAATAGATTTCGATTTTCTGCTGACGTTTGCCGGAAGACTTGTCCGGCGCACCTACATAGATGGCACTGACCATATCTCGCAGCGCATCAGGAGTCAGAGAATTCAGATCCTGATAGTGTTTTGCTTTCTGAATAAATTTCTCCAATCGCTCATTCTGACGCTCCTGTTCTTCGATATTCTTTTGAAGCTCTACAGCGTCCATTTTGAACTTTTTCTGTTCCGCTTCATAGTTTCCGCTCATCATAGAAAAACGCTCGTCAGACAGCTTTCCTTTGGCATTGTCCTCATAAATCTTCACAAACAGTCTATCCAACTCAGCAACACGTTTTTCAGCCTGTGTCAGCTGCTTTCTCCATGCCTGTATCTTTTCGTCACTTTCCATTTTTAGCTGTTCCTGCACAACTACACGGAAGTGATCTTCATAGTGAAGAATATAGCTGATGACAGTTTCCATGTGCATCCACACTATATCCTCCAAAACGACTGCACGGATGTAGTGGAATTTGCATTTTTCATCGTTCTTACGATGGGTGGAACACTCGAAGAAATCCTGTCGCTTCTCAAAATTGTTAGCTGTGCAGTAATACAGCTTCTCACCACAATCGGCACAATACACCATGCCGGAGAACAGGCTTGTTTTACCTGTCTTGGATCTGCGTTGGCGATTCTGACGCAACACCTGAACCTTCTCGAATATATCCTCTGGAATGATCGCTTCGTGAGTATCATAGAAAACAGAGTGATTTTCTACCGGATTGTCACGCTTTTTCTTGTCCCAAATGGAATTGGTAAAGGTCTTGAAGTTGACGATACAGCCTGTATATTCTCTGCGTTCCAGTATTTTTCTCACTGTGGTCTGATGCCATTTACTTGGATTCTCCGGTGTCGCCTGTGGAGTATTTAAGCCCTGCTTCTGCTTATAGGCTGTTGGAGTAAGTACCTTGTCCTTGGTCAGCTGCGTTGCAATCTGGCTCGGCCCACGTCCCTCCATTGCCATCTTGAAGATATACTTTACAACGATAGCTGCTTCTTCATCAACGAGCCAACGGGTAGGATCATCCGGATTTTTCATATATCCGTAAGGAACATTGGTTGTAAGTGGAATACCTCGGGAACCTTTGGATTTATTGACGGCTCTGATTTTGCGACTGGTATCACGGGCATAAAACTCATTGATCCAGTTCTTGATGCCTGCCATATCAATCCCCATGCCATTCTGATCGCTGGTATCGAAATTATCATTGATGGCAATATAGCGAACACCGTGTTTCGGGAATGTGATGTTGGTGTACAGGCCAGTCATAGCAGAGTTTCTGCCAAGTCTGGAAAGGTCTTTTGTGATACAAACCGCTACATTGCCGGATTCAATTTCATCCAGCATTTTCTGAAAACCAGGGCGGTCAAAGGTAGTGCCACTGTAACCATCGTCTACGAAAAAAGTCGGATTCGGAAAACGATTATCCTTGGCATATTGGAGCAGGATATTTTTCTGATTTACAATGGAGTTGCTATCGCCAGCCAGTGCATCCTCCTGAGAAAGTCTGCAATATAAAGCGGTAATTTTGTCTGTTGCCCTTAACATTTCTCTTTCCTCCTTCATAGGGGCAACTGTCAGTTCTTGGTTAGTCAAGAATATTGTATCAAAGGTTTTATTATTTGTCATTGATGTCGTCCTCCATAGCTCTGCGCATTCTATCAACGGTCATTCGTTCCAGTTTGCGGAGGAAATCAGTTTTCCCTTCGTAATATCCGGTGACGGTATAGACTGTCCCGCCAATTTCCCTTTGGAGCGTGATCTGCGGTATCCAGTATGCAGAGATATTGCCTGCATGGATATTTCCGTTGGCATCCATCTTTGCAGCAGCACTTTTCTGAATTTCTGGCGAACGTACACATTTAGTGTAAGGGTCTGGCTCAGAAAGTAGTGAGCAATCAGCATCCGAAACCTGTTCAATCTGGTTGAGCCATTCCTTGTAATCTTCGTGCTTTACATCAAAATTAAATTCGTTGGTCATTTATTTCCTCCTTCGTGTGTTGCCTGTTTACTTCCGCCCAAGTTGGGCAGAAGTTAAAACAAAAAAGCTGTCACATAGGCATCAAGAAACAAGCACAAGAACACCTGCATTTATCTGATGGTTCTATGTAACAGCCAACGTGAAGAAGGACTCGTCCCTTCACAAATATGTCGGACTTCAAATCGGGTAATCCCGCAAAACTATAAAATCAATCTCGAACCGATATTCAATTTTCTGCGTTTATTCTACTGGATAATTGTAGAAAAAACAAGTATGTCGAGGAGTGCTGAAAAAACATTTTTCACTTCAGCGCAAGTTGCACAGAAGTTATTTTTTATCATGTTACTTCTGGACAAATTGGCCAGAAGTTGCACTCTCGGAAACGCTCAGAATGAGCGAGCAGCCATCAGCGAAAGATGATGTTCGAAGGGGATTGGGGATGTTGCCCCAACAAGCACTTTTTGCAAAAGCGCCGAAAGGTGATTTTGCGAAAATGAGTGAACCTGTACAGGTTTACACTGCTTGCCAATTTGTAACGAAAACACAACTGCCTTTTCTAAGTTTAATTTTTCTTTTTAATGACTCTGTTTTGGGTAGCCGAATAGTAAAACTTCATTATCGTGTAGTTTTGTTGATAAATAAAAAGATTTCTGGTATAATAATGACGAATTATAAACTTTAATTGTTGCATGGAAGGTGACAAATATGGCAGTAAGCTACAAGAAGCTATGGAAATTATTGATTGATTTGGATATGAAGAAAAAGGATTTACAGCAAGCTGCCGGGATTAGTCCAGCCTTAATTGCGAAGCTGGGACGAAACGGAAATGTGTCAACAGAGTCTTTGGTGAAAATTTGCACAGCATTGCATTGTGATATTGGGGATATTATGGAGATCGTTTTGGTTGAAGGAGGCGAGTCATGTGATTCACAATGAAAATTCCAGAGTGAAGATTCCGGCGTTGGTTCATTTAACCCGTTTGGGATACAGGTATATAAAACAAAAGGATTGCTCCGGAGCATATTGTCCTAAAACAAATATCTTCAAAGGAATTCTGCGTGACAGCATCAACCGCCTGAATGGTACGGCACTGACTGAAGCTGATGTAGATTCGTTGGTTGAAGAGCTGGCAATCAAACTCAACACAGATGATTTGGGACGTGCGTTTTATAAAATTCTTCTCAGCGGATTCAATGGTTTACGACTGATTGATTTGGAAGATGAATGCCAAAATTCATATCATGTAGTAACAGAGCTGACATACCAAAATGGTGAAGATGAGTTTCGCCCGGATATTACATTGTTGGTCAATGGTTTGCCGTTGGCGTTCATTGAAGTGAAGAAACCAAATAACCGTGATGGCATCATTGCAGAGCATACTCGTATGAACAAGCGGTTTGCCAAAAAGGTATTTCGTCGGTTTGCCAACATCACACAGATTATGGTGTTCTCCAACAATATGGAGTACGATGACAATGATGTGGAACCAATCGAAGGTGCGTTCTATGCATCCAGCAGCTATGAAAAGCTGTTCTTTAACCGTTTTCGTGAAGAAGATCCTACTATACATAGTTCTGTTCGCCCTGTTGACTCCAACATCGAAGAAACCATTTTGATGGACAACAACTTGGTTACAATCAAAGGAACAGAGGAATATGCCCTTAACATCGATGAACACACGCCCACCAATCGAATGCTGACTTCTTTGTTCACTCATTCCCGTTTCAATATGTTTTTGAAATATGGATTTGCCTATGTGGAGCGAACAGACAAGAATGGGATCAAAACTCTGCAAAAACATATCATGCGCTATCCTCAGTTTTTTGCAACCTTGGCGATCGAGAAAAAACTCGATGCGGGTGTGAAACACGGTATCATCTGGCACACTCAAGGCAGCGGAAAGACTGCACTTGCCTTTCATAATGTCCGATACCTTCGTGATTATTTTCAGCGTCAGGGCAAGGTGGCAAAATTCTATTTTGTTGTTGACCGGCTTGATTTGCTTACACAAGCCAGTGAGGAATTTGCTGCTCGTGGTCTTCACGTTGAAAAGGTCAATTCAAAGGAAGATTTCATCAAAAATATTAAAACGATTGGAACCTCCAACAATTCCGGTGAGGACAGCATTACCGTTGTAAATATCCAGAAATTTACAGAAGAATCTGTTGCCAGAAAATCCAATTATGATGTAGATGTACAGCGCATTTATTTTTTGGATGAAGCGCACCGAAGCTACAAACCCAACGGTTCCTTCTTGGCAAACTTAATGGCTTCTGACCGTGATGCTGTGATGATTGCATTAACAGGTACGCCATTGATTGGTGACGGATATAATACGAAGGATGTATTTGGAGAGTACATTCACAAATATTATTACAATCGCTCCATTGCCGATGGCTACACTTTGAAATTGATTCGGGAAGGCATTAAAACGGAGTATCGCACCAAGATGCAAACTATTTTGGAGTCTTTGGACACAGAAAAAGGCTCCCTATCCAAAAAGGATGTGTATGCACACCCGAAGTATGTATCGGCACTAGTGGAGTACATCGTGGAAGATTTCAAGCACAGCAGAATCGCATTGGGAGACAATACGATTGGCGGTATGATTGTTTGTGACTCCTCACCACAAGCCGTTAAAATTGAGGAAGAACTGGATAAATACCCGGAATTGACCCATGAGTTGATTCTCTGTGATGTGGAAGATAAAGAAACCCGCCGTGGTTATCAGGAGGATTTCAAAAAAGGAAAAATTGACTTGCTGGTGGTTTACAATATGCTGCTCACCGGCTTTGATGCACCTCGACTGAAAAAACAGTATCTCGGTCGTGTGATCAGAGAGCATAACCTGTTGCAAACCCTTACTCGTGTGAATCGTCCCTATAAAACCTTCCGCTATGGCTATGTGGTGGATTTTGCGGACATCCGCAACGAATTTGACAAAACCAACAAGGCATACTTTGAAGAATTGCAGTCTGAGCTTGGCGATGAATTTGAAAAGTATCGGAATATTTTCAAATCTCAAGAGGAGATTGAACAGGACTTAAAGAGCATACAGGACAAGCTGTTTTTGTATGCAACGGACAATGCAGAACTATTCTCTCAGCAGATTACCGCTCTGGATGATAAAAGCGAGCTGCTTTCTCTGCGTCAGGCATTGGATGCCTATAAGGAACTGCTCAATATTATGAAACTATTTGGCTACGATGAGCTTGCAAAGAAGTTTTCTATGGAGCGCCTTCATGCTATGCTCACCGAGGTCAATAATCGTATCAGCATTATCAACCTCAAGCAGAATATGCAGAAAAGCGAGGACATGACCGAGCTGCTTAATACCGCATTGGATCAGGTTGAATTTCATTTCCGCAAGGTATCTGAGAGCGAAATGGTGATTGCTGACCAGTTCCAGGACATTTTGGAGAAAACCCGTCGTGAGCTGGAACGTTCCCTTGACCCCAAAGACCCAGAGTATGTTTCCCTACTTGATGAACTCAAGCGGATTTTCAAAAAGAAAAACATAGAGGAACTGACCGCTGACGAAATGAAAGAGCACATTCAGGACTTGGAGCGGATTCGGAAAGCTGCTGCACAGCAGAACCTTCGGGATCAGATGCTGTGCTCCAAGTATGGCAATGATGCAAAATATATGCGTACCCACAAACGATTGAAAGCAAGTCCTCCACCCATTGGAGCAGATTCTGTGATTTTCGATGTTCTTATGGGAGTAAAAGCGGAAGTTGACCAAAAAGTATTGAAAAATCAACGGATGATGGACAACCATGCGTTTTTCTCACAGGAGATTATGCCATCTATTATTCAATCCTGTCGCAAGAGTGGCGTAAAACCCACTCTCGATCAGGTGAAGTTTATAGACCAATGTATTTCGACTGAATATTTTGCCGAAAGGAATTATACCGCATGATGCAGATTGAATCGATTACCATAAAGACAAAACAGATGATTGATGACCTGAAAGCCATCTGTGCCAATTTTGGCTTGGGTGGTTCTCCAGGAGAATATAAAATCATTACTCAGGTGTTTCTGTACAAATATCTGAGTGATAAATTCGGATATGAAGCCAGCAAGGTAGAACCGTCTATTGCCCAGGCAGAAAATGTGGAAACAGCATTGACTGCTATGCCGGACGAAGACTATGAGATGATGCTCATGATGCTGGGCGGCAATGTGGCGAAACTGAAAAAGAACCACTATATTTCCTATCTGTTTAACCATCAGAACGACGACAGCATGAAGAAAGCAGATGGAACACCGTATCCATTCCATGAACTCTTTGATGATACGCTGGTGGATATTGCAAACTACAATCTGGACATCTTTTCCGTCCAGACCGGAAGTGAGGAAAAAATCAAACTATTTGAGCCAATCTCCCAGTATGTCATTGAAACCGCAAAGAAATCACCCTTTTGCCGTGCCATCATTAATAAGCTGGTGGAGTTTAGCTTTGCAGAGGTTTTTGAGCAGAAATACGACTTCTTCTCGCAGATTTTCGAGTATCTGATCAAAGACTATAACAAGGATTTCGGTAAGTATGCGGAATATTACACCCCGCACACCATTGCAGACATTATTGCCCGCATCATGGTGCAGGGTGAAGTGACGAATGCCACCGTCTATGACCCGGCGGCTGGTTCTGGTACGCTGGTATTGGCTCTGGCTCACCAGATTGGTGAAGACAACTGCACCATTTACACCCAGGACATTTCTTCTAAGTCCAACGAGTTCCTTCGTTTGAACCTGATTCTTAATAATCTAGTTCACTCTCTCAGCAATGTGGTACATGACGATACACTGGTTGCTCCTCGGCACCTGAACCCACAGAAGAATGGACTTGCTAAGTTCCAGTATATTGTCAGCAATCCTCCCTTCAACATGGACTTCAGCGACAATCGGAAAACCTTAGCCGGCGAAAAATATAGCAGCCGTTTCTTTGCCGGTGTGCCCAATATTCCCAATAAAGACAAGAGCAGCATGGCAGTGTACCTGATGTTCGTACAGCACATCATCTATTCTATGGATACAAACGGCAAGGCTGCAATCGTGGTTCCTACCGGCTTTTTGACTGCCGGTTCCGGTATTCCCAAAAAGATTCGGGAGCATATCGTGAAAAAACGCATGTTGCGTGGCGTTGTGTCCATGCCCTCCAATATCTTCGCCACTACTGGCACTAATGTGTCTATTATCTTTCTGGATAAAGAAAATCGGGATGGACAGGTGATCCTGATGGACGCTTCCAAGCTGGGAACAAAAGAGAAAGTTGACGGTAAAAATCAGCGCACGGTGCTGAGCCAGGAGGAAATCAACAAAATTATTGATACCTTCAATGCAGGTGAAGCAGTCGATGATTTCTGCGTAGCAGTCAGCTACAAAGAGATTGAGGAAAAGAAGCTGTCCTTCTCTGCCGGTCAGTATTTTGAGGTCAAAATTGAGTATGTAGAGCTGACTCCTGATGAATTTGCTGAGAAGATGAACGGATTCACCACTCGACTGGACGAGCTGTTTGCAGAGAGCCGTCGGCTGGAGGATGAGATTAAGCAGCAGTTGGGGCGGGTGAAGTATGAATAAGACGATAAAGGACATATCACTAGAAATAGGCAGTGGTATTACACCTCTAAGAAGTAATGAATTATATTGGAATTCTCCAGATATTCCATGGATAAAAACAGAACAACTTGGTCAATATAGAATTTTCGATTCTATGGAATATATTTCTGATTTTGCATTAGAAGATACCAATATTCGTCTTTGGTCTCCTCACACAGTATCTGTTGCAATGTATGGAGAAGGCAAAACAAGAGGGAACGTTTCAATCCTGATGATTGAAACCACAACAAATCAAGCTTGCTGTAACATAAAAGTTAATGACGCTCTTGCTGATTATCGTTTTTTATATTATTGGTTAAAAAACAATTATGAAAATTTAAGGGCATTGTCTGCTGGTGTTCGAAAAAACTTAAATTCCGATGATATAAAAAACTTTCCATTTCCTGAAAACAGTTTATCTGAGCAAGAAAAAATAGCTGATATTTTATCTGTAGTAGATGATAAAATAGAATTAAATTCTAAAATCTGTTCCGAGTTGGAAGCTATGGCAAAGACCCTCTATGATTACTGGTTCGTGCAGTTTGATTTCCCAGATGAAAATGGCGAGCCTTATCGTACCGCCGGCGGTGAAATGGTCTGGAATGAGCAGCTCAAACGGGAGATTCCCAAGGGGTGGAAAACTGGAACAATTAGGGACCTGGGAACCATTGTTTCTGGCGGTACACCGAATACATCCTGTGACGAATACTATTGTACAGATGGATATGCATGGATTACGCCAAATGACTTGTCTGGAAACACAGACAAAATGTTTATTAATCATGGAGAGCGAGATGTGACTGTAGAGGGGATTGAGAATAGTTCTGCTGTTTTGATGCCGAAACATACTATTCTTTTAAGCACCAGGGCACCGATTGGATACCTTGCAATTTCCGAAAATGAGGTATGCACTAATCAGGGGTTTAAATCAATTGTTCCGGATTCCGGATATTCAGAATTTTATATTTACTATGTTTTGAAAAGTAATATTCCTGCAATTGCTCAGCAAGGGGTTGGTACAACATTCAAAGAGGTGTCCAAAGAAACTTTATCTGGATTTAAGATTCCGTTGCCCCCGATAGAGTTAACCGAGCGTTTTGCGGCACACATATTACCTGTTTGTACCAAAAGAAAACTTTTGGAAAACGAATGTAAAGAATTAACAAAACTCCGTGACTGGCTCCTGCCCATGCTGATGAACGGACAGGCACGGGTGGAATGAGGTGAAACTATGGCCAAAAGTCCATTGGAAAGACAGATTGAATCTCAAATGAAGCAGGCAAAACAGCTTGCAGATAAAAAGCGGCGAGAAGATGAAAAACGGGTAAGGGAGCAGAAGCGCATGGAAC
>OGYF01002222.1_pt1 | contig 14934 bp, 17 predicted proteins | sample 1576451 | NCBI WGS metagenome assembly OGYF01 (sample SAMEA3541505, study PRJEB24748) | human gut metagenome | biome: human gut; feature: human-associated habitat; material: faeces | place: China | collected 2012 | reverse complement strand
GGGATGCGCTTGGTGATGCGGATGGTCAGGCCGTCCGGCTCGCCGCCGAACGTGTCAAAGAACACGCGAGCGGCACGCCAGGCCAGATTCGTTTCGTCCAGCGGGATGCCCGCCGTTTCACACTCGATGCGCCAGCCCGTGCCGGTGTCCAGCAGGAGCTCGATATCGTCGCGCAGGGCAACAGTCTGTAGAATGCTGCGGATATCGTGGTAGCCGTCCTCGCGGCGGTCCAGCACGTCGAGCGTGAGGTTGATCTTTGCAAATGCGCCTTCGGTCAGAGTTGTCATTTGATCTTTCTTCCTTCAAGATAGTAACGTTTTTCGCGGCTGTGGCCCATCGAGAACGTCTTGCGCGGCAGGATGCCGTCGGCAATGACGCCGCGGAAGAGCTGGCTCTTCTCCATGGCGGGCAGCAGGAAGCCGATGGCGTTCGGCTGCTTTGCCAGCGCGATGAGGGCGTCGTCGTCATGGATGTAGTCCACTTCGCCGGGATGATCTGCCAGATAGCTGTCCAGGAAGCCCTGCAGCACGCCGACGGCCAGCTCGCTGAGCGAACGGTCGAGCAGCACCGTGCCGGACTCCTCGCCCGCATACCACGTCACAGGGAAGCCGCCCTCGGCGCAGGCCTGGCTCTCCAGCGCCTTCCGCAGCGCCTTCGGGTCGCAGCCCGTCACAACGCGGTGGATCGGCTCAAAGACCTGCGCGGGATCGTGGATATTCTCCAGCTCCACGAGCGCATAGCGCGCGGGATGGTTCGACAGATCCTCACCGGGATGATTGCGCTTCAGCTCCTCATAGCAGGACTTTGCGGTGGCAAGGGAATGGTTGCCGTCGCCGACGGCGAACACCATGGGAACGCCCTTCAGGCCCTCATATTTCTTGCCGACGTTTGCGGTATAGTCCGTCAGGCGGGCATTGAACGCAGCGGCTTCCTCGCCGTCGACGAGCCAGCCGCGGATGTGGCCGCCGTCCTCCATGAGGTCAAAGTCATAGAGCTTCTCGAGCTTGTCCTTCTTCTCCGCGATCGGCTCGATGAGCACATGCTCATGGTCGTCCGCCAGCATCAGGATGTGCGGCAGCTCGACGGGCGCTTCGCGGCGGACGCGCATGCGCGGCGGGATGCGCTCAACGACCGTGCGCTCCGTGGCGCGGATGGGCGAAACGGAGCCAGTGGAATAGTCATAGGCATCCAGATCGACCATACCGATAAGGCCGCGGCGGATGGAGCCGTTTTCCAGCGTGCGCTCCACATAAACAAACGAATCCTTCAGCGTGCGGAAGACGTTGGCATCGAGATATTCCGCCATTGTGCGGTTGATGAGCGCCGTGTGCGCAGCCTCCTGCGGGGTACCAAGCTCTGCCTCGGGCAGAATAAGGTTGATCGTCGAGGGAGAACCCTCGGCATGCTGCCGGACACGCTCCCAATAGGCAGGGTCAGAGGTGAACTGGTCGCAGGCGATGACCGCCCACTTCTCCATGGAATCGACCTGCGGGAAGAGAATGTCTGCCGGTAAAAACGCGTTCATGTGGATATCCGCCTTTCAAAATTTTTGTAGGAATCAGCCAAAATTATTATAGCGTATCTTACGGATTTTGTACAGAGGGAAAACGGAAACCAGCAAATAATTCGATATTACTCGCGTACAAATATTTTCTGCAGGGTATGTACGAGCTTCGCGCGCATCGGGTGCAGCACGCGGTCGCACTGGCCGACATAGGCGTGGAACTGTGCGCCGAAGCCCTGCTTGTAGTGATGCAGGCCGTAATAGGGATTCTCCGGCACGGGATAGCCCTCGACGCCGCGGAAGTCGAAGTAACGGTAGCCGCCCTCGAGCGCGTCGCGCTGCATCTGCCACTGGATCAGCTCATTCGGAAAATCGGCCTGATAGGCGCGGTCGGAGCAGGCATACATATGCCACACGCGGTTGCCAAGCTCGGCCGTGATGCTCGCGGCGATGATGACGCCGTCCTTCTCCGCAAGGTACAGCTTGGCCATGGGGCCGAGCGCCTCGAGGAAGTGCGCATAGTACTGCTGCGGCCGCGCGGTAAAGCCGTTCTTTGCCGCCGTGGCGAGCATCATGCGGTAAAACACCGGGATATCCGAGACATCGCCCAGCCGGACAGTCACGCCGTTACGCTCCGCGCGGCGGATGTCATAGCGCTTTGTTTTATTATAGTAGGCCAGAAGCGACTCCGGCGTGAAGCCCTGCAGGTCGAGCACATAGCACATGCGCGGCTGGAACAGGGAAAAATCGCTCGCCTGATTGACGGTAAAGCCCAGACGGCGCACCTCGTCCAGAAACGCCGTGTCCGTCTCCTCCAGCATCGGGTCAATGCGGATCATATAGTCGCCGCGCTTTTCGGCAAGAGCGCGCATGGCGTCCACAAGCGCCTCGAGCGTGGCGTAGTCGCCGTCCCGGAAGATCGGCCCGCGCGGCGCATAGAGAAAGCCTGTGTGCATATGGCGGATGCGGTGCTCCAGAATGGCCATGGAGCCGATGATCTCGCCCTTCTCGTCGCGGCAGAGGATGCCGGTCCAGCCCCATCCCTCCTTCACGCGGCCCCATGCAGAGGTCTGCATGAAATGGCAGTTTGGCTGCCGGAGGACAAAGGCGTCCAGCTCCGCCGCCTGATCGATGGTCACATATTCGATCATGGTACGTTCCTTTCTGCCCCCGCACCGGCGGGAGCGCGTATCCGTATCGGAAATCTCACCCATTTTACCACAGGCGGGACGCTGCGTCAACTGCCGAACGAGCCCAGCGCGATCGCCATCCCCGGCGCAGCGCCGTGCCGAAAGCCATAGGTGACCGCATTTCCGTCGGCATCCCCCAGCACGAAGCCCAGTTCGCTGGCCTCCGTTGCGGAATACCACTGCTTGACAAGGGAGTCCTCCGGCCAGAATGCATTGGCCATCAGACCGTAATAATCTGCCACTCGCTGCCTCCAGCCGTCCGTATCCTCCAGACTATCCGGCAGGTCCTGCAGCAGGATCAGATAATCAGACTCTTGATAGAACAGCATCTCCAGATGGAGCAGCCTGCCGGTCTGCGCATCGAGCAGAATGATCGTGTCAATAAACGGCGTATGGTGCAGCGACGCACGGATCGCCGAAAACACCGTGCCAGAGGCAGTGTCAAGGATCCATCCGCTTTCCGCAAATACCTCACCTGACAGGTCGATATACGGCTGGATCGGCTGCGGGATAACACTCTGCGCATCGAGCAGCCACTGCTGCGTCTGCGCCGTCAGCGCGCCGGCGTCATCGCCGGTATTCTGCGCAATAAACTCGCCGACGGCGGCAAGGCGGAGCCGTTCCATCAGAGTCACCGCTTCCTCCATATCCAGCTCTGCGCCATCGACGGAAAATTCCGTCTCGGCCACGCGGTCGAGCTTCTGCTGCAGAAAACGCTGCGGAAGCAGAAGAGCTGCCGCAAGGACCGCGCAGGCCGCGGCTGCCAGCCACCAGCTTCGCATCCGCTTCATTTCTGCTCTCCTTTCAGAAGGAATGACACGCGCGTTCCCTCGCCGACCACGCTCTCAAAGCGCAGGCTCGACCCATGGACCTCGGCGATCTTCCGGCACAGCGTCAAGCCGAGGCCTGCGCCGCCCGCCGCTCTGGCGCGCGATTTATCCACCATATAAAACGGATCGGTGATGCGGGACAGCTCCTCCGGAGGAATGCCGCGCCCCGGATCGATCACGCAGAACAAATAGCCCGACGGAACGACCCTGCCACGCAGCTGCAGAACCGCGCCTGACGGAGAGGCCTTGTGCGCGTTGTCGAGCAGATTGAGCAGCAGCGTCCGCAGCAGCTCCGGTTCGCCCCAGACGGCCGCCTCCTCCACATCGCACTGCAGGCTCTGCTTCTGCCGGGCAAGCCGGTATTCGCAGCTTTTCTGCACGGAGGCCGCGAGCGCACCGGTCTGCACCCGGGAGAAGGAAGGCTCACTGCGCTCAAGCGCAAACAGGTCCAGCAGCGCGAACGACATGCGCTCCAGACGTTTCCCCTCGGTGTAGATCGCGTTGGCTGCTTCAAACTGCATCTCGCTCGGAAGCGTTCTGCTGCGCAGTGTGTCGGCATAGCCGATGACGGAGGTCAGAGGCGTTTTCAGCTCATGCGCAAAGCTGGCCGTAAATTCCTTCTGACGCTGCGCTGCATCCGCCAGCTCCCGCAGCCGCGCCTCGAGCGCGTCGGCCATGGCGTTGAAATTCTGCGCCAGATCGCCGAGCTCGTCATCGGTGCGGACCGTGACGCGCCTGTCCGTCTGCCCGGCCGCAAGCTGCCGCGCCGTGCGCGAAATGCGGCGGAGGGGCCGCGTCATATAGACAGACAGAGCTGCCGTTGCCGCGACCGCAGCCCCAAGCACAGCGGCAAGGATCCATCGAAAGCGCTGCAATTCCGTCTCCGCTTCGTGCAGCATGTCCGTAATGTCGTTCAGGCAAGTCAGAGAGTATGTACCGCCGTACAGTGTAAGCAGCGACGTTGTGATCAGGCGGCTGCCGGAGGTGGTATTCTGCACACGGGAGACGATCACGCCCGCCCTTCCGTTCTGCACCGCCTCCTGCGGGAAGTCCGAGCTTTCAGATAAAACCGTGCCGTCCGCCGCGTGCAGGCAGTAGCTGCGGTCCTGCGGCAGGGCCTCCAGCGCTCTTTCGATCGCGCCGGAGGAAGCGGTGTCCTGTCCCTGCTCTCTGGCGCAGAGCGCCTGCACCGTCATGCCGAGCAGCCGTACCCCCTCCTGCGCATCGCGGACCTGCCCCTTCAGACGCGCGTCAAACGAGCTGCTCATGACCAGGTAGCCGCCGACAGCCAGAGAGACAGCCAGCAGCATGGTGATGAGGGCGGTCATTTTGGCAGCAAATCTCAATCCGTCACCTCCAGTCGGTAGCCTGTCTTATAGATCGTCAGGAGCTTTCCCTGCCAGCCCAGCTTTCGCCGCAGCCGCTGCACATGCAGGTCGACCGTGCGGCTGTCACCCGTGAATTCCGTGCCCCAGACGCGCTCATAGATCGTTTCGCGGAACAGCGCGATGTTTCGGTTCTGTACAAACAGGAGCAGCAGGTCAAATTCCTTCGGCGTGAGCAGAATCGGTTCGCCGCCGCGTGTGACGCGCATAGCTCGTGCGTCGATGCACACATCTCCTACGGTATACCGGTCTCCGGTCTTTCCGGTGCGGCGCAGGACGCTCTCCACCCGCGCGATCAGCTCTACAATGTCGAATGGCTTGACAAGATAGTCATCCGCTCCGGCGCGCAGACCGTTAACGCGGTCGCTGACCGAGCCGCGCGCCGTCAGGAAGATCACCGGCGTTTTCGTCGGGCGGATCAGGTCCATCAGTTCGAAGCCATCCGCCCCAGGAAGCATGATATCCAGAAGAATCAGATCGAAGCTCATCTGCTCCAGAAGGTCTGCGGCCGCCAAGCCGTCATATTCGCAGGTGCATTCGTAGCCGCACGCGCTGAGATTCAGGTCGATCAGCCGCGCGATCGTTATTTCATCTTCCACGATCAAAATCCGGATCATGATTTTTCCTCCCAAAAAGCATTTCCTGAGGATAGTTTGCATCTGCCTTGTATCTATATTGTATCACAGGAACGGTCCGCCCACCAGCCCTGCGGAAATTTTGTGTACTTTACCCAGATTTAACATTCTATCCTCTTGCATCTGCCGGGACGTTCGATTATAATTGTGTTATTATACTGCCAAAAGGGAGGCAACGTATTTGGAAGTTCTGTTAGAAAATGCGCAGTCCCTGCTGCAGGGAGACGGCTGGAAGCTCATCGTCATGTGGCTCATCGGCGCGGTGCTCATCTATCTCGCCATCGCCAAGGATATGGAGCCCTCGCTGCTGCTGCCGATCGGCTTCGGCGCGATCCTGATGAATCTGCCGGGCGCGGACCTCGAGATCCTGCATCTTCTGTATGAAAAGGGCATTGCAAATGAGCTGTTCCCTCTCATACTGTTTATCGGCATCGGTGCAATGATCGATTTCGGTCCGCTGCTGTCGAACCCCAAGCTGATGATCTTCGGCGCGGCGGCGCAGTTTGGCATATTTTTCACATTTTTCGTTGCGAGCCTCTGCGGCTTTGACATCCGCGACTCCGCCTCCATCGCCATCATCGGCGCGGCGGACGGCCCAACATCCATTGTCGTGGCAAACGCCCTGCAGAGCGGCTACATCGGCGCGATCACTGTCGCTGCCTATTCCTATATGGCGCTGGTACCCATTGTCCAGCCGCCCGTCATCCGCCTGCTGACAACGAAGAAGGAGCGACTCATCCGCATGCCGTATGAGCCGAAGCAGATCTCCAAAACAACACGCATTCTCTTCCCCATCGTCATCACGATCATCACGGGCATCTTCGCCCCGAAGGCCGTTGCGCTCGTCGGCTTCCTGATGTTCGGCAACCTGATCCGCGAGTGCGGCGTGTTGAACTCGCTGTCCGAGACGGCGCAGAAGGTGCTGGCGAACCTTATCACGATCTTCCTCGGCATCTCCATCGCGTTCAACATGCACGCGGTGCAGTTCCTGAAGCCGCAGACACTGCTCATCATGGGCCTCGGCCTTGTTGCCTTCATCTTCGACACGGCGGGCGGCGTCCTCGTGGCGAAGTTCCTGAACCTGTTCCTGCCGAAGGGCAGGAAGATCAATCCCATGATCGGTGCGGCCGGCATCTCGGCCTTCCCGATGTCCTCCCGCGTCATCCACAAGATGGGCCTGAAGGAGGACCCGCAGAATTTCCTGCTCATGCACACCGTCGGCGTCAATGTTTCGGGCCAGATCGCGTCCGTCATTGCGGGCGGCCTGATCATGAGCCTTGTCTACACCATTGGATAAGGAGGAATGACCATGCAGCTGCTGCCGATCCTCACCGCCGTTGCGGAACAGTCGATCCCGGGCCGTCCTGCCACATGGCAGGAATCCCTGCGCCTGATGGGCGCCGGCTGGGGTTCCATTTTCATTGTGATCCTCGTCATCATGCTCTGCGTCTATTTGCTCAACCGCATATTCCGCAGTAAGGATCCCAAATAAAAACTGCGCGGGCGCTGCCAAAAGCAGCGCCCGCATTTTGTGTCATCAGATCATTTCTCCGTCTCCGCTTCAAAACGATAGCCCTCGGCGACGAGCCAGCTTTCAAGCCGGGCGCGGCAGCTTTTCTGCTCCTCCGGGGTGATCCTGCGCCTGCGGGTTCTGCTCTTGCCGCTCGTTCCGTAGGCAGCAAGGTCCTTTTCGAGCAGGAGGTGCTTTTTCCCCTCCTGCTTCGTATACGTCAGCACAGCCACCCGGTCGCCGAGGCCGCAGTAGAGCGCATATTCGCCCATTCTGATCTCGCCCGGCCAGTGCGGTATTCCAGGCTGGAGCGCTTCCCTCCCGCAGCAGAAAAAAGACCTGATCGGCGCACAGGAGCGGAAACGCCCCCAGAATGAGATAGCCGAGCGAGACCGCGCAGCCAAGCAGGAAATTCAGGGCAAGGACCCACTTCGGCGTGCCCCAGTTTGCCAGCGGGATATTGAAGCCGATGGCAAAAACAGGAACAGCGCCGAGAGAAAGATCAGGATATTGCACAGGCCTGCGTGCCTGAGCTTCGGGAACTTCATATGTGGATTCCTCCTCTGGAAAATCGCGCCGGAATATGATAGAATAAAAGAAAATGTCGGAGGGATTCTGAATGGCTCATGTTCCGAACAGTGCGGAGCAATATGAGAAGATGATCGGCACGCCGATCCCGCAGCTCGTCAGCTCGTTGGCGATCCCGACTACCATCAGCATGCTCGTTACGATTATTTACAACACAGCGGATACCTATTTTGTCTCCCAAATCAACAAATCGGCATCGGCTGCAGTCGGCATGGTCTACACGCTCATGGCCATTCTGCAGGCCGTCGGCTACGGACTCGGCATGGGCGCAGGCAGCCTCATCAGCCGCAAGCTCGGCGAAAAGGACGACGACGCGGCCGAGCGCTACGCCGTCAGCGCCTTTGTGGCCGCCATTCTCGCGGGTGCGGTCGTCGGCTGGGGCTGTCTTGCCGGGTTGAAGCCGATCCTGCGCGCGCTGAAATGCACGGACACCATGCTTCCCTATGCCGTCCCCTACGCCCGCTGGATCCTGCTCGTCGCGCCGGTCAGCTGCGCCTCGTTCGTGCTGAACAACACGCTCCGCGCCGAGGGCGAATCGACGCTCGCCATGTGGGGGCTTGGACTGGGCGGCGTGCTGAATATCGTGCTCGATCCCCTGTTCATCTTCACGCTGGACATGGGCGCAGGCGGCGCGGCGCTGGCCACAGCCGTCAGTCAGGTCGTGAGCTTTGTGCTTCTGCTGCTGTTCTTCCTGACCGGCCGCTCCATCGTCCGGCTGCGCCTGCGCATCGTAAGTCGTCATTTCTGTGATTACTGGCTTATTTTCTCGACGGGTCTCCCGACCGTCTGCCGGCAGGGCCTCGGCAGCGTGGCCTCGGCCGTGCTCAATATGCAGGCCGTCCTCTATGGCGACGCGGCCGTCTCGGCCATCACGATCGCGAACAAGCTCTATGTCTTCGTGCGCAATCTCGTCATCGGTATCGGGCAGGGCTTCCAGCCCGTTGCAGGCTATAACTACAGCGCCAGAAAGCGCCGCCGCGCATGGCAGGCGTTCTGGTTCTCTTCCCTCATCGGCACGGTGCTCTGCACGGTCTGCGCCATCGTCATGGCCATCTTTGCGCGGCAGATCCTGTGCTGGTTCTGCAGCGACGCGGAGGTCGTGCGCATCGGCGCGGAGACGCTGCGCTTCTCGTGCATTGTGCTGCCGCTGCTGGCCGTCTCGACGTTCGTCAATCAGCTCTATCAGTGCCTCGGCTACCGCACGGCCGCGACGTTCCTGGCAAGCTGCAGGCAGGGCATTTTCTTCCTTCCGGCCGTGCTGCTCCTGCCGCTGTGGCTGCATTGCGCCGGTGTGGAGATGAGCCAGCCCGTGGCAGACCTTCTGACCTTCGTGATCTCCATGCCGTTCCTCGCAGCATTTTACCGGCACCATATCCGCGGGCATGCAGAGTAAACTCAACAAAAAAATTCGGGGCGAAAAGCCCCGAATTTTTTTCGCGCGGTTCAAGTATAGCATATATCATGCCAGACAACAAGCCTTTCCCTCACCGTGCCAACAACTTGCCCATGAGACACCAACACTGGCTTTCTCCTATTGAGTTCGCTGTACAATATGTTTGACAAACCTACAATAATTATCGCTCGTACTCAAATTCAAAGTCGTAGATGCTGACCGTGTCGCCGTCCTCGATGCCCATTTCCTCCAGCCGGTCGAACAGGCCACTCTTGCGGAGCTGGCGGTCGAAGTACATGCGCGACTCGTAATCCGCAAAGTTGATATCGGCGATGAGCTGCTGCATCCACTTGCCGGACACGACCCACAGGTCATCCATATGCTCGATGGACAGGGCGTCGGCCTCGCCCGCCTCGGCCAGCGGTTTAACATACTCCGGCTCATAGACCGTCACGGGCGGAAGCTCGCGCAGACGACCGGCAATGACGCGCATGAGCTGCTTCGTGCCCTGCGTCGTGGCGGCCGAGATCTCATAGAACGGGTAGCCGCGCTCCGTGACGTAGGCACGCAGACGCTCGAGATTGTCGCTGCCCTCCGGGATGAGGTCGCACTTGTTTGCCGCGACGATCATGGGCCGCTCGGCCAGCTCCGGCGAATAATCGCGCAGCTCGGCGTTGATCTTCTCGAAGTCCTCGATCGGGTCGCGGTCCTCACTGCCGGAGACGTCGACGATGTGCACGAGCAGGCGGCAGCGGTCGATGTGCCGCAGGAAATCGTGGCCAAGGCCTGCACCCTCGGCTGCGCCCTCGATAATACCGGGGATATCGGCCATGACGAACGACACGCCCTCATCCACATAGATGACACCGAGATTCGGGTACAGCGTGGTGAAGTGGTAATTTGCGATCTTCGGGCGGGCATTGGACGTGACGGACAGCAGCGTGGACTTGCCGACATTCGGGAAGCCGACAAGGCCGACATCCGCCAGCAGCTTCAGCTCCAGCACGACCTCGTGCTCCTCGCCGGGCAGGCCGGCCTTGGCAAAGCGCGGCACCTGACGGGTCGGCGTGGCAAAATGCTTGTTGCCCCAGCCACCGCGGCCGCCCTTGCAGAGGATAAAGTCCGCATCGTCGGACATATCCTTGATGATCTCGTTCGTTGCGGCATCGCGCACGACCGTACCGCGCGGGACCTGAATGACAAGGTCCTCGCCGCGCTTGCCGGAGCAGCGCGCGCCCTGCCCGTCCTGACCGGGTGCCGCAGCGTATTTGCGCTTGTAGCGGAAGTCCATCAGCGTGGAGAGGTTGTCGTTCACGCGCAGGACGATATTGCCGCCCTTGCCGCCGTCGCCGCCGTCCGGGCCGCCCGCGGCGACATATTTTTCGCGGTGGAAGGCAACGGCACCATTGCCGCCGTTACCGGCCTTCACCGTAATCTTGACTTTATCAATAAACATCGCGATCCTCCTTCCGGGCTGTGCGGATTGCTGCCATAAAAAATCCCGAACATAGAGCGCCTATGTCCGGGATTCCGTATTGCGTCTTACTGTTCCGCGTAGACGGAGCACTGCTTGCGATCCTTGCCCTTGCGCTCGAACTTGACGTGGCCGTCAACCAGAGCAAACAGGGTGTCGTCGCTGCCGATACCGACATTGACGCCCGGATGGATGTGCGTGCCTCTCTGGCGAACCAGAATGTTGCCCGCGAGGACGAACTGACCGTCCGCGCGCTTCACGCCCAGTCTCTTGGACTCGGAATCACGGCCGTTCTTGGTGGAACCGCCGCCCTTCTTATGAGCGAAGAACTGAAAACCGATTTTCAGCATTTGTTACACCTCCATAACTTCGATATACTCAGGATAATTGTCCCGCAGGGAGCAGACCGTCAGCAAAAAGCCGGTCAGCACGGCCTGCACGGCGTCTTCGTCGTCGCAGGCTGCGGGAAGGGTGAGGGTGATCCGGGGCTCTTCTTCCTTCACCTTCGTATTGGCATGATTGCCCAGCACGTCGTTGATCGTGCACTCGGCGAAGGTCACGGCTGCGGAAACGGCTGCGCACACGATGTCGCTGCCCTCTTCGGCATAGCCGCTGTGCCCGGACACGGAGAATCCATGGATCCTGCCGTCGTGATTGAAGATCTCTACCTTAGTCATTACACGGAGATCTTTTCGATCTGCACCTTGGTGTACGGCTGTCTGTGGCCGCGGATGGACTTGGAGTCCTTCTTCGGGCGATACTTGAAGACGACGACCTTCTTGGCCTTGCCGTTCTTCAGCACCTTGGCTTCGACAGAAGCGCCTGCCACCACGGGAGCGCCGAACTTGGAGTTCTCGCCGTCCACGACTGCCAGGACCTGATCGAAGGTTACGGTTGCGTCAGCCTCAGCATTGAGCTTCTCGACGTAGATCACGTCGCCCTCCTTGACGCTGTACTGCTTGCCACCGGTAACGATAACTGCCTGCATGTTTGTTTGCACCTACCTTTTTGTAGTCTCGCTCTGGAGGCGTGAGGGCATACCTCAAGCTTGTACCTCTTCGATGCGGCCTGTTTATCATACCATCCCGGCAGGAAAATGTCAAATACTATTTGAGAAAATTTCTCTTTTTTGATATAATGATCCCGGAAAATGAGGTGATCCCCTTGAAAAAATGGTTCGCTGCCGTACTTCTGGCAGCATTGGTCCTGACGGGCTGCGGCCCAAAGCAGCCGGAGGCGCATGAGGCACAGCTTTTTGCCATGGACACGCTGATGAGCCTGCGCATCTGGGGCGATGAGGCCCTTGTCACGCAGACGGAGGACACGCTCCGTTCGCTCGAAGCCCTGCTTTCCGCCACGGCAGAGGACAGCGATATCGCACGCCTGAACCGGGACGGCACGGCGGAGCTGCAGCCACAGACCGCAGACCTCCTGCAGCAGGCGCTGGATTGCGCCGCGCGCACGGGCGGAGCCTTTGACCCGACAGTCTATCCCCTTGTCTGCCTCTGGGGCTTCCCGTCCGGGGAATATCATATCCCGACGGAGGCCGAGCTGACCGGAGCGCTCGCGCACACCGGCCCGCAGCATCTGCAGCTGGACGGCACGACGGCCTCTGTCGATGCAGGCTGCAGCGTCGATCTCGGCGGCATTGCAAAGGGCTATGCCGCGGAGCTGTGCGCGCGTCAGCTGGAGGACGCCGGAGCGCAGGCCGCCATGCTCTCGCTCGGCGGCAATGTGCAGACCGTCGGCAGCAAGCCGGACGGCACGGCATGGCAGGGTCGGCATCGCCGACCCGAACGACCCGTCGAGCGCGATCGCCGTCGTGCGCTTTACCGGCTCGAAGGCCCTTGTGACCTCGGGCGACTATCAGCGCTATTTTGAGCAGGATGGCGTCCGCTACCATCACATTCTCGACCCGCAGACCGGCAGGCCGGCGCAAAATGGACTGCGCTCCGTGACGATCCTCGCGGACAGCGGCACGCTGGCAGACGGGCTTTCTACGGCCCTGTTCGTCATGGGGCTGGAGCGGGCAACGGAATTCTGGCGTGCTTCGTCCGATTTTGAGGCCGTTTTCATCACGGAGGACGGCACGATCTGCGCCACGGAAGGCGCGGCCGCCCTGCTGACGGACTGCACGTTTACGGAGCTGACGCGATGAAGACAAGATTCTGGATCCTGCTGTTTCTGTCCATCGCCGTGGTCTGCTCCGGGCTGTCCATATGGCTGCTCGGCGGCAAGGCCGAGACAACGGCGGAGGTCTATTCGGACGGGAAGCTCGTGCAGACGATCGATCTTGCCGTCGACGGCGAATACCGCATCGAGTCCGGCGGCGGCTGGAACATCCTGACCGTCTCCGGTGGGAAGATCGCCGTCACATCTGCCTCCTGCCCCACGCAGGACTGCGTGCATCACGCTGCGGCGGACCACGGCGCGCCCATCGTCTGCCTGCCGAACCGCCTCGTCGTGCAGTTCAGCACGCCGTCCGAGCTGGATGCCCTGCTCGGCTAGACCCGGCGGATATTCTGCGAAATTTCCTGCAGGACCTCCCCTGCCTCCATCGTGTAGTCCGGGCGCCATTCGCGCGGCATCAAGCCGCAGCTGCTGCGGGTGCTCTATGCGACGGACATGCCGGGCGTGCTGACCGAGATCGGGTTCATGTCCAACCAGCAGGAACTGGCCTACATGAAGTCCGACAAGGGGCAGAACGAGATCGCCCGGTCGCTCTACCAGGCGATCCGCAACTATTCGGCCTATGTGCTCGGGACCCGGATGGCCGAGGAGGAGCAGGCCGCTGCCGCGAAACCGGCCGCGGAACAGCCTGCGGAAAAGTCTGCCGGAAAGGCCGCGGAAAAGAGCGTTGAAAAGCCTGCGGCAAAGTCCGCTGAAAAGACCGCAGCGGCGCAGCCCGCGGAGGGAAAGACCGCGACGGCAGCTCCGGTCAGAACCCCGGAGAAACCGGCCGTACAGCCCCTGCGCTATACGATTCAGGTGATGGCTTCGGCGTCGCCCGTACCCCTCGCCTCGGCGCAGTTCCGCGCCTACCGCGGCAAGGTGAAGGAGTATGCGGCCGAGGGGCGGTTCCCCTATAAATACGGTGTGGGCGAGTACGGCACCCGTGAAGCCGCACAGCGGAAGCTGGCCGAGGTGCGCAAGGTATTTCCCGGGGCCTTCGTGGTCGCGTGCCGGGGTACGCAAATTGTAAAATAAAAGTACAGATATGAAAAGGGAAGTTAAAATCGGAATTTTCGGCGTGGCGATGATCATTGCCGCGTGGGCCGGAATCCGGTTTTTGAAAGGATTCGACATTTTCAGCCGCAATTCGGTCTATTACGCCGCCTACGACCAGATCAACGGCGTGCAGGCGGCGTCGCCGATTATGATGAAAGGCGTCAAGATCGGTACGGTGACGGGCATTTCGTTCGATCCGCAGCGCAGCGACAACGTCGTGTTGCAGTTCACCATCAAACGTCAGTATCACATTCCGACCGACTCCGAGGCCAAGATTTACAGCAACGGGCTGATGGGCGGAAAGGCCATCGAAATCAACTACGGCACGGCGCGCACCTATCTCCAGAAGGGCGACACGCTGCGTTCGGTGCGCGAACGCGACCTGATGGACGTGGCCGGGTCGGAGCTGGATTTCTTCAAGCAGAAGGTGTCGCAGGTGACGGGCGACCTCTCGCGCACGCTGACCAACCTCAATCACCTGATGGAGGCCAACGCGCAGAATATTTCCGGGACGTTGAGCCACCTGAACGCCATTACGGGCGACATGGCCGGCCTGCTCGACGCCGAGAAGCGCAACCTGAAAGCCGCCGTCGACGACCTTACGGAGTTCTCCGCGATGCTGGGCAGGAACACCCCGCGTGTGGACAGCATCGTCGGCAACCTGAACCGGATAACCGGGGAACTGGCCGACGCCGGGTTCGCCCGCAGGCTTACGGACGCCGTGGACGAGGTGAACGGACTGCTGGCAAAGGTCGAGGCGGGCGAGGGGACCGTCGGCAAACTGATGAACGATCCTGCGCTCTACGATTCGCTGACCGAGGCCAGCGCTAATCTCGCCTCGCTGCTGGCCAACCTCGAGCAGTATCCCGGCCGCTACGTGCATTTCTCGCTTTTCGGGCGCAGTCCCGAGAAGATGCAGGAGAAGGCCGAGCGCAAAGCCGCCAAAGCTGCGGCCAGGGCCGAGCGGGACTCGGTGAAATTAAGAATTAAAAATTAAGAATTAAAAATTGGAAAGGAGCCGGCAGGAATGTTTTTCATCATGTCCCGTCCGGCCATATTGCCATATCGAGAGCGCAAAATGAATCTTCGGACGGTCGGCCAATTCTTAATTTTTCATTTTTAATTTTTCATTCCTCATGATTTACCCTGCTACATTCGAGCAAAAGATAGGTTTCGACCGGCTCCGCGAGCAGGTCG
>OGYF01002219.1_pt1 | contig 14945 bp, 14 predicted proteins | sample 1576451 | NCBI WGS metagenome assembly OGYF01 (sample SAMEA3541505, study PRJEB24748) | human gut metagenome | biome: human gut; feature: human-associated habitat; material: faeces | place: China | collected 2012 | reverse complement strand
TGTAAAAATCATTAAATTTTAAATATATTTTTTACTTTTCTTCTATAATAGGATATTCTTTATATAGCCCATCCTTAATTTCTTTTTCAGAAACTTCCTGCATATATTTCCCATAATGAAATATATACGTTCCATCACTCTTTTTTTCCAAATAAGTATCTTTTGCATCAAAAACTTGATCTTTTTGATTTTCCAGTTTTTGAATTTCTTCATCCGGGCTGTATGTTGGCTGTAATATAAAATAATAAGAACTAAGCATCCATATAAAGCACCCACAAATCACAGCTATATTTACCTTCTTCTGCAACTGCAAATTTTCTTTCGTATCTAATATGTAAAAAAGTCTTTGTTTGAAGCCTTCTTCACTGTTTATATCAACAAAATTTAAAGAATTAAAGCTTAATTTTTTTAATGAATGTTTCTCTGTTTTCAATACATAACATATCGTTTTCAAGTATTCTAATGCATATCTCATAGGATAATCTCGAAGCATGATCTTATCACACCCCATCTCTATCATCAATTTAATATCTTTATGTAAAAGCCGAAATAACGGATTCCACCAAAATATAATAATCATCAGATATGCAAATAATAACTTCCAAGGATCTTTTCTCTTCCAGTGTGTATATTCATGCGTTAAAATATATTTGATTTGTGTATCTGTGCATTCTACTTCTGTCATATAAATCGTTGGTTTAAATATACCTACTAAAAATGGTGTATCCACTAAATCTGTATATCTTATAGAAATACCACTGTTTGGAGCAATCTCTTCTAAAATACGCTCTACTCGTCCATCCCCTTTATAACAGGTTCTCCGTAACTTTATAAGTAGCCCACCTACAGTAATGCTGTAATAAATCGACCAGGCGATAATCCCCAGAACCCATATACCAAAAATAGCCCCTAAAGCCAGCCTTCTTTTATCTGCTCCTAAGTCTGCATACGTTTTCATCAGAAAAGAAAACATATGTGGATCACAAATTACCTTCTGAAACACTGGTACTTCTATTGGTATTAACATTCTGATTGCACAAAATGCATATAAAATACAGATAAAAGTAACCCCATACTTCATCAGGCAGGCTGTTCTTCTTCTTAAAACGATTATCAGGAGAAGCAACGGGCAGCTGACTAAAACTGTCCATATTAAAGAATATAATGATATCATACTTGTCCTCCCTATCCCCGTTCTGCTTTGGTATTGTAATCATTATACACTATATAAAAATAAAAAGAAATAGTTTTTGTTTCTTTTTAACATTTATTTTTTTCTTTTGTATTTATTCTAATTTTTGTATCATTTTTAGATACTTTTATTATAACGAATAAAAAACAAATTAAAAAAAGCATTATGCAGTTACTGTATCTCCGCACAGACAATGAATACGATGCATTTCATCGTGCAAGGATATAAAACAGGTTTGCATAATGCCTTTTTTAGTTTCATTTATAAAATTAATGGGTTTTGTCGTATGATTTCAAAAAGTGAGTCAGACGATCGCAGGACTTTGCCCATACGACAAGTTCTTCCGGACTTAAGGTTTCCATGATAGCATCTAACATTTTTTCATGGAATTCTTCATGATGTTTATAAGCAGCAATTCCTTTTTCTAGGAGATATACGTTAACAACCCGCCTGTCTTTTTCACTTCGTGATCTCGCTACATAGCCTTTATTTACAAGACTGTTCATAGATGTTGTGAGAGAACCTACTGTGATATTCAAACGTTTCGCTACCACACTCATACGTGCTCCTTCACCCAGACCAATTGCTTCTATGATATGCATATCATTATTGCTTATATCCGAAAATTCATCTGTGATGATCGCCTTCTCTTCTAATTCTAAAATCTCGTGGAAAGTCTTTACTAACATTGTGTTTATTGTTTCTCTTACATTGTTCATTCCTATATTCTCACCTTATCTAATACCGTATCGTTTCTTTTACATTTATTATAAACAATCTTTACAGAAATAATCAATTACTTTTTTTACTGTTTCTATTGTTTTTGCTTCATAAGCACGTCCTCCGCAGAATAAAAGTGCCTGATCGACTTCTCCTTTGGCGGCGTGAATAAGTGCTTCGGTAATACAATACGGTGTTTCTGCCGGATTGCAGGTATGAATACAGCGAAGACACTTTGTTGGTGGAATTCTGCCTTCGGCTTTTACTTTGTCTAAAAAAACATTTCTGATTGCTCTTCCCGGCATACCTACCGGACTGTTTACGATAACGATATCTTCTTTTTTTGCTTGAATATAGGCTTGTTTATAACGTTCATCTGCATCACATTCTTCTGTTGTTACAAAACGGGTTGCAATCTGCACTCCATCTGCACCAAGAGTAAATGCTCTTTCATAATCTGTATGCTCATAAATCCCTCCTGCCAGAATGACCGGGATTTTTTTCTCATATTTTTCTTCGTATTTTCTTACTACGGTAATAATTTCTTTTACTTCTTCAGCATAAATCTCTGGAGTAAGTTCTCCTATCTGTTCTTTATGGAAACCAAGATGTCCTCCTGCCATAGGTCCTTCGACCACAATAAAATCTGCTGTTTTTTTATATTTTTTATCCCAGAATTTCAAAATAACATGGGCAGATTTTCTGGTAGATACAATGGGAGCGATTGCAATATCACTATCTTTTATATAAGCAGGAAGATCAACCGGAAGCCCTGCTCCTGATACGATAAAGTCAGCTCCCGCCGCAATCACTTCACGTACATACGTTTCATAATCATTCATTGCCACCATCAGATTAAAGCCAATGACTCCTTCCGGAGAAATCTTTCTTGCTTTATCCATCTCTTTATGAATCGCACGTTTATTTGCTTCTACTGGATTCTCATAAAAATCCGGTTCGCGAAAACCAATCTGCGCAGCAGATATCGTTCCGGCTCCACCTTCTTTTGCGACAGCTCCGGCCAATCCGCCAAGACTGATACCAACGCCCATACCACCCTGTATGATCGGGACTTTTAATTGTTTTTTCCCAATGGAAAATTGTTCTTTTCTCATAAGTTACATTCTCCTGTAAATCCTGTCTTTATAGTCTCCTGTAAAATACATCTGCCCTTACATACTGCGAAAACGTTGATATCTTTGCTCCACTCGTTCTTCTTCTGTCATACTCTTGCTGTTTTTTAAAAATACAGAAATATTTTCTTCTAGATTATCAAATACGTTAATAATCGAATCCAATGTGTAAACTTCTGGTTCCGGTATGATTTTTTCTACAAAACCAGCTTTATATAAATCATAGGAAGTAAGCTTCATCGCTTTTGCTGCACGAGCTGCCTGACTGCCATCTTTCCACAAAATAGCGGCGTATCCTTCCGGAGAAAGAATGGAATAGACAGCATTTTCAAGTATCCAGACTTCATCAGCTACAGCCATGGCAAGTGCCCCGCCACTACCGCCTTCTCCAATCAGGACAGAAAGGATTGGGGTTTTTAAGGCAGACATTTCATAAAGATTTCGGGCAATTGCCTCTCCCTGCCCTCTTTCTTCTGCTTCCATACCACAAAATGCTCCCGGTGTATCAACAAAGCAGATAATCGGGCGATGGAACTTTTCTGCCTGCTTCATAAGACGAAGTGCTTTCCGATACCCTTCCGGTTCCGGCATTCCAAAATTACGCGCAATATTTTCTGCGGTACTTTTTCCTTTCATCTGTGCAATAACTGTAACTGGCTTTCCCTGGAAGTAGGCAATACCTCCGCAGATTGCGGCATCATCACCAAAGTTTCTGTCACCATGGAACTCTATAAATTCTTCAAATAATCCATAAATATAATCTTCTCCTACCGGACGATCTTTCTCACGTGATGTCAGTACACGCTCCCATGCCGTCTTCTCCCCTGCACGTTTTTTCTGTGCCAAAGAGAGCTTTTGTTTACGTGACTTTCCTGCATTTTTATTTGAAACAGCCTGCACATCTTCTCTCTTTGATGACGGATTTACAGTATTTAAATCAGTGTTTATTTCAGAAACGGCTCCTGTATTCTTTACTATTCCAGAATGCTTTGTCGTCAGGCGATGCATTGTAAGTATTTGTTCTAAGACCGTCTTCATATCTTTTCTCTCTACGATTTTATCGATAAATCCATGTTTTAAGAGAAATTCTGAACGCTGAAATCCTTTTGGAAGCTTCTTATGAATCGTCTGCTCAATGACACGAGGACCTGCAAATCCGATAAGTGCCTTTGGTTCTGCTAAAATAATATCTCCAAGCATGGCAAAACTTGCGGTAACTCCGCCTGTGGTTGGATCAGTCAGCACTGTGATGTATAGCAATCCCGCATCGCTGTGCCTTTTTAATGCTGCCGAAGTTTTTGCCATCTGCATAAGAGAAGTCATTCCTTCCTGCATTCTTGCTCCGCCAGAACAGGTAAAAATAATAACAGGAAGCTTTTCTTTTGTGGCACGTTCCACACCTCTTGCAATCTTTTCACCGACAACTTCACCCATGCTTGCCATAAGGAAACGACCATCCATCACCATAAGAGCAACTTCATTTTCGCCAATACGTGCTTTTCCGGTAACAACCGCTTCATCTAACTTTGTCTTATCCTGTAACGCTTTAATTTTGCCAGGATAGCCAATCATATGCAATGGATTTTCTGTAGAAAGACCCGTATCCCACTCTTCAAAAGAATCTGCTTCTGTTAAAAATTCAATTCGTTTCTGTGCGGGCATTCTAAGATATCCCCCGCACTTTGGACAAATATAAAGATTCTTTTTATAATCTTCCGTAAAGATACCTTTTCCGCATTTATTACATCGTTTTAAAAGTCCTTCCGGGACCTCTGGCTTTATCTGACTGGCTGTTTCTTTTACTTCCGGTTTTGTGACGGGTGTTTTCTTAAATATACTTTTTAACTTCATTATTTATTCTCTCCCATCTCTTCAAGCACCTTTTCTAAGTACTGAATTGTAAAATCGCCCTCCTGATAATCCGGACGTTCCATAATCTCATATAAAAAATCAATATTGGTTGTGATTCCTTCAATAATCACCTCACCCAATGCCCGATGCATCTTTGCAATTGCTTCTTTTCTTGTTGCTGCAAATACAATTAGTTTTGTGATCATAGAATCATAATAAGGAGATACTTCGCAACCGCTGTAAATCGCACTGTCAATCCGGACCCCTTTGCCTCCCGGAAGATACATATCGGTAATCCTTCCTGGACATGGGCGGAAGTTCTTAGACGGATCTTCCGCATTGATGCGACATTCAATCGCATGACCTGTAATCTGGATATCTTCCTGTTTCCATTTTAGTTTTTCTCCATCTGCAATACGGATCTGCGCTTTAATCAAATCAATTCCGGTTACCCATTCTGTAACGGGATGTTCTACCTGAATACGAGTATTCATTTCCATAAAATAAAAACTCTTGTCTTTTTCAAGAAGGAATTCAATCGTACCGGCATTTTTATAGCCGGCCGCCTTTGCTGCAAGAACCGCTGCTTTTCCCATTCTCTCACGAAGTTCCTCATCTACTGCAGCAGAAGGGGATTCCTCAATGACTTTCTGATGATTTCTCTGGACGGAACAGTCTCGTTCTCCAAGGTGAATGACATTACCGTAATTATCCGCAAGAATCTGAAACTCTATATGACGAGGATTCTCCACAAAATGCTCCAAGTACATACTTTCATCACCAAAGGCAAGCCCTGACTCTTTTTGTGCCATTAAAAAGGCATTTTCAAATTCCTCTTCTGTATAGGCAACACGCATTCCTTTGCCACCGCCGCCAAGAACTGCCTTTACGATAACGGGGAACCCTATTTCCTTTGCAATTTCTAATGCTTCTTTTACATCGGTAAGTGCCTTCTGGCATCCTGGAATAACCGGCACGCCGGCATCTACCATAGTCTGTCTTGCCACTGCCTTATTTCCAAGACGGGCAATAATATCGGAATCCGGACCGATAAAAGTAATATGGCAGGCCTCACATAGCTTTGCAAACTGGCTGTTTTCTGATAAAAAACCAAATCCCGGATGAATCGCATCCGCACCGGTAATTATCGTTGCACTGATAATCTGCTCCATATTCAGATAGCTGTCTTTCGCTGCAGCTGGTCCGATACAGACCGCCTCATCGGCAAGCTGCGTGTGAAGCGCCTCCCGGTCTGCTTCGGAATACACTGCAACAGTCTCAATTCCCATCTCCCGACATGCACGAATGATGCGGATGGCAATCTCTCCTCTGTTTGCAATTAATATTTTCCGAATCATTATAATCTCCTCTTATCTATCCAACCATAAAGGTTAATTCTGCTTTTACGACCACTTTTCCGTCCACATAGGCTGTGGCTTCTCCCACACCCATAGGGCCTTTTCGTTTTACAATCTTTGTTTCTAACTTCACCTTATCTCCCGGAACAATTTTCCCTTTAAAACGGCATTTATTGATTCCGCCAAAGTAGGCTGTTTTTCCTTTATTCTCTTCTAAAGAAAGAATCGCAACGGCTCCTACCTGCGCTAATGCCTCTACTGTAAGAACCCCTGGCATAACCGGTTCCTGTGGAAAATGTCCACGAAAAAAGTCTTCGTGAAAAGTAACACATTTATATCCGACAGCACTGACACCCGGTTCCATCTCTTCGATATAATCCACTAAAAGAAACGGATGTCTATGTGGTAAGATCTGTTCAATTTCTTTAATTCCTAATCTCATAATTTTTCCTCAAATTTGTTCATTCCATAAGAATGCTTATTACTGTATACGGAATAATGGCTGTCCATACTCTACATTGTCTTCATTTTCTACAAGAATTTCTGTGACAACTCCATCAAATTCGCTCTCAATCTCATTCATAAGCTTCATTGCTTCAACAATTGCCAGCGTCTGTCCCTTCTTTACAGTATCACCAACTTTTACAAAAGGCTGTGCATCTTCAGATGGCGCTGCATAGAATGTTCCAACTAATGGAGATTTTACAACATTACCGCCTTTTTCTTCCGCTATCTGCTCCGGCTGCTGTGCAGGAACTGCAGTTTCTACAGTATTAGCCCCTGTCCCGGCTGCTTCCTGTAAAACAAGATTGGATGCCGGCACAACAATTTTTTCTTCTGGCTGTGGACAGCTCATGGCAATACGGATATTTCCTTCTGTATATTCAAAATTTGTAAGTCCCGCTTTAGATACTTCTTTTACTAACTCTAAAATCTGTTGATAATCCATATCCATCTACTCCTCGTATTTCTTTACAAGAAGAGAAGCATTATGTCCTCCAAATCCAAGAGAGTTGGAGATTGCTACATTCACTTCCTGCTCTACTGCTCCATTAATCACATAATCAAGATCACATCCTTCACCTGGATTCGTTGTTCCTACCGTTGGGTGAATATATCCCTCTTCAATGGACTTCACACAGACGATCAATTCCACTGCGCCGGCTGCTCCAAGTAAATGACCGATCATAGACTTTGTAGAGCTCATTTTTACATGATCTGCACTGGCACCAAAAGCTCTTCTTACCGCTCTTGTCTCAAAAAGATCATTATGATGTGTTCCTGTTCCATGTGCATTAATATAATCTACTTCCTCTGGTTTTACCCCTGCTTCTTCCATGGCAAGTTCCATCGCTTTTGCAGCACCACTTCCATCTTCTGCAGGAGAAGTAATATGGAATGCATCACAGGTAGAACCATATCCTGCTAATTCAGCAAGGATCTTTGCCCCACGATTTTTCGCATGTTCTAACTCTTCTAATACAACAACACCGGCACCTTCTCCGATTACAAAGCCACTTCTTGCTTCATCAAATGGAAGAGAAGCACGTAACGGATCGCTTTCTCCTGAAAGAGCAGTAAGATTTGTAAATCCTGCAACTGCGACTGGTGTAATACTGCTTTCTGTTCCTCCGGCAAGCATTACATCCGCATCTCCGTACTGAATCGCACGAAGGGCATCTCCAATTGAGTTACTTCCTGTTGCGCAGGCAGTTACAACATCGGTACATTTTCCTTTACATCCAAGATCAATTGCTACATTTCCCGCTGCCATATTGGATATCATTAAAGGAATCAGCATCGGACTTACTCTCTTTGGTCCTTTTGTAATAATCTTCTCATGTTCCTTTTCCATGCTGGCGAGGCCACCGATACCAGAACCGATAATTACACCAACGCGGTAAGGATCTTCTTTTGCCATGTCAAGTCCTGCCATATCAAAAGCTTCTCTAGAAGCTGCTACTGCATACTGAGAAAATACTTCCATTCTTCTTGCAGCTTTATTATCCAGTCTTTCTTTTACATTAAAATCTTTCACTTCTGCTGCAATCTTTACTTTATAATCTTCGGTATCAAACTTTGTAATCTCTCCGATACCTACCTTTTCTTCTTTAATTCCATTCCAGAACTCGTTTACTGTGTTTCCAATCGGAGTCACAGCACCCAGTCCAGTAATTACTACTCTTCTTTTCATAAATTTTCCTTTCGTTTATTATGGGCGGAACTCATTCCCTTTCATGGATGAGTTGATTACTTTACATCACCATTCCACCATCAACTAAAAGTACCTGGCCTGTAATGTAAGCTGCCTTGTCAGATGCTAAAAATACTGCTGCATTCGCAATATCTTCCGGCTCTGCAAAGCGGCCGAGTGGAATTTGTTTCTTTGCATTCTCTTTTACTTCATCAGAAAGTACATCTGTCATCTCTGTCTTTACAAATCCCGGAGCAATAGCATTACAGGTAATTCCTCTTGATGCTAATTCTTTTGCCGCAGATTTGGTTAATCCAATCATTCCGGCTTTGGAAGCACAGTAATTTGCCTGACCGGCATTTCCGGCAACGCCGGAAACAGAACTTACATTAATGATTCTTCCATATCTTTGTTTCATCATGCGACGGCTCGCAAAACGAATCATCTGAAAACATCCTTTTAAGTTCGTATCAATAACATCATCAAAATCTGCTTCGCTCATAGCCATTAACAGACCATCTTTTGTAATTCCTGCATTGTTTACAAGAATATCGATGCTGCCAAATGTTTTAGCTGCTGCCTTTACTAAAGCGTTACATTCTTCAAAATCTGCTACATTGGCACGAAAAATCTCTGCTTTTCCTCCTGCCTCTTCAATCTCTTTTTTTACTAAAAGCGCTTTTTCTTCATTTCCATGGAAATGTACTGCTACCGATGCCCCTTCTTTTGCAAGGGCAATGGCGATTGCTTTTCCGATTCCGCCGGACGCGCCGGTCACAATTGCTGTTTTTCCTTCTAATAACATATCTATAACTCCTTTATAGCTTCCACTGTTTTTTCTACTTCTTCCATTGTTCCGATCCGGAACATCTTTACGCTTTTATCAATCTTTCTCATAAAACCGCTCAATGTCTTTCCCGGTCCAATCTCTACGAAAATATCCACACCGTCTGCTATCATGGCACGTATACTCTGCTCCCATAAAACGGAGGAATAAACCTGTTCTTTTAATAACTCTTTCGTTCTTTCTGTATCTTTTATAATACTTGCATCTACATTTGTTACATAAGGAATCTTCAATTCTCCCAATGTCACTTCGGAAAGCGCCTCATAAAGCTTCTCTCCTGCTTCTTTTAAGTAAATGGAATGGAATGGTCCGCTTACATTTAATGGAATAACACGCTTTGCTCCTGCTTCTTTTAATGCAGGTGCTGCATTTGCAACTGCTTCCTTATCACCGGTAATTACAATCTGACCCGGACAATTATAATTAGCAACATAAACGCCTTCCATATATGCGATTGCCTCATTCACTGCCTCTCCAGACAGTCCAAGTACGGCGGCCATGCCTCCCTTTCCGTCTGGTACTGCATTATGCATAAGGTTTCCACGAAGCCATACCATCTTAATAGCATCCTCAAGCTCCATACCACCTGCTGTTGTAATCGCACAATATTCTCCAAGACTAAGTCCGGCTGTCATATCCGGAGTGAGCCCTCTTGCCATAATCTCTTTTGTCATTGCCATACAGGTAGTAACTAATGCAGCCTGTGTATAATCCGTTCTGTCAAGGAGTTCATTTTCCTCGAAACAGATATGTTTCATATCCTGTCCTAAAATCTCACAGCTCTTATCAAATACTTCTTTTGCCAGTGGGCTTTGTTCATAAAAATCTTTACCCATTCCTACGACCTGTGCTCCTTGTCCCGGATAAAGAAATGCTATTTTACTCATTTACTCTACCTCCCGATTTTCTCTGCCTGAGTAAGAATAATATCCTTCATCTCCTGACAGATTCCTTCGATAATTTCTTTACAACTTCTGCTGTCTTTTACAAGACCCGCAATCTGACCTGCCATCACACTTCCATGAATGACATCGCCATCAACAACCGCTTTCCTGAGACCACCTAACGTAAGCTTTTCAAGTTCTTCAAAAGAAGCTCCTTCCTGCTCTAACTTTAAGTACTCTCTTGTCTGCTGATTTCTTAAACATCTTACCGGATGTCCGGTTGTTCTTCCAGTTACCTTCGTATCAATATCTCTTGCCTTAATAACCTTATTCTTGTATGCATCACTTACAATAGATTCCTTTGATGCTACAAAAATCGTTCCCATCTGGATTGCCTTCGCACCAAGCATAAAAGCGGCTGCCATTCCTCTTCCATCGGCAATTCCGCCTGCTGCGATTACCGGAATATTTACCGCATCAACAACCTGTGGCACCAATGCCATTGTTGTTGTCTCTCCAATATGCCCACCGGATTCTGTGCCTTCTGCTATTACCGCATCCGCACCCGCTTTTTCCATCCTCTTTGCAAGTGCAGTACTTGCTACAACAGGAATTACGCGTACACCCGCTTTCTTCCAGGCTTCCATATATTTTTCCGGATTCCCTGCACCTGTCGTTACTACTTTTACACCTTCTTTTATAAGAAGATCGGCAATAGCATCTGCTTCCGGATTTAATAACATCAGATTGACACCAAATGGCTTATCCGTCTTTTCCTTTACCTTGTGAATCTGGTCTTCCACCCAGGAAGCAGGTGCCCCACCGGCACCAATGATTCCAAGGCCTCCGGCTTCGGAAACAGCGGCGGCAAGCTCAGCTGTTCCAACCCATGCCATACCGCCCTGAATTACCGGATACTCAATTCCAAGCAATTCTGTAATCACTGTTTTCATCCCTGTACCTCTGCTTATTTATGTTCTTCAATATAATTTACAACATCTCCAACTGTTACCATCTTCTCTAATTCTTCTGTAGGAATCTCTACTCCAAACTCATCTTCAAGACTCATAACCATCTCGAAAAGGTCAAGAGAATCTACCTTTAAATCTTCTTTGAAAGATGCTTCCATTGTAATCTGATCTTCTTCAATTCCTAATGAGTCCACGATTAATTCTTTAATTTTGTCAAACATAATATAAACCTCTCTTTTTTCTTTTTGTTTTTATATATTCATAACTATTCAAAGTCTAAGTTCAATGGATATCTTCTATAGTTACCTAAGAAGCGTATTGAAACTCTGCATGCCCCCAAACAGTTATATGTAATCCGGAAATTCCGGAAATTACCTTTTATCATTTTATCATTCAAGCTTACCATTCCAAATACATACCGCCCCATGTAAGACCAGCGCCAAATCCTGCGACAATAATCTTCATTCCTGGCTGTAACTTTCCTTCCTGCTTTAATTCATCAAGCAGTACCGGTATGCTTGCAGAAGACATGTTTCCGTTCTGCATCATATCCATCGGAAACTTCTCAATTGGCTGCTTTAACCGCTTTGCAATTGCTTCCACGATTCTTCTGTTTGCCTGATGAAGAACAAACAGATCGATTTCTTCTACTGACTTCTCTGCCTTTTCCAAAATCTCATCAATAACGGCTGGAACCTGTCGGACTGCAAACTTATAAATCTCCCTGCCGTCCATAGCTACATAGCCTTCAAGCGATCCATCTTTTCTTTCTCCTGTAGGATTCTTACAGGTGAGTACCTCACCTCTGCTTCCATCAGAATGAAGTACAGAAGGAATTTCAATATTCCCTTCTTCCTCTGCACTAATGACAGCAGCACCGGCACCATCACCAAATAAAATACATGTGCCTCTGTCCTTCCAGTTAACAATATTAGACAGACACTCTACACCGATTAATAATGCTTTCTTCGAAAGCCCTGCCTTAATCTGTCCGGCTGCCATCTGGTATGCCACTATAAATCCTGAACATGCTGCATTCAAATCAAATGCTGCCGCATTCACCGCACCAAGTTCCTTCTGAACACTACATGCCGTACATGGCAAGAGCTGTTCGGAGGAAACACTCGATACAATAAGAAGATCAATCTCTTCTGCTGTTATTCCGGCATCTTCTAATGCTTTCTCTGCTGCCACAGTCGCCATTGAAACTGCTGTCTCTTCCCCAACAATATGCCGGCTCTTGATTCCGGTACGACTTTGAATCCATTCATCGTTCGTATCTACCAACTGAGAAATTGCAGCATTATCAAGTACTTTCTCAGGAAGGCAGGAGCCTGTCCCTTTTATTTTGACAAACATCACTCTCTCCTTTTTTGTGTGATACCTTCCCATACTCTTGAAAAAGCATCTTCTTGTTAAATCATCACAGGCATCTGAATCACCTCATATCTGATACAAATGATTCAGTGTCAAATACTTTTATTTTCAAATCTTATTGTTTTGAAATATTATTATTTTGATTTCGTATTATTTTTAAGTAAAATAGTTTTAATATCAAAATAAACATTTACAAATATATCATAGCTTTCAGAAATGTCAAGTATTTTTTTGAATGCATTTTTTTGAATTATAAGATAAAAATGGAGAATTATCCCCCATCGGATATAAAACTGTTGCTAAATGTTTCTAAATTATATGTTTTCTTATTTTCGTCCATATGCTATACTCTCTTACAAATGTATTCTTGAAGTTTTTGCTGCACATGCTAAAGCAGGTACAAAAAGATTTCAAGAATCCATCCAAACAGAAAGGAGAAAGAAATTTCCATGAAAAAGAAACAAAAACAACATTATACAGGGAAGAAATGGATTGCGGCACTTGTCGTTATTGTTCTTATTTTTGCAGCAATCTATTATTATATTGCTCTTCCTGCAATAAACATTCACAATCCGGAGCTTTGGAAGTTTGTCCTGTTTGTCCTTGTCATTGCATTCGCATTGTATGCACTTCCAAAAACGACTTTTACAGGTGATCGCAGACATCCCGTAAATTTCAGTGGCAGCTATAAAACAAAGACTTTTAAACTTTTGGCCGCTCTTATCGTTATCATTGCTGCCGCTTACTTTGTTGGCACACTTTTATCTTCTCCAATTATTAATGCTTCCAAATACCAGAAGCTCATGAAAGTAGAAAAAAGTAAATTTACAAAAGATATCGATCAGATTTCTTACGACCAGATTCCTCTGCTTGACAAATCTTCCGCAGAAATTCTCGGTGCCCGTAAGATGGGTAGTCTTGTAGATCTTGCATCTCAATTTGAAGTTGCCGATGAATACAGCCAGATTAACTACAAAAATAACCCGGTTCGTGTCACTCCGCTTCGCTATGCGGATCTTATCAAATGGTTTACAAATAAAAAAGCGGGCATACCTGCTTATATCAAAATTGACATGGCAACACAGCAGACGGAACTTGTCCGTCTGAAGGAAGGAATGAAATACACCCCATACGACCATTTTGGCCGCTATCTTTACCGTCATCTTCGCTTTAAATATCCTACCTATATGTTTGATGACATTAACTTTGAAATTAACGAAGATGGCGTTCCTTATTGGGTATGTAGTGTAAAGAAGTACAATATTGGTCTTTTTGGCGGACAGACTGTCGGACGTGTCGTATTATGTAATGCTATCACCGGAGAATGTAAAGATTACGACGTAAAAGACACCCCTAAGTGGATTGATCGTGTCTACTCTGCTGATTTACTTGTAAGCCTTTATCAATATCATGGCACATTAAAACATGGATTTATTAACAGTATTCTTGGTCAAAAAGATTGTCTAACAACTACAAACGGCTATAATTACCTTGCTATCAACGATGATGTATGGGTATATACCGGTGTTACTTCCATCACAAGTGACCAGTCAAACGTTGGTTTTGTTCTCATGAACCAGCGTACTATGGAGACAAAATACTATGAGATTGAAGGAGCAATCGAAGATTCTGCCATGACTTCAGCAGAGGGAAAAGTTCAGAACTTAGGTTACAAGGCAACTTTCCCACTTCTTTTAAACATTGATGCAGAGCCGACTTATTTCATGGCATTAAAAGATGCCTCCGGACTTGTTAAAAAATACGCTATGGTAAATGTACACAATTACCAGATTGTAGCAACCGGCGATACCGTAAATGATTGTGAGGCATCTTACCGTTCTCTTATTCAATCAAACGGTATCAGTCCAGATGAAAAAACTGGAGAAGCTTCTCAAAAAACAACAACCGGAACGATTAAAAAGATTGCACAGGCAGTCATTGATGGAACTTCTCATTATTACATCGTTCTAAATGAATCTGACCTGATTTATGACGTAGATATATCTAAACATTTAGATACAATATTGTTAGAAGCAGGAGATAAAGTAACCGTAAAATATACGGAAGGAACTCCTGCAACAGTAATCGAAATACAAAAACATTAATTAGACAGAGTGAACAAAAACCAGAAATAGTATAGCTCTATATATACTATTTCTGGTTTTCTTTTTAAGAGAACCTCAATGCCTCTATTGGTTTCTTTTTCGCTGCTTTATTTGCTGGATAAATTCCAAATCTATTACTTCGACTCTATTTTTAATATTGGAAATCAATATTTAAGATAGATTTCCAGTTTTCTTTTAACTTTGGATAAAGTGCATCGAATTCACGATATACTTTATCATAAATAAATGCAAATTCTTCGTCCGGTTTATAAACTTCGTCTCGCATTTTAATAATCTTATCACAGGCATCAAC
>OGYF01002214.1_pt1 | contig 15004 bp, 20 predicted proteins | sample 1576451 | NCBI WGS metagenome assembly OGYF01 (sample SAMEA3541505, study PRJEB24748) | human gut metagenome | biome: human gut; feature: human-associated habitat; material: faeces | place: China | collected 2012 | reverse complement strand
ATATGACCGCAATCGAATATATCCGCAACGCCATGAAGCGTGTGCGTAAAAAGGACTCCTCGATCATTCTGGCCAGCCAGAACATCGAGGACTTTTTGATTCCCGCCATCCGGGAGTACACGAAGCCGCTGTTCTCCATCCCGACCCATCAGTTCCTGTTCAACGCCGGGCAGATCAACCCGAAAGAATATATGGATGCATTGCAGGTCGAGCCGAGCGAATTTGAACTCATCAAATACCCCGAACGGGGCACTTGCCTCTATCGCTGCGGCAACGAGCGGTATCTGCTGCAGGTCATCGCACCGGACTATAAGGCAGCACTGTTCGGCAAGGCGGGCGGACGATGAGCGCAACGGTAGCCGCAGCCCTCAAGAAAATCGCCGTCGCATTGCTGACGGACAAGAAAGCGCTCAAGACGATCGGCGGGATCGTGCTCGGCGTGCTGATAATCATCATCATGCCCATCGTCGCCGTGGTCAGCCTTTTTAACGGCGGAATCGAGATCGACACGGATCGCTTGCAGACCATGGTGGTTGAAAATCTGTCTGCCGAGGAACAAGCTAAGCTGCAGGCAGTGGAAGATACCATGTATGCCATCGAGGATGCCATGCTCGCCGCCGGTTTTCCGGCACGAGTGAAAGAGGCACAGGTGCTCTATGTGCTGGCGCTCTCTGATTTTGCCGATGACAACGGATTTGTAGAAAAGCTGGTGGGCTGTTTCACAGCAGAACAGACGGATGCACAGCTTATCTCGGCGGTAAATTCCGCCTTCGGAACAAGCCTTGCCCCGGAGGATTTCACACAGGTGATGCAGGCGATCCGGGCTGTGTATATCGACACCTCTCACTATACGGATCCCTCGACCAAGAACAATCTGGATCTGGTCCAGTGGGCCATCGCCGCTGAAAAAGCCGGATGGGGCTATGTGTGGGGCACCTTTGGAGAGGTGCTGACGGAAAGCTATTATGAGGCAAAGGCCGCACAGTACCCGGACGAAGTCGGCGGCTACGAGGATTTCATCCGTCAAAACTGGCTGGGCGGGCGTACTGCCGATTGCGTCGGGTTCATCAAGGGCTACGGTTGGCTGAATTCCGATACCCATGAGATCGAATACGGTACAAATGGGATGCCGGATATCGGCGCAGACGCCATGTACGACAACGCCACAGAGAAAGGTACGATCGACACCATCCCGGAGATCCCCGGCCTTGCGGTCTGGCACGAGGGGCACATTGGAATCTATATCGGGAACGGTCAGGTCATCCATGCCTCCGGCACCAAGGTCGGTGTTGTTCAGACACCAATCGGCAGCAGCGGCTGGACGCACTGGCTGAAGATCCCCTATATCACCTATATCGAAGAAACGGAGGAAGAAACCCCATGAATAAAAAACAAAACCAACTCGCCACACCTACCGAGCAGCGGCAGGAGCAGGAACGACAGACCAACGAGGCGCTGCTGGCAGAGGACGCTGTGCAGACAACTGCCTATCTTGCCAATGCGCCGGATTGCTGCTCCGGCGCAGAGCAGCTGGATCATGTGCTCGGAATGCTCGGCTCCGATGTCATGGATGACGGCATCTACCACAGCGAGGATCAGCATCCGAAGCGGAACGATCATTCCGATCCCGTTCTCTCGTTATAAGGCGGTGCAGCATGAAAGGAAAAATGAGGACCCTATACGGGATCTACAAAAAGCATGGCCGGGATGCGTTTCTCGATGCGGCCAAGGACTACTCTGCCCATGTGAGAGATACCGTGGAAGATACCCTTGCGGAGATGGAATCCCGGTGGTATGACGGCGGGCATACCATGACCGAAGCTGAGAAAATGGTGGATGATTATAACCATGGGCTGACTGCTCTGAATACGCAGCAATATGCCGAGCCGGTCATGGCACAGCCCGAAATGCGAATGTGAGGTGAATCAAATGAAGAAAGCAATGATCTCTGTGGCTTTCGATGCGGAGAAGCTCTCCGCTGCAAAGCTGTATATGGCACAAAAGGATCTGTCCTTTGAGGACGAGCTGGAAAAGGCGGCGGAGGCGCTGTACGGCAAATATGTGCCTGCGGGTGTCCGGGAATTCATTGAGCTGAACGCAGAGAGCAAGGCGGCAGCCAAGCCGAAAAAACCTCGCCCGGCTCCTTCTTCTGCTGTGGGCGTGCCGTCTGCAACCGGCGGTGATCCCGCTTGAGAAGCCAGAACTTCGGCATTGAGATCGAAATGACCGGCCTGACCCGCAGCGCAGCAGCGCGGATCATCGCCGGTCACTTTGGTACGCAGGCCACCCATGTAGGCGGCGCTTACGATGCCTATACGATCCGCGATGAGCAGAACCGGCAGTGGAAAGTGGTCAGCGATGCCTCCATCCGCTGCCGCAATGGAAGCAACCGAGCGGCAAGCCGGGACTACTCGGTGGAATTTGTGTCGCCCATCTGCCAGTACGAGGACATCGAAACGGTACAGGAACTGGTGCGGAAGCTCCGAACCGGAGGCGCCAGAGTCAACGACTCCTGCGGCATCCATGTTCATGTGGATGCCTCTGCGCATACGCCGCAGACCCTGCGCAACATTGTGAATATCATGGCTGCCAAGGAGGACCTGCTCTATAAAACGCTGCAGGTGAAGGTCAACCGAGAGCACTATTGTCAGAAAGCGGATACCCGCTTTTTGGAAGATCTGAATCACAAGCGGCCTAAGACCATGGATGATGTCGAGGAACTGTGGTATAACGGCAGAGGCGGTCGATACGATCATTACGACAACAGCCGCTACCATGCCCTGAATCTGCACAGCGTGTTCTCCAAGGGCACCATCGAATTCCGACTGTTCAATTCCACCCTCCATGCCGGTGAGGTGAAAAGCTATATTCAGCTCTGCCTCGCAATCAGCCATCAGGCGCTGGTGCAGCGCGGGGCTTCCCGTGCCAAGACCCATCCGGAAAATGAAAAATACACCTTCCGCACATGGCTTCTTCGCCTTGGGATGATCGGGGACGAATTCAAAACCGCACGGCAACACCTGCTGAAAAACTTGGAGGGCAACATCGCATGGCGGGATCCAGCGCAGGCCGAAGCGCAAAAAGCCCGGCTTGCCGCTAAGCGGTTAGAGGAACAGCAGGCGGCGCTGCCGGAGTCCGAACCGGCAGCACCGTCCGACGAGCAGGAGCAGGATACGCCTGCTTTCACCATGTCGATGGGATAAAGGAGGAAGAATATGAGCAAACGACTATATGTTGCCTACGGCAGCAATCTGAATATTCAGCAAATGGCGAGCCGTTGCCCCGGTGCGAAGCTGTACGGGACAGGTGTGATCGAGAATTTTGAACTGCAATTCAAAGGTCAGCCTCACGGTGCGTTCGCTACGATCGCCCCCAAGGATGGAGCGTCGGTGCCAGTGGCCGTGTGGGAAATCTCCAAGCGGAATGAGCAGGCACTCGACCGGTATGAGGGCTATCCCTCCCACTACTTCAAACAGGATGTCCCTGTGCAGCTGGACGGCAAAGAGGTCACGGCCATGGTGTATGTGATGAATCTCAAAATGGACTTCGGTCTGCCAGCGCCGTATTACTACGATGTCGTCCGGGAGGGTTATGAGGATTGCGGACTGGATCCCGCCGCCTTGGAGCAGGCGCTCCGAGAGAGTACCGCGCAGTTTTACGGCTCTCATTGGCCGCACCAAGAGTCCATCTTTCGTTTTGAAAGCGATGCAGAACCGGACGAGGACGAACTGGAGGAAGATGACGATCCGGATTTAGACGAGGATGAACCGGAGCTGGACGAAACGGATCCGTTCTATTTCTCGGAGGGAATGCACCTATGAGCCGCAAAAGAGAATTGCAAAAGCAGCTTGGCAGCGGTTATATCTATGAGCGCTATCTGGATGAGCGGAGCCTCCGGCAACTGAAAAGGCAGCCTCCGGAGGACTTTTCCGAAATGGTCATTGCGGCTCTGACTGTGGGCTGCCTTCGTCTGAACGCCGTGCTTTATCGCTCAGATGAAACATTGATACAGGGATATGATGTGCTGGTCAAGGACGATCCCTCTTCCCCGGAATGGATCTTTTACGATGGCATCTCTGACACAGCCAGCCCTAAAGAGGTCGAGATGCTGCGCATTCTCGATGGCGCTGCAAGGCGGCACGGGCTGTCCTATACTGAAAGTTGCTTTACCCGGTTGGATGGGAAAGTCCCACGCAAGCCAAAGCCCCGCCCGTAAGCCACCGTGTGGCCTCGTGTGGAGCTTTCAGCGGAGAAGCGGGACGATACCCGCCAAAATGAAAACGCAGCAAAACGGCGGCTTTGTGGGGGCGTGTGCCAAGACGGATGCGGCGCCAAATCCGCTGGCGTTCGCCTGCGATTTGGTTGCAGGATAAAGGCGGGTGGCTGTAAATGCCGCCCGCCGCTCCACAGCAGCCCGCAATGCGGACTGCGTTCAGGAGCTTTGCGCATTTTGAACTTTTCCGCTTTAGGTACACCTGTATGAGGCATTTGCCAATTACGGGTACACCGGCTGCCCGTAAAGCGCCCGCAAATCCATGTATTTGGAGGTGAACATCCTGAAAGAAAAGAAGATCCGTATCCCTCTGTGGATCTACCCATCTACAGAGGAGAAAATATTGAAAAATTATGAGGCGGACAACTGCAAAAGCCCCAGCGAATTCATTGAGAAAGCGATCCTGTTTTACTGTGGGTATCTGGCAAGCACAGAGTACCGGGCCTATCTGCCCGGCGTGATCGTCTCCACCATGCAGGGCAGCCTCGACTCTTTAGAGGATCGGATGGCGTCGCTGCTGTTCAAGATCGCTGTGGAGCTGTGCATGGTGCTTCATGTCACTGCCGCAGCTAATCAGATCGATGAGGACACCCTCTCTCGGCTGCGCGGGTTATGCGTGGAAGAAGTGAAGCGACTGCGGGGTGCGGTGCGCTTAGAAGATGCGGTACGATTCCAAAACGGAGATGACTGATGGCTCGGATCATTTTGAAAAGCCGGTATCTCCGTGCGGGCAGCAAGCAGCACTCCGAGCATCTTATTCAGTATATTGCAAAGCGCGAGGGTGTGCAGAAGATCGATGACACATGGAAGCATCAGCCTGCCACCAAGGAACAGAGAAAACTGATCGGCGAACTCCTGCGGGACTTTCCGGAAGTGAAGGACAGCTTTGAATATGCCGACTATCTCGCCAAGTCCAATAAGGGAACTGCTTCCGAGCTGATCTCCCGCGCCATCGATGACAATGTGGATCTCATCGGCAAACGGGAAAACTATGTTTTGTATATTGCCAAGCGCCCTCGTGCCGAGCAGCACGGCACACATGGTTTATTTACCGATGCGGATGTACCGATCAACCATTCTCAAGTGGCGGCGGAGGTCGCAAATTACGACGGCAATGTGTGGACGCATATCATTTCTCTGCGTCGGGAGGATGCGGCCCGCCTTGGCTACGACAACGCCTATGCTTGGAGAAACCTCCTGCGCTCTCAAGCTGAAACCATTGCGGAGAACATGAAGATCCCGCTGACAGATCTGAAATGGTATGCCGCCTATCACGATGAGAGCTATCATCCCCATGTGCATATGGTGGTCTACTCTACCGGCAAAGAACCCTATCTCACCAAGCAAGGAATCCGCAATCTTAAGGCGGCCTTTGCAAAACAGATCTTTCGCCATGATCTCTTGCAGGTCTATGTGGAGCAGACCAATCAGCGCAATGAGCTGACCGGGCGGAGCCGCGACATTCTCTCGGACATCATTGCCCGCATCAACTCCGGCAGCTATGACGATCCGGTGGTCACGGAACTGCTGCTGAAATTATCCCGGCAGATGCAGAACCACAAGGGCAAAAAGGTCTACGGCTATCTGCCGCAGGCCGGGCGCAATCTGGTCAACGCCGTCGTGGACGAGCTGGCAAAGAATCCGGAGATCGCTGCGCTCTATGATCTGTGGTATGCACAGCGGGATACGATCATCGGGACCTATCAGGACACGCCGGAGCAGCGCATCCCGCTGTCACAGAACAAGGAATTCAAGGCAATCAAAAACGCGGTCATTCAGGAGTCCCTGAATATTTTGTATGACCGCATTACCTTCGAGGACAGCCTCTCGAATTCAGAGGAGAATGCACCGGAACCTCCGGAGCAGGAAGAAGCTCCGCAGGAGAACGCCGGGAAGAAAAAGTGGAACGATCCGAATGATCCGCTGTTTCAGTATTGCAAGGTAAAATTGTACTTGGACAAGGACAGTCCGATCTATGATCCGGTGGAGGCAGTTCGCTGGTTGGAGCTTTCAGCAGACCAAGGCTATGAGTATGCGCAGTACCGACTCGGAAAGCTGTATCTGGCCGGGACAGAGGTGGAGCAGAATGTAGCTTATGGCCTGCAGCGTGCATGGCAGGCCGAGCAGCAGAACAACGACTGCGCACAGTATCTTTTGGGCAAGGTCTATCTTAAAGGAGAACTGGTCGAGCAGGATCTGGCGCAGGCGGAGGCACTGTTTGAAAAAGCCTCTGCACAGGGAAACAGCTATGCCAAATACTCTCTTGCCAAAATGCATCTTGCCGGGCAGACAAGCGTCAGCGACGAGCACAAGGCGATCCGCCTGCTGAAAGAATCCGCAGAGCGCAGCAATATGTGGGCACAGTATCTTCTCGGCAAGTTTTTCTTTCGTGGAGAGCATACGGAAAAGAATTTGGCAGAAGCGGAGCGCCTGCTCATGGCTTCAGCGCTTCAGAAAAATAGTCAGGCGCAGTATCTGCTGGCAAGGCTCTATCTGTGTGAGGACGGCATTCCAAAGGATGCGGAAAAGGCGCTTCATTGGCTCAATGAATCTGCGGCGCAGAAAAATCAATATGCACAGTATCAGCTTGGGAAGATACTACTGTTCGGAAAAGAAGTCAAACGGGATACAGAGGCTGGGATCGAGCTGCTGACGGCAGCCGCCGAGCAAGGCAATGTGTATGCCGCCCGGCTGCTGCAAGGCTATTACAGCGGCGGGCTGCGCAGCCCGTCGGTAGGTATGGCGTCCTTGCGTCTGCTCTCTCGGCTTACCAGAATGTTTGAAGATCGGCTCAAGAAAGAGGATAGGCAACGTGCGGCCATCGACCGCAAGCTGCGCCGGAAAATCGAAGAAAAGAAACAGCTGCACGGATTGCGGATGGAGTAAATTTCCCGGCTGTCCTGTTTTCCTTTGCAAAATGCGGTATAATAAACCCATACGGCATTTCAAAATTTTCTTTTTTCATGGCCTATTCTCGCTGGACTTTCAAGGGCCAGCTTTGTATCGTTGTAGCAGGAGGTGTTACCATGACTATTCTGGAAAAGTTATATGACGGTGAGATCATCCCGTCCGAAACGGCAGTCCCCGGTACGGAGGAATACCGGGAAAAGCTGCAGAAGAAAACCCGTATCATGCAAAGTATCCGAGAGGCACTGCCCGCAGATCGGCAGGAGCTACTCACCGAACTGAATGCGCTCTGTCTGTCGATCGCCGAGGATGAGTGCCGCTGCACCTATGCCGAGGGGGTCCGCTTCGGGATCGATCTTATGGTCGAGATACACGGCAAGGACAAAACAGCTCCAGTCATTCTTCCGCGGCTCGACAAGTAAACAAATCAAGATCAGCAGCCGCCCGTATCACTATGATGCGGGCGGTTGCTTTGGCAAGGAGGGGCTATGGCTACTCAATATATACACTTTACAGAAGGACAAAAACAGACAGCCCGGCAAACGGATATTGCCGAGCTGCTCCGCAGGCAGGGTCAGACACTGAAACGCTCCGGCAGTGAATACGAATGGAAAGATGGCAGCGCCAAGGTCACGGTTCGAGGTAATCTGTGGTTTCACCAGTATGACCATGAGGGCGGCGACGCCATCGATTTTGTGCGCCGCTTCATGGGCAAAAGCTATCCGGAGGCGGTCGAATTTTTGCTGAGCGGCTGCGGAGGATCGCTGACGCTGTCTCCGCCGATCCAGAGGCAACCGCCCAAACCATTTGTGCTCCCAGAGAAAAACGAGGATATGCGTCGGGTTTATGCGTACCTGCTGCGCTGTCGTGGCCTTAATCGGGATGTGGTAAATGTGTTTGCGCAGAAGAATATGATCTATGAATCCGCACCTTACCACAACGCCATATTCGTCGGTTACGACCAAAACGGAGTGCCTCGCCATGCGCATAAACGCGGCAGCGGTTCCCAGAGCGCTTACAAGGGCAATCAGGACGGCAGCCTGCCGGAGTATGCCTTTCACTGGCATGGGCAAAGTGACTGCCTCTATTTATTTGAAGCGCCCATCGACCTGCTGAGCTTTCTCTCCTTGTACAAAGAGGATTGGCAGGCGCATAGCTACGCCGCAGCCTGCGGTGTGTCCGATCAAGTGCTCTGGCAGATGATGAAAGACAACCCCGGCATCCGGCGAGTCTGTCTTTGTCTCGATCACGATGAGCCGGGGCAAGCAGCGGCAAGGCGTATTGCAGAAAAATTAAAGGAACACGGTATCCCAAGCGAGATCCTCGTCCCGATCCAAAAGGATTGGAATGAGGATCTTTTATTCTCACAGCAGGAGGAAATACGATGCCCAACCTTACAGCTCTGATCGTTGTTGCGACGGTCATGTTTTGCGTGCTGGGTGGCGTGACGCTCCTTGCACACATCTACAATCTGAACAACATCAAATCCAAAACCGTAGGCGACGGACAGCATGGCACAGCACGCTTCTCCACCAAAGCCGAGATCCGAAAAGTATATCGGCAGGTGCCGTTCACACCGGAGAAATGGCGCAGGCAGGCAAAGCGGAATGCGCTGCCAAAGCTCCCGCAGGGGATCATTGTCGGCTGCCAGAACAAGGGCGGTGAAACCGTCGCCCTTGTGGATGACGCCGATGTGCATTGTATGATGGTGGGTGCCGCTGGCTGCGGCAAGACGGCCTACTGGCTGTACCCCAATCTGGAATATGCCTGTGCTTCGGGAATGTCCTTCCTGACCACTGATACCAAGGGCGATCTCTATCGGAACTACGGAGCGATCGCCGAGGAGTACGGGTATCAGGTGGCCGTCATCGACTTGCGAAACCCCACCAAGTCAGACGGCAACAATTTGCTTCACCTCGTCAACAAGTATATGGATCTGCACAAGGAGGATCCGGGCGAGGTTGCATACCGGGCCAAAGCGGAGAAGTACGCAAAGATCATTGCCAAGACGCTGATCTACGGGGACGGCGATGCTTCCGCCTACGGTCAGAACGCATTTTTCTATGATTCTGCAGAGGGGCTTCTGACCGCTGTGATTTTATTGATCGCAGAGTTCGCACAGCCAGAGGAGCGGCACATCGTGTCTGTGTTCAAGCTCATACAGGAACTGATGGCTCCCAGCGGTGTCAAAGGGAAAAATCAGTTTCAGTTCCTCATGGATCGCCTGCCGCCGGATCATAAGGCCCGCTGGTTTTCCGGCGCAGCGCTGTCTACCGGCGACCAAGCCATGGCCAGCATCATGAGTACTGCAATGTCCCGCCTGAACGCATTTCTCGACAGCGAGATGGAGCAGGTCCTGTGTTTTGACACGGCCATTGACGCCGAGCGGTTCTGCCATGAAAAGTCTGCGATCTTTCTTGTGCTTCCGGAGGAAAACCCCAATGCCTACTTCATGGTGAGTCTGCTCATTCAGCAGCTATACCGGGAGATCCTTTCTGTAGCAGACGAAAATGGCGGCAGACTGCCAAGCCGTGTGTTTTTCTACTGCGATGAATTCGGCACCCTTCCGCCCATACAGTCTGTGGAAATGATGTTTTCGGCGTCCCGCTCTCGTGGCATGAGCATCGCTGCGATTATTCAGGGCTACCAACAGCTTGAAAAGAACTATGGCCGGGAGGGCGCAGCTATCATTCAGGACAACTGCCAGCTCACCATTGCGGGCGGCTTTGCGCCCTCCAGTGAAACGGCGGAGGTCATCTCCAAGGCGCTTGGCTCCCGCACGGTCATGACCGGCTCCGTATCCCGGAGCAAAAACGATCCGTCCCAGAGTCTGCAAATGACGGAGCGGCCTCTTATGACGGCGGATGAACTGAAAAGCATGAAGAAAGGCTCCTTCATTGTGATGAAAACCGGTGCGCACCCCTTTGTCTCCCGGCTCAAGCTGTTTATGAAATGGGGCATCTCTTTTCCGAGCCAAGCCTATACCGTGGAGGATCGGGGCGCTCGACGGGTGCAGTATATCTCCCGTGAAAGGCTGATCCATGCCATTACGGATCAGTTCCCGCAGGAAAGAAGAACACCATCTAAGCCACGCACGGCAGCGTCCGGTGGCCCGACCATGACCGAGCCGGTAGAGGCGACACCGGAGCAGGAGCTGGATCATATCGCAGAGCAGACGAAAACGCCAAAGCCTCTTCGGACAGGATAAGGCGGTGGTCCAATGTCCTATTTTCAGAAGCTATATGAAAACGGCGAGCTGCCGCACCGGGCCAAGCTGGTGTATCTCTATCTGCATGACCGGATGGATAAGGAGCGGAAAGCATGGCCGGGGATCAAAACGATCGCTGCGGATCTGTCGCTGTCCCGCAGCACCGTAAAGCGAGCTATTCGGGATCTGGAAAAAGCATCCCTCATACGAAAGGAGCCGCACTACCGTGAAAACGGCAGTGCGACTTCCAATCGCTATTATATTCTCTGAAACTGAAATTTTACGCCAAGGGGGTGGTATGCCCAAACGGTGGGCCCAGCCCCGGTCCACCGTGAGCCTCCTTGAAAAGCCTACTCTAAGGAGATTACAGCAGAAAAGGATGAATATAGCGGCACAGTTAAAGGAAATTCCGGCGATAGCTGCCGACAGAACCAATATCCCGTGGGACATTATGAGATCCTTGGGTATGGTGTCCCGTCATATTAAAAAATGGCAAAGGAGAAACAGAGGTTTTCTTTCCTCTGTTTGCTCTTTTGCCTTACATAACTATTGTTTCTTTCGTCCATAAGCTCACCACCTTGTGTCTGTAAAATCGTATCCTATATATTTTACAGAAAAGAGGCTTGGCTGTTTAAGCCTCTTTTGAGGAACCTATTGCATTTCCTCTACTCCTATGCTATAATAAAAATACACTCGTAACGCTACGGATGTATTCACAAAGAAAAGGAGTACGGTTATGCCCCGAAGCTATATGTTTACAAAAGAACAGGTGCTTGATGCCGCAATCGAGCTGACACGAGAGAAAGGATTTTCCGCTGTTTCGGCACGGTCGCTCGGTGATAGACTCGGCACGACTTCCCGCCCGATTTTCAGCCATTTTGAGAATATGGCGGATGTGCAGAAAGGAATTATCGGTGCGGCGAATAAACTTTATCAATCCTTTCGGGAAGAAGAAATAAAAAGCGGGAGGTATGTTCCGTATAAAGCGAGCGGAATGGCGTATATCCGCTTTGCAAAAGAAGAAAAAGAGCTGTTCAAGTTGCTCTTTATGCGTGACCGTTCGGGGGAGCAAATCAAAGAAAATCCCGAAGAAATGGAAGCGCTGATCGGGCTGATCGCCAAGCAGGTCAACATCGACAAGGAAGCAGCAAGATTTTTTTATCTTGAAATGTGGGCATACACACACGGCACCGCATCGATGATTGCAACGGGTTTCTATGAATGGGATGAGCCGCTTGCCAGCCGAGCTTTGACGGATGTGTACGAAGGATTAAAGCATCGCTATAAAAACGGAGGTGTCCGCAATGATTGAAGCAAATGGTGTTATCAAGTCTTACGGCTTGGGTGGAAGCAAAACTGATGTATTAAAAGGCGTTGACCTGCAAATTTCGAACGGCGATTTTGCCGTGATTTTAGGCGCATCGGGTTCGGGAAAATCGACGCTTCTGAATTGTCTGTCGGGACTTGAACGGGTTGACGGCGGAAGCATTGAATACGACGGCTTGAATACTGCGGAGCTTTCCGATAAAGCGCTGACCAAATTCCGCAAGGAAAATATCGGGTTTATCTTTCAGCAGTATTATCTTCTTCCCGATATGACCGTTGATAAAAATGTCCGTATGGGCGCAGACCTTGCAGGAAACTCAGATTATAGAGAAATCATAAAGGCGGTGGGGCTTGAAGCGAAAGCCGCCAAATATCCGTCCGAGCTTTCGGGCGGCGAACAGCAGAGAGTATCGGTCGCCCGTGCGCTTGCCAAAAAGCCGAAGGTTTTGTTTCTGGATGAGCCGACAGGCGCACTCGACGAAAAGACAGGACGGCAGGTACTTGATTATATCTGTAAGTTACATACCGAATACGGTTTTACTATTGTAATGGTAACGCACAACGCCAATATTGCGGAAATGGCAAATACGGTTATCAGAATGAACAGCGGTGAAATTGCTGAAATCTATGTAAACACTGTGCAGAAATCCGCTTATGAGATTGGGTGGTAACGCTATGGTAATTAGATTAAAGGATACTGCTAAGCTGTTCGGGATAACGATTATTGCTTGTTGTGCCGTTTTTGTCTGTACGCTGTTTCTGAGCTACAATATCGACCTTGCGGCAACAAAGGATGTGATAACAACAGAAGCGGGAATGGCGATGTATAACGCACAGGTACTTATGGGCAAAGTGATTGCCGCCGTTTCGGGCGGCTGTCTGATTGCTACTTCCGTCGTAATGCTGTTGTTCTATGTTAAAAACTATATCGGTACACACGGAAAGGAGCTTGGCATTCTCAAGGCACTCGGCTACTCCAATATTAAAATTGCAAGGCATTTTTGGGTATTCGGGCTTTCTGTATTTGTTGGCAGTACCATTGGATTTGTTGTCGGGTATTTTTACCTTCCGACATTTTATTAAAAAACAAGCTCCGAGCTTACAAACTCTAATTCCAGAACTCAAAGTGCAATTTCATCCGTTGTTGACATTCGCCTTGGTTGGTGCGCCGACGATTGCCTTTTCCGTAATATCTGTGTTGTTTGCTTATCTGAAACTGAAAAGTCCTGTGTTGGATTTGCTTCGTGAAAGACAACATTACAAGTCTAAAATCGGAGGGGACGGAAAAGAGGACACGCCTTTCTTGAAGGATTTGCGTGGTGTAACGCTCAGAAGCAAAAAGTCACTGGTTTTCTTCGTGGCGTTTTCGGCGTTCTGCTTTTCAGCAATGGTGCAGATGTCCTTTTCGATGGACGAGCTTGCAAGCGAAACCTTTGCAGTTATGGTTTTATCCATAGGGCTGATTTTAGCATTTGTGACGCTGTTTCTTTCGCTTTCAAGCGTTGTCAAGGGTAATACAAAGACGATTGCTATGATGAGGGTGTTCGGCTATGACGATACTACTTGCAGCCGATACATATTGGGAGCTTACCGTCCGATTTCCTATCTTGGTTTTGCAATAGGCACGGTATATCAATACGGGCTACTGCGGCTGATGGTATCGGTAGTGTTTTCGGACATTGAAAATGTACCAGAATATAGTTTCGATTTTAGGGCGCTCACTATCACTTTGATAATATTCGTGTTTACCTATGAACTGGTTATGTATCTGTATTCTCGCAGCATAAAAAGACTTTCCGTCAAGAGCGTTATGCTGGAGTAGGAATATATACGGGGTCTTTGAACTACAAAAAGTGGAACAACGCAGTGAACAAGTCGGCAAAATCCGAAATCTAAGGGCGTTTTTTGTAGCTGCAACTGTCGGTTGACATATTGAATGGTCTGGATTGGTGGTTAGCAACTTCGCAAAATGCTAAAATATGAGCACAACAATCAAAACAACAGGAGGTCAAATATGATTTTTGCCGATAAGCTTATACTGCTGCGAAAAAAAGCAGGTTGGTCGCAAGAGGAACTGGCTGACCAAATGAATGTAACACGACAGTCTGTTTCAAAATGGGAGGGAGCACAATCTGTTCCAGACCTCGAAAAAATGCTGCGTCTTTCTGAACTGTTCGGAGTAAGCACCGATTATTTGCTGAAAGACGAAATTGAAGAAGCTGAGCATATAGGCTCGTCCGACGATACGCCGTTACTAAGGCGTGTATCTATGGAGGAAGCAAACGCTTTTCTTTCCGTAAAGTTGCGGACGGCTAAAACAATAGCGTATGCTGCCTTTTTGTGTATCTTATCTCCGATTGCCCTTTTGATATTGAGTGCAATCAGCGAGAGTACGGCAGGTGTCTTGAATGAAAATATTGCGAACGGAATCGGAATGATTGTTCTTATCATTCTTGTAGCAATAGCCGCCGTAATGTTTATATCAAGCGGCAGCAAAACCGCCCCATTTGCCTATTTAGAAAAAGAGAAGTTTGAAACCGAGTACGGCGTGAGTGGAATGGTAAAAGAGCGCAAAGCGCAATACAAGGATTTATACACAAAGAATAACATTGCAGGAACTTGTTTGTGTGTTACTGCCCTAATTCCTCTTTTTATCGGAGCAATAATTAACGCCGATAGCGACCTGTTTCTAACGATTATGCTTTCACTTTCATTTCTCATTGCGGGAGTAGGCGTGATCTGCTTTATCAAGACGGGTATTATATGGGCAAGCTATGAAAAGCTGTTGCAAGAGGGCGAATATTCTAAAGAGAACAAGGAAAAGCCGTCCCTTTCATCTGCTATTTATACAGCGTATTGGGTAATTGCAGCGGCAGTTTATTTAGGATACAGCCTGTCATCAAATAATTGGGGGCAGAGTTGGATAATTTGGGTCGTTGCAGGAGTGATATTTCCTGCTGTCATTGCCATTACTAATGCCTTTGAGAAGAAATTAAAATGAAATTTTAGGAGGACATATTTATGAAGAAATTTAGGACAATCGTATCGCTGATTGCAATGGTACTTGCAGGTGTGGTCGGCTTTTTTGTCGGCTCAACATTGGAAAATGCTTTCGGCGGTGCAATTCTCTTTTCGCTGATTGTCGGAATTGCTTGTGTGGTTTATACGATTGACAACCAGAACGAGTAATTACTTTCAAGTCAGCCTAACATTTATGATTTTGCTGTAAGCAGAACTTGATAAATCCAAAGTAGTTGAATGCTGTCTGAGTATTGGCAGCAAAGAGTTTG
>OGYF01002213.1_pt1 | contig 15010 bp, 14 predicted proteins | sample 1576451 | NCBI WGS metagenome assembly OGYF01 (sample SAMEA3541505, study PRJEB24748) | human gut metagenome | biome: human gut; feature: human-associated habitat; material: faeces | place: China | collected 2012 | reverse complement strand
CCGTCATGGCCCGGTGCACCGGACTCAGGCCCGTCACCAGCGCCGGGCCGCCGCCGCTCTCCATCAGCTGCGCCAGCTCCTGTATCTCCCGGAGCTGCCACAGCTCCCGCAGCAGAGCTTCCATCCTGCCGCCTCCTTCCGATGATGAAATGTCCGCTCCCAGCGCACATGGGACGGGAACGCCTTCGGGGGGCGTATACGGCAGTATACGCCCCTATGCTGTAAGTTACCTGAAAAAGCAGAGAAATATGCGTGAAAAATGATGTGTGTTTGCCTCCGGGCAGAAAGGCGCCAAAGAACGCCAGCAGAAACCAATGGTTTTTGGATTTCCTTTACCTTCAAGAGTTTCGTTCGATATGAGATGTCGTGGGAATTGACTCAGCAGCAGCCCCGCTGCCGCTCCCGCCCAGATGAAGAAACTGATGGTTCTGCCGCTTGGGAGTATGGATTCCCCCGGTAGAAGAACTACCCCCTTCAACCACCCAATGTAGCGGCAGCGTGAGTAGAAGAACGCCGATTCCCTGCTTCGGCGGAATTTAGGAAGCAACTCTTGCACACAAAAGGAAGTCCAGAAACCATCGGTTTCTGGCGGCATTTTTTGCATACTTTTTGCTGCTGTTGGCAAAAAGTATGCCGTCGGAGACAAAAAGGATGATGGGCCGCCGGAGGCAAAACAGAAAAGGCTGTCGGAAAACTTCCCTTCAAAGGTAAAGCAAATGAATCAGTTGAACCGGTTCATGGCCCGGTCAGACCCCTGCGAGATCAGCACCTCCGCAGCATCACCGGCACGATCCAGCGCCTCCATCAGCACCTTCTGATCCTCGCCCAGAGGGCGGCCGATGACCCAGTCCACCACGTCATAGCCCGCCTGCCCCGGAGCGCCTACCCCCACCTTGATGCGGGGGAACTGATCGGTTCCCAGATGCTGGATGATGTTCTTCAGGCCGTTGTGGCCGCCGGCACTGCCGCCGGTGCGGATGCGGAGCTTACCCACCGGCAGGGAGATATCGTCGGAGATGACCACCACGTGGTCCGCCGGGATCTTATAGAACCGGGCCGCCTCGCCTACGGATTCGCCGGAGAGGTTCATGTAGGTCTGGGGCTTCATCACCAGCACCTTTTCCCCGTTCACCATCCACTCCGCCGTCCACGCCCGGAAGCGCAGCTTATTGAAGCGGAAGCCCTTCCGCCGGGCCAGCCCGTCCACCGCCAGAAAGCCCATGTTGTGGCGGGTACTCTCGTATTTGGAGCCGGGGTTGCCCAGCCCCACCAGCAGCCAGCTGACGCCGCTGCCCTTACGCTGAAAGATCATAGGTCCACATCCTTTGCCGTGTGAATTATATAAAATTTTCCGGGATCATTCTATGAGATCGGCTCCCAAAAGAAAAACTCTGCATTTTGTGCCTCCGGCGGCCCACTTTTCCCAGCAGCTGGAAAAGTGGGCAAAAGAGCCGTTTGAAACCGATGGTTTCAAAGCTTCCTTTACTCTCAAGAGTCTCGCTTGTTATCAGCCGTAACGGGAATTGACTCAGTAACAGCCACGCTGCCGCTTTCGCTTTGTTGAAGAGGTCCGATCGGCGGCGGTATTTCTTCCGGTTTGTTGTTCTACGCCCGGCACTCAAAAAATACGACTATATATTAACATAGAAGCTTGAAAAAGGGTAGCGAAACTTTGCCGAAACACAAGAGGAGTATCCTCCGCCCCGCACAAAAGCCGAACAGACGGCGTCTGTTCGGCTTTTTCACAGGTTCTCCTTCACCCACTCACCGGCACAGCATCAGGGGGATGGCACCGGGGAGGTTCCGCAGCTCTACACGGGGGGCGCTGGGGGCGTACTCCCCGTCCAGCGACCAGGGCAGGTCCTCATCGGTGGTGACAGTCACCTGCTGCACATGACGGAAAATGACGCCGGGGCCGTTGTAGTCCATGCGGCTGATGGCGGCGATGAGGCTTTGCAGGTCGATGGCCGTCTTGGGCATCCGCAGCAGCAGCAGCTCAAAGGCTCCGTCGTCCATCTGCACCCGGCTGGGATCCAGCTTCATGATGCCGCCCAGAGAGGTGGAGTTGCACACAGCTCCGAAGATGAACTCCCCCTCGAAGGTCTCCTCTCCCGTCTCCACCCGGCAGCGGTAGGGCCGCAGGGAGTCCAGATCCTTCATGCCCTCCAGAATATAGGCGAAGTGACCCAGAGCGTTCTTGGTGGCCTGTGGCACGGAGTAGGAGCTGCGGGTAAAGGCCCCGAAGGAGGCCACATAGGCAAAGTATCGGTCGTTGTGGCGGCCCACATCCAGATAGAAGGGGTGGCCGTTTACGATGCTCTCCGCCGCCTTCAGCGGCGTGGCGGGGATATGCAGGCTGGCGGCAAAGTCGTTGGTGCTGCCGTTGGGGAGATAGCCCACCTCTGGACACTCAGGCAGCTGCATCAGGCCGGACACCATCTCGTTGAAGGTGCCGTCGCCGCCGGCGCAGACCACCAGATCGTATGCTCCGCCCAGCTCCGCCGCCGCACGGGTGGCGTCTCCACGTCCCTCAGTGAGGAATACCTTCACCAGATAGCCCGCCTTGGAAAAGCAGGCCACCGCATCAAACAGCGGTGCAAAGGACTTGGTGCGCCCCGCACGTGGATTGACGATAAACAGAAGCTTTTTATCCATACCGGTTCTCCTCTTTTGCACACGGTTCTCGGTTTTGTGTTTCCGCAGAAGACAGCATAGCACTTTTATTATACTCCTCTCTGCCGGAAAAAGCAATGGGTGCTACCGGAGAAGTCCTGAACGGTTTCTGCACACATTCTTAAAGAAAAATTTGCCCGGCGGGCTTGCATTGGCGGCGGGCTTTCGGTATGATATAAGATATTATGGTACGTTGTGCGTACCTACTTCGGCGGAAGGAGTCCACCCATGAAGCAGCAAAAAAGCCACTATTTCAAATGGGGCCTGACGGTGTTTCTCACCGTTTGCGCCATCCTTGCTTTTTACGATACATTCTATATGAACGGCACCCTCCAGCGCTATCTGAGCAAGCTGGTGACGGTGCTGGCCCCGGTGCTGTACGGCTTCGCCATGGCCTATCTGCTGGCACCCATCGTCAACTGGATCGAGGGCTTGATCCGTAAGGGGCTGAAGCGGCTGAGCAAGGGTCAGGAGCCCAAGCTCCGGGGCGGTCTGCTGCGGGGTGTCAGTATCCTGCTGACGTGGGCCGTGGTGGCATACCTGCTGTATCTGCTGATGAGCGTGCTGATCCCCCAACTCATCGACAGCGTGGCCATGCTTATCAACAACGCCGAAAGCTACTATAATAAGATATATGTCTGGGTCACCAATCTGCTGGAGAAGAACCCGGAGATCGCCGGCTGGATGGAGACGAATCTGGAGAACTACTACAATGACCTCATGAAGGTGCTGACGGAGCAGGTACTGCCCGGCGCCCAGCAGATGCTCACCACCATCACCGGCGGCATCTGGACAGGCATCTGGGGTCTTGTGACCTTCACCACCAACTTCCTGGTGGGCATCATCATCTCCGTGTACCTGCTGGCCATGAAGGAGAAGAGTCTGGCCCGGTGCTGCAAGCTGCTGTATGCCCTCCTGCAGGAGGAGCAGGCCCGCTGGGTGGTGCGGGCCACCCGCAAGACGAATCAGATCTTCAGCGGCTTCGTCCGGGGCAAGATGCTGGACTCCCTCATCATCGGCATTCTGTGCTTCATCGGCTGCTCCATCTTCTCGCTGCCCTACACGCCCCTTGTGAGCGTGGTGGTGGGCGTCACCAACATGATCCCCTTCTTCGGGCCGTTCCTGGGTGCTGCGCCCAGTGCGTTCCTGATCCTGCTGGTGAGCCCCAAGCAGTGCCTGATCTTCATCGTGTTCATCATCGTTCTGCAGCAGATCGACGGCAACATCATCGGCCCCAAGATCCTGGGCGATGCCACCGGCATCTCCAGCTTCTGGGTGGTGGTGGCCATCACCGTGGGCGGTGGCTTTGCCGGGGTGCTGGGAATGTTTCTGGGCGTCCCCATCTTCGCCTGCCTGCAGACGCTGGTAAAGTACCTCACCGACCGGCGGCTGGAAAAGCGTCATATGCCGCTGGAGGCCTGCGAATACGTCCACCGGGATCAGGAGCCCATGCCGCCGGAGGAGCCTCCCGCTCCGCCAACGGAGACCAACTGACAGCGCAGCTCCCGCACCGGCATCCCCTCAGGGGATGCCGGTGCTTTTTTGCGGGCCGCCGGGTTTTGCCGGGGGATGGAGCTGCTTTCCCCGCATTTTTTTGCAAAAACGAAACTTTCTCTTGCAAACCGTGGGGAAATGTGGTACATTGCACTTCGACAACTGCATATCGACAGGCCCTCGCCGGGTGATGCCACACGATCACACAGGCCGGGGGCGACCATTATTTCTGGCCTGCCGCCGAAAGGGCGGCAAGGAAGGAGAAGACATGAAGAAGAGACTATTGGCTCTTTTCCTGACGCTGGGACTGGTCTGCACCGTACTCACCGCTTGCGGAGACGGCAGCAAAGGCCAGGGCGGACAAGGAAATAACGGCGGCGAAGCAGTCAGCGGCGGAGAGATCACCGTTGGCATCGCCAAGGACCTGGATGACAGTCTTGACCCTCACCGGATGGTGACCGCAGGAACCAGAGAGGTCTTGTTCAACCTGTTTGAGGGCTTGGTAAAGCCCAATTCCAAGGGTGAATTGATCCCCGCTGTTGCGGAGCGCTACCAGCTGTCTGAGGACGGAAGGACTTATACCTTTACCCTGCGTGAGGGTGTGAAGTTCCACAATGGCGCAACGGTGACGGCGGAGGATGTGGTATATTCCATCGAACGCTGCGCCGATACATCGGAGGGTACGCCTCTGGTGCCGGCGTTTTCTGTTATTCAGGAGGTCAAGGCCGTTGACGAAAAGACCGTGACCATCACCATTGCCCAGCGGGATCTGGAGTTCATCAGCTATCTCACCAGCGCCATCATCCCCAAGGGCTACGACGATCAGGCTACCCATCCCGTGGGTACCGGCCCGTTCATGTACGTGTCCCGCTCCCCGCAGGAGAACTTCGTCATCCAGCGCTTTGACGATTACTGGGGGACCCCCGCCTATCTGGATAAGGTGACCTATAAAATTTACGAGAGCGCCGATGCGCTGGTGACGGCCCTGAAGGGCAAGTCCATCGACCTGTGCGCCCATCTGACCTCGTCCCAGACGGCGCAGCTGGACAGCGACTTCCAGATTCTGGAGGGTACCATGAATCTGGTACAGGCGGTGTATCTGAACAACGCCGTGGCCCCCTTTGACAATCAGCAGGTGCGTCAGGCCCTGTGCTACGCCATCGACCGCCAGAGCATCATGGACATGATCGCTGACGGCCACGGTACGGCGCTGGGCAGCAGCATCTATCCGGCTTTCACCAAGTACTTCCTGCCGGAGCTGGTGCAGAAGTACCCCTATGACCCCGCCAAGGCCAAGGAGCTGCTGGCACAGGCCGGCTATCCCAACGGCTTTGACATGACCATCTCCGTTCCCTCCAACTATCAGCCCCATATGGACACGGCAGAGGTGGTGGCCGAGCAGCTGCGTGCTGTGGGCGTCAACGTCACCATCCAGCCCATGGAGTGGGGCGTGTGGTATGAGCAGGTCTATAAGGGCCGGGACTTCCAGGCCACGCTGGTGGGTCTGGATGCCAGTGCCATGACGGCCCGTGCGCTGCTGGAGCGCTTTACCTCGGATCACGCCAAGAACTTTGTCAACTACAACAATCCCGACTACGATGCGCTGTTCACGCAGGCCCTGAACGCCTCCGACGACACGCAGCAGGCGGAGATCTACAAGCAGATGGAGACCATGCTCTCCGACACCGCCGCCAACCTGTACATTCAGGATCTGGCGGATCTGGTGGCCATGCGTCAGAATCTGGCGGGGCTGGAGTTCTACCCCATCTATGTGCTGGATCTGTCCACGGTGCATTTTGTGAAATAAGGACGGCGAGACCGTCCCCATAGAAATGAGGCGATGACCATGAAATATGCGGCAAAGAAGATCGTGTGGATGCTGCTGACCATGGTCATCGTCTCATTTTTGGCCTTTCTGGCCTTTCGCATCATTCCCGGCGACCCCACCGCCAAGCTGCTGGGCGAACAGGCCACCCCGGAGCGGGTGGAGGCCCTGCGGCAGGAGCTGGGGCTGGACCGCCCGTTTCTGGAGCGGTACGTCAGCTGGCTGGGGGATTTCGTCCGGGGGGACATGGGCTCGTCGTACAATTACAGTATGCCGGTGAGCCAGATGCTGCAGGGGAAAATTCCCGTGACGGGGCTTTTGACCTTGCTGTCGTTTCTGCTGATCGTGGTGCTGTCCATCCCGCTGGGACTCTTCACCGCCCGCCACAGCGGCGGGGCGCTGGATAAGGCTCTGACGGTGGTAAATCAGGTACTGATGGCGGTGCCGGCCTTCTTTACCGGTATCCTGCTGACGTACCTGTTCGGCCTGCTGCTGCGGTGGTTCGTGCCGGGGAGCTTCGTCTCACCGGCGGAGAGCTTCTGGCAGAGCGCCGGCTATCTGATCTTCCCCGCTGCCGCCATCGCCATCCCCCGCATCGCCATGACGGTGAAGATGCTGCGCTCGGCGCTGCTGGCGGAGATGAACAAGGACTACGTCCGCACCTCGTACAGCCGGGGCAACGACCGGCGGGCCACCCTGTACCTCCACGTGCTGCGAAACGCCCTGCCGCCGGTGGTGAGCTTTCTGGCCATGACGGTGGCGGATATCGTGGCAGGCTCTGTGGTCATCGAGCAGGTCTTTGCCATTCCGGGGCTGGGGCGGCTGCTGCTGACCTCTATTTCCAACCGGGACTATCCGGTGGTGCAAGCTATTGTGGTACTGGTGGCCTTCTGGGTGGTGCTGGTGAACCTGCTGGGGGATCTGCTGAATCAGCGGCTGGATCCCCGTCTGCGGCTGACGGATTGAGCCGCACACATTTGTAAAGAGAAATTTCTATGGAAAGGGGGCAGGCTCCGTGCTGCTGCACCAGAAAAAGAATCACTATCTCCGCATCGGCCTTGCCATCACGGCGGTCATCACGGCCATGGCGCTGGTGGGCTGCTTCTGGACGCCCTATGCCCCCACGGCCATGTCCGGCAGCGAGAAATTCGCTGCGCCCTCCCTGCGGCACCTGTTCGGTACGGACAATTTCGGCCGGGATATTTTCAGCCGGGTCATGGTGGGCGCCCGCACCACCTTCTTCATCAGCGCCTGCACCGTGACCATCGGCGCCGTGGTGGGAACGCTGGTGGGCGCCCTCACCGGCTACTTCGGCGGGCTGGTGGACGAGCTGCTGATGCGGGTCAACGACGCTGTCACCGCCTTTCCCAGTATCCTGCTGGCGCTGGTGTTCATCTCCCTGCTGGGCTTCGGCACCTACAACGTCATTCTGGCGCTGGGCATCGCCTTCATCCCCAGCTACGCCCGTGTTATCCGGGGAGAGTTCGCCCGGCAGCGGGAGATGAACTATGTGAAAAACGCCCGGCTCATGGGGGCCAGCCACCTGCGGATCATGCTGGTGCACATCCTGCCCAACACCCGGCAGGTGCTGCTGCCGACGCTGGCCATCGGGTTTAACAACGCCGTTCTGGCGGAGGCCAGCATGAGCTTTCTGGGCATTGGTGTCAAGCCGCCGGAGGTGTCTCTGGGCTACATGATGTCCGAGTCCCAGAGCTACATGGTTCGTGCGCCGTGGTATATGCTCACCTGCGGCAGTGTCATCGTGCTGCTGATCTTAGGGGTCAGCCTCATCGGCGAGGGCCTGCAGCAGAAGAAATGGGGGAGGTAGCGCCATGCTGGAGATCAAGGACCTTCATGTGCAGTTCCATACCTCCGACCACGAGGCGGTACGGGGCATCGACCTGACGGTGCAGGACGGTGAAATTATGGGGCTGGTGGGCGAATCCGGCTCCGGCAAGACCGTAACGGCCATGATGGTGTCCGGCCTGCTGCGGTCGGAGCAGGCGGACTTCCGGGGCCGCATCCTGCTGGACGGCGAGGATCTGCTCCACGCCGGCGGCCAGCGCATCCGTGCCATTCAGGGCAAGGATATCTGTGTGGTATTTCAGGAGCCTATGAGCGCCATGGACCCCACCATGCGGATCGGTAAGCAGGTGGAGGAGTGCCTGCGGGTCCACACGGACCTGTCGGCGCAGGAGCGGAGGCAGCGGGCCCTGCAGGCTCTGCGGGACGTGGAGCTGCCGGACCCGGAGGGGGTCTACCGCAAGTACCCCCACGAGCTCTCCGGCGGAATGCTCCAGCGGGTGATGATCGCCGCCGCCATTGTGGCCCGGCCCCGTCTGCTGCTGGCGGACGAGCCCACCACGGCGCTGGATGTCACCATTCAGGCCCAGATACTGGCCCTGCTGAAGCGGCTGAACCGGGAGATGGGAATGTCCATCCTCTTCATCTCCCACAACCTCCATGTGGTGCGTAAGCTCTGCACCCGTGTGGCGGTGATGGAAAAGGGCCGCATTGTGGAGACGGGGCCGGTGGACCAGATCTTCTTCCACCCGCAGGCTCCCTACACCCAGCGGCTCATTGCCGCCATTCCCACAAGGAGGAAGCTATGAACAGCGAACCCATTCTGGAGGTGCGGCACCTGAACGTGTGGTATCGGCCCTCCGGCGTGCTGCGCCGGGGACGGCAGCAGGTGCTCCACGACGTGAGCTTTGACCTGTACCGGGGCGAGATACTGGGGCTGGTGGGGGAGTCCGGTTCCGGCAAATCCACGCTGGCCCGTGCCATTCTGGGGATGCTGCCGGACTGTGAGGGGGAGATCATCCATCACAGCAAGCGCCCTCAGATGGTGTTTCAGGACCCGGCCAGCGCCATGAACCCCAGCCGCACGGTGGGGTGGATATTGTCCGAACCCCTGCGGATCTACGGGAAATACGACGCCGCCGAGGTACGGCGGCGGGTGGCGGAAATTATGGAGCTGGTAGGTCTGCCGCCGGAGTGCGGCAAAATGTACCCGTCGGAGCTGTCCGGCGGCCAGCGGCAGCGGGTGTGCATCGGCACGGCGCTGATCCAGAAGCCGGGGCTCATCATCGCTGACGAGGCGGTGTCGGCGCTGGACGTCACCATTCAGGCTCAGATACTGGAGCTCATCGCCCGGCTGCGCCGGGAGTACGGGCTGTCGTACCTGTTCATCTCCCACGATCTGAACGTGGTGTATGAGATCTGCGACCGGTGCCTTGTGATGCACCGGGGACGCATCGTGGAGCAGGGACCGGTGGAGGAGCTTTACGACCATCCCAAGGAGGACTATACCAAGGCGCTGTTAGCAGCGGCGGAGTGAGAGCATATGACCAACGAGCTGAAAGAGAAATTACTGGCCTACGGCACCAAGGCCGAGCCATTTACCGTACACAATCACATCCGGGTGACGGACCTGCAGGACGGCGAGGCCCGTGTGGAGCTGACGCTTCAGCCGGAGAGCCTGAACCGCTGGGGGACGGCCCACGGCGGCATCCTGTTTGCCTTAGCGGACATCGCCGCCGGAACGGCGGTCCTGACCCTGCGGCAGGAAGTGTGCCTCACTGTCAACGCCTCCATCGACTTTCTGGATGCGGCGGGGCTGGGCAGCACCCTCATCGCCGTGGGCCACGTGGACCGTATGGGCAAGTCTCTCTGCTTCTGCCACACGGACATCACCGACGAAACGGGCCGTCTGCTGGCGACGCTGCGGACGGTGATGGATCTGACGGGCCGCCCGCTGGAGCTGTGAGCGCTATGAGGGAGTTTTACAGACGCCACCGGGGACTGCACCGGTGGCTTTTGGCCGTGGTAGTTCTGCTGGCAGTGTATTTCGCCCTGCGGCCGGTGCCGGGGCTGATGAACTGGCTCAGCCGCCACGTCATCATGCCTTGGGAGCGGGCGGTGGCCAGCGTCTGCTATCTGTTCCGCACCTCCATAGCGGAGGTGTTGTATATCGTGCTGCTATCGGTGGCTATCTTCTATGTGGCCAATGTCCTCCGGCGGTTGGTGACTCAGCCCCACCGGGGCCGGACTCTGTACCGCTTCTTCCTGACGGTGGTTTGCAGCGGGCTGAGCATCTATGCGGGCTTCTGCCTGCTGTGGGGCGTCAACTACTATGCCGACTCCTTCCAGCAGCAGTCCGGCATCTATGCCCGCTCCTGTACCGTGGAGGAGTTAGAGGCCGTCACGGCGGACTTTGCCCGCCAGCTGGCACAGGCGGCAGACAATGTGCAGCGGGACGAGAATGGCTGCTTTGCCGTGTCCCGGCAGGAGATCTTCGCCGCCGCCACGTCGGTGTACGCCCCCTCCTATGAGGAGTTCCCCTGTCTGCGGATGAAGGATCACACGCCCAAGGCCATCAGCTGCTCCACAGCGCTCAGCGCCATGGACTTCACGGGCTTCTACTTCCCCTTCACCGGGGAGGCCAACCTCAATGTGGACTGCCCCGCCAGCTTTCTGCCCTCCACCATCGTCCATGAGATGGCCCATCAGCGAGGCATCGCCTCGGAGCAGGAGTGCAACTTCATCGCCATTGCCGTGTCTCTGGCCAGCGGCGACCCGGTGTACCGGTATTCCGGGCTGCTGATGGGGTATGTGCATCTGGGCAACGCCCTGTACCGGGCGGACCCGGACCGGTGGCAGGTCATCCGGGACACTCTGCCGGATACGGTGGTGGCAGACCTGCGGCAGAACAGCGCCTATTGGGCGGCCTTCGAGGGGCCGGTGAACGACGCTGCCAGCAGGGTCTACGACTCCTTCCTCAAAAGCAACGGCGAGAGCCGTGGCGTCCAGAGCTACGGCACCGTGGTGGATATGCTCATGGCGTACTACGGGTAAGTCAGGTTGCGGTAAGAGGAGCTGCAAATTCCCCAAAAGCGCAAGAACAGGCCCCGTCCGATGGACGGGGCCTGTTTCGATACCGGCACTCCCGGAATTTTTCTCCACGGAGACGAAAAATACATTGCGTCTGACCAGAGGGGATGACAAGAAGGATACGGGCGTCCGCAGTCGGAAAGCACGCCGGGGTCTGATGACCCGGCCCCATAAAACCAATAGGGGGACGCATGGCGTCCCCCTATTGGTTTTATTTATCAGACAATGAAGAAATCGGAGATCTGCCCGTACAGGATCATCAGCATACACAGCGGCGTGATATACTTCACGCAGAGACGGAAGAAATCATAGACCCAAGGACGGTTCTCGCCGTTGAGGAGGATCTCCTGCCGCAGGGCATCCGGCTTCAGCTCCCAGCTGATCATCAGGCACATGAGCAGCGCCCCCAAGGGCATCAGCAGGCCCTCGGCCACGCTGTCGAACAGGCCCAGCCATCTGGTGCTCCAGCCGGGCAGCTTGGCGCCGGCCAGACCCAGCAGCTCCGCCGGGGAGATGTGATTGCTGCCCATACCGTCGGCGCAGACCAGAGCGCACAGGGCCGCACAGATCACCACCGCAATGGCGGAATACAGCTTGCGGCGGTCGCCCTTGCCCTTTTCCCGTGCCTTATCGCAGAAATGGGCCACGATGACCTCCAGCATGGAGATGGAGGAGGAGATGGCGGCAAAGAACACCAGCAGGTAAAACAGGATGCCGAACACGGGACCGGCGGGTCCCATCTTGTCGAACACGTTCTGCATGGTGATAAACAGCAGCTCCGGGCCGCCCAAAGCTCCGTTGGGGTCTAGGGCAAAGCGTCCGGGAATGACACACAGACCGGCCATCAGGGCCACCACGGTGTCCATGCCCACGATGATCATGGCGCTCTTGCCCAGATCCTGCTTCTTATCCAGATAGGAGCCGTAGGTAATCATGACACCGGCGCCCAGAGACAGGGAGAAGAACATCTGCCCGCCGGCGGCGGTGAGGACCCTCCAGAAGCCGGGGGCCTCGTCGATGATGCCGTTGGCCACGGCCCAGCCGGGGACGAACATATACTTCAGGCCGTCCGCCGCACCCGGCAGGGTGCAGGAGCGGATGATGCAGATGATGAGGATGAAGAACAGGGCCGGCATCCCCACGGAGCAGACCCGCTCGATGCCGCCGCCTACGCCGCTCATGACCACCAGCATGGTGATGAGCATGAAGGCCAGCGCAAAGGCGATGGACACGTCGGGCTGACTCAGCAGCCCCTGAAACACGTCGGCGCCGCCCACCCCATTGGTGCCGAATTCGGCGCCGATGAGGTTGCCGAAGTTCACCACCACATAGCGCAGACAGTAGCCGCCCAGAGCGCTGTAAAAGCTGAAGATCAGCGCCGCAGCGGCAATGCCCAGCCAGCCCAGCCACTTGAAGCGCTTGGAGATGCTCTGGTAAGCGCCCACAGCGCCATGGCCCGTCTTGCGGCCCAGCGCCAGCTCACCCAGCATGATGATAACGCCGCAGCACAGCGCCAGCGCCAGATACAGGATCAGGAAGGGGAAGCCACCGTTGGCACCCATTTTGTTGGGGAAGCCCCATATATTGCCCAGCCCCACAGCCGAGCCCACAGCGGCCATCAGAAAACCGAAGTTTGATCCGAAGCCCTTGCGATCGTTCATCGTGTGTTTCTCCTCTCCGGTGCATAACGCATAAAACCTTAAATATTATACAGCATTTTAACATAAGATACAACGATTTTTTCCGCAAACTCCGTTGGATACACATCTATTTATCCAGTAAAATGAGGCAGACCGCATATTTAGCCGGGGCTTTCCAAGATTTTAGGTGTTTTCGGAAAAAAGTGTTGACACCGGGCCGGGGATGTGGTATATTAAGTGTCGCCGATATCCGCCGGTGTGGTGGAATGGCAGACACAGGAGACTTAAAATCTCCCGGTAGCGATACCGTACCGGTTCGAGTCCGGTCACCGGCACCATCCGGTTCTTCTGAATATCGCGGAGTAGAGCAGTTGGCAGCTCGTCGGGCTCATAACCCGGAGGTCGCAGGTTCAAGTCCTGCCTCCGCAACCAGATCGAGTGTTCATAACCAACCTGAGAGTTGGATGTGGACACTCGATTTTTTTGCCTACATTTGTGTCTCTTTGATCAGCGGATACAGCACATCCCTCGCACACGATCCCGTGGCCCCTGCATTTTCCAGAAACCCCCAACAGCCGCAGCTACATATTTTTGCCGCCATTGCAGAAAATAGGCATACCGCCGATGAAGAAGGGCAAGCACACCCACCATCGCCGGTAACAAAACTCAACAGCTGGAGGATGTATATAGATGAAAGCAACTGGGATCGTGCGGCGCATCGATGACCTGGGCCGGGTCGTGATCCCCAAGGAGATCCGCCGCACCATGCGTATCCGTGAGGGCGACCCGTTGGAGATCTACACCACACGGGACGGGGAAGTCATTTTCAAGAAGTACTCCCTCATCGGCGGGCTGGAGGACTTCGCCGCCCAATTCTGCGACACCCTGTCCCGCAACACGGATTTCACCGCCGCTGTCACCGACCGGGACGGCATCGTGGCCGTAGCCGGGGCCGGGAAGCGGGAGCTGCTGGGCAAGAACCTTTCTCCGCAGCTGGAGCAGATCATGGAGCAGCGCAGCATCTATCAGTACCGCTCCGGGCAGGAGCGGCTGCCGGTCTCCGAGAGCACCGGGCAGTATGCGGCGGCGGTGGCCGCCCCCATCCTGTGCGGCGGCGACGTGTTGGGGCTGGTACTCTTTGTCTCAGCGGAGGATCGTCTCCCCGGCGAGGGGGAGTACAAGCTGGCCCAAGCCGTGGCGGGTTTTCTGGGCAAGCACATGGAGACCTGACTGCAAAGGGAGCCGGGAGAGCGATGCTCTCCCGGCTCTCTTTGCCCGTTTATCCCAGCATCTCGAAGGCTCCATGGATCAGCATACAGACCGCCATCCCCACCGCCGTCGGCAGCACCATGGCCAGCAGCGTCCACCGGTAGCCGCCGGTCTCCCGGCGGATGGTGAGGCAGGTGGTGCCGCAGGGGAAGTGCAGCAGGCACAGGGCCATCATACACAGGGCCGTCTCCGTGGTCCAGCCGCTGTGCAGCAAAATGGCCCGCAGCGCCTCCAGCCCGCCGCACTCCGTCAGCGTCCCGGTGTGCAGATAGCCCATCAGCAGAATGGGCAGCACGATCTCATTGGCGGGAAAGCCCAGCAGAAAGGCCAGCAGCACCATGCCGTCCAGTCCCATGAGCCGTCCCAGCGGGGACAGTACCCCGGCGGCCCGCTCCAGCAGAGAGATGCCCCCGGCGTCCATGTTCCCCATCCCCCAGATCAGCAGCCCCGCCGGGGCCGTCACCGTCAGCGCCCGTCCCAGCACAAACACCGTTCGATCCAGCAGGGAGCGCACCAGCACCCGCCCCACCTGGGGCAGGCGATAGGGCGGCAGCTCCAGCGAAAAAAAGGAGGGCTGTCCTCGCAGCACCGTGGCGCTCAGCAGCTTGGACATGGCCAGCGTCATGGCCACGCAGAACACGATGACCCCTAAAAACACCGCCGCTGCCAGTGCCGACCGCCCCGGCCCGGCGGCATCCCCCAGAAAGAACAGGCTAATCAGGGCTATAAGGGTAGGGAAGCGGCCGTTGCATGGAACGAAGCAGTTGGTGAGGCCACCAGCCGCTCTCTGGGGCTGGCAATGATGCGGCAGCCGGTGACGCCGCAGGCGTTGCAGCCGAAGCCCATGGCCATGGTGAGGCTCTGCCGCCCGCAGGCGCCCGCCGCCCGGAAGCACCGATCCATGCAGAAGGCCACTCTGGGCAGATACCCGGCGTCCTCCAGCAGCGTGAACAGGGGAAAGAAGATGGCCATGGGAGGCAGCATCACCGCCACCACCCACGCCACCGTCCGGTAGATGCCGTCCACCACAGCCCCCTGCACCCACCACGGCGCTCCTGCCAGCAGACCCCGCAGTGGTTCCTCCAGCGCCGTCAGCCACCGGCTCAGCAGCCGGGAGGGGGCATTGGCCCCCTGTATGGTCAGGTAGAACACCAGCCCCAGCAGCAAAAGCATCACCGGAAAGCCTGTAAGCCGGGAGGTCAGCAGCCGATCCAGC
>OGYF01002211.1_pt1 | contig 15027 bp, 4 predicted proteins | sample 1576451 | NCBI WGS metagenome assembly OGYF01 (sample SAMEA3541505, study PRJEB24748) | human gut metagenome | biome: human gut; feature: human-associated habitat; material: faeces | place: China | collected 2012 | reverse complement strand
ATGTAACACAAGGCAGGAGAAAGTGTATATACTGGTTTAAGAGATATGAGTGTCTGTGGTATAGATGATAGGTGCAAATCTGTCGAGAATTGATATCATTATTATGGTGTAAATCATACGTTTGAGTTTCCATAATTAAAACTTTTGATAAATACTATCTAATCTTTGAAATTTATAGTAAAAAATAAATGAATTGAAATATTTATTGTACTGTGAATGTAATTTCTGAAAATATTAAGTCCCAGTATTATTAGTGGAGTGTGAAAGGCAAATGAAACTTTGTTATAATAGTGATTGTCAAGTGATGATATAGTGGAAAAATAGAAATTAGAAGACTGACTAAGCAATATGGATAAAATATTTTCATAAAAAGTAAATAATAATAACCACGAGTTTGAACATTTTAAAGAGGTGTGATAGAAGGAGAAATATGATGGTAGATTACGCTCCAGGTATGAGAATCATCATTCGAGATGAAGAATGGATAATAAAAAAAATAGAAACCAATAGCCTTGGAAATAAAGCACTTCATTGTATTGGTATTTCGCCATTAGTGAAAGATCGAGAGGCTATTTTCTTGACAGATCTGGAAGAAATTCAGATCGTTAATCCAGCAGAAGTTAATTTGATTCCAGATGATTCTCCGTTTTATAAGAGAACGTTGTTATATCTGGAAAGTCAGTGGAGACAGCAGATTCCTACAGATTCAAATCTTCATGTAGGACATCGTGCAGCTATGGATCTTATGCCGTATCAGCTTGATCCAGCTAAGCTTGCACTTAAAAGTACAAGACAGAGAATTTTGATCGCAGATACTGTGGGTCTTGGTAAAACTCTTGAAGCAGGAATTTTGATGTCAGAATTAATTGCTCGTGGAAAAGGCAAGAGAATTCTTGTTGTAACGGTTAAAAGCATGATGACTCAGTTTCAGAAGGAAATGTGGAATCGTTTTACAATACCACTGGTTCGACTGGATTCAAGTAAGATTCAAAAAATTAGAGCCAATCTGCCTTCAAATTATAATCCGTTTTTCTATTATGATAAGACAATTGTATCTATTGATACTTTAAAAAGGGATGTAGAATATAGAACTCACCTTGAGAACGCTTACTGGGATATTATTGTAATTGATGAGGCACAGAATGTAGCAGAGCGTGGAGATCACCAGGCTCAGAGATCTCGACTTGCAAAACTTTTAGCTGACCGATCAGATACTATGATCATGCTTTCTGCAACTCCTCATGATGGTCGAGCAAAGAGTTTTGCATCTCTTATGAATATGTTGGATCCGACTGCAATTGCGGATCCGGAAAACTATACAAAGGAAGATATTGAAGGTCTTTGCATTCGTCGTTTTAAGAAGGATGTTAAAGATCAGGTTTCAGGATCTTTTCTGGAAAGAAATATTACTCTTGAGAGATGTCATGCGTCTGTACGAGAAGAGCAATCCTATGACATTTTTGCTGATATGCAGCTTGAAATGGATCTTGGAAAGAGCAGAGGAACAGGACAGTTATTTAAAACAAGTCTTGAGAAATCTTTATTCTCCAGTCCGGCGGCTTGTATTAAGAGTATTGATGCACGATTGAAAAAATTATATAGGAAATATTCTACTGATGACATAAAAGACATTAAGTTATTAGAAGAGCTGCGAGATTCTTTGCTAAAGATAACTCCAAAAGATTTTATGAGATATCAGAAGTTATTGTATCTGCTGAATAGTAAAGAGTACGCTTGGAATCCAAAAGATACAGGCGATAGAGTTGTTATCTTTACTGAGCGAATTGAAACCATGAAATATTTGGCAGAGCATTTGAGACAGAATTTGGGATTGAAAGCAAATGCAATTCAGGAAATTTCGGGAAGTATGAGTGACGCAGAACAGCAAAGAATTGTGGAAGAATTTGGTCGTACAGAATCACCTATGCGTGTTCTTGTGGCATCAGATGTAGCGTCAGAAGGTTTGAATCTTCATTATCTTAGCCATAGAATGATTCATTTTGATATCCCGTGGTCGTTGATGGTATTTCAGCAGCGAAATGGACGTATTGATCGATATGGTCAGAAAAAACGACCGGATATTCGTTATATGCTTATCGAAAGTGACAATAAACAAATCAAAGGCGATATGAGAATTATTGAGATTCTAGTTACAAAAGAGGAGCAGGCGCTAAAGAATATTGGAGATCCAGCACTTCTTTTAGGAAAATTTTCTATCGAAGACGAAGAGCTTGTTGTTGCTGATGCAATTGAAAATGGTTCAGATGAAACAGCTTTTTCAGATACCTTAGATGCAGGAGAGGACGAATTTGATCCATTTGAAGCTTTGATGGCGGCAGCAGGAGAAACAGAAGAAGTCGAAAGTGAGTCTGATATTGTTACTGATGATACTTTGTTTTCGGATATTGATTATTTATCAAATGCACTTTCTTATCTGAATCAAAAAGAAAATCTTCCTGTGCAAAAACTTCAAACAGTATCTGGATTAGATATCAAAATTACCGATGATATGAGAAGAAGACTTTCTGCGCTTGTGCCAGATGAAGCACTTCCAGAAGGAGATACACTTCGAGTATCCGACGATAAAAAGTTTTGTATGGAAATGATGCGAGAAAGCATGCAAAATAATATGGCTGAGACTGCTTGGCCTAAAACTCAATATTTATGGCCATTACACCCGATTCTTTCCTGGGTTAATGATAAAGCTGGTTTATTGTATGGCCGTGGAGAAGCTCCTATCATGGGAATTCCAGGAATGCTGGATGAAGGAGAACTGATTTTTGTTGTAACTGGGAGTATTCCAAATCTTAAATCGACACCTCTTGTGGATGAATGGTTTGGACTTCTGTATCAGAATGGACAGTATGCTAAAACATTGACTATGGACGAAGTGATTCAGAAAACTAAAATCAGTAATATGTCGATTCCGAATACCAAGAGTATTGGTGAGACTGAAGTAAGTATAGCAAATAACCTTCGTGAAAGTGTTGTTGCGGAGGCAAAAACATATTTAGAAGATTGTTATAAGAATTATGAAAATAAGATCAGCCCTATGCTTAATGAAGAATTAGATAAGTTGGCAGATCTTGAAACAAGACACAAAGAATATTATCAGATGACATTGTTTGATAAAGAAAGAAAACTACAGGAAAAAGAGCGAAGTGTGGAAGTGTTATTTGATCAGTTTGCAGATTGGGTAACTGAGACACTTACAATTCAGAATAATCCTTATATTCGAATTGTGACTGTTCTTATGGGGGTATCAAGATGAGTATGGATTTAACAGGTATCACCAATAAAAATGAATACTATACAAATCATTATTTTTCTACTGTATTTGAGGAAAATGCGAGTACAACTATTTCAGCGTGGAATGCTGCAGCAAAAGAATCTGAAGAAGTATATACACCATGGTCCATGCTGCGTCAGAATGCCAGGCAGTTTTACGCAATGCATGATCGTTTTATCCGATCATCACTGAACATGCAGGCATTGAATAGCATACGAACAATGGCAGATGCATATCTCGAATCTTTAGGATATCCGAATGCTAAACCAGAAAATATAGCAATTGATGATACATTATCAGTACCAATATATTTGGAAATGACAAAGAGTAATGGAGCTCCATTGCTGTGGGTTCTTCTTTCTGCATCCAAAGAGCTTGACGCAGGAATTTTGGAAAGCTATGCTTTTGATTCTAATAAAGTAGAGGAAGATGCAACAGGTACTTTGTACAAAGGTATTCTTCATGAATTAGTAAATGAAGATTTGGCAACAAAAATTTTATTTGGACAGGCTGAGCCACCTAGATTTCTGCTGTTTGTTGGAATGAATCAAATCGCACTGGTGGACCGTAATAAATGGAATGAGAAAAGATACTTGCAATTTGATCTGGAAGAAATCTTTGCCAGAAACGAGAACACTACGCTTCAGGCAATGAGTGTTCTTATGCATAAGGATTCACTCTGCCCTGAAGATGGTAAAGTTTTATTAGATGAATTAGATGAGCAGAGTCAGAAAAATGCTTCTGGCGTATCGCAAGACTTGAAGTATGCCCTCCGTGAAAGCATTGAGTTGCTCGGAAATGAAGTCCTTTACGATATGAAAACACGACTTGGTCGTGATTTAGAAGCGGATCCAGTAGATGCAGGACAGCTTACAATTGAATGCCTTCGTTATATGTATCGTATGCTGTTTGTGCTTTTTATTGAATCACGTCCAGAACTTGGATATGCACCAATTAAGGCGCAAAGTTATTATTCCGGATATTCTTTGGAAAGCTTAAGGGATATTGCAGATCAGATTCGTGATGATGTAGATGAAGTTGGAGACGGCTATTATCTGCATGAGACATTGGCAAAGCTCTATGAGCTGATTTATGATGGTTACCCGAAAACAGAAGATGAATTGAAAAAAGCTACAACCTCAGACAGTCTGCATGATATGTTTCTGATTGCCCCGTTGAAGGCACATATCTTTGATCCGGAATATACCAAGATGCTTACCACAGCTAAGCTTCGAAACAGTTGTATGCTGCGTATTATTGATCTTATGAGTTTGACAAAGGCTACAGGCAAAAAAAATAGTCGACGTGGTCGTATTTCTTATGCAAACCTGGGTATCAACCAGATGGGTGCAGTGTATGAAGCACTTTTATCTTATCGAGGTTTTATTGCTGAGCAGGATTTATATGAAGTAAAGAGATCTGGTGACAATTTCAACGAGCTGGATGTTGGTTACTTTGTATCTGAATCTGAGCTTGACCAGTATGATGAAGATGAGCGTGTTCGTTATGAACATGGTGAGAAAAAAAGCAAACTTCGTATGTATGAAAAAGGCACTTTTATTTACCGGTTAGCGGGAAGAGAGCGTGAAAAATCTGCTTCTTATTATACTCCGGAAGTTTTGACAAAGTGCTTGGTTAAATATGCCCTAAAGGAACTTCTTGAGGGAAAAACTGCAGATGAAATTCTCAAACTGACCGTTTGTGAGCCAGCTATGGGTAGTGCTGCGTTCTTGAATGAAGCTATCAATCAACTTGCAGAAGCCTATGTCTCTCGCAAGGAGAAAGAAACAGGGGAAATTATTAGTTATGAAAAGAGATTTAATGAGCTGCAAAAAGTCAAGATGTTCATTGCCGATCGTAATGTCTATGGTATCGATCTGAATCCCGTTGCTGTTGAACTGGCAGAGGTTTCTCTGTGGCTGAACACCATTTATGAGGGCGGATTTGTACCTTGGTTTGGTACGCAGTTAGTGAACGGAAATTCATTGATAGGTGCAAGACGGCAAGTGTACCGTATTGAAAATATGCAATCCACTTCTAAAGGAATGCGTTGGTACGAAATGGAACCACAGAGGATACCTTTGGGAACAAAACGTATGCCGAGAAAGCAGGTGTATCATTTCCTTCTTGGTGATCCTGGAATGTGTAAATATTCTGATAAAGTGATTAAATCCCTTGAGCCTGATAAAATAAAGGAGATGGTGAAGTGGAATAAAAAGTTTACGGAACCGGTTACTGACGATGAAATTATTACTTTACTGAGACTCTCTACGGCAATTGATGAACTGTGGGAAGCTCAAATACGATTACACAAGGAAGTAGATGCTAAGACACAGGATTCTCTTTCTATATTTGGTTATACCGATGATACAGTAGATTCGCATACCACGATTCGCCAGAAGGACAAAATTTTCAAAGAACTTTATAAGAGTGAACATATGAGAAATGCAGGTCCATATGCAAGACTAAAGTTTGCGATGGATTACTGGTGTGCATTGTGGTTTTGGCCGATTGATAAAGCAGATTTGTTACCTACTAGAAGTGAATTTTTGTTTGATATGTCTTTGATTCTTGAAGGAACCATGGAAGCTGTGAATATAACTGATTCGGCTAAGGATGGTCAGCTTTCTTTGTTTCCGACGGAAATGGAGCAGATGGCATTGGATATCATTGACACTTACGGAACTGATACCATTGTAGATATTCCTCGATTGTGTCAGGAAAATCCGCGACTGGATTTGGCTGCACGAATCGCTAAACAGAACAAGTTTATGCATTGGGAACTTGAATTTGCGGACTTGTTTGCAGAGCGTGGAGGGTTTGATTTGATTGTTGGTAATCCACCGTGGATACTTCTCGGTTGGAATGAACAAGCGGCGTTATCTGACAGCCATCCAGAGTTTGCTGTGAAAAAGCTTACTGCAGCACAAACTGTTAGTAGACGCGAATTAGCATTGGAGAATACCGCTACTCGTAATTTGTATTTTTCAGAGTTTGAATCGATATATGGACAACAAAGTTTTTTAAATGCTATTCAAAATTATTTTGTTCTTAGCGGAATGAAAGCAAATCTGTATAAGTGTTTCCTTCCACAGGCGTGGAAATTTGGAACAGAAACAGGAATCAGTGCGTTTGTTCATCCCGATGGTGTGTTTGACGATCCTAAGGGGGGCATGTTAAGAGAACAACTGTATCCAAAACTCAAAAAACATTTCCAGTTTACAAATGAGTTGAAATTATTTGCTGAAGTTGATCATCATATGGGCTTCAGTTTAAATGTATATTGTAACAAAACAAGTTTAAATTTTGATATGATTGCCAATTTATTTTCTGTTTCAACTATTGAGGAAAGCTATTCTCATGCAAATATTGGTATGGTAGTACCTGGAATTAAGGATGATAAGGGAAATTGGAATACACAAGGACATAAAGATAGAATTGTATGCATTGGCAAAAGTGAATTAAAATTGTTTGCTAAATTATTTGATGGAAGTAATGAATGGAATAAAGCAAGACTTCCGATTATTCATGCAAAACAATTTGTCGAGGTTCTTCGTCAAATTGCAAACCAGTCAGAGTTGTTAGCCACGCATGAAGAGGTAGCTTGTTCATCTCAACTATGGAATGAAACAACAGCACAAAAAGATGGCACGATGATAAGAAATGTTCATTTTCCAGAAGGTTTAAATGATACAATATATCAGGGCCCACATTTTGGAATTGCTAATCCGTTGGCAAAAACATCAAGAAATATTTGCGTGATAAATAGTGACTATGACTGTATTGATTTGGGTGTAATATCTGAAGCGTATATCCAGCGTGTAAATTATAGCCCTGCTTGTGATTTGGAGGAATATTATAAACGAGTTCCGTTGACGCCATGTGGCAATAAGGTAACGGATAGTTATCGTATTATGCTACGTAGAATGCTTAACCAAAGTGGCGAAAGAACTTTGATAGCTGCCATTGAACCACCTTATACAGGTCATGTTAGTACAGTTTTAGAATTAGATTTTCCTATTCGTTTAATTCCTATAATATCGGGAATAATGGCTTCAATAGTCGCAGATTTTTACATTCGAGTAACAGGAAAGGCCGATGCATATTTTGACACGATAAAGAATCTTCCAATACCATCAAAATATCATAACGAAATTATTGTTCGAACATTACTACTTAATTGTGTGACTAATCATTATGCAGAGTTGTGGAAGTATAGTTGGCGAGATGAGTTTAAACAACAAAATTGGGCTAAAAAGGATATTCGTTTGTCTAATAGTCATTTTAAAATCTTGAATTCTTGTTGGAACTGGAAAACGCCTTTACGTACTGATTATGAACGACGCCAGGCTTTAATAGAAATTGATGTGCTGATAGCTATGTCATTGAACATGACTATTGAACAGCTTAAAACAATTTATCGCATTCAGTTTCCAGTGTTACAGAGCTATGAAGAAGACACTTGGTATGATGTTAATGGTCGAATCACTTTCACAACTAACCGTAGTATGGTTGGCATAGGGTACGATCGTAAAACTTGGGAAAAAGAAGTGAAAGATGCACCTGCCGGTAAGAAGTTCTATCGCACCATTATGGATGACACTATGCCAGGTGGTCCTGTGGAGCGCATAATTGAGTATGTTGCGCCATTCGACCGTTTTGATCGTGAACAAGACTATGAAACAGCATGGAAATTTTTTGAAGAGCAGCTTGGGGGCAAGTCATGAAAAAGATAGATTTACATTTGCATACAATATCTACAGTTAGTGATCATTCATTTGAATTTTCAATGGATAGCCTTATAAAATATATAGCAGAAGAAAATTTAGATGCGATTGCGATAACAAATCACAATAGATTTGATCGCAATCAATATGAGGATATATTGAAAGCTACTTCAATACCAGTGTTTCCAGGAATTGAGGTGGACATAGAAGGTGGGCACTTATTAGTTTTAACTGAGTTAAATGATTTAACTGATTTTAGTGATAAATGTAATCAGGTATTTACGATAAATGGTTCAAGTAATACAAGTTTTTTAACAGAAGAACAGTTCCTTAGGATTTTTGGGGATGGAAAGGAATACTTAATGATTCCACATTATGATAAATCACCTAAGTTAAACTTATCTAAAGTACCTAACATCCGAGAGAATATCAGTTGTGGCGAAGTAACAAGCGCAAAGAAATTTCTTTCCATGAAAAAAAATCAGGATGAATTAGTGCCTGTGTTGTTTGGAGATATTAGAGTATCAGATCCAATTCATGAAAAAACTAATCGACAAACATATATAGATGTAGACGAAATTTCTTTGTCAAGTATTAAATATGCTTTAATGGATAGCACAAAAGTTTCGCTATCATCCGTGGATGGACATACACTATTTGAGGTTTTAGATAATGGTTTGTGTATTTCAACGGGGCTAACTGTAGTACTAGGAAAACGATCAAGTGGTAAGTCATATACGTTAGATAGAATATTTGAACAATTTCCACATGCGAAATATATAAAGCAGTTTTCTTTGTTGTCCACAGACGAAGAAAAAAATAAAAAAGAATTTGAAAATATGTTACGTGTACGAGGCGATTCTATATCTGAAAGATTTTTAATGCCTTTAAAAAATGTCGTAGACGATGTATCTTCAATTAATCTCCATAATGATGAAACAGAGATTGAAGAATACTTGAATGCATTAAAAAAAGCTGCGTCGGAATTTGAAAGGCAGGATATATTTGCAAAATGTAGATTATATCAGGAGACTCACTTCGGAATAAAGGATCTGACATCTTTAGACAACTTGATTGATGCTGTTGACATATTGTTAAATAATATCGAGTACAAAGAGTTAGTTGAACTTCATATCCAACGAAATAACTTGTTGAAATTAGGTGTGGAACTAAGAAAGCAATATTTAAAAGAATATCAAAATAATAGGCAAAAACAATATGTTAATGATATTATTGCGAGTACTCAAAACGAGTTACGGGTTCGCTCTACCAATACTCCTATTCCTGAGATTGATTTTTATCAGATTTTACTTAATAAATATAAAGTGGAACAATTCATAGAAGTAGTTAAATTGATAAAGCAAAAACGAATAATAGAGGAACGTAATTTGTATTCGTATAGAGTGGTTGCCCGATCATTGCCATATAACGGAGCCAGCGAATTGCAACGTATTAGTAGAAGCAGAACGGTTTTTTCAGATGCATATAAACAATACGATAATCCATATAGATTTCTGCAATTGCTTAAAAGAAAAGAAGAACTTCCATCTTCTGAGTATTATAAATATTTTGTGAAAATTAATTATGAGGTGCTAAACCAGTTTGGGACACCAGCATCTGGGGGTGAGCGTTCAGAATATAATCTGTTGCAAGAATTAATAGATGCCTCAAGATGTGAAATACTGATTTTAGACGAACCAGAGTCTTCATTTGATAATTTATTTCTCAAAGATGGTGTAAACAATTTATTAAAAGAGGTCTCAAAACAGATCCCTGTAATTATTGCAACACATAACAATACGATAGGTGCCTCTGTTCATCCAGATTATTTAATTTACACATTTAAGGAAATTACAGAAGATGGTACGCCAAAGTATCATTTATATTCAGGAAATCCATCAAGTAAGGAACTGAAGGATTTGGATGGAGCTACTATTAGTCGGCGAGAAGTTGTGCTTGATTGTCTTGAAGCTGGAGAACCTGCTTATATTGAGAGGAGAACGTCGTATGAAATATTTAATAATTGAAAAAAATAGAGCATATTACCAATTAAATAGTAATGATTCTAAAATCGAAATTGATCAGATTTCAAAAGAGGATTTATTGAGATTGGTTGAATTATGTTTGGAAGAAGAAGAGTTTGAAATGGATTTGTTTGATGCGTCCAATATTCCACAGGCGGCTCAACAAATAATTTATAAAAATATCTATCAAAAATTGGATGATTTGCGTCATCGTCGAGTTAGTTTTTCTGATGAAAAATCAGCTTTGTACCGAAAAGCAATAGAAAAATATTCATTATAATAGAATATACAAAGGAGGATTGCAGTATGTTACCATCCATACTTGCCAAACAACTACAAAAAGGACTAGGGGACTATATTGAAACAACGTTCCCGATGACAAATGAGCCATTTAAAAGCTCCGTACATAATATGCTTGCAACTAAGGATTCAGTATATCATGAACCCTATGTTGCAGTGCGGCTTCCTTTCCGTGTGGCAGAAAGTATGCCAACCTGCTTTGAAGCAATACATTCTGCATATCTTCCTTATGTGCATCAACAGAAAGCTTTTGAGCGATTAACTGGAGATGATGGTAGATCCACATTAGTTGCAACCGGTACTGGCTCTGGTAAAACGGAATGTTTCCTTTATCCAATTCTAGAGTATTGTTATCAGCACAGAGACGAACGAGGAATTAAAGCTCTGATTATCTATCCCATGAATGCACTTGCGTCTGATCAAGCGAAGCGCATTGCAGAACTGATTCACGAAAGCCCAGAATTGCATGGTAATGTGACTGTGGGTATGTACGTTGGTGGTCAGGAAAATACACCTAATCGAATGATGACGGAGCACGGTGTTATTACAGATCATGAGACTTTGTTGAATAATCCACCAGATATTTTAATGACAAACTATAAAATGTTGGATTATCTTTTGGTTCGCCCTAAGGATGCACTCCTTTGGCAGGATAATGATTCAGAAACATTGAAGTATATTGCGGTTGATGAATTACATACTTTTGATGGAGCGCAGGGAACAGATCTTGCTTGTTTACTTCGAAGATTAAAAAGACGTCTTGGTATATATGATGGTTATTTGTGCTGTGTAGGTACATCTGCGACCATGGGATCAGAGGAAAATAATAGCGATATTCTTGAGTATGCTTCTGAGATTTTCGGGGAACCGTTTGAAAAGAATGCTGTGATTACGGAAGATCGTCTGAGTGCACGGGAGTTCTTTGACGGTATTGAGATTACCGAATTTGCTATTCCAAATCGTGAGCAGGTCGAATTACTTACAAAATGTACGGAAATTGATGATCCAGATAGTTATTTGAAAGAAGCAGTAAAAGCATGGTTGCCAGAATATACACAAGATATTCTAAGTGATGAAGGCAGATTAACTCTTGCAAAAGTATTGGTACATCACAGTTTTATGCAGGCAGTTATTAATTTGACGGGAGGCAATTATTATCAAATTAATGGTATTGTAGAAGAACTGCAAAATCATTATCCGGAATTGAAAGATGTATCAGCTCCTTCCGTGATTGTGGAATCCTTATTTGCGTTGATTTCTCATGCAAGAACAGGAAAAGCAGGGAGATTGCGCCCATTTTTAAATGTTCAAGTTCAACTTTGGATGAGAGAACTTCGTCGTTTAGTAGCAAAGGTTGATCCGGAAAATATTACTTATGAAATCGCCCATGATTTGAATGCTCAGCAAGCAAAACAATATCTTCCAGTAGTAAACTGTCGTGATTGTGGTATTACTGGTTGGGTAACGATTCTGAATGAACGTAGTAATGCAACCATGACGAATCTGGAAGGCTTTTACAATCAGTATTTTAAAGCTGATGATAAAATTGCTATGTTGTTTCCTTATTCTCATGATGAGCGTATGAACGGAATGCTTCCAGCAAAGCTGTGCCCAGACTGTCTCCAGGTAAAACTTGGAGATGAAGGTAATGATCTTTGTCCAAGCTGCGGTGCAGAAACTATTGATGTATTGATTCCTAGCCCGATTAAGACATCTGGTAGTAAAGAGCACAAGCAATATGTATGTCCATATTGCGGAAGTAGACGAGGTATTTCTTTGATGGGACTTCGGTCAGCAACAGAAATCAGTGCAAGTATTTCACAGATGTTTGCGTCTAAGTTCAATGATGACAAGAAGACTCTTGCATTTTCAGATAATGTACAGGACGCTGCGCATAGAGCTGGCTTCTTTAATTCTAGAACATGGCGTTTTGGTCTTCGCACAGCTATGCAGCATTTTTGTGAAAAAGAAGGAGACGGCCTTACTTTATTAGAATTTCAGAATGGATTTATTAAATATTGGCATGAGAAAATGACAGATGAAGAATTTGTTAGTTTCTTTATTGCACCGAACATGATCTGGAAACATGCCTATGAAGAGATGGTTTCAAGGCGTGAGTTTGGTAAAGACAAGCAGTCACAAATTCTTATGTATGAGATAGAGCAACGCTTGCGCTATGAGATAATGTTAGAGTATGGATTAACAGGGAAAATTGGACGTACATTGGAAAAGTCAGGTTGTTCAGTTCTGGGATTTGATACAAGAGATATATCTGATATCGCAGATGCTGTCCAGGAAAGAGTAGTAAATGAACTTGGTGTTTTAACGTCGGAGCCAATTATGTCATATCAGAGAATGGTGTTAGGATATCTGAATTTGATGAAGGCGAATGGTGCGTTTGAAGACTCTGTATTTGATGAATATACAGTTAATAATTTTCAGGGATATCTACTTTCAAATGATCGAAATAGATGGCTGCCGGGAAGACAGTCTGGACGAAATACGCCGCGATTTGTGGCTATTCATACGGGTGGAGGAAAGAAATCTTTTGAATGTGATTCTCCATCGACTAATAAATATGTGGATTGGATTGCTGCTTGTTGTTCAGAAGTAATCGTTGAAGAAAGTACGTTTATAGCAATCAGTAGGTTTATCTTAGAAGAGGCAACAAGGGCAAACGTATTAGCAGTTGTTCCATCTTCCATGGATTATATCGTTTACGGCATCAATAAGGAAAAGATATTTGTTACGTCAGATGTTGTTCAAATGAGATGTGAATCCTGTGGATCAATTTATGCTGTGTCTGCGAACAATGCGGAGCTATGGAAAGGGGCTCATTGTCAGAGAGCTACGTGTGGCGGATTTTTGGAGGAAGATGACGCTATTGAAATGGGCTACTATGGTCGTCTTTATTCTACGGGGGATCTTGCAAGAATCAATGCCAGGGAACATACAGGGCTTTTGGAAAGACCAGATCGTGAATCTTTAGAGGTTGATTTCAAGAGAGGGAAAGATACTCAAGCAATTTGGGATCCAAATGTACTTTCATGTACACCGACTCTTGAAATGGGTATTGATATAGGTGATTTGTCCACGGTAATACTTTGTAGTATGCCACCGGCTCAGAGTCAATTTCTGCAGCGAGCAGGACGAGCAGGCCGTAAAGATGGAAATGCATTGACAATTGCAGTTGCTAATGCGAAACCACATGATTTGTATTTTTATTCAGATCCATTGGATATGATAGTCGGTAATGTTGAACCTCCAAGAATTTTCTTACGTGCGTCTGCAGTATTGGAAAGACAATTTGTTGCTTTTTGCATGGATTCATGGGTAAAACGAGGTATTCCTGATGGAGCTATCCCGGACAAAGTGGGAATTATCCTTAGGAAATTAAAAGATAGACCGGATGACATGTTTCCATTTAATTTCTTGAATTACGTACAAAGTACCATGTCCAGACAGTTGAATTCCTTTATGCAGATGTTTGCAGCGTATCTTGATGACAATGCACGGGATGAACTTCAGGTATTTGCACGCGGAAAAGGAAAAGAAAGCAGCCCTATGTATGTGAAAATATTGGATGCTTTTGAAGATTTAAAGAGGCAGCAGGATGCGTTAAGACAGAGTGTGGATGCTTTAAAAGAAATGATTAAAGAACTGGAAGGAAAACCCAAGGATAGTTCTATTGATGAAGAAATTAAGGAACTAAAGAGTGAGGAGTCTGCATTACTTAGTGTATTGCAGGAGTTATCTAAGAAAAACATATTTAACTTCTTATCAGATGAGGGCTTGCTTCCGAATTATGCATTTCCGGAAGCTGGTATTATTCTTCGTGCTATACTTTATCGCAAGGAGGAAGAACAAGCTGCAGTGGCAACTGGTGCAAAGAAGAAGTATGAGAAGATGGTATATGAGTATAATCGTTCTGCGTCTTCTGCGATTAGTGAGTTTGCACCGAATAATAATTTTTATGTAGATGGTAGAAAACTAACGATAGACCAGGTAGATTTGACTACTGCGCAGACAGCAAAATGGAGACTGTGTCCAAATTGTTCACATGCACAGATTGAAGAGGCTGGAAAGAATGTTGCATCGTGTCCACAGTGTGGAAGCCCTGCCTGGGCTGATTCAGGTCAGGTCAGAACCATGTTAAAAGTGCAGATGGTATATTCTAATATGGATTATACTAAGAGTTTAATTAGTGATGAATCAGATGATCGATCTAATGTGTTTTATTGTAAGCAATTATTGGTAGACGTAGATGAAGAGCATGATATCTCCAGTGCGTATCGTATGGATAATGAAGAATTTCCGTTTGGATATGAGTTTGTTCGCAAAGCAACGCTTAGAGAAATTAACTTTGGCGAAAGTGATATGACAGGGGAAAAATTGTCTGTATCAGGTGTAGAAGATGTTCGTAAAGGATTTAAAATTTGTAAATATTGTGGAAAAATTCAGCCTGACCATGGAAAGGCAAATCATACTTTTGCTTGCAAAACTCGTAAAATGACTGCACTTATGCAATCAGATGCATTTGAAGAGTGCTTATTCTTATATAGGGAATTCAGCACGGAGGTGTTAAGGCTTCTTGTTCCAGCAACGACTATGGATTCTTCGCATGTGAAGATGGAGTCATTTGTGGCTGCATTTATGCTTGGAATGAAGGAATATTTTGGTAATGTGG
>OGYF01002201.1_pt1 | contig 15103 bp, 18 predicted proteins | sample 1576451 | NCBI WGS metagenome assembly OGYF01 (sample SAMEA3541505, study PRJEB24748) | human gut metagenome | biome: human gut; feature: human-associated habitat; material: faeces | place: China | collected 2012 | reverse complement strand
GCAAGCTGGACTCGCTTATGAGCAGGCAAGCGAAGAGGAGCGCGACTTTGCCCAGGTGATCGCTGATGCCCCTGCGCGCAAAGCATACTTCGGGCAGTGCACGTATTGCGGCCACTGCCAGCCTTGCGCGGTGGGCATCGATATCGCTACCGTGAACAAATTCGCCGATCTAGCTTTGATCCAGGATACGGTGCCGCAAAGCATTCGTGCGCATTATCTTGAGCTGGACAAGAATGCTTCCGATTGCATTGCCTGCGGGAATTGTGAGCCTAATTGCCCCTTCGGCGTGAAGATCGTCGAGCGCATGGAAGAGACCGAGCGCCTGTTTGCGTAAACGAGCTTGCAGAACTGCGTATTCGTAATTCGGTGGTCTGAACTGATCAACGAATTTGCTCGGATCGAGAGTTGGTACTTCAGAGTTTTTGAAATCGCGTTTATCGCGCGTCACAATGGGTTTTTTATTTGGAGGGAAGGGCAAATTCTTGAAAGAACGGAAGCAATGATAGCTGCGTGTCACCTTATTTGAGAGAGCTTTCATCATAGGTTAATCCGTATTCATGTTCTAATACGTCCAAAAACTCTTGGGCAGACATAGCTTTTATAGGCGATTTTCCAACCAGCTCTTTGTCGCGTGTTATCAGATACTTTGCAGGAATATGCTTTGAAGCGTGTGCGATCAAATAATCTTCTATATCGCTCCAGTCGGACTCCAGTGCTCCACGAAGATCTGCTGCATAGGTGCCACACACCATGAAAATATCCAACGTTGCTAGAAGGGCATGCTTTACCTCTTCTGCTGGAGCATGCTTTCTTAGAACATAATAAGCATCAGCATACGACTGCGTGCTTGCCCATATCTGCAGGTCACCAAAAACAGCAGCGATGCATAGTTTCTTAATATCGTTGACGTAAGGTCTCCTGACCGCAACAAGATCGATGAGCGCGTTAGTATCAAGCAGTATCTTCATATTTATTCGCCCTTACTGCTTGCGCATATCGCTTGTCTGCTTTGATATCATCAGGAATGTCAAGATCAAGCATGCAGTTCTTAAACATGTTTTTGATCAACTGTTTTTGGTCCTTCGACAGAGCTCGTCTCTTTTGTTTGCTTTTAGACGGGTGAGCTGTTGGCAAAGCATGCTCTTCAAGAACATATTCAAAAGCAGCATTCACAAGATCGCTCGTGGAAGCCCCAAGTGATGCTAATTGGATGCTCGCCTGCGAATAGAGAGCATCGGGAATTCGTGCAGAAATCATCTTGCTCATTGATGCCCTCCTACCATGTATGACGTATGACAATTATATCATATCTTGCATGTCAACTCTTTATACAAGACACAAGACGTAAGACGTAGGCCCCCTTTTTGCGCGGAGCCAAAATTCCTGGGAGCATCGCTTGGTCTTGAGGATAACTAGGTCGGTGCCGCTACGAGGTAATGCTCGGGTCGTATTCCTTTAAAAGCTTCAGCAGCTCTTCTGCGTGGGAATGACGCTTTTTGGTAGCTGTTCCCACGATGGCGATGGAATCGTAGCTGCCATATTTCTTGAAGAAATCGGGGATCGCGTTATCTGCCTTAAGTTCTGCAGCGTATTTCTTGAAGTATTCTTCGTAGGGCATGCCCGCATCTAAATAAGCATCCAGCAGCGACTTCGTGGGGGAGTATTCGACATCGTGCACGTAATCGGCATGAGCGATCACGTGGGTGAAGTATTCGAGATCTTCTTGTTTGGTGAAGCCCGAAAGCTGATTCGTGTTCTTGAGGCGGATGTCGAGTACGAGCGTCGCTTTCCATCCGAGTATCTTGTTGAAGAATTCTTCTGCGGTTGTTTGATATGCGCTCAGTACGTTGATCTTCATTGTTACCCCTCCAGCCGTGCGTTACCAGTTTCGCTCTTGCAAGTCCAACACGTTTCAAGTCTAAGACACGAGCAAGCTCTAGTTCGACGACGGTAGGTTTGCGTTACGGTCTTGATGATTGCGTGTTACGGAACGCTTCGTAAGAAAGAATCTGGAGAGCGTTTCATTTTTGTGGCGCGGCAAGACGTTCTGCAGCGCGATGAAAAGAGCGAGCTGCCATCAGGGTTTCCTTATGTTCACAAATCATCGACCGATTGGTTGCGGCGTCTGAGCTGGTTATTGCTTGTTCTAGAATCAAGGCTGTTCAAGACATTCGGCAATCCAAGGCATCCAACAGCCTGCACAGATGGGTCTAGCATGAGACAAATCGGAAGAACAAAGGAAAAGTCGACGCTCGGAAAAGACTCGATCGTGGTCGGGGTCTCGCTCTTCGCGATGTTCTTCGGTGCGGGCAATTTGATATTCCCCCCAACCTTAGGGCAGTTGAGCGGTGACCTTTGGGCGTGGGGATTGGTCGGATTTCTGCTCGTTGATGCTGTTCTCTCGTGCCTCGGCGTGTTCGTGGTAAGCCGCCTGGGTGGTCCACGTGGAGCCTTCGACGGGACGCTCGGAAAGATCGGCGGCACGATCCTAACAACGGTGGCTATCTTGTGCCTTTGCGTTGTCTTCGCCATGCCACGTACGGCTGCTACCACCTTCGAACTGTCGGTCGCGCCCTATCTTGGCGAAGACGAGAATTCCTTTTTGGTTCCATTCTCTATCTTGTTCTTCGTGATCGTGTACCTGCTCACCTGCAGGAAGTCGCGGGTAGTTGATATCATCGGCAAGTTCTTCACGCCGACATTGCTAGTCGGTGTACTCGTGCTGATCGTGGCTGGGATCGTTGCTCCTATAGGAGAGATTCAGCCACCTCAAACGGATTATGTATTCCAGGAAGGCATTCGCTCGGGTTACCAGACCATGGATGTTCTCGGGGTCGCAGCGTTTTCCATTATCATCCTGGATTCTGCTGTTGTGAAGGGCTACACCGATCCCGGTAGGAGTTCGGCGCTTCTTGCGCGTGCGAGCATCGGGGCAGTAGTGATGCTCGGGCTGGTCTATGGCGGATTGACCTACCTCGGCGCGACGTCGGTGTCGCTGGGGACGGGCATGTCGCAGGTTGGACTGCTCGTTGCTATCGTTGAGAGCGTTTTGGGAGATGCGGGCAAGATCCTATTGAGTGCGATCGTGGCGCTTGCGTGCGTGACCACAGCTGTTGCGCTGGTAAGCTCGGCTGCGGATTTCTTCAGTCGGCTGTTCAAGAACAAGATATCCTACCAGGCGCTTTTGATCATAGACTGCGTGATAGGAGCGCTGATCTGCGATATCGGCCTCGATAACATCATCCGCTTTGCCGATCCGGTGCTGGGCGTGGTGTACCCACCCTTCATCACCGTGGTGGTGCTTCTGGTCTTCAGGAAGCAGATCAAGCTGCGCGAAGTCTACCAAGGGGCTGCCATAGGTGCGCTCGTGGGAGGGGTCGTGGTTGAGCTTGCCGTGACCAATGTGGCTACCATCGTTCCGCTTGAGTTGCTCCCGCTTTCTTCGATGGGCTTTGGCTGGATCGTGTTCGCTCTAATGGGCGCCTTGGTCGGAATGGTGGTGGGCCTTACCAGGCGCAAAGCGTGAATTGGCTTACAATGAGGTCAGTCAAGAATTCACTCCGCAAGGATCAACATGACGAACAATACGCCACCCGAACCGCCAAAACAACCTAAGCCTTCAGTTGTTGTATCGTCCTCGAAGGCCGAGCGGATCTTCCTGATCATTTCGTGCATCTGCGTTATTGGTGGGGCTGTGCTCTTCATCTACGGCGAACAAGCCGTAGGAATCGGACAGGAAGGCGTGGTGAACAAATTCCTGGGGAGCCTTGGAATGGCAGTGGCAAGCATCGGCATGTTCATTGTAGGTTGCTTTTTCGTGAAACGCATCGTGCTCGACCTCAAGTCTATGAGTACAAGTGAGCGCTCAGAAACACGAAAGGCCTTCGTAAGGCAGCTTTCGATCGCAGCTCTTAACGTTCTTGTGTATGGCACGCTGTTCATCCTGTCCTTGGGAAGTCTTACTGCATTAGACGGCGCAAGTGTGGGAACGTACTTCGTTGTATTCGCGGTGTGGGCTGCTTGCATAGCATCATTCGTTTTTTACCGGCGGCATCGAAAGAAGCATAAGGTTTCCTATGAGCTTCTTAAGCAACCTGCGATAACGGTATTTCTCTTTTTGTTTGCAGCTGTGATGCTTGCTGTATTTATCAGGTCTGACGCTCCTGATTCCTTTCAGGATCTGATCGAGGGTCCTGAAACAGCCGAGGTGCTTTTGGTTGAAGCTGATATCGATCATCCATCTGCTCGTTATAGTGCGATCATGCAAGATCAGCATGTACTTACATTCTGTACTGCTGACGAAGAGTGCATTGTGCTCGTTGTGCCAGAAAAAGATATTGCAGCGGCTAAAGTGATCAACGACTATGGGAACTTTGTGCACCTTACTTATTATCCGCGCACCCAAGTGTTCTGCGAAGCAACGCCTTGGGAAACTGGGGTGCAGGATATGGGCCCTGATCTGCTTGAGAGGTTGGTTGAAGAATACGATTTCGAGCTGTAAGAGGATCTGAACAGGAATAGCTAATGGACGAACAGCGCAAACGAGAACTGAAGGAAACGTATCGCAACAGTCAACCTTTGTCTCGAGCGTGACCCGAACGCCTCGCTCTTGTGGAAGTAACAAGACGTTCGGGTTGACAGAAGACGCATCCTACTGATAGCGACGGTGACGGGGGAGCGCGAGGATCACGCTCAGAAGGGCAACGACGATCACGCTTGTGCCAGCAGCGCACACTGCTTTCAGGTGGATCGCAGGAATACCCATCAAGATGCCGATGATGTAGGGGACGAGCCAGGCAAGCCAAACCACCGTGCTGAAGGTATGGAAGCGCTTTTGCGCCTGTTCGCTGCCGCGCAAATAGGTCCATGTTGCCCACGTTGCATGAATGAGCATCAAAACGATAGCTACTACACCCGTGATGCCATGGACGCCCATGCCACCAGCAGTTTGTGCGGCCATGGAGCTCATCATCAGTGTGCCTGTTGTATCGCAGGCAAGTCCGATCCAAAAGAGCGTTACGTATTTCCGTGTGAGCGTGCCGCTGCGACGCTCTCCAAAAACTCCCCACGTATAGAACACGAGTGCGGCGCTGATCGCGATCGTTGAGAGAATAAGAAGCGGTGACATGATGACCTCATTTCTTTTTCTTGGGACCGCCTTTCCGAAAGAGTTCGGTCCTCTAGTTGGTTTTCGCAAAATGAACATGATTCATTTATTGAACAATGTTCATTTTAGAACCATTTTGTGCGGTGTCAAGATATTTGAACGAAGTTCATAATGTCGTTATACTGGTGTCAGGTTCCCGATCTAAGGACGCTTGAAATGGGCAAACGATCAGTTATTACCAGCGAAGAAATACTCGAGCAGGCCTATCAGCTTGCCTGCGAACAGGGGCTTCGGTCGCTCAGTATTCGTTCGATCGCTGCCGCATGCGATGTTTCGGTGGGGACGGTTTACAACTCGTATGCGAGCAAGACCGAACTGATCAACGATGTGGTGGGTATGTTTTGGCAGCGAGCCTTCGCGGAAACCATGAAGACGCTTGCTGCGCATCAAAAGGGCGCAACTAACCGAGCGGGCAATGATGTTACGCGGGCGGCCGGGAGCAATAACGCCGCAAGTGAAAGCAGCGATTTCATTGCCTTTTGCGAGGCGCTTTCGCGAAGCCTCAAGAGCGCGCTCAAAGAATTCAGGAAAGAGTTCCTCTCTGATCTTTCTGCGCTCAGCGAAGGCGATCGCCTTTCAGCGCAGAAGCGCGAGCAGCAAAGCTTCATCCACGCGCGCGCAGGAATAAAGCAGGCGCTGCTCAGCGATCCAAAAGTCAAGCAGGACCAGCTAACAGGTGCGCTTGCCCCCGATGCTCTTGCGGCGCTCGTCTGGGAGACCCTGATAGATTCTGCGCGCGATGATATGGGCTATGACAAGACCCTCTTCGAACTTCTTCGGTCTGCCTTGTATTGAGTCGCTAACATTCTAAGCTCTTGCAAGAGATCAAGCAGGGCATGCTTCTAGTCGAATTTTGGATCGGTCGGCAAGCTGCTGGTAATTCGGCCCGAACCAAAGTGACAGCTCTTCTTGGCGCACAATGAGTGGCATGCGATGGTGGATGGGCGCCATGTCTGTGTTTGCCTCAGTTGTTACCATAGAAAAGGCATCTTCGCGCCACGTGCAGCCGATGAAGATGATGTCCTGCCCAGGAACACGGAATTCGTATTGGCGTTTGATGGGTTTTCCCGTTTTGGGCGAGGGATAGGTTTCTTCGCGATGTGTTTCGAAGAAAGCGGGGACGGGAAGGACGCAGCGTCGGTGTAGCATGGGTTCTTGCCAGGTCGGCTTCGTGGCGCTTTCGATGCGTGTGTTGAATACAACGCCTGGTTTCCAGGATTCCTCGAATCCCCATGACAGCTTTCGCACTCCTAGCGATCCTGGTGTGAAGGTTGGTGCAAACGCAGCGGTATCAAACTTGGGCACGATGAGCGGCGCGACCGACTTCGGATAAGCTTCCGTCGTTCGAACTGGCCAGTCGGGGCTGAAGTTCAGCGGAGCTCCAACCTCGAGCTTCATCACGATGTCGAGCACTTCGTCGTAAGTGAATATGACGCATCTTTTACACATGGTTCAATAGTATCAGCGAATGTTCGCAAATTGCACGTATAAGATATAGTTGATGTTCGCTCATGATTCTTCGATATGCATAAAGCGCCTCGATTTCTTTTGCGGTTTCGTCTTTGATCTTCTGCAAACAGGGCGAGCGTGAAAGCATGACGATGGCGATTGGAAGGGGACCACGTGAAGGGTTTTAGCCTTGATATACTGGATCGCTCTCATGCCGATCAGCAGCGTGAAGAGATTCCGAAGCAACTTCAAACGTCTGTGCCGTCGGACGCTTTTAGTGTCTATTTGCTCTTCAATCTTGAAGCCGCTTATGATTTCGGCCACGTGATATTGGCGCTGGGACCGATGGATGGCTTGCTTGAAACGTATTCGTTCTATCGGCAGGGTACTGCTATCAAAGCACCAGCGCTCATGGCGTGTCTTGAGCATCCTCTCAGCTTCGCGCAGATTGAGGCTTCATCGGGTTGGATCGTGCATGGCCAGCCTGGCAATTACTGGAACGAGCATGTGAATGCTGCTCTTGCGCTTTGGTGCACGAAGGAAGCCTTCGATCAGATACGCGCATTTGCCGAAGAAAAGCGAGCGAATCCTGGCGTTTATGATCTCTTTTCGTACAACTGCCTCACGTTTGTGATCGAAGCACTTGCGCAGGGCGGTGTCTCTTTGGAAGTCGGTAGTGGCAAACGGTTGCGAACGTTTATTCCGCGCGGTGCGTTTCGCCGTGTGGGCCAAGTGGCGGGCGCGCATAAACTGGGAGCATGGAAATACTGGTTCCCCCTTGCTCAGCCGCCAGAAAACGGACTTCGAACAATCTCCGATACGCCTGGCAAGGATCGCCCTCTGAAATAGCTTTCTGCATTGCGGCAACCTGTTGCAGTTTCCTTTTTTGAGAAAATGAGATTTATCTTCTGTATACAAGAGTATTAAGGGAGCTTCTTTCCTTGATCCCAGTCAGTTTCCTGAATAAGGGTATTGAACAGCTTTGCAGGATCGAACTCGTTCAGTTTGTCGTAGCGTGTTGTTTGGTAATGGGTATCGTTGTCTGGTGAACCATAAAGATCGATGTATCTTTCCATCAGTTCATACACAAATTCAAGGGCCTCATTGGCTGTTGATCCAATTGGTGTATTGAAGTTCTTAACTGGAATATGGCGAGGTGAACCACAAACTTCTTCTGCATAGTAGTAGTGGTAGTTATCTTTTGGATTCATCCGAATTGCAAAATCTACATTATGAATAAGGTGTCGGTATTCCTTTTCTTGTTTGGACCAGGTTGCCGATATCGCAATAGTGTACGGGCGGCTAGATGGACCGGTCCAGACAGAATAAGACATTTTTCGAGCGATGGCGCAAAGCTGTGTAACAAGGTTTTGGAACTCAATATCACGGAAGCGCCTCCAGTTTGAATTACGTTCTCTTACGTGCAGACGCCAAGTGTCTTCCGTGATGGCTTCGGATGTATCTATTCCGAATACCGAGGCTAATTCTGAAAAACCTAACTGATAATCATGCCGGAAATCTGCGTATTTGATTGTTTTTAATAATACGGGTATCTCGCAATCTCGATACAGAAGGGGCAGAATGGCATTCTTCCCAGCCAGCATCTTTTTATCCCAGGCAACCGCTATTTCTGATCTTACCCATTCGGAAGCAAGAGCTTCAGGAGAGAGGACGATCGCAAAATACTCAGACTCTCTTAAGCCTTCCTCGACGCGCCAAAAGATAGATTCACTTTGATCTCATACTTATCTACCCAAGCATCAATTCCAAGGCAGCTTAAGTCTCTCGCAAGCTTTTCTACAAAGGGCTTATCTATACTTGTATGGCTCAGAAAAACGCTTGGCATGATATTTCCATTCGATTATCTAGTTATTTAAGCTTGCCTGTACAATTCTATGGTTCGCCATTTTAATAAAAGGGCTCATTTGAACAGTATAAGTCTGAATTAGTAGTATTCATGTTTATCGCAGCATTCAGCGCCTGAAAGGATGACGCAGTATTTTCGGAAACGAATGTGGCTTAGTGAGACTTCATGAAACGCGATAGCTCGAAGTGACAGCGATTTATTCCTGGTATTATCTAATTATATTGAATAAACAGGCATTTGCGGCAATATTGGTACTACTGGAGTTTCAGTGAACGAATATCAGGTTACAGCAACTGAAAAAACGAGAATGGCTGCTTCGGATAATGAGACCAAAGCCCTTCTTCACTTAATGTCTAGAGATAAAGATGCAAAAAGGATACGCTATATCGTCGTTGACCTCTTTAATGATGTGACAGGAGTTGATAGTTTTGGTCGGACTCTTTGGGATATACAGTCGAAAAAAAAGCAGTCTAGTCCTGCGGAAATCGGTCGTGAGCTTGTAACGCTGTTTAAAAACTATATGAGCATTTTTTCATCGAATTTCACCAGGTATATTTTGTTTTTAGGGGGTATCACAAAAAGCGTATGTGATGATCAAGAGGTTCGTCAATTTCGTTATTGCGATATGAAGAAAAAGGCAAAAGAGACGGTTCGTCGGACCTTGTTGGAAGAGATTGACAAAAAGACTTATATGGAACCTTATCGCAATGATGGCCTTATAGATGACGAGTCTATCGATAAGTTTTTGTCTATCGTAGAGTTCGTAGTGGCAGATAAAAACAAAGAATCTTATATTCAGGATTTTTTTAATCAAGCTCCCGTAAAAATGCCCGGCACAAAAGAGCTTAGAGGTGTTTTTAACGAAGTACGTAATATCCAATCATCTAAAAAGGATATTTACTGCGAAGGAGAGAGTCTGACCATGCCGAGTGAAGCGCTTAATTTTGGTAAACATCTCGATCGGAGTGATGTCGAAACATTTGTTCTTGAGCGAGTTCTTATTCATGACCCCTTCAGAATTGTGCCAAAATCGTTTCTTAAAGTATTAGATCAATTACCTGAAGAACAATACAAACCGGCGATTGAGCAATGTCAGATTGACGTTGCTAAGCAATTAGTGGATAAGAGCTCTGCAGAGGCGTTCTGGACATTATTCAAAGAGATTCTTCTTATTAAGAACTCCGAGCCTCAAGCAGATATTGAAGCAATTTTTAATTTGATTGACTCAGCCAAATTGGAGGGTTGCAGACATATGACTGCTCTCTCACTCAAATTCCTTATTTCGTTAGTTCTGGGGGGACTAAAATGTTAATCATCAAAGCTGTTTATGTGGGAGATTCATCTATTGCGTTTATCGAAAATAGGTTTAAACCTGGTATTAATGTTGTTTTTAGTACGGATAATCATGTCGGGAAAACAATTGTAATGCAATCACTTATGTTCGCATTAGGTAGTAAAGATGGCTTTCCGCCCTCGTTTCCTGGACAGAATTACTTTTACATTGTGGATTTTGATATTGATGGAGTTTCTTACTCTGTTCTTAGACAGAAAGATGCGTTTTCGGTATTAAGTAACGATGGTTTACGCTACTTAGAAGGAGAGGGAGAGTTCAGGAAATTCTGGAACGAGGAAATTGGGGAATTGCCGCACATTATAAAAAACGATAATGACCATATGGTCTATTTGTCTCTTTTCAACCAATTATTCTTTGTTCCTCAATCGGACCGATCATCTTCTAGCCTGCTCAATCATGGTTTTTATAAGAAAGACGAGTTCTTTTCCATGATTGCATCGATAAAAGGGCTTGTTAATTATCATACCGACCAAAGAAAAATAGCTGAACTTAAGGGACGCCGAGAAACACTTAAAGTAGAGCAGAAACGGCTGTTCAAGCAAATTAGAGAGTTTAACGCAGAGGATCCAGCTTTGGCTGTTATCAGTTCTGCGGTCGATGGTCAGCAGTTTCAGAATACGATGCAAGCTATTGATGATTTACAAAAGACTATTGGAGATTTGCAGCGAAAGCGTAACAAAGAGTACGCTCGAAAAAAGCAGCTAGAGGAGTTGCTAACGGAACTTCGATCAATGAATAGAACATTTGATGCGGGAAGTTTAGTGTGTCTTAAATGCGGCTCCGATCAAGTTGGGTTTCGGGCTGCAAAATCAAGAATGACATTCGATGTTACGACACCAGAAATGCGTAAAAGCATAGAGTTTTCTGTTTACGAAAAATCCCAGGCATGTCAAAGTGAGATTAGGCAAATAAGCGAAGACATCATTAAAGCGCAATCAGAGCTCAATGACCTACTAAATGGACGTAAGTTTAGTCTTTATGATGTTACGGTCTATCAAGATGATGTGGTAGATCTCAACGAGCTTGATGATAAATACAAGAAACTTGAATCAGAGCTTGATGAAATCAAAGAGGAACTATTGGTTTTTGAAACAACAGATAAAGAATTGCGAGAAAAGAGAAATTTGCTTCGGGACCAGATCGTTTCTAGCATGAATGCAGTGTATAGGTACTTCGACGAAGACGATCTTAATCCATACGAAGATATTATGACTAAGAATGGTAAACCGTTCAAAGGAAGTGAAGAGACAGAGTATTTTTTGGCGCGTTGTTATGCTTTGGCTCTTACTTTGCATCACAAATACCCTATAGTGATCGATTCGTTTCGCGCAGAAGATCTGGCAACTCATAGAGAGGATGGAATTTTAGAAGCCTATAAGCTCTTGCCAAATCAAGTTATCTTTACGACAACAATAAAAGAGGAAGAATTGGGTAAGTATTCAAAGGATGAGGATATTAATCCTATTGATTATTCATCCTTTAAGACGAAACATTTGCTGCAAGAAAAATATGCTTTAGATATGAAGGCGAAGTTGGCAGAATTTGGGGTTGTTGAGGTGGGGATTTAGCTTACAGCGATATAACTGAGGCTACTATCTATTCTTGCGAAACAATCAAACTTCCTTCTGAGAATAAAAAGAAGAATGTCGACAATGGGGTTCGAGAAGGTTCTTTTAAGATTAGATGCAGGATTTGTTATTTCTTTTAGCTTATTTGGAATATAGGCTATGTAGACGCTTAGACCATCTTGTTCAAAAAAAGTGTATTTCCAATCAAGATAGTTTTCCATATTGCGTAATTCATATAGTGGAACGTAATGCATACCATAAATGTCATTTGAGATATACAATTCGTCAGTTATGCCGAGTTTGAGTTAAGGATCAAAAAATGCGAGGGCTAACCCATCCTATTTTGATAAGGATTTGTTGTGCAGAGTTCTGATCAGACGATTCCTTTCCTCTTTCTATTGGTCAATCCCATCTTTGATGATTGGTCCAAATGCTTTACGCAAGGGTTCTACATCACGTCATCGCCTGGCATCTCTTCCGACATCTGCGTATGACGCTGGACATTTGATATACATATGGCACTACCAAAACACGGTTTTCGCCCTTCGCGTCATGAATATCCTTCATGGTTCCTTAGAGGATTTTTCAAAGGTGAGTTAGCTGCTCCCTATACTCGACTGTTCGTTGAAGAAAGACACTTCTATTGTGAGCGCTGGAATGAGCAAGAAGAAGAGCACCTCAGTATTGATAAGGGAGACGGGACCTGTTTATCGCGTTATGGCTGCTCTTGGGCTGTGCTGTTAGAAGCAATCTCGCTGAGCGTCATCTTGTTGAACTGGCTGTTTCCTGCTCAATACAGAAATCATTGTTTGTGGTTGCTTATAAATGCTTACTGCTGCAAGCATTGCTTGCTGCGCTTCATCGGCCCTCTTGAAAGCTTTCGAACTTTTCCTCATAACGTCCACTGCCGTTCTGGTTGAATATTAGCGAGAATCTATTCTTTTGCTTGATAATTCAAGACCTCTTCCTCAAGCTTTTATTAGCCATCTTATTTTTCTTCCATCAAAAGCGACTGTTAACTCCGTCGCTTTTGATGCGTTTTTAGTATCTGCAGGATCACATTCAGCTTTCTAATGCAGGTAACCCTTCGCTTCAATTGCCAGTAGTGTAGCCGAATTCCTGTTCCGTCTACTTCTGCGCGCTATCCTTAAGGTCTGCTTGTATGAGTATGATGTAGACATTATCGATTAGAATCGACCTGATGTGGCCAGTTTATTCCGTCGTTATAAGAATGTGTATGATCGCGCTTCCGCTGTATAGTTTTCGTGTTTGCAAAGATAGTCGAGCGATATGTCAAAAGTCTTTGCGGTCACTTTGCGATGCCTGCTCTTGGGGTTCTTGCCTCCGAGTTCATAGCTTCTGATTGTCGTTCCCGTAAGCCTAGTTTTCTTTGCAAGCTCTACATATGTCAGTCTTAATGACTGCTTTCTTTTGCGAATTCTCATTCTGCATATTGCATCCTTAAAACTTACAAAGAAACGACTTCATAACGTAAAGGCTCGGCGCCCACTTCAAAAGAATCAACGAGATACATATTCCCTTCATCACTGAAATATTGAACTTTTTTGCCATCCCAGGGCTTTGCGTCCCACGTCTTCTCACCAATACCAACGACTAAAATAGGGCAAGTGCCAAGATCTCCTCTCAAAACCCTCTCTCTGGCTTTTTCAAAGTTGGCAGTTGTAGTTGTTCCGTAATCTACGGGCTGCTGCTTTTTCTTAAACTGGGGATGAGAATCGACAAATTCGCTCCAAGCGTTTCGAGTAATACGTTTTGTGTCTTCTTGGATTCTGGTAATGAGAAACGCAGCGTCAATCAGCCCTTCCTCATGCCACGCTCGATATGCAGCGAAATCTCTATCAAGATTGCCATCTTTCGGATTCCATTCCACATCCACGGCGATACGCTCTTTAACGTTGTCCACTGAATAACCTTTTTGATATGTTTGCGATATCAAATGCTCTTCAGCTCTCGATCCCAATGGATCATTTTCTACTGTTGGAGCATTTTGGCCAGGAAAAAGAAAAGCTCGCTTGTACAAGTCGACGCGGGCCTCAATCCAGCCTCGTTGCTCGAATGCGCCGTCTATTAGACGAGGAATGGGACCTCGGCTGCCGCCTTTTGTAAGCAAAAGACGCGAGGTTAGGACAAAGCTGTCCAGCACATCAAAGGTAGCTTGCGAAAAATCGGTCGCCCCAATGCGGGTTAGATCGACCGTCAGGCCCCAGTTCGTCTCAACCGCGCCCACGGCCACATTCAGCATGATCACCACCGCGACCACCGCCAAGGTGAGCACCGCGGCAAAAATACCAAAGCGCAGCTTGCGCTTGCCGGCGAATCCTCGCTTGCCTTGGGAATTGCGCAATTTGTTCATATCCATCAGCCCTCGCTCCATCTTCTCCTGTCGATTACGCGAACCGCAAGGAACAAAATTATGCCGCAGAAAGACACATCATAAAACACGTTGGCAACGCTAAAAATGCCCGCTGCAAAGGCAGAATAACGCGAATGCAGGCTCAGCCAGGAAAGCACATCGTTGAGGAATGGAAGATACGGAATGGTGATGGAAGAGCCGACGCTTTCGAATAGCTGCAGGAGCAGATTGGCGCCCAGCGTGAGCACAGCGGCGGAAACTTGGCTTTCCGTGAGGGCGCTCATCAGCACGCCAATGGAAATGTAGCAACAGCCCAGCAGGAAAAAGCCCAGGTAATTCGATACCAGCTGCCCGGCATGCGGTTGGGAATAGGCGCACAGGATGCCCACATAGGCCAACATAATGGCCATGGCTACCAGCAGCACCGTGGCGGCAGCGAAAAATTTGCCAGCCACGATGCCCGCGATGGAGCGCGGCGAAGTGAGCAGCAATTGGTCGGTTTTGTTGCGGCGTTCTTCGCTGAGCAGCTTCATGGTAAGGATGGGCACCAGCAGCATAAATAGCGACACCAAATTGCCGAACATGGCCGTCATATCAGCAGAGGCGATGGCGATGTTATAGAGGAAAAAGAAAAAACCGCCAACCAGCACGAACACCCCTGTGAACACATAACCAATGGGCGTTAGAAAGTAATTTTGCATCTCACGCTTCCATATTGCCAGCATTTTTGCCTTCCCCTCCGTTTCCCTCTTCTTCGCCCGTGAGGCGCAAGAAAATGTCTTCCAGCTCAACGTCCATCGGGCGCAGCATGAGCAGGGCGCAGTCCAGCCGCAAAACGGCCTGAATCAGGGGCTGGCGCACATCCACGTCTTTTGAGGCTTCCACCAGGAAATCGTGGCTGTCCGCTTCTTTTTGCCCCGCTTCTCGCACGGATAGCACTCCGGGCAGCGTGCGCAGCGCGCCCAGCACCGCTTCTTGCGGCCCCGCGATGCGCACCCGCAACTGGGGATTCTCTGCGACGCTGTGCGCAAGGTGCGAAAGGGTATCCTGCGCGATGATGCGGCCCGCGTGAATGATGATCACGCGCTCGCAAATGTCTTCCACCTCGTGAAGGATATGGCTGGATAGAACCACGGTGTGATCCTGACCCAGCGTTTGGATCAGGCGGCGGATTTCAATGATCTGCCCGGGATCCAGGCCGGCGGTAGGCTCATCCAGGATGATCACATCCGGGTTGCCAATCAGCGCCTGCGCCAGGCCAACCCTTTGCTTATACCCCTTGGAAAGGTTTTTGATCAGGCGTTTGCGCACCTCGCCAATGCGC
>OGYF01002187.1_pt1 | contig 15202 bp, 16 predicted proteins | sample 1576451 | NCBI WGS metagenome assembly OGYF01 (sample SAMEA3541505, study PRJEB24748) | human gut metagenome | biome: human gut; feature: human-associated habitat; material: faeces | place: China | collected 2012 | reverse complement strand
CAACGGCTTTTTCCACATTTTTTTCATCGACATAAATTTCAAATGCTGGTTTTGCCATCCGGGCTGTGATGGATGTTTCGATGATTTCATGTTTTTTAGCAAAAATGTGATTGGCTTCGAGTTCGGAAATAATCTGGTCTGCTTCTAAAAAGTTTTCTGCAAGATAAATTTTAGTCATAACTGTATACCTCCTTTTTTTTAATATGTGCTTTAAAAAGCATTTTCTATTATTGTATTTTAATAAGTTAATGCTCTAATAGGACAATGCCTTCGTCTACAGAAATAATAGGAAATACATTTTCTTCAAAATCATGTACATTTGAGGTTATTAAATAATCTACGCTATTATGCCTTGCTGTAGTATACTGAACACAATCTTCAAAATCTTTCCATTTTTTAAAAAACGCGGTTTCAATATCCTTATCTGTTACAGAAAGTATACTTACTAATTTAAAAATATTTTCCATAATAGTGTATGTTTTATCAATATCATGTGTCAGCTTCCGTATAATATAGAATAAGTCTGTAACAGCAGATGCGGTTATAACAGCGAGAACATCCTTTTCAAGAATCAGTGAAAAAAGTTTTTTCACCTTTTCGCAATTAGGCCGTTTAAAAACCATATCCAGTAATATGTTAGTATCAATTAACAAGGTCATATTTTTCTGCAATCCTTTCATCGTGATATTGTTTGGCAGTTTTCCCTGTATCCGGTAAAACACCAACAATATTATTAAAAATATCCTCAATCGGTTCCGTGGCTTTTTTTCGTTCTTCGTGTTGTGAACTAATGAATCTCACATAACTATATATGATTTCTACTTCATTTTCCGGTAAATCATTCAAGAGATTAATGGTTTTTTCTAAGGTTGACATATCCATCACTCCTTTCAAATCATTCATTGTTATAATAACATCATACCATAACACATGTGAAATGCAAGGCTTAATTGGTTATAATAACACAAAAAACTGGGCAATCTAAAAATAAAAACGGAGGACAGAAAAATGAATCAAAAGGATAATTTCAAAAGCGCTCTTCCGATGGCTGCACTGGATGAAATCCCACAGCCGTCAGAGAATGCAAAAGAAATTGTTGGACTTGTGAAAGCGCAGGGCAAAGTAACTGGCTATAAGCTTTCGGATGGACAAATGGTAAGTAAGAGTGAAGGAGTTGCTATGGCAAAAGCGGGCGATATTCAGGGCGTGGGCGTAGCGCACCGTGGGGATACAGAGTATTTAAAGGCACTTCCGGATGGAAAGGAGACGAATAATCTCAGCAGCCTGCCAACTGTGCGGTGACAAGTTCAAGGACAAGGAAAATCAAATTATATTTTGTAAAACATGCAATATATTTTTTTGAATTTCAAATATAAAAATCATCTAAAAAGAGACGTACATGAAATTATATCATATACATCTCTTTTCGCTGCAAACCAGTATAATACCGTAAACATTCTCCTTACTCTACATCCTTCAATGCTTCGTAATCTTCCTCACCGGTACGAACTTTCACAACTTTCTGTACATTGTAAACAAAGATCTTTCCATCTCCGACATGCCCAGTGTAAAGTGTTCTCTTCACAGTGTCAATCACCTTCTCTACTGAAATGCTTCCGACGATAACTTCTACCTTAACCTTTGGAAGTACCGTTATATCCATCTCAACTCCACGGTATTTCTCACCTGCACCTTTCTGAACTCCACATCCCATAACCTGGGTGACGGTCATACCTGTTACACCAAGATCATTAAGGGCTGTCTTCAGTTTCTCATATCTTGAAAGTTTTGCAATGATGACTACTTTATGTATACCTGTTGACGGATCTACAGGTGTGGTTACTTTGACAGATGCTGCTCGCTGTACATCTGACGCTTCATCATAATCATTTTCACCAAGCTCTGTATTTTCATTGACACTCATACTTCCTTCTGTGATATCCATCAAGCTGAATCCTGCATATGCAGATGCAAGACCATGCTCTTTTGAATCCAGACCAACAATTTCTTCTTCTTCTGATACCCTCAGTCCAACGGTTTTATCAATTATTTTGAATACAATTGTCATAGTCACAATTGTCCATGCCATAACACTTACAACACCAAGAAGCTGTAATCCAAGCTGATGGAACCCTCCACCGTAGAACAGACCTTTGAGTGTACATTCCGGTGCTGTCTTTGTTGCAAAAAGACCAACCGCGATTGTTCCCCAGATACCGTTTAAACAGTGAACTGCAACTGCACCGACAGGATCGTCCACATGAGCTACATTATCACAGAACCATACTCCAAATACTACCAGCAGTCCTGCTACAACACCGATAATAACGGATCCTGCTGCATCTACAACATCACAAGGTGCTGTAATTGCTACCAGACCTGCAAGCGAAGCATTCAGACACATAGAAACGTCTGGTTTTCCATACTTGACCCATGTAAAGATCATACATACAACCGTTGCTACTGCAGGTGCGATCGTTGTTGCCATAAAAATTGAAGCAAGCTGTGATCCGGTTGTTGCTGCCGCACCATTGAATCCATACCATCCAAACCAGAGAATGAAGCATCCAAGTGCACCGATTACAATATTATGTCCAGGAAATGCATGTACTTTTGTGACTTTTCCTTCTTTATTTCTTGTGAATTTACCAATTCTGGCACCTTCCATTGCAGCTCCGATAAAAGCAGTTGTACCGCCTACCATATGAATCGCACATGATCCGGCAAAATCATGGAAGCCTAGACTTGCAAGCCATCCGCCTCCCCAGATCCAGTGTGCTTCGATTGGATATACAATAGCTGAAATAACAGCTGAATAAATACAATAAGATAAGAATTTTGTTCGTTCTGCCATTGCTCCGGATACGATTGTTGCCGTTGTTGCACAGAACACTAAGTTAAATACAAAATGAGACCAGTCAAAATTTGCATAATCTGTAAAAATTCCAAGTGTCGGAGTTCCGATAAATCCACCAAGTGCATCTTCACCAAGTAAAATTCCAAATCCAAGCGGGATAAATACACAAGTTCCGATACAGAAATCCATCAGATTCTTCATAATAATATTTCCTGCATTCTTCGCTCTGGTAAATCCTGTCTCTACCATCGCAAATCCTGCCTGCATGAAAAACACCAATGCTGCACCGATCAGAAACCAGATTCCAAATACCTGTGTGCCTACAGCATCCTGTATGGCTGATAATACTTCTTTCGTCATAATAGTTCCTCCTTCATCTTGTCAAAAAGAAAAAGCGCCTCGAAATATTATTTTCGAAGCGCCCTTGCTTTATGTCCCGTAGTTTAACGCTCAGAACTTTCTTTGTCAAGGAATTTTCTGATATTTTTCTGTTGTTATATATAATTTCGTTCAATTATCACAACCAGATTTTATTTTTCTCATATTTTTTCCACAATTTCACAGTCCAAGGATTTCTCCAAGCACTTCAATGATAATCTCATTGGTACAGGACTTTACAAATCCCATCATATGTAAGGAAATCTCATCCTGTTTCTGGCTCTCTGTCAGTTCCGGATTGCTGTTTGTCTCATTAATGAGCTGTACCAGATGCGGAGTCAACTCCTCATAAGTCTCCATTGTAGTCTGTGTGACCAGATCTCTTAATTCTTCTTTCTTTGTCGGTACCATTTTGTCCTCTCCTGTCTGTATTCTATCTGAGTTTCATCTTGAAATCGCGTTCTGCTTCACGCTTCTGGTCTTTCTTTGCGATATCCTGACGTTTATCATATAATTTCTTACCTTTTGCCAGACCGATCTCTACTTTTACAAGACTTCCTTTAAAATAGACTTTCAAAGGCACGATCGCCATTCCTTTTTCTTTTGTCTTACCGATCAGTTTGTTGATCTCTGATTTATGAAGAAGTAATTTTCTGACTCTGAGCGGATCTTTATTGAAGATATTTCCTTTTTCATAAGGGCTGATATGCATACCATATATGAATACCTCTCCGTTCTCAATACGGATGAAGGATTCTTTTATGCTGCATTTTCCCATACGGAGTGATTTCACTTCTGTCCCGTGCAGAGCAATTCCCGTTTCGATCTTATCCAGAATAAAATAATCATGATATGCCTTTTTGTTATTAGCAATCATCTTACCATTCGTCTTCGCCATTTTCTTCGTCCCTCTCCTTCGCAATTACAAAATCAATGGTACGCATCAACCGGTCTGTATCAGCAACTCTTACACGAACCTCCTGTCCAAGCTTGTAGACTTTTCCGGTGCGTTCGCCCACCATCTCATAACGGCTTTCATCGTAATTATAATGGTCATCACGCATATTGGCAACATGAATCAGACCCTCGATCGTATTCGGAAGTTCCACATACATGCCCCATTTTGTTATTCCTGATATCACACCTTCAAATTCTTCTCCTATATGCGCCTGCATATATTCTACTTTCTTTAATTTGACTGTCTCACGTTCTGCTTCATCTGCACGACGCTCCATCTCACTGGAACGCTTTGCCACTTCCGGAAGGATAGACCGATAATGTTCCATCTTATCCGCATTCATTCTTCCCCGCAGATTATCTTTGATAATCCGGTGAATCTGAAGATCCGGATATCTACGGATCGGAGAAGTAAAATGTGTATAATAATTAGCTGCCAGTCCAAAATGTCCATCATTCTCCACCGTATATTTTGCCTGCTTCATGGAACGTAATGCCAGTCGGCTGATCATTGCCTCTTCCGGAGTATCTTCTACTTTTGTAAGCAACTTTTGAATTTCTTTTGGTCTGATTTCATTTACCCCTATATGCATAGAATATCCAAAATTATTGATAAATGTTGCCAGCGTACGGATCTTTTCTTCATCCGGTGTTTCATGGGACCGGTATAAAAATGGAAGTTCCTGCCAGTAACCGTCTTCTGCCACCGTCTCATTTGCCAGAAGCATAAAATCTTCAATGATCTTCGTCGCAACATTTCTGTCATATGGTCTGATATCGACCGGCTTTCCGTTCTCATCCAGAATCATCTTGGTCTCCGGAAAATCAAAATCAATCGAGCCTCGTTTCTTTCTTCTGGCTCTTAAAATACCGGAAAGCTCCTGCATCCGTTCAAACATCGGGATCAGTTCCCTGTATTCTTCTGTTTCAGCTTCATCATGATCAGTCAGGATCTTTTTCACACTGGTATAAGACATCCTGCGGTTCACATGGATTACCGTCTCGGCAATCTCGTGGGCAATCACTTCTCCTGACGGATCTACCGTCATAATGCAGCTCAATGCCAACCGGTCCTCACCTGCGTTTAATGAACACATTCCGTTCGAAAGCGTATGTGGAAGCATCGGGATTACACGGTCTACGAGATAAACACTGGTTCCTCTTTCTAAAGCTTCTCTGTCAAGCGCACTATTCTCCTGCACATAATTTGTTACATCTGCAATATGCACACCCAGAATATAATTTTCACCGTCTTTTACCAGTGACACGGCATCATCCAGATCCTTTGCATCTTCCCCGTCGATCGTGACCATTTGCCAGTCGCGCAAGTCTTTTCTTCCATTCATATCCGCTTCACTGACCGGCTTTGCTACGCGTTCTGCCTGTCTTAACACTTTATCCGGAAATTCTACCGGAAGATCATACCCCTTTACGATTGACATAATATCCGTCCCAGGGTCATTCAGATGTCCGATGATCTCCACGATCTTTCCTTCCGGTTTTTTCCCATTTTCTCCATAAGAAGTCAGTTCCACTACAACTTTATGTCCGTCCACTGCTCCTCTTGATTTTTCAACCGGTACAAATATATCCTGATCCAGTCTCTGATTATCCGGAATTACAAATCCAAACTTTTTGCCCGGCTTCATACGATACAGTCCGACCACTTTCGAAAGTCCACGCTCCAGGATCTTCACAATCTTTCCTTCACGGCTTCTTCCCTCCGGCTCTTTTGTCAGCACAATCTCGACATGGTCTCCGTCGAACGCCCCACAGATATCATCTTCTCCGATAAATACATCTGCCGAACCATCTTCATCCAGTACAACAAAACCGAATCCCTTAAGGCTTGCACGGAATACACCGGTCAGACGCTTTGCATGTCCTTTACAGTACTTTCCTCTCTTGGAAAGATAAATCTTTCCTTCCTGTTCCAGTGATTCCAGTATCTGGCGCAGCTCATCCCTGTCTTCTTTTGCCACACGCAGAAGCATGGCCAGTTCCTTAAATTTCATCGGTGTATATAAATCGTCACAGATCAGGTCATAGACGACTTTTTTTCTCTTATCAAATTTCTTACTCATATTCATATACTCTCCTGCATCGTTGAAAAAGGGACACCCCCATACAGGAGTGTCCCTTTCATCTTCTAAAAATATGCTCTATCCTATGCAAATACTTTTAAATTCAACACTGCTGCCAGTACAATAAACAAAATCGCAAGGAATTTTGTAGACTTCACCAGTGCACCTTCCATAGAACGTCCCTTGTTCTGTCCCCAGTAAGTATCAGCGATACCACTAATGGCACCAAGCCCTGCTGACTTACCTTCCTGCATTAACACGACTATGGTTAATGCGATACAGTCTATTGCAAATATTATCATTAATACAATCTTTAAAATGTCCACTATTCACACCTCCTGCGGATAAACCACATTTATTTTATCACAGGGTTTCTTATAAGGCAAGTGAATCTTTCAACTCATCCGTCTTTTGTACAAATGGGTTCTGATACTCAGCCACATCTCCCAGTCTTTCTTCAATCCTCAGCAATTGGTTATATTTTTCCACCCGTTCCGACCGGCATGGAGCCCCGGTCTTAATCTGCCCTGCCTCTGCCGCTACTGCAATATCTGCAATAAAGGTATCTGCCGTCTCTCCTGACCGGTGTGAGATCACAGTCTTATATCCTGCATTCTGCGCCATCTTCACTGCTTCAAAGCTTTCTGTCAAAGTCCCGATCTGATTTACCTTGATCAGTATCGCATTGGCTGCTTTTCTCCGTATTCCTTTCGCAAGCCTTCGGGTATTCGTCACGAACAGGTCATCACCGACTAACTGTACCCGCTCTCCAAGCCTGTCTGTCAGAGTTTTCCATCCTTCCCAGTCATCTTCATCCAACGGATCTTCAATGGATACAACCGGATATTTTTCTATCATTTCTTCATAGTAATCAATCAGTTCTTCTGCTGAACGGACAATCTTGTACCCTTTTTTCTTCGCCTCACCGTCGAAAACATATTTCTTAAAATTCTTATCATACAATTCCGATGCAGCTACATCCAGTGCGATCGCAACTTCTTTTCCCGGCTGGTATCCTGCTTTCTCTACCGCTTTTACCATCAGGCGCAAAACCTCATCCGCATTATGAAGATCCGGTGCAAATCCACCTTCATCTCGCACTGCAGTACTATATTCCAGCTGTTTCAAAAGCTGTTTCAGTTCATGATATACTTCTGCACACATCTGAAGTCCATTCTTAAAATTTCCTGCACCTACAGGCATGATCATAAATTCCTGAATATCGATCGTATTATCTGCATGTCTTCCCCCGTTCATGATATTCATCATCGGAACCGGAAGTTTCTTTACATTCGTACCGCCAAGATACGAATACAGCGGCAGTCCAAGCGCCCCTGCCGCTGCTCTTGCAGTCGCAAGAGACACGCCAAGCATGGCATTGGCTCCGAGATTGGACTTGTTCTTTGTCCCGTCAAGCCTGATCATCGTCTGATCGACTGCCGCCTGATCCAACACGTTCATACCTATCACTTCCGGTGCAATCCTTGCATTAACATGATCTGCTGCCTGTTGTACGCCAAGCCCTCCGTACCGTTCTTCTTTATCCCGTAATTCCAGTGCTTCATACTTTCCGGTCGATGCACCGGATGGCACACTTGCCCGACCGCAGAATTCATCTCCTGCCAGCACTTCCACTTCTATCGTCGGATTTCCTCTTGAATCAAGTATTTCTCTTGCGTATACATCCGTAATGGGTAAATACTTATACATTATTTCTATCCTCCTCTTATGAAGGATAGTATGTTCCGATGCGGAATAAACCATTCAACATTTAATACAGTTCTTTATAAATCTCTGCCATCTGCTGCCATGTCAGTTTTACATAACTCTGATTCAGAAGTCTCTGCTGTGTCTCTTCTACAGTCTTAGCAAAACTCTCGATCTCTTCTTCCCTCATTCCATATTCATGCAATGGTTTTCTTGCAATGATCTGATCCAAAAGTTTTCCAATCTCCACATATACCAAGTCTGCATCGCACTCTAAAACATTGCTTAAGAAACTATTTAATTCCTTAATTCTGCCATCTGGATCTAATTCCTGATATTTTGCAAATACTGCTGTAAGGAACTGGTAATTTGCTTCTCCGTGTGTAACATGATAGACACCACTTAACGGATAAGACATGGCATGTACCGCTCCTGTTCCGGCATTGCCAAATGCAATTCCGGCAAGGTTACTTGCCGTCAGGAAGTCATCCAGCAGATTCATTCGGAATGCTTCTCCATGTTCTGCAATTTTACGGAAGCCTTCCATGATCATTTCCATTGCCTTCATACTGAACATCTGTGTATACAAAGTAGCTTTCGGAGACACATAAGATTCAATCGCATGGATAAATGCATCGATCGCACTCGTTGCAAAAAATGAATATGGAAGTCCTGTCAGCAATTCCGGAATCAATACCGCACGGTCTGCATAAATCTCGTCGACAGCAAGCCCCATCTTGGTATGCAGCTTTGTAAATTCTGCGATTGATACATTCGAGACCTCTGACCCCGCACCACACGTAGTTGGTACTGCGATCAACGTTTTTGCTCTCTTAAGCGGAACCTTTCTTCCAAAGATTTCTTCCGCACTATACTCTCCTGCGAGCACCAGGATCTTAGCCATATCGATAACTGCGCCTCCTCCGATCGCAATAATTCTGTCACAGTCTGTCTTACGGAAATCTGCCAGTAATGCATCGATCATCTCGTCCGTAGGCTCACCTTTTCCATATTTGCTTTTATATTCTACATGTGCCTCTAATCCAAGCGCTGTAAAATATGCCTCATATGTGCTTTTACTTGCAAGAATAAAGTCTTTCTTTCCTATATTATATTCTTCTGCAAAATCTTTTGCGTGCTCAAATTTCTGAACTTCCGCCTTCTGCCAAAAAAGTTTCATTTTTTCTTGTCCTCCCCGTCATTTTTCTGAATATTTTGTCTCTTAATAATATAGCATCAATCCGTTGACTTTTCCATATATGAGCGTTACAATCATTGAAGATATAAAAATTTAATAATTACAAAAGGAAAACTGGGGAATTTTCAAATGAAAGAACATTTAAAAAACTTTGCATTACTCACTGTCAGTACGTTGATCATGGCTGTAGGTATCTACTTTTTCAAGTTCGCCAATAACTTTACGTTTGGCGGTATCACCGGTTTTGCGGTACTCGTCGCAAAATTCACTCCACTTTCGGCCAGTGATTTTTCCTTCATCGCGAATATGCTCCTTCTGATCATAGGACTTTTCGTTCTCGGGAAAAAATTCGCTGCACAGACAGCATATAGCAGTATCTTACTTTCTGTTACTCTGTCCGGACTGGAACGTATTTATCCAATGAGTCACCCTCTCACCAACGAACCTATGCTGGAACTGATCTTTGCGATCGTACTTCCTGCCATCGGTTCGGCAATCCTCTTCAATATCGGCGCATCCAGCGGGGGAACGGATGTCATTGCCATGATATTGAAGAAATACACCAGTGTTGACATCGGGAAGGGGTTGCTTGCTTCCGACATCTTATTCACAATAGCCGGTTTCTTTGTATTTGATATCAAGACCGGTCTTTATTCACTGCTTGGTCTTACGCTGCGTTCCACATTGATCGACAGCCTGATCGAAAGTCTGAACCGTTCGAAGTATTTTCACGTTGTATGCAGTGATCCGAAACCAATTTGTGAATTTATCAAAAATGATCTGAAACGAGGTGCAACACTCGTACTTGCACAGGGAGCTTTCACAGGATCTAATAAATATATCATTCTGACCGTCCTTAGTCCAAACGAAGCGATCAAACTGCGGAACTTCATAAAAACTCATACAACCGGTGCTTTCTTACTGATATCCAACACCAGCGAGATTATAGGAAAAGGGTTTCACTCTGTGTAGTGAAACCCTTTACTTTTTCTTCTCCGTTTTTTCAATATCCAATAGATCCAGGATCGAATGCGACATCATATAACGATAAAATTCCATTGCATCCCCTGACGAAATATTTTTGCTTTCCTTAATAAGCCAGTATTTTAATCCATTCACCAATGATATTGCATGAAATTCCAAAAATATCTTCTCATCAACATGCGGCATATCTCTTAAATGCTTTAACGGATGATTCTTAACCAGAATTTCTTCCATATTATAAATCTGTCCATACAGCATCTCCTCAAAAGAATTCTGACCGGTCACTTCAAATACTTTTTCGTAATAAGTCTTATCTTCTTCAAATTTCCGAAACAGCAGCTTTAAGGACTCCATTCCACGTTCCTGCTCCATAAGTTCTGAGACTTCTTTAAATACATCTTCCCACAGAAGCCATTCCATCACTTCATATTTATCCTGAAAATAATTATAAAATGTCGGACGGATCACTCCTGCTGCATCCGTGATCATCTTGATCGTCAGTTTTTCAAATCCTTTTTTCGCTACCAGTTCTTTAAATTTTTCTCCCAATAGTGCTTTTGTCAATTCACTTTTTCGCTCCATCTCATCACCTTAATTTATCTCGGATATCCTGTAATAAATAATTATAGTCCTGTTATCCGGCAAAATCTACTGTCAATTTGCTCCATTTTCACATATAATAATGGAGAATTACATCAAAACTGGCAAGTAAAAGGAGCGCTCCTCCAATCCAGTATGCACGCCTGTTTTCTTTCAATCCTAATCTGTATCCTGCAAATATACCGATCACAGCTTCCAGAACCGTCACCGGAAGTAACACCAATGACTCCTCGATCATAGCTGTATCCAAAAAACCGAGCCCCATTCCGACAAAGAATGCATCCACACTTGTCACCATGGCTAGAAGCGTTGTTTTCTTCCATTCAATCTCGTCTTTTCTCCGTTCCAGTACATTCTTTTTCTTTATCCCTTTGATAATCATATAGATTCCGATTGCAGCAAAAATCAGTACCGTCAGACCTTCCCATCTGTCAGCCGCTGTCTTCGTCCTGGTAATGGATAATAACGGAAGTAATGTGATCAGATTGCCCAGAACAAGCGTTCCCAACTGGATACCGCCAAACAGGATACTCAGCAGAATCAGGTTCTTCCATCTGATTTTTGAAAATCCAGCCCCCATATAGACCGCTGCTACAAATACATCAATCGATAATCCAACGGATACGATCAATAATTCTATCACTGACATTGCATCACCTTCTTTCTTTTCTCCTATTTTAGCCTATTTAGAATTATTTTTGAAGAAATAAATGCCGGACAACTGCCGGAATCCTGCTACATTTTTCTTCATATGTATAAAAAACGGGAAAGCTACGCTCTTACGTAACCTTCCCGCCTTCTGCGACATATATAGTATCAACTTTAGGATGTGTCTCTTATATTATATCCCGATTAGTGATGGAATAAACGGATTCCGGTAAATGACATCACCATATCATATTTATTACATGTTGCAATTACATTGTCATCACGTACGGATCCACCCGGCTGTGCAATGTATTTTACACCACTCTTATGCGCACGCTCGATATTATCCCCAAATGGGAAGAATGCATCTGAGCCAAGTGCAACATCGGTCAGTTTGTCCAGCCATTCTCTCTTGGCTTCTCTTGTGAATACTTCCGGTTTTTCTTTGAAGATTGCCGGCCATGCATCGTCTGCAAGCACGTCCATGTAATCGTCTCCCATATAGAGATCGATCGCATTGTCTCTGTCTGCACGTCTGATTCCATCTACGAATGGAAGATTCATAACCTGCGGTGACTGTCTGAGCCACCAGTTATCTGCTTTGCCTCCTGCAAGACGTGTACAATGGATTCTGGACTGCTGTCCTGCACCGATACCGATTGCCTGTCCGTCTTTTACGAAACATACAGAGTTGGACTGTGTATATTTTAATGTAATCATAGAGATTGCCAGATCAATCTTAGCCTGCTCTGTCAGTTTTTTGTTCTCTGTCACGATATTTGAGAAGAAATCATCGTCAATCTTTAATTCATTTCTTCCCTGCTCAAATGTAACACCGAATACCTGCTTGTGTTCGATCGGAGCCGGTACATAATCCGGATCGATCTGGATTACATTGTAGTTTCCTTTTTTCTTTGCTTTTAAGATTTCCAGCGCTTCCGGTTCATATCCAGGAGCGATTACACCATCGGATACTTCACGTTTGATCAGTTTGGCAGTATCCACGTCACATACATCAGACAGAGAAATAAAATCTCCGAAAGAAGACATACGGTCTGCGCCTCTTGCTCTTGCGTATGCAGATGCAAGCGGAGATAATTCTCCGAGATCATCTACCCAGTAGATCTTTGCAAGCGTATCACTCAGTGGAAGTCCGACTGCGGCACCTGCAGGAGATACATGCTTGAATGATGTAGCTGCCGGAAGTCCGGTTGCTTTCTTTAACTCACTTACAAGCTGCCATCCGTTAAATGCATCCAGGAAATTGATATATCCCGGTCTTCCATTCAGAACCTTGATTGGCAGTTCACTTCCGTCTTCCATATAGATTCTGGAAGGTTTCTGGTTCGGATTACATCCATATTTCAGTTCTAATTCGTTCATATCTCTTCTCCTTATCAATTCCTCTTACTGGTTCTTATTGATGATCTTTGTCTCATATGTACCTGTCGCGATATCAATATAGCGTACGAATAATGATACTTTGTTGTCCGCATTCAGGCTGTTCCATAAGCTTCCGGCAAATGCATCCATATCATCCGGAATTGCGATCAGTTTCGGTTCTCCTTCAAAGCTTGGAAGCGGATTGCCGTCACGTTTGTATGTATGGATGAAATGTCCTTCTCCTGCTGCAGGATTCTCATATGCAAATGTATAACGGTTGCAGCTTTCCGGATTGCCGTTGTTGCTCTTTAAGATTGACATTGCGTAGTTAAAAGTTCCGTTTTCAATATGCATAACACCTGAAATTCTAGGTGTATAGTTCGGTCCATCCGGTTCAAATTCACGGCTTCTGAGTGACTGTTCAAATGTAAGTTGTTTATCCATGCCCTCGTAGATAGTATCCGTCTGATCTCCGTTGGTTACGATCGTCTTGTTTCCAAGTACACGTACCGGTGCATAGATGATCAGGCTTGGATCTGTCAGCTTTGATGGATCAAATGCCTGTGTGCGGATACCTTCCCCTTCTTCTACAAACACACGGTTACGGCTATTCTCACTTCTTCCCATAATGAAGTAAGCAGTTACAGCTTTTGTCCCATCTGCACTCTTTCCTATAATAATGCCACGTCCCGGGTAAGAATTGCCCTGCAGTTCCTTCTCGATTGATAACATTTCCATGAATACATCTCCTTTTCGTTTGTGTTTTTGAACGTTTCTATCCTTATTATATATAAAAGCGTCTTATTTTTCCACCCCTTTTTATAAGTATAATTAAAAATTCTCGTTTTTTTATAAGTACAATTTAAGTTTTGAATCTTTTATCGTTATTTATGATACTTTTTTCCTTTTTTGTCAAAAAAACGACAATATACGATTAATGTCGCATTTGCTTGAATCTGGAAATCAAAAGTTTTAAGATAAGGTAACTGCATAGAGAATATAATGCAGTAAGATGAGGAGGTAACATTATGAATGTTGTAGACACAATCAAAAACGCCGCCTTTGCTTCCGCTATTCAGGCAGCACTTAAGTACATGGATAAAGATCCTGAAACAAATATTCCAAAAGTCATGAGCATTGTTGACAAGGCTGCTCCGGAAGGCTGGTATGCAGGTCAGCGTAATGCGATTCGCCAGGGAATCGCCGAAAAGGGAAACTGGTATGAACTTGCTACAAAAGTATGGGAATTGGATCCGGAAGTACGAAAAACTTTCTTTACAAACTTTATCGTTAATGCTTCTTTGAAAGGTTCTGCCCTTCAGAAGGAAACTGAGGAAAAAGAAGACTGCAATGTTCCTTGGGCGATTTTATTAGATCCGACTTCAGCCTGCAATCTGCACTGTACCGGATGCTGGGCCGCTGAATACGGACACAAACTGAATCTTTCTCTTGAAACAATCGATGATATCATAACACAGGGAAAGAAACTTGGTACATATATGTATATCTATACCGGCGGAGAACCTATGGTACGAAAAAAAGATATTATTACGATCTGTGAACGTCATCCTGACTGCGAATTCTTATCTTTCACAAATGGTACATTGATCGATGAAGAGTTCTGTCAGGAAATGTTAAGAGTTAAGAATTTCGTTCCTGCAATCAGTCTGGAAGGATTCGAGACGGCCAATGACGGACGGCGTGGTCCGGGTGTATTTGAAAAAGTAAAGCATGCCATGCAGTTATTAAAGGATCATAATCTTCCATTCGGTATCTCTACCTGCTACACAAGCGCAAACTACAAAGATATCACAAGTGAAGAATTCTATGACATGATCATTGAAGCAGGTGCATTGTTCATCTGGTTCTTCCATTATATGCCTGTTGGAAATGATGCTGCTCCGGAACTCATGCCGAATCCGGAACAACGAAAAGCTGTATACGAACGTATTCGTGCATTCAGAAGTTCCAAACCAATCTTTAGCCTGGACTTCCAGAACGATGCCGAATATATCGGTGGATGTATCGCAGGCGGTCGCTATTACCTGCATATCAATGCAGCGGGAGATGTAGATCCTTGCGTATTCATTCATTATTCAAATGCAAATATTCATGAAGTCAGTCTTCTGGATGCATTAAAGAGTCCGATCTTCCAGGCATACAGAAAAGGACAGCCATTCAATGACAATATGCTGCGCCCATGTCCAATGCTTGAGAATCCGGAATGCTTACCGAAGATGGTAAAAGAGACCGGTGCCCACTCTACCGATCCACAGTCACCGGAAGATGTACAGCATCTCTGCGATAAATGCAAACCTTATGCCGAAGCGTGGACCAAAATGGCAGATAAGCTTTGGGATGAGAGGCTGAATGCAAAAAAGTAAATTGGGATTTAATTTATTAACA
>OGYF01002168.1_pt1 | contig 15295 bp, 17 predicted proteins | sample 1576451 | NCBI WGS metagenome assembly OGYF01 (sample SAMEA3541505, study PRJEB24748) | human gut metagenome | biome: human gut; feature: human-associated habitat; material: faeces | place: China | collected 2012 | reverse complement strand
ACGCCGGGGATCCTGTGGCCCAAGTTTGAGGACCAGCGGGTGGGCATGCACCTGGCCTACACCGGCGCCATCAAGGACGACGTCCTCGACCGCGAGACTCTGGCTGCAAATTTCCTCGTGCGCCTGCGCGCGCTCTATCCGGAGGCGATAAAGCAGCGCTACAAGCTCGACCCGGAAGCTGACCTGGCGGGCTGGGAGCTGCTGGAGCAGGCTGCCAAGAACAGAGGCTTCCTCGCGGGCAGGGGAGAGTACGACACGGAGCGCATGAGCGCCGTGCTGCTCGACGAGTTCCGCGGCGGCAAGCTGGGCAGGATGACCCTGGAGGCCCCGGATGAAGGCTGAGATCGACCTCTGGGAGCTGGAAAACGAGCTCTACGACTCCGGAATAAGCACGCTCTGCGGCGTGGACGAGGCCGGGCGCGGCCCTCTGGCCGGTCTGTGCGGCTGCGGTAATGCTGCCCAGGGGCATCGTCATAGATGGGCTGAACGACTCGAAAAAGCTCTCTGAAAAGCGCCGTGAACAGCTCTACGGCGAGATAACCGCCAAGGCGCTGCACTGGTCCGTGGCCTTTGCTTCCGTGGAGGAGATAGAGGAGCTCAACATCCTAGGCGCGACCTATCTCGCCATGAACAGGGCGATAGCCGGTCTCGGCGTCGTCCCCGAGCTTGCGCTCATAGACGGCAACAGGGCTGTGGGAGTCGAATACAAGACCCGCTGCGTCGTCGGCGGCGACGGCAAATGCGCCGATATTGCGGCAGCCTCCGTGCTCGCGAAGGTCACGCGTGACCGCTATATGCGCGGCATGGCGCAGACTTACCCGCAGTACGGATTTGAAAAGCACAAGGGCTACGGAACGGCGGCGCATTACGCCGCCATCCGGGAATATGGGCCGTGTCCCATCCACCGGCCGTCGTTCCTGAAGAAGATGCACTGATATGGCCGGTGCAGTCAGGGGAACGCGCGGCGCGTGGGGTGAGGATTACGCGGCGGCCTACCTGCGCCGGCACGGGTATCGCATCCTCGCGCGCAACTACAGCTGCCGCTTCGGTGAGATCGACATCATCGCCTCCGACCGGCACTATGTCGTGTTCGTGGAGGTAAAGCTGCGCGCGTCCGACCGGTTCGTGCGCGCAGGCGCGTATGTGACACCGGCAAAGCAGGCGCGCATCCGCACGGCGGCGTCGCTCTGGCTGGCGGAACATGACACGCCGCTGCAGCCGCGCTTTGACGTGATCGAGATCTACGGCGATGCGGACACGCCGCGCCGCCAGCGCAGGATCAATCAGATAGAAAATGCATTTGAATAATGAGGGATCGGATATGAACTATTTCAGCACAAGAGACCATCAGCACATTGTTTCCGCCGCGCAGGCGATCGCCTGCGGCCTCGCGCCCGACGGCGGTCTGTTCGTTCCGGAGACGCTGCCGGAGGTGTCGGCGCAGCAGCTTCAGGCGCTGTGCGGCATGACGTATCAGCAGCGCGCCGTCGAGATCATGCGCCCGTTTTTAAGCGAGTTTTCCGACGAGGAGCTCACGCACTTCACCGCCGCAGCCTACGGCAGCCAGTTTGACGATGCGGCCGTTGCGCCGCTGCGCCGGCTCGATGATACCACCGCGTTTCTCGAGCTCTGGCATGGGCCGACCTGCGCGTTCAAGGACATGGCGCTGCAGATCCTGCCGTACCTGCTCACGGCGAGCCTGAAAAAGTGCGGCGAGCAGCGGCAGGTGTGCATTCTCGTCGCCACCTCGGGCGATACCGGCAAGGCTGCCCTGCAGGGCTTCGCCGATGTGCCGGGCACGAAGATCCTCGTGTTTTATCCCTACAGCGGCGTGTCGGAGATCCAGCGCCTGCAGATGGTCACGCAGACCGGCAGCAATGTCGCGGTCAGCGCGGTGCGCGGCAACTTTGACGATGCGCAGACCGGCGTCAAGCAGATCTTCGGCGACAAGGCATTTGCCGATGCGCTCTCGCAGCGCGGTTGGTTCCTGTCCTCCGCCAACTCCATCAACTGGGGCCGTCTGCTGCCGCAGATCGTCTATTATTTCTCGGCGTACTGCGATGCCGTCAACGGCGGCATGATCGCAATGGGAGATGAGCTCAACTTCGTCGTGCCGACCGGCAACTTCGGCGACATCCTCGCCGGCTGGTACGCAAAGCAGATGGGCCTGCCGGTGGGCAAGCTCGTCTGCGCGTCCAACGCCAACAACGTGCTCACGGACTTCATCCGTACGGGTACCTATAATAAAAACCGTCCGTTTCACACCACGGCCTCCCCGTCGATGGACATTCTCGTGTCGAGCAACCTCGAGCGGCTGCTCTATTCCCTCTGCGGCAGCGACACGGAGGTCGCGGGCTATATGCAGCAGCTGCGTGAGCAGGGGCGGTATACCGTTTCCGATGCGCTGCTTGCCAAGATCCGCGAGACGTTTGCCGGCGGCTGCTGCAACGACATCCAGACGCGCGAGAAGATCGGCCGCGCATGGCGCGACCACCGCTATCTGATCGACACGCACACGGCCGTCGCCTACCACGTGCTCGACGAGTACCGCTGCGAGACCGGAGATGCCGCCCCAGCGGTCGTCGTGTCTACGGCGAGCCCCTTCAAGTTCTGCGATCAGGTGCTGCGCGGCATCGGCGGCACGGCTGACGCCTTCGGTCCGGAGCTGATCCGCCGCCTGACCTGCGAGACACAGATCGATGCGCCCGCGCCGCTGACTGGCCTGGATGCGCGCCCGGTGCGCTTCGGCGGCTGTGTGGATCAGTCGCAGATGCTGCACACGGTGGACGAATTCCTGAAATAACGAAAGAATATGTAACGGACGGGGAGACCCGTCCGTCGGGTCAGAACGCCGCACTGCCTTTCTTGGTAAAGGTACTGCAAAACGTCTCATCCTTGCAGGAACAGGTGCCCTGCGTGTTTTTGACCTGAATGTGGTTCGCGTGGCAGCGCTTGCCGTCGGCATTGTAGGCGCAGTTGCTCACATCGCACGCGACATTGTGCTCACAGCAGTCTTTGGTATGGTCGCTCATGATCGTGCCTCCAGATCAGATTCCGGCCTTGCCGGTCAGATCTATTGTGTGCGGCGGGGCGCGAAATATACGGAGGAACGCAAATGGCATTGTATGCGATCGGCGACCTGCATCTGTCATTGGGTGCTGACAAGCCCATGGACGTGTTTGGCGGGCCGTGGGAAAACTATGTGGAAAAGATCCGGCTCGGCTTCTCGGCGCTACATGACGACGATGTCTGCGTGCTCTGCGGCGATCTCGCGTGGGGCATGACGATGGAGCAGGCGCTGCCGGATTTCCAGTTCATCGAGGCTTTGCCCGGGAAAAAGATCCTGCTCAAGGGCAACCACGACTTCTGGTGGAGCACGGCAAAAAAAGCCTACGATTTTTTCGAGGCACATGACATGCACACCATGGATATTCTGAACAACAACTGCTATTTTTACGGCGACTATGCCATCTGCGGCACGCGCGGCTGGTTTTACGAGGAGGCCAAGGGTGAGGCGCATGACCGCAAGATCATGCTGCGTGAGGTCGGCCGGCTCGAGGCGTCGCTCAAGGCGGCGGGGGACAAGACCAAGCTTGTCTTTCTGCACTACCCGCCGAAGTATCTGGGCTATGAGTGCCCGGAGATCCTGGCGCTGCTCGATGCCTACCATGTGCCGCTGTGCTGTTACGGGCATATCCACAGCCGCGGCTGCCGCAGCGCCTTTCAGGGGATGTATCATGATACGGAGTTTCGGCTGCTGTCGGCGGACTACATTTCCTTTTGTCCGCGCAGGATTCTCCCGTGAAACAGGTGTTGATTTTGAGATGCGAATCTGTTATAGTATTTAGGCATGTTCTTTCATACCTATTTTTATGTACACAAGATACCCGGCGATAAATGATTAGAGGAGGAAATCCAATGAACATCCAGAACATCGAAAAGAAAGAAAAGAATATGGCGACCTTTGAGGTGAAGGTCCCGGCCGACGTGTTTGATAACGCGGTCAACGAAGTATATAAAAAGAACAAGAGCCAGCTCTATGTGGCCGGCTTCCGCAAGGGCAAGGCGCCGCGCGCCGTCATCGAGGGCATGTACGGCAAGGACGTGTTCTATCCCGAAGCCATCGAGACGCTGGCGCAGGAGGCTTTTGAGGCCGGCCGTGCCGAGTGCGGCTTTGAGTGCGTCGGCGCGCCCAGCCTGCTCGATCAGCAGATCAACGACGACAAGGAGCTCATCTACACCTTTGAGGTCGCCGTCTATCCCGAGGTCGTCCTCGGCCAGTACAAGGGCCTTGAAGTCCCCCAGAATCATGAGACGTTCGACGAGAGCAAGGTCGACGAGGAGATGCTGAATGTCCAGAAGCGCAACGCCCGTCTGATCGACGTTGAGCGCGAGGCGAAGCTGGGCGACCACACCACGATCGATTTTGCCGGCTTCATCGACGGTGAGCAGTTCGACGGCGGCACGGCCGAGAACTATGACATCGAGCTTGGCTCGAACACGTTCGTGCCCGGCTTTGAGGAGCAGATCGTCGGCATGAAGGCCGGCGACGAGCGCGACGTCGTCGTCACCTTCCCCGAGAACTATGTTGCGGAGCTGGCCGGCAAGGAGGCCACCTTCAAGGTCACCGTCAAGAGCGTCAAGGAGCCTGAGCTGCCGGAGCTGGACGACGAGCTGGCGAAGGACATCTCCGACTACGAGACCATCGCCGAGTACCGCGACCATGTCCGTGAGGATCTGGAAAAGCAGTTCAACGAGGAGCAGGAGTCCGATTACGCGACCCGCCTCATGAAGGCTGCCGTTGACAACATGACCGTTGAGATCCCCGAGCCCATGGTTCTGGCCAAGCTCGATGAGCAGCTGCGCAACTACATCTCCACCATGGGCGTCAGCCCCGAGCTCACCCGTGAGCAGGTGCTCGCCTCCATGGGCCTCGACGAGAAGACCTTCCAGGAGATCATGCGCCCGCAGGCCATGTTTGAGATCAGCACCGATCTGCTGCTCGATGCGATCGTCAAGGCCGAGAACATCGAGCTCGACGAGGGCGAGCTCGACGAGATGTACCAGAAGATGGCCGACGAGTACAAGATGGAAGTCGACCAGATCAAGCAGTATGTCGACGAGAAGATCATCGTTCTGGATATGAAGCGCCGCAAGGCTGCCCAGCTCATCCGCGACACTGCGGTGGACAAGGAGCCCGAGGCGAAGGAAGAGCCCGCTGAGGCCAAGGAAGAGGCAGCCGAGTAATTCCCCGAAAGCTGTTTGGATTCCGGGCAGAACGGTTATGCTCTCTTGGATAAGCGAAACACCGAAAGGAGCGTACCATGAGTTTAGTACCGTACGTTGTCGAGCAGACCTCCCGCGGGGAGCGCTCGTATGACATTTTTTCCCGCCTGCTCAACGACCGCATCATCATGCTGTCCGAGGAGGTCAATGACACCACCGCCAGCCTGATCGTGGCACAGCTGCTGTATCTGGAGGCGCAGGATCCCGATAAGGACATCCAGTTTTATATCAACAGCCCCGGCGGCAGTGTGACTGCGGGTCTCGCCATCTATGACACCATGCAGTACATTAAGGCGGATGTTTCCACCATCTGTGTCGGCCTGGCTGCGTCGATGGGCGCGTTTCTGCTCTCGTCCGGCGCGAAGGGCAAGCGTCTGGCGCTGCCGAACTCGGAGATCATGATCCATCAGCCCTCCGGCGGCAGTCAGGGTCAGTGCACGGACATTCAGATCCAGGCACGGCAGATCCTGCGCATCAAGGATCGCCTCAATCACATCCTCGCGGAGAACACCGGCAAGCCGGTCGAGACCATCGCCGAGGACTGCGAGCGCGATAACTTCATGACCGCAGAGGAAGCACAGGCCTACGGTCTGGTGGACAAGGTCATCTATAAGCGATAATCTGTCAGGGGAGGGAACCGCCGTTCCCTCCCTGTTTCAAATGTAGAAAATGTGAGGTTTTTATGGCCAGAAATGACGAAAAGAAGAGCGTGCGCTGCTCTTTTTGCGGGAAACCGCAGTCGCTGGTAAACCGGCTTGTTGCCGGTAACGGCGTCTATATCTGCGATGAGTGTGTGCGCCTTTGCATGAGCATCATCGACGAGGGCTATGAGCCCGAGAGCGTCTCTACGGCACAGGTCACGCTCCGGCGCGACCAGCTGCCGAAGCCGGCTGAGATGCGCGCGACGCTCGATGACTATATCATCGGCCAGGACCGCGCCAAGGTGGTGCTGTCCGTGGCGGTGTATAACCACTATAAGCGCATCCTGCGCGGCGATCAGGACAGTGACGTCGAGCTGCAAAAGAGCAACGTCCTGCTCATCGGACCGACCGGCAGCGGTAAGACGCTCTTCGCCCAGACGCTGGCCAAGATGCTCGACGTGCCGTTTGCCATTGCGGATGCGACCACGCTCACAGAGGCCGGCTATGTCGGTGAGGATGTGGAGAACATCCTGCTCAAGCTGCTGCAGGCGGCGGACTTTGACGTCGAGCGTGCGCAGCGCGGCATTATTTATATCGACGAGATCGACAAGATCGCCCGCAAGAGCGAGAACACGTCCATCACGCGCGACGTCTCCGGCGAGGGCGTGCAGCAGGCGCTGCTCAAGCTGCTTGAGGGCACGGTCGCAAACGTCCCGCCGCAGGGCGGACGCAAGCACCCGCAGCAGGAGTTTATTCAGGTCGATACGACGAACATCCTCTTCATCTGCGGTGGTGCGTTTGACGGCGTGGATAAGATCATCGAGCGCCGCATGGACAAAAAGTCCATGGGCTTCGGCGCCGAGATCCAGAGTGCCAAGGAGCGCAACCTGACCGAGATCATGAAAAATGTGCAGCAGCATGATCTGCTGAAGTTCGGCATCATCCCGGAGCTGATCGGCCGCATGCCGGTTATCACGGCGCTTGCGAGCCTCAGCCGTGAGGACATGGTGCGCATCCTCAAAGAGCCCAAAAACGCCCTGACCAAGCAGTATCAGGCACTGATGCAGTTTGATGACGTCGAGCTGGAATTTGAGGATGAGGCACTGGGCAAAATTGCGGATAAGGCGATCGCGATGGAGATCGGCGCGCGCGGCCTGCGCAGCGTCATGGAGGGCGTTATGACGGATCTGATGTATTCCGTGCCGTCCGACCCGACGATCAGTAAGATCACCATCACAGCAGCGAGCGTGGATGGCTCTGAGCCGCCGCGCATCGAGCATCGGGAGCAGTGAGCCGGCGCTGACTGCTCCCCTGTACCCCTGAGCGAAAGAGGAATCTGAATGGATAACACAACTTCTATGGATCATGTGGAATTTACCGACCGGCGCAGCCTGCCGATGATGGCGCTGCGCGGCCTGACCGTGTTCCCGGGCATGATGCTGACCTTTGAGGTTGAGCGCAGCATGTCCATCGCGGCGCTGAACATGGCCATGAGTGACGATCAGATCATTTATCTGGTGCCGCAGATCGACATTGCGACGGATATCCCCACCCCGGAGGACGTCTACGGCGTGGGCACGGTCTGCCGCATCAAGCAGATGATGAAGCAGCCCGGCAGCAAGACCGTCCGCGTCATGGCCGAGGGCATCGAGCGCGGCCGGACGCTGGCCGTGCGCACCGATATGCCCTGTTTTGTGGCGGAGGTCGAACCGATGCCGGACGTCGCCGAGCGCAAGACCGCGCGGATCGAGGCGCTCATCCGCCATTGCTGCAACCTGTTTGACGCCTATGTGACCGTGTCCGGCAACATGGCGCCGGAGTCGGTCATCACGGTGCTCGGCAGCACGAACGCCGGCTTTGTGTCGAATTTTATCGCGCAGCACGTATTTCTGCGTCCCGAGCAGAAGCAGGAGTTGCTTGAGCAGTCGCGGCCGAGCCGCAGACTCACGCTGCTGTCGAAAATGCTTCTGCATGAGACGAGTGTGCTCGGCCTGCAGCATCAGCTTGAGGAGGCGGCGCAGGACCGTCTCAACCAGACGCAGCAGGAGTATCTGCTGCGCGAGCAGATGAAGATCATTCAGGCAGAGCTCGGCGAGGCGGACGATCCCGACTCCGAGAGCACCGCCTATCGGGAGAAGATCCAGGCGCTGCACCTGCCGGAGGAATCCGAGCAGCGCCTGCTCAAGGAAGTCGACCGGCTCAAAAAACAGCCATTCGGCTCGTCGGAGGCGTCCGTCATCCGCAATTATCTGGACATCTGCCTCGAGATGCCGTGGAACACCCGCACTGATGAGCGGCTCGATGTGCGCGCTGCGCGCAAAGTGCTCGATGATGAGCATTTCGGCCTCGAAAAGGTCAAGGACCGCATCACGGAATATCTGGCCGTGCGCCAGCTCGCGCCCGATGTCAAGGGCGGCGTGCTGTGTCTGGTCGGCCCTCCGGGCACGGGCAAGACGAGCATCGCCATGAGCATTGCCCATGCCACGAACCGCAAGCTCTCGCGCATCTCCCTCGGCGGCGTGCACGATGAGGCGGAGATCCGCGGTCACCGCAAGACGTACGTCGGTGCGATGCCCGGCCGCATCATCAACGGCCTGACGATTGCCGGCAGCATGAATCCTGTCATGGTGCTTGACGAGATTGACAAGCTCGGCAGCGACTACCGCGGCGACCCGTCCTCGGCGCTGCTCGAGGTACTCGACGCGGAGCAGAACGATCATTTCCGGGATAACTTTATGGAGATCCCGGTCGACCTGTCGGACGTGTTTTTCGTCCTCACGGCAAACACGCTCGACACCATCCCGCGCCCGCTGCTCGACCGCATGGAGGTCATTGAGCTCTCGAGCTATACCGATGAGGAAAAGCTCCAGATCGCAAAGCAGCACCTGCTGCCCAAGCAGCGCAAAAAGCACGGTCTCAAGCAGGCGCAGCTGCGTGTGAGTGATGATGCCATCCGCGAGATCATCACGCTCTATACGCGCGAATCCGGTGTGCGTGTGCTTGAACGCAATCTTGCCGCCGTCTGCCGCAAGACCGCCAAGCGCATCGCGCTCGGCGAGTGCAAGAGCGTGCAGCTGCGCGCCGGCAGTGTGGCCAATTATCTTGGTCCCGCGCGCTACGAGCCGGAGCGTGTCTATGCGCAGGACGAGGTCGGCCTTGTGCGCGGCCTTGCGTGGACGTCCGTCGGCGGGGAAGTGCTCGATGTCGAAGTCGCCGTGCTCGACGGCACGGGCAAGCTCGAGCTGACCGGCAACCTCGGCAACGTCATGAAGGAGTCGGCGCAGGCCGCCGTCACCTATATCCGCAGCCGCGCGCAGCTGCTCGGCATCGACCCGGAGTTTTATAAGAACAAGGATATCCACATCCACTTCCCAGAGGGCGCCGTGCCGAAGGACGGTCCGTCGGCCGGCATCACGATCTGCATCGCGGTCATCTCCGCGCTCACGAACACGCCCGTGCGCCGCGATCTTGCCATGACGGGTGAGATCACGCTGCGCGGCCGTATCCTGCCGATCGGCGGCCTGAAGGAAAAGACGATGGCTGCCATGCGCATCGGCATCACGACGGTCATCATTCCGCGTGAGAACGAAAAGGATCTGGAAGAGATCGACCCGACCGTGCGCAGCGCGCTCAAGTTCGTCACGACCGACCATGTGGACAAGATCCTCGACGTTGCGTTCGGCCGCCGGTTTGCCGCGGCCGTCAAAGCGGCGCATTCCGACGCGCACGCCGATACCGCGAACGTCAACCTGCGCCAGTGAGGTGAGCGTATGCCGACCCTGAACCTGAATAAGGCGGAGTTTCTCAAGTCCGCCGTCAGCCCGTCCGGCTTTCTGACGGCTGACCTGCCGTGCATCGTCTTTGCCGGCAAGTCGAACGTCGGCAAGTCCTCGGTCATCAACCGGCTGCTCAACCGCAAAAATTTTGCCCGCGTCGGCTCGCAGCCCGGTAAGACCGTCCATGTCAATTACTTCTGCATCGACCGCCGTGCGTACTTTGTCGACCTGCCGGGCTACGGCTATGCCAGCGTCGCCAAAACGGAGCGCGACCGCTGGGGTAAGCTCATGGAGGATTTCTTCGCTGACCCTGCGCGCATCACGCTCGGCGTCATGATCGTCGACGCCCGCCACAAACCCACGGCGGATGATGAGACGATGGCCGCGTGGTTCCATTCCACCGGCTGCCCGATGGTCGTCGTGGCCAACAAGTGCGACAAGCTCAAAAAGTCGGAGATCGAGCCGAATCTCGCGCGCATCCGCGAGACCCTGCTGCTGCCGGATGACGCGGTGCTCCTGCCGTTTTCGGCGGAGAAGGGCACCGGGCGCGAGGCGCTGCTTGGAGAGATCCTGCGTGCCGTCGGCTGAATCAGAAACGCTGTGCAGAGCGTGCGATTGCGCGCTCTGCACTTGTTTTTTCGCATGGGACTTGCTATAATGCAATTTTGTAGGAATGGGAGGTGCGTGCGTGAACACACTGCAATCGATCTGGAACGGGCTCGACTGGTCGTATCTGCTCAATATCGTGCTGTCGGTCGTTCCGGCGCTGCTGTGCATCACGTTTCATGAGGTGTCGCACGGCTGGGTCGCGTATCGCCTCGGCGATCCGACGGCGAAGGATGCCGGGCGTCTCACGCTCAACCCGCTCAAACATATCGACATGATGGGTCTGCTGATGATGGTCGTGTTCAAGTTCGGCTGGGCGAAGCCTGTACCGGTGAACATGATGCGCTTTCGCAATCCCAAGCGTGGCATGGCGCTTACGGCGCTGGCCGGTCCGGTGTCCAATGTGCTGCTCGCGCTGGCGTTTCTGTTTCTGTACGGCCTGCTGTACCGGGCGCTGTCTTCGGTGCAGTTTCTGCTGGACATGATCTGGCTGACGGCGTACATCAGTCTGGCGCTGGCTATTTTCAATATCATCCCGGTCTCGCCGCTCGACGGGTCGAAGGTGCTCTTTGCGCTGCTGCCCGACGCGGCCTATGCAAAGCTGATGCGCTATGAGCGCTATGGGATGATCCTGCTGCTCGTGCTGGTTGCGAGCGGCGTGCTCGGCAAGCCGCTCACCACGGTGACGGAGGCCGCGTTTGACAAACTCTTTGTATTTGCGGAGTGGGGCTATGAACTTATCGGCATCTTCGGCTAAGCCGGGCGATCCAACTTATTTTCTCGAGGGCATCATCCATGACAAGAGCGAGATGGCGGATTTTGAAGGTCCGCTGAGTCTGATCCTGCTGCTGCTGTCGAAGAATAAGATCGAGATCCGCGACATCAAGATCTCGGACATCCTCGATCAGTATCTGGAGTACCTCAACGCCATGGAAAAGCTCGATCTCGAGATCGCAAGCGAGTTTGTGCAGATGGCGTCGTATCTGCTTTATATCAAGACGCGTATGCTCCTCACCGAGGAGAAGGGGGTCACGGAGCTCGAACAGCTCATCGCCTCGCTCGAGCAGCTCAAGTGCAAGGATACGTATGCGGCGGTCAAGACCGTCACGCCGATGCTCGAGGCCGCGGCGCAGACCGGACTGCACTATCTGTCGCGCCCGCCGGAGCCGCTGCCGAAGGCGGCGGGGGAGTACCGCTACCGCATCGAGGAGACCGATCTTCTGCGCGCGCTGCTGTCCGTGTTCACGCGCGGCGGCACGGCGTCGACGGAAGCGCTGCAAATGGCAGCGCCCAAGCGCATCATCTACAGTGTGCGCGATAAGTGCCGCACGCTCATTGACGAGCTGCGTGAGCGGGGGAGCATGTCTCTCAATGCGCTCTACGGTCAGTGCGCGAGCCGCAGCGAGATCGTGGCGACCTTTTTGTCCGTGCTCGAGCTGTGCAGTCTCGGCCACCTGATGCTCTCGGAGCAAAACGGCGAGTATGTCGCAAGCTTTACGGGCGGCACGACGGACGATATTCTGGAATCCATTGTTGAGTGAGAGTTTTTATGGAACACGATGAATTGCTTTCGGTCATTGAGGCCATCTTATTTGCAGCGGGTGATCCCGTGCCGGCGTCGCGCATCGCGCTCGTCACCGGTGAGCAGACGCAGACGATCATCTCGGCTGCCAAGGACCTTGCTGCGGCGTATGAGGAAAACCGCTGCGGTATGCGCCTGGTGCAGATGAACGATCTGCTGCAGCTTTGCTCCGCCCCGGAGTATGCGGATTTCATCCGCCGCGCACTGGAGCAGCGCAAGCCGCCCAAGCTCTCGCAGCCGGCGCTGGAGGTGCTGGCGATCGTGGCATATTTCCAGCCGGTCACGCGTGCATATGTTGATCAGGTGCGCGGCGTGGACAGCGCCTACACGGTCACGACACTGCTCGAGCGCGGGCTCATTGAGTCCTGCGGCAAGCTCGATGCACCCGGCCGCCCGTCACTGTACCGTACGAGTGCGCTGTTTTTGCGCACCATGGGTATGCAGTCGCTCGACGAGCTGCCTGTGCTTCCGGATCTGTCGTCCGATGAGGGCGCGGAAAAGCTCGAGCAGGCCATCTCGGAGCTGCGCGGCCGCGGCGAACAGATGGAGCTGACCGACACGGAGGAAAAACCGACAGGGGAGTGATGCCGATTGACGGCCCTGTGGATCATCCTGGCGATCGCGCTGGCGCTGACGCTGCTGAATCTGCTGCCGGTCGGCGTGGATGCGGCGTACGCCGAGGGAGCATTTTCCCTCGCGGCGCGCATCGGTCCGGCGCGGCTGCACCTGCTGCCGAAGGCACCGGATGCAAAGCCCGGGAAGGCGAGACCCAAAAAACCGAAGAAGAAAAAAGAGAAGACAAAGTCTGCACCGCCGGACGCGCAGACGCTGCTCAAGCTGGCGGAGCTCGGCTTGCAGGCGCTCGATCGTCTGCGGCAGAAGCTGCACGTGCGGCTGCTGCGGCTGGTATTTGTGTCCGGTGCGCCAGACCCGTATGACACTGCTCTGGCGTTCGGCTATGTCAACGCCGCGCTCGGAGCGCTCACGCCGCTGGCTGAGCGGACGCTGTGCATCGACGAGCGGGACATTCAGACCGGCGTGGATTTTGACGCCGAGCGTCCGCGCATCGACGCACGCATCGTCTGCACGATCCGCGTCGGGCAGATCGTCGCCGTCGCGCTCATATTCGGCGTCGGATATCTGAAGCAAAAGCTGCAGGCAAAGAAGGCTCGCGCCGCGCGCGCAAAGACCGCGCCGGACACGCAGGAAAGGAAGGTCAGCAATGGATAATCAAATCAGCGCAGTCATGACTGCGACCATGAGCAAGATCAAGGAAATGGTGGACACGAACACCGTCGTCGGCGAACCGATCACGACGCCGGACGACATCACGCTCATTCCGCTCTCCCGCGTCAGCTTCGCCTTTGCCAGCGGCGGGTCGGAGTTCCCGATGAAGGAGAACAAAAACGGTGTCGGCTGCGGCAGCGGCGCAGGCGTCAAGGTCGAGCCGATGGGCTTTCTGATCGTCAAGGACGGCAATGTGCGTATGCTCAACGTCATGCCGCCCGCTTCGAACACGTTCGACCGGCTCATCGACATGACCCCGCAGGTCTTTGACCGCATCGACCGGTTCATCGACCAGCGCAAGGCCGACAAAGCATAATCCGCGCTCTGAGCGCCCATAATAAGCACCGCCCGAAACTTCAAAAGGGTGGTGCTTGTTTTGAAACGAACGATATTTGCGCTCCTGTGCGCGCTCGCCATACTCTTGCCGTGTGCGCCGCGCGCCTATGCCGCCGGGGCGGACAATGCGGCACAGGCCGCCATCGTCGTGCATCCCGAGACCGGAACGGTGCTCTATGAAAAGAATGCAGACGCACGCCTCGGCATCGCCAGCACGACGAAGATCATGACGGCGCTTGTCGTGCTCGAGCACTGTGCGCTCGGGGAACCGGTCGAGATCCTGCCGGAATACACGGCGGTCGAGGGCTCGTCGATGTATCTGCGCGCCGGAGAGACGTATACGGTCGAGGAGCTGCTCTACGGCATGATGCTCGTGTCCGGCAATGACGCCGCGCTCGCGCTCGCATGCCACACGGCGGGCTCGGTGCAGGCGTTTGCGGACATGATGAACGATAAGGCGCGTGCACTCGGCATGACCGGCAGCGCCTTTCAAAACCCCAACGGGCTTGATGCCGAGGGGCATTATTCCACGGCGCGCGACATGGCGGCGCTCACCTGTGCGGCCATGGCGAACGACACATTTTGTACCATCGTGGCCACCGAGCGCGCGACTATCGGAGGGCAAACGCTCGTCAATCACAACCGGCTGCTGCGCTGCTATGACGGCGCGATCGGCGTCAAGACCGGCTACACGAAGGCGTCCGGGCGCACGCTTGTGTCCTGTGCACAGCGCGGCGCGACGCGCTTTGTCTGCGTGACGCTCTCGGATCCGGATGACTGGAATGATCACACGCGCCTGCTCGACTGGGCGTTTGAAAACTATGCGTATCGCGCCGTCGCCGGAGATGCGCCGGTGTATGCCGTTCCGGTGCTCTCCGGCACGGTGCAGGTCTGCGCGGTAACACCGGAGCGGGAGGCTTATCTGCTCCTGCGTCCGGAGGACACGGTGACGCTCACGGCGGAGCTGCCGCGCTTTGCGTTTGCACCGGTGCAGCAAGGGACGCGGGCGGGCACACTGACGGCGACCGGGCCGGATGGGCAAAGCGTCTCCGTGGCGCTCTGCTATGCCGAACCCGCGGCGCTCGACCCGGATGTGAAGATCACGCCGTTTGCACGGCTTGGCCGCCTGTGGACGCGCGTCAGCCGGTATTTTTCCGCTTACTATCCTGAATTTTGAGGTGATGACCATGCAGCAGCGGCTGCAAAAGTGCATTTCCGAGGCGGGCGTTGCATCCCGCCGCGCGGCGGAGACGATGATCTGCGCAGGCCGCGTGACCGTCAATGGCTGCGTTGCACAGCTCGGCGCGCAGGCAGACCCGGAGACCGACGTCATCTGCATTGACGGCCGTCCCCTGCCGTCCAGAGCGCCGAAGCGGTACATAATGCTCAATAAGCCGCGCGGCTATGTCACGACGCTGCACGATGAGCACGGGCGCAAAACGGTGGCGGATCTCGTAGCATCATTGGGGGAGCGGCTGTATCCGGTCGGCCGGCTGGATCTGGATTCCGAGGGGCTGCTCATTTTGACGAATGACGGTGAGATCGCAAACTGCCTCATGCACCCGTCGCACGAGATCACCAAGACGTATGAGGTCGACGTTGCGGGCGGCGATCTTGCAGCCGCAGCAGAGGTCATGCACGCCGTCACGGAGCTGGAGGGCTATCGCGTCCGTCCGGCGGAGGTGACGGTGCTCGCGCCTGACCGCCTGTCCGTCACGATCCATGAGGGACGCAACCGGCAGGTGCGCCGCCTGTGTGCGCTCGCGGGGCTGCGTGTCCGG
>OGYF01002165.1_pt1 | contig 15315 bp, 10 predicted proteins | sample 1576451 | NCBI WGS metagenome assembly OGYF01 (sample SAMEA3541505, study PRJEB24748) | human gut metagenome | biome: human gut; feature: human-associated habitat; material: faeces | place: China | collected 2012 | reverse complement strand
GGCCGATCTGCTGGTTCGTAAGACCCAAGCCCCCGGATGCGGTATCCGCCTTGAGAAACAGCGGAACGATCTTCATCACGAAGCCCTCGCCCAACCGGTACAGGATGATGAAGGCGATATAATACCAGATGTGTTTCTTCGTGAAAAAAGCGCCGATGACCTCGCGCAGGCCCGACAGGCCATCCCGCAGCGAGCGGCCTTCTGAAGCCGAGCCGCCTGAAGGAAGCGCGCGGAGATGGTAAAGGCCCAAAGCGACGAGCGTGCCGCACAGGATCAGCAAAACGACCGTCCACGAACGGACATAAGCGTCGAACGATGCGGTCCCCGAGGTGCTGAAACCCTCGTAAAGCCACCCCGCAAGCCACACCAGACCGCCCGTGGCGACCAGTTTCGCAAGGTTGTAGAACGCTCCCTGCCAGCCGATATACTTCGCCTGATCCTGCGTCGTGAGTTCCGACATGTAGACGCCGTCGGCCGCAATGTCGTGCGTCGCCCCGCTGAAGGCAACGACCGCAAAGACAGCAACACTGACCGCGAAGAACAGCGGAAGCTGAAGCGACAGGGCCGCGACGCCGAACAGAACGCCGCTCAGCAACTGGCTCCCCACGACCCAGAACTTCTTCGTCCGGTAAAGCTCCAGAAAAGGGCTCCACAGAAACTTGATCGTCCATGGCCACATGATCAGAGAGGTCCAGAACGCGATCTGCGCATCCGAGATCCCCAGGTCCTTGTACAGAACCGCAGAAACCATGTTCAGAACCACAAACGGAAGACCCATCGCAAAGTACAAACTCGGAACCCACCGAAGGGGTGAACGCGAAGAAAGATTCATTTCTGTAGGATCAACGTATTACTCCACAATTATCTCATCGGTGAAAATCCATCCGCCAGGATGTCCGTTATGAAAGGCTTTCAGCCGAATATAACGTCCTTGGGATTCACCCGTCCAGCCAAACGTCCGGTAACAGTCCTGTCTGAAATCGAACGGCACGTCGTTCTCAACGGTCGCAAGCATCGTATACGCCTTATTATCGTTCGAAACAGAAATTTCAACCGCCCGAGGCATCCAAATATCAGCATAGAATCCCTGCATAAAGTCTGCGGCAATATGTTTCACTGAACAGCATTCCCCCAAATCAACCACCAGATCAATGTCTGTATCGAGCCAGCCTTGCCAGCGGCCGTCGCCGTAATTCCAGTCTCCGCGCAGCCCGTCGGTCAGCGAGCCATCGCCCACAGCCGCGTATTTCGGGCTGTAAGGCGTATGGTAAACAACCGGTTTGCCTGTCGAGAGGCACAGAACAGGTTCGATTGATTCGGGACGGTCCCCTACGGCATTCTTCTGATCGAAAGGATGATATCCCCTCTCTTGCATCCACGCCTCGGCATCGAGTACGCGGGCATGAAAATCATCGTAATCCTTGCGTTCCGGAAGGCTCCACCCCACTTCGGCAATAGCCATCAAGCGCGGCCATATCATATGCTCGGCATGTTCCCCGGTCGGCACATGCTCGCACCACAAATTACCCTGCACACCAAGGATCATCGGCACTACATCGACGCCGAGCGAATCGGGAGCCGGATCCAGGGAATAAGCCTTTTCAAGCGTGACGAAAGCCGCAGCAGCCGGCGGTTCACGCGTAGGATCATCTTGGCAATAATCAAGGTAACAATAACTATTGGGAGTCATCACGGCCTGATGTCCCGCACGGGCGGCTGCAATACCGCCCTCGGAACCTCGCCACGACATCACCGTAGCGTCCGGAGCCAATCCGCCTTGCAGAATCTCGTCCCAGCCCAGCAAACGGCGTCCCTCACCGTTAAGAAACACCTCAACACGATGCACCAGATAGCTCTGCAATCCGTCAACATCTTCCAGTCCTTCCTGCCTCATCCGAGTCCGACAGCGCGGACATGTCGCCCAACTCGCCTTGTCCGCTTCATCACCTCCAATATGGATATATTCCGAGGGAAAAAGTTCAATGACTTCCGAAAGCACATTCTTCAGAAATTCGAAGGTTTCTTCATTGCCAATACACAAGTCCTTATTGACATAAGGCTTGCCGCTGCAGGCAAGTTGCGGATAGGTTGCCAGCACCTCCTCGCTATGCCCGGGCATCTCAATCTCGGGAATCACGGTGATATGCAGGGCGCGAGCGTATTCAACCACCTCGCGGATCTCCTCCTGCGTATAATAACCGCCTTCGGCCGCAGGATCATCCCGATGACAGTAACGCCGGTCGCCGTAATACCACTCCGTATAACAGGAATAGGGCCTCCAAGCCGCAAAATCCGTCAACTCGGGATATTTCTTGATCTCGATACGCCAGCCAGCACCGTCGGTCAGATGCCAATGAAACCGGTTGAGCTTGTAGCGGGCCAGCAGATCGAGTTGCCGTTTGACAAACTCCTTATCCCGAAAATGACGCGATACGTCAAGCATGAAGCCCCGGTAAGCGAAACGCGGAGCATCTTCGATCGTAACGGCGGGAATACGTTGCCCCGTATGCTCTGCCAACTGCGCCAGCGACTGCAAACCGTAAAACAAACCGGCTGCATCAGGAGCCGTAATCGTCATGCTGTCGCGGACGACATCAAGCCGATAACTCTCGGGGGCACCTTTATCTGCAATCCGCAACCGCAGAGCCGGAATATCGCCTTCGAGGGCTTCGACAAAAGGAACGGGGAAAAACCGGCCTGCAACCGAACGCTCCATCCACGCTGCAAGATCGGCTTTTTCCTGCCCCTCAAGATCAGTGACATAAGTCAACGTCCGAGGCATACGGAATGTCCCTTCACCCCAATTCACATGCTGCGGAACGGGAATGATTCCCGTAGAAAAGGTCTCCGACGGCCGGCTGCATGCCCCGGCAAACAACACTGCGGCAAGAAACAGATATCGTAATTTCATAGTTTATTTTTTAATTAAAAAGCGGACGGCTTGCAGGCCGCCCGCTTCGATACATAGCACTGCATTTTTCCGTACAACGAGGTCCGTTGCTTAAAATAGGGATTCAAAAAACAGGACCATTTCGAAAAAATGTATGTCGCTTACCAATTGGTGTCAATAAAATCCGGATTTCTTCCTTCCCCGTAGGCATCATATCCGTGGCCCGTCTGATCGACAATCCGATTATAGAAAATGCGATTAAGAATCGGGTCTCTACGAGGCTCTTCAAGCACTTCGCATTCGTTCATCTTCCAATAGGCCAGCAAGCCGGGCGACTGCGGATCGACAACCACCAAATCCTTGTTGTTGGCGATTTCATTCGACGAGAGCGCCCGCGACCAGACACGTGCCTCGGCCAAATAACCGTTAAGCGGACGGTTATTGTTATAAACCGAAGCTGCACCCAAACTGAAGCCAATTCCAGTACGGCCCAATTTATGGTATCCAGCAAGGTTGACAGTTTCGCCCTTGTGCGTCTGCTCAGCAACAAACTTTCCGTCAATATAAACACGTAATGTAGAGCGCGACCACACGGCGGCCACGTGATACCACAGGTTCGGAGCACAAGGAGAATTGATAGCTGCCGGCTGATAATCACCCTTGCAGACCTGGAGCACGTCATAGCCGATCTTCACGTCGCCGAAACGCATACAAACATCACCCTCAAATCCCATAATCGACGAAATGTAGGGATCGCTCTTCGTGAATGAGTTGACCATAACACGGCACTCAAGCGTCACCTCCTGCATCGTTTCGAGATTCAATCCTTCAAATGAGGGATGCTCGGGGAAAGTCGGAACAAAGCACTTGTTGCCTGACCCAATATAGACCGCTTTACTCCTAACCGGTGCCCGGAATACAAGAAAAAGCTTACTCGACGATTCCAAGATCGACATGCCTCCGTCCGTAGAGGCGATCTTGACCGGCAGACAATAGAATGTTCCCGGTTTCAGTTCCTCGTTCACGACAACTTCGACACTTTCCGAAACATTTTTACCGGCAGTAATCACCACTTCTTTTTTCGCAAACGTAAAGTCTTCGAGTGCAACGGCAGTCCGTCCGTATCTGTCATTATAATCCGCAACCAGTTCCGGACATGCTTCAAACGACACATGCGTATCACGGTCGACAATCTGTGCCGCCGAAACTGTAAATTCGGCTTTTTCTCCAGCTTGGGAGATCGTAATGGTTTTAACCTCTTGCCGCTGTGCCTCGGTGATATAAATCGACGGTATGTATTCGGAAGCCTCCTGACACCCTGCAAGAGCAGCCATACCTGCGACAAAAACAATAAAATATTTCAGGTTCATAGTTTTTCCGTATTTAACAATTAATTCGAAGCAATGGCATTGAATTCATTGCATCCTACATAACCATTGAGCGCACTCTCTTTATCGCAACGATAGGTCATTCGGACAAAACGGCAAGAAACAGGCTTATAGAATTTCACATACTGCCAATCATCACCGCTCAAAGCCAAAGAGACGAAAGAATCCCCCGATTGCGAAACCCAATGCTGACCGTCTTCGCTCGTCTTCACGTCATAAAGCCGTAATACCTTATAATAGCCTAAACCATACATGGGACGGATGCGGAAACCTGCAAGCGTATGAACATTCACCATATCGACAGTCGCCGTCACGGAGCCGTTTGTAATATACCAGCCTGATTGATTCATCGCTATTGCTCCGTCGAACATTTGCGAAGAGACGAGCCCTTCTGCACCCGGAGCATCATAAGTCCATCCGCTCATATCCGCAATCACCGTACCGGGAACCCGCGTAGCATTTTCCTCAATATTCCCTTCCATCTTTTTGAATACCACGAATTTAACAATATCCTTATCTCCAATGGTATTGAAATCCGCATTCCCGCCAAGATCGACTTTCAAAACCACCATCGATCCGTCCGACGTCAGTTTTTCATAATCAACAGCCTTAATCTCAACAGGGGTGGTCGCCTGACTATTTTTCGGAAGCAACAACTCGTCTGGAAGCGTTACATCATTCGCAGACATCGGGGTGTATTTCGTGCCGTACTGTTTGTTATAACTATCAACTAAGGCAGGATCAGCCACAATGGAAAATTTGCTATCGACAGGCACTCCGATGGAGGCCTGCAATTGCAACGTATAACCTTTCTTCTCAATGACCATACCGTCTTCTCCTTGCATCACAGAGATTTCAGTCACCTGCTCCATTCCAGGAAGCGACAGAACACAAACCTGCTGCTTCGTCTTCAACTTAAGGTAACAAACCTCTTTGTCGGTATTGGCAGAAAAACCTGAATGCTTTGAGAAATCAACACGCACTGGAACCAAATATTCCTCATCACCCAACGCCGTCATATCTGTAATGCCTACTATAACTGGAGTCTCCGAATCCTGTGCCCCAGCCACGAAATGAAGCGGTCCGGAAAAAGAGACAAGTGCGGGATCCAGCGTTTTATATTCCGTATAATAATAATTATTATAAGCAGTCACCAGACTGTTGTCCACAACCAGCGGAATATCTGCATCGGCTGTTGGTACGCCCGTCAACGATGCCGTCAATGAGAACTGAACCCCTTCGCTCATGCCCGAAGGAAAGACCGGAATCTCGAAAGCGTACTCGCCTGCCTCGTTCAACGTAACCAAATTTTTCGAATAGTCCCCATGCGGGGCAGGATTTGCATACTGAATCGCCTGACGCATATATTTATAAGGCATATCCGAATGGCCATATTCATACTCCATGTGATAAGCGCCAAAGCCGCACGAAGTACCATTTACCGCAAAATCGGCCATGCCTTGCAACGACATCATCTGTTTGCCGGACAAGGTAGTATGAAGTATCCCGCCGCTTTTCCACATAGATTCGAAATTTTCAGTAAAAATAAGCTGATCGGCTTTCCAGCCCACCCGTTCTGCACTTGCCGTACGGCTTGTCAATGATGTATAGCCCATGGTCGCAGACGAGCATCCATAAGCCTGCGAAACACCATAATTACAAAGCTCTGCAATACCCTGATCAAGAGCATCAATGTTACCATCGATCAGAAACAAACGCCCTGTCCCCGATTTAGGACCGATATACTGGCTCAACTCTTCGCAGAACTTCTTGAACAGTCCGGGCGTGGTATTCAGTGGTCCCAAATGGTCTGCAGCAGTCTCGAAATCAATATCAATACCGTCATATTGATATTTATCAATCGAATCCTTGCCCCATGCCCTGGCATAGTCTTTAAGAGACTCATCGGTGATCTGACCGTCAACCTTGAACTCTTCGGGAACATCTTTTGCTGAAATACAAAAAACAACCTTCGTTCCCAATACCTGCTGCACGAAAGCTTTGTCTTCGATCTGCTCCCGACTCAGACTGTGCCACTGACTCCATATCGAAATAATATCCATCGAGTCGGGGGCACTGCGCAGGCGACTTTGTTCAGAAGGATTGATAGCTGTCCAAGAACCAAACCAGCCGAAAGCGAGTTTGTGATCCGTTTTCTTGTAAGCACGCAAACGGGCATAATAAACATCGTCACGTACGATGGGCGACTGTAATTCCGGACGTTGGATTTGAACCGGCTCAGGAGTGGTCTGCTTCTCACAGGAAATGAACGCAATTCCACAAACGAGCGGCAACAGAAAATGTTTTATACTATTTTTCATAATGAAATTCATTTGTGATTTCTATTCGACTTTTATCGGGCATCCCACCAAAGTCGGGTACCTCCACTGTCGGGTCCTCCCAACAAGCGCGTCGCAGCATTCACGGCTCCGGCGTTGTTCGCATACTCGCTCTTGGGGAAAATCACCCGTCGAATCTGCTTATTTTTGTCAATCGACGGATCGTTGCTATTTTCGTTAATCGGGAAAAGTTTCGGGAAACCCGTGCGACGGAACTCGGCCCATGCCTCCATCCCATTAGGGTAGAGGGCGATCCACTTTTGAGTAATGATTCGCTCCAACTCATTTCCATCTTCGGCCCACTTCACAGAAACGGTTCCTAATGCATTCTTTGAATACTTGGTCGGATTTTCCGACATATCTATGAATCGGGCAGGGGTCTTCATACTCTGCGCATAATCGGCAGCATCAGATGCGGACAATCCGTTCTCGAGAAACGACAGACGAATGCCCTCTTCATAATCGGATTTGGCCCCGCTCTTATCGCCTTTCAGCAGTTTGAATTCCGCTTTCAGGAAAGCCACCTCCGAAGCAAGCAGCCAACGCATCGGAGTCTCACCGAAAATGTTTGGAGCGGACATCTTGGTATAAAATTTCTGTTCGGTCGACCCCAAACCGTTAACCACACCATGAAAACCTCCTCCGGTAATGGTCGCAGGTTGGAACATCTTCTCGCGGCGCGGATCTTCATAACCATTCAGATACGAATCCATCGAAGCTCCCATACGGGCATCGTTGTAGGAGTTCCAAATCATTTCCAACGGATTGGTGACCGTAATCTGGCGATAAGTCTGCAACAAGGCATTCTCATCCGTCGAGGTGATGACCCCGCCCTCAATGGCTTCCTGCGCATATTGAAGGGCCAGGTCCGGCTCGACATAGCGGATACGCATCGCCAGACGCAGTTTGAGCGAACGGGCAAATTTCAGCCATTTGGCAAAATCCCCGCCATAAACGGCATCAACCTTCACCAACGCTTTGCTGTCGGGCGTTGTAGCAAGAAAATCTTCCAAAACGGAAATCGAATTATTGAGCGTCTGGAAAAAATGGTCGTAAAGTACATCTTGAGCATCATAAGGCGAGCGCGCCTCCCCGAAATGGAGTACAGGCAGGGGACCATACATATCGCTGGCCCGGTGAAGAGTCACAACCTTCAGAATATCTCCGACAGCCATCACCTCGCCGGCAACCAATCCCTGATCGTAGGCCGCTTTGAGTTGAAGCCATGCAGGCATCACTTGCGTAAATGCAACCGAAAAGACAGTACTGCGCCAATTATTCGTCAAATTATAAACGAGTGGATTGATACCACCCTCCCAATGATTGGCACATGCCATGTAACCGGCATAATGGTCTGCCAACAAGTTCCAACCTGTCTGATAATTATTCACAGGAACCGTCGTTTCACCCGTAGTGGGATACATTGCATCCAGCTCCATGGAGGTGATCAATGTAGTCGGGTCGATTTGCTGTGCGGAATTCGGGTCGGTATTGAAATGCTCGAAATCGCCCGTACAAGATACCATTGTCAACAGCGAAGCCGTAACGAAAGCCAAACCAATTTTGGTTCTATATAAAGTATTTTTCATGATGATTCTATCGTTTTAGAATTGAAGTCTCACGCTGAAACCGATTGTACGGACACTTGGCTGCATGAAAAAGTCGATTCCCTGATAATAAGTGCTTGTCGAAGCGGTCTGTTCGGGATCGAACGGAGCTTTGTTATAAAGCATCCAAAGGTTGCGGCCCACAAGCGACACCGTCGCCTGCATCTTGTTACGGAACCATTTCGAAGGCAGGTCATAACCCAATGAAAGCTCCCGCAGACGCACGTTATCCATATCGTAGACATAGCGAGCCAGCATGCCCATACCGTCGCCTGTATTATTAAAGAACTCCTGAGCTCCGGAACCAGGAAGCATCTGATGTTCCGAAAGCTGAATCCCGTTTTCACGAGCATCAACCGAAGCTTCTGAAACCCCGAAGCGGTCCATCAAAGCTTGTGTCACCGACACACCGCGACCGCCGATGCGCGCATCGAACAATGCACCGAGTGAAATACCTTTCCAGGAGAACTGGTTATTCCATCCCAAACGGGCACGCGCATCCGTATTTCCTGCATAAATCCAGGTGTCGGGATCGGTCGTCACCGTATTCGAGTTCGGATCGACATAAATGTTGCCTTTGTCATCGGTTTTAAGACCTGTCACATAGAAATCTCCGATAGAGCCGCCCTTTTTCAACTTAACCCGATAACCTCCGAAATCCATATTCACTTCCGGAAGATTCACTTCAGCTCCCGTTACGGGATCAATCGTTCCTTCGGGAACCAGTTCGCGAATCGTATTGCGGTTCATCGAAAAAGTGAAACTCGTCGACCATGAGAAATTCTTCCACGTGTTCTTATAGCCGGCAACAGCCTCAATACCCCAGTTATTGACTTTACCGGCATTCAAATAGGCCTTCTTGTAACCGGTCGAGGGAGGGGCGTCATAGCAGAACAACTGGTTATAAGTCGCCGTATTATAGTAAGTAAAATCAGCCCAGATCTTGTTGTCGAGAAACTTTGCATTCATACCTACTTCGAAAGATTTGGTACGCTCCGGACGCAAATGCGTAGCAGGAGCGATAGTTTCGGTTGTCACAACGCCTCCCTTGATCGAATAATTCCGTCCCGTAATGTAACGCTGCGGCGGGTTGCCGACCTCGGCGTACGAGGTCCGAATTTTAAGGAACGAAATGCCTGTTTTCGAAAGATCTGCCATCGACGAGATCACGGCAGAAAGGCCTACTGAAGGATAAAAGATATTCAATTCATCCGTAAAAGCCAACTGCGAAGCCCATTCGTTACGAGCCGTCACATCCAGATAAAGCATCCCTTTCCAACCCAGTTGTAACGTGGCATAAACGGCCTGATTCTGATCATGGTAATTCTCTTGACCGGGTAGTGTGTTCAGGTCGCTCGATACGATATTGTTATAAGTGAATTTATTCGGAATACCGGCCAAATGTCCCTCATAACCGACCAGTGAATGTTTGTCATCCGTAAGACTGGCTCCCAAGTTAAATTGCAGGGAAAGCGCTCTGTCGAAAAAACTCTTGTCGATGGACAAAAGGGCATCAGCATAGAGGTTATTATGACTCATTGTATGGTTCAAGTAGTTACCATATTCCGATGCAAAAAGAGTATTCGAAGAGGCATAGATTTTACGCGTATAATTCATCCGCGTGTTGTCCGTACGCACCCGACCGGACAGAGTCAACCAATCGGTAACATTCCATTTGAGCGTAGCATTGAATGTATAACGCTGCATATTATTCTCGAACAGCTCTCGATTGGTAACCCAATAAGGATTTTCCACGCCATTAATGAATTCCAAACCCCAAAATTGTTCGCTGTAACCCAAACCAGCATTATAACGCTCGTAAAGTTGATACTTACGGATATCATCTCCTCGCGGAAACAGATAGACGCCGATCAGCGGGTTGTGATAGATACCCTGCACCAATGCATTCCGCGAATACTGCTTCATATAAGTAGCACCCAAATCGAGCGTCAGCTTTTCAGGCAGAAGCACGGCGGAATTCCGCAAGGAAAAATTATAACGGTTGTAGACATTGTTGGGAATAATGCCCCGCGTGTTTACAGAAGCGGCCGAAAAATAAGTCTGATTACGCTCGGTACCAGCGGTGATGCCAATCGAGTTCGTTTCATCAAACCCGGTCTGGAAAAAATCTTCGGGGTCATAACGATGGGGGGGGGAAACCAACTTCTCACCCCAACTCATTGAAGGTGCGTCTGAACTCGTACCATAGGTATTCTGAAACTCAGGCATTACGAAAGGCGATGAAAAGGTTGTATTGTTGGCATAGTTAACACGCACACGTCCTTCTTGTCCCTTTTTAGTAGTAATAAGGATCACACCGTTGGCTCCCTGTGAACCATAGAGAGCGGCTGCCGTAGCTCCCGTCAATACAGACATCGACTCGATGTCCTCTGGGTTGATGTTGGCGATACCTTCGTAATCGCCACCATCGGGCGTTTCATAAATGCCTTCCGTCTGTTTAGAACGCAGGCTCGGAAGCGGAATGCCGTCAACTACATAAAGTGCATTGTTATCCCCGTTGATCGACTTCACGCCACGCATAACCACACGCGTCGAACCTCCGGCTCCCGAAGCGCTGGCATTGATCTGCAAGCCTGCGATCTTTCCGGAAAGCGAATTGACGAAATTGGCATCCTTAACCGTATTGACAATAGAGCCAGAAACCTCCTGAACATTATAGGTCAATGCTTTTTCCTGTTTCTTGATACCGAGCGCCGTCACCACGACAGCATCTACACCAAGCGACTGTTCCTGCAAAACGATATCAATTCGCTCCCGGGTGCCGACAAGCAGTTCAATCGGCTCATATCCCAGATAATTAACCGTTATCATAGTATTTGCATTCACTTCTGGAATACGCAACGTATAAACTCCGTCGACACCTGAACTCGTGCCAACAGTCGTTCCTTTGACAAGTATTGCCGCACCTATCACAGCATCACCTTTATTGTCCGTTACTTTTCCCGACACGACTTTCGGACCATCCGTTTGTTGGCTCCTGACAGTAAGAATAATATTGGAACCTTGAATTTCATAAACCACATCTGTTCCCTTCACCATCTGATCAAGAGCCTCAGCAACAGGACGCTTATTAACATGCACATTGACCAAACGCCCCGTGTCCATATTTTTATCATAAATAAACAAATACTTGGTCTGATTTTCGATTTCGTCCATTACCTGCACCATCTTCACCTGTTGCAAATCAATGGTTACGAGCGCTGTCTGTGCCTGAGCAGCCGAGGCCGTAAGACAAAAGAAAGTTACGAACAGCGAGATTATCAGACGTTTTGATTGCCTGATAGTTTTTTTCTTCATATCTTTGTAAATTAAAGAGGGATAATGAGCCGGAAATATCCGGAATTAATTCAAATAACGACGTTACCCTCCAGTGCCCGAAACTGTGACAGCAGTTCGGGCATCTTTTTATAAAAAGATAACGCGCAAAATAGGATGCGGAATTACATCATAGGCAGGTGGGTTTAAGGTTCATAAAAGGTTAGCTAATAAATGGTTATTTCGTTGGTTTCGTGGTTGTACATGTAATTGAATTTGCAATTGCGCTGCAATATGCCGAGAGCATGCTCGATACCGTCGGAAATGCGAAGTTTACCCATTGCCTCCAATGTTGGTATTGGAGCAACATTGAGGTTGATACGCACGCCGTAACAATGCTCCATACGATGTATCACCTCTTTGAAATCAAGCCCACTGATAGAGATCAGCCCTTTGACCCATAGATATTCGTTAGGGTCATCTGCTCTATGAAGGGTCAATTTTCCATTTTCGAATACGGCCTTTTCATCAGGTTTGAGCACAACTTGCTGTCGAGAATCCTCCAATGATGTTAGGCGAACACTGCCACGCAGCAAAGTGGTCGAAAAACCAGAGTGCTGCACATCGGCATTCACGTTGAAGCGAGTTCCGAGCACTTCAACCCGGCACGCAAAAGTTTCTACGACAAACGGCTTGCTGGCATCGTGGCTGACATCGAAAAATGCTTCACCGGCCAACCGAACCCGGCGAGTATCCCCGGCAAAAAGAGACGGATATTCAAGTTCTGCACCCGAATTGAGCCACACTTCAGTGCCATCCTGCAATTTCAGATTGACACGTTGCCCTTCAGGGGCAGAGATACGAGTTGTAAGCGCTTCCCAGGAATGCTCGTGATAGGAAACATATCCCCAACCGATCCCCACTGCCAAAGCAAGCATTGCGGCAATTTGAGCTGCATATCCGATTATTCGCCGCAAGCCAATCGACTGACGGAAAGCAACCTGTTTCTGCGGAGCAAACAACAACAAGGCATTATACATTTGTCGTTCTCGATCAAATGTTCGGCGGTGTTCTTCGTCGGCATCAAGCCAATCCATCAAGCATTGCTGCTCATCAAGAGTAGTTTCTCCTCGAAAAAAACGATATAAGGTTTCTTTTTCCATCTTACATGCAGCCTTTTCAGGCGCTTACATAAATAAAACACTTCTGCGAGACTGTTTCCCGCAAAAAATATAATTTTTTTTTTGTAAAAAACGAAAAATCAACGAATGAAACGACTTAGAACCAAGGATACAAGTATCACAGGCAGATAATCCTTTAATCTTCTACGCAATTTATCCAATGCACGGGCAAGTTCAGTTTCAACTCGTCGTTCAGAAATGGCATACTCGACAGCAATATCCCGATAAGACTTACCCTTAAGGCGTTGATCTATAAAAATACAACGGGTCAATTCCGGTAGTTCTTCCAAACTTTGCCGAACGAGAGCCTCAACCTCTCCAGCAAAAAGATGGACGGGATCACAAAGCTCCAACGACCGGATATTCTCCTGCACAATACGACTTTGAGATTCTCTGATCTCGTTATGACTCCGCAATCGAACTTGTAACGCACGCAGATGATTGAGACATTTATGTCGAATAGTCGCAAGAATATAAGCCGCAGGATTTTCGTCTTTCGATCCAACTCGATCTCTGTGTTCCCACCAATAGACGAATGAATCGGTTACAATATCTTCCGCTACACTGCGATCTTGTATATAACTTATGGCAAACCTTTCGAAACGAACTTTATAGCAATTATAAAGTTCCTCGAAGGAAACATCAGCTTTTCGCATCATATGTTACCCTATTTACTCAGATTCACGCCCAAACTTTATAAAACAAAGATAACATTTTCTGTCTTATTATAAAATATTATCTGCTTTGCACCATTTTTACCAACATATTAAATAGATGCGTTGTTTGAATTAAAAGCAAATTTACACGTATTTTATGGTACACTGACGCAATCATTTCTGTTTGTTAATCGAGGTGCAACATCCACTGTACATATTTGTCGAACAGCTCTAACATCTTCTGCCCAAAGAGTACTTCCGCTTTATCCTTATCCACTTTCTCCTTGTTATAATACAACGCTCCACTGGGCGAGGGGCCCGACCTTATATTCGCAACCATTCCTTAGCCTGTTTTGCGGGGTTGAGAATTTCGATGCTTAGGACTTTCAATTCGCGTGTCTGTTGTTCCAACATGGCAATCTGATGCGGGATCGCAATGTTGGAAAAGTGCGCATTGACGACCTTTACAATCTGGTTATAGTTATTGGCCAGTTTCTGAAATTGAAAATAAAACTCGTTGTGTCGAGCGATGAACTGCACTTTCGAAGGGGCGCGTCTGACGATGATGAACTCCTCGGCGAAGATACATTTTACGATAAATCGGCTTCCATAGCCGGATCAGTTCCGGGGTGTAATATTACAACCGTCCGGCACGAAAAAAACCGCCGAACGGACTGGAGCGGACATAAAACCCGAATGCATCACAAATAAAATCTTTCACTATCAAAAGATGAAACGCGAGATTCAAAACCCTCTTTCCTACATTCCTTTTACAAGTCATTCATGGAATCGATATGGCAGGCAGGAACGCCTCCCATCTCCTCTGCATAAAAGAAGTCGTTCACGAATGAATACAGTCGTGAATCACCAAAATCACAAATTCATGAACACAAGAATTCTTTAATTTATCGCTTATAAAAAACTCTTAATTATGCACTGCCTTATGTCGTCAGAAGAATGGCATCGGAAAATTCCCTTCACAGGTTATTTGCTGGCTATCAGCATAAGTGTTCCGGTCGTGGATTTGGAGAGCGTTCGCAGGGTAGCGTCCGGGGCGCAGAATATCGTCTTTCTCGCCGGCTGGGAATTGCTTGAATATTAGGTTGCTGCGCGACCTTGAAAACACGGTCGAATTTCTCCGCTCAATGCCGTCATATCTTGTCCGATCTTGTCGTTGGTGATTTGGGCGTAAATTTGGGTCGTGGTGATATGTTTATGTCCCAGCATCTTCGATACGGTTTCCAACGGTACGCCCTGCGTGAGCGTGACCGTCGTGGCAAATGTATGCCGGGCCACATGGATCGTCGGATTGAACGGCAACCGGCATGCCTGGTAACATGCCGTAACGACATATTCAACGTATTATAGGTGCCTTTGAGCGGGAAGGCCCTGTCTCCCGAGAGGTGCATGTCCTTATAACAGTCGTAAATCATTTCAGCAACGGGGAGAAGTTTGACACGGAACTGTGTACCCGTCTTCTGACGCTTGTCGATGATCCAACGATCCCCGTTGTCGTCTGTATGAATATCTGTATGGGTCAGTTTCGAAACGTTCGCATAGCTTAAACCTGTAAATGCGCAGAAGACGAAGACATTCGGTTGATGCGTTGGGCTTCGAGGCTTTTGCCGGCTGCTTTATTTGCCTTGGTATCCCAAAAAGAAGAACGAACGGTGAGTTTGCAGCTGAACTGCGACATCGTACCGTTGATCGTAATACGGCCATGACGGGAATCTGGCCCGATTTCTCCGACTGCCTTTTTACGTAGAAAAGGACTTTAAACGTGCTGCGTTGCATAATAACTTGAACTTGTTGGATGGGTTAAACGTTTAGTCAAGTTATTTGGTATGCGAAAATTCGGCACAACAAGCTGAAAAACAAGCGCTTTAATGCGAAATAAAGCATTTCGGGCAGGTAACGGATAAGTAGGGACAGTCGCGAAATAGGCTTAAAATTATAACAAATTGATTGTCAATGTGAT